>Ga0157379_10000275_pt1 | contig 40524 bp, 38 predicted proteins | sample S25metaG_FD_121802 | JGI IMG/M metagenome (GOLD analysis project Ga0157379, IMG submission 121802) | Switchgrass rhizosphere microbial communities from Kellogg Biological Station, Michigan, USA - S2-5 metaG | ecosystem: Host-associated > Plants > Roots > Rhizosphere > Soil | place: USA... | reverse complement strand
GCCGCTTCCGAGAATCGCGGCGGCGGCTCGGTGAAGTGCTGCGAAGACTCGATCGCCTGCTTGCTGAGCGTTTCGCCTTCCGACATAGCAGGCAGGCGCCGCGACTCGTCGTCATCCGGCGTCTCGTCCTGGCCTTCCTGATAAAGTGTGAGGAAGCCGTCGAATTTCACCACCTGGCCTGAGGCGCGAAGCTCGATGTTGCGTGAGCCCGCCTTCGCAACAATGTCGACTGTGGTGCGCTCGAGTTCAGCGGATTCCATCTGGCTCGCGACCGCGCGATTCCAGATCAGCTCATAGAGCCGCGCCTGATCACGATCGACATATTTTGCGACTTCCGCAGGCGTGCGGCTCGCGCTGGTCGGACGCACCGCTTCGTGCGCCTCCTGCGCGTTCTTGGATTTGTTGTGGTACTCGCGCGGTGAAGCAGGGACGTATTCCTTGCCATAGTTGCGACCAAGCATCGCGCGGATGTCCGCAATGGCCTCCGGCGCCATGTCGATGCCGTCGGTCCGCATATACGTGATCAGGCCGGTCGCTTCGCCGTCGATTTCCACGCCTTCGTAGAGCCGTTGCGCGAGACGCATGGCGACCGCCGGAGCAAAACCGAGCTTTCGGCTCGCTTCCTGTTGCATGGTCGAGGTAGTGAAGGGTGGCGGCGGATTGCGCCGTGCTGGCTTTGCCTCGACCGCCGTCACCTTGAAGGTAGCGGTCTCGAGGTCTCGGGTGAACGCTTCTGCTTCGGCGCCTGTTCCGATGTCAAGACGCTGAATCTTCTGTCCGTCCGCGCCGACCAGACGTGCTTCGAACACTTCGTTGCGTGGCGTCGCGAGCTTGGCAAGGATCGACCAATACTCTTTCGCAACAAACTTCTCTATTTCGAGCTCGCGATCGCACACAAGCCGAAGCGCGACCGATTGCACTCGTCCGGCTGAGCGCGCACCCGGCAGCTTTCTCCACAGCACCGGTGAGAGGGTGAAGCCAACGAGATAGTCGAGTGCACGGCGCGCGAGATAGGCATCGACCAAAGCGGCGTCGATGACGCGTGGATGCTTCATCGCATCAATCACCGCCTGCTTGGTGATTGCATTGAACACGACGCGTTCGATCTTCTGGTCTTTGAGTGCCTTCTTTTCCTTCAGCACCTCGAGCACGTGCCACGAGATCGCCTCGCCTTCTCGATCCGGGTCGGTGGCGAGGATCAGTTTGTCGGCACCCTTGAGCGCCCGCGCGATATCATTGAGCCGCTGGTTCGACCTGGCGTCGACCTCCCAAAGCATGTGGAAATCGTTGTCAGGATCGACCGAGCCGTCCTTCGGGGGCAGGTCCCGTATGTGACCAAATGAGGCCAAAACCTCGTAGTCGGAGCCGAGGTACTTATTGATCGTCTTCGCCTTGGACGGCGACTCGACTACGACAATATTCATGAAAATCCAATAGGTTAGCCGCCAGGCCCGTTGAGAATCAAGGCGGAATCGGCCGCATGTTTGGCCCGGAACATGGGGAAGGTGACCCCTACTGTCAAATACGCGGGTTAAGAACGCGTGTCAGACCAGCGAAATAGGGCGCGAAAGAGACGACAACCATGAATTGTATCAAGGTTGGTATACCAGCTTCAGGGGCGGTCCGCGTATTGCTGGAGACCTAGAACCGAGGGGAGACGCCGAGTTTTTCGAGCAACGCGGGCGTCGGATTGCCGTCGGGAACCATCCCCAGCTTCTTTTGCTCGACGCGAATGTTGTCGCGCAAATCGAAATCAATGTGGGCCTCAAATTCGTTCACTTTGTAGCCGAGCGCTGCCAGTTTTTTCTGCAGAGCAACGCGCGCATCGCGCGAGAGCTGCCGATCATCCTTGGGCCACGGCGTTTTGATCACATCGCCGCCATGAATGCGGTCGGCGAGGTGGCCGACCGCGAGCGCGTAAGCGTCGGAGTTGTTGTATTCCTTGAGTACATTGAAATTTTCCGTGACGATAAAGCCCGGGCCGCTGGCGCCACTGGGAAAAAAAAGAATGCCCTGTCCGGAATTGGGAAACGCCTTGCCGTCGGCGCGGCGTACGCCGAGCGTTCGCCATTCCGCAAAACTTGCGCGGCTGCGCATGTAGTCGAATCCATCCGGCACGAGAACCTCGAAACCCCAGGGGAGCGTCGAATTCCATTTCCACTTGCGCAGGTAGTTGGCGGTTGACGCAAGCACGTCCGGGACGTTGCCCCAGATGTCTGCCCGTCCGTCGCCGGAAAAATCGATCGCATAGTCGACGAAGTTCGACGGCATGAACTGGGTCTGGCCCATTGCCCCTGCCCAGGAGCTGACCATCTTTTCGCGAGTGATGCGATTGTCCTGCATAATGCGCATCGCCACGATCAGTTCATTGCGAAAATAAGGATCGCGATATTTCACATAGGCGAGGGTGGCGAGCGACCGGAACACATCCCAACGATCTTTTTCTGACCCGAAGTCGGATTCCATGCCCCACAGGGCAAGCAGCACCCAGCGTTCGACTTGAAATTGCTTTTCGACGGCATCGAATGTTTTTGCCCATTCGCGGCCTTTGAGCTGGGCGTCCACGATGCGTCGTTTCGATACGATGGCATTCACGTAGTCGCCGACGGGTTTGCCGTATTCCGGCTGACGCCGGATCGCGGCGATTACCCGTTGATCGGGGGTGAATCCTTTCATGGCGGTATCGAAGGTCGTCCGGCTGATGCCCTTTGCCTGCGCATCCGGCCACAGCTCGGCGAGAAAAGCCGAAACGGGCTGTTCTTGGGCCCACGACGGCGCCACCAGCACTATCAGTATAGCTGCGACGGCCAGGTAAAATCGGGTGAACATGATGATTGGGGTATCGCACGTTAGAGCAATGACACCAACCCCGCACCATGACGTTCAATCCGCCCGGCAATTTCGAGTTCCAGCAGGGCAGCGCGTGCAATCGCCGGTGTGGTTGGCGCCAGGCGCACCAAATCATCGATCGAAACAGGCGTTGGCCCGAGAAGTGAAACGATCCGGTTGCGGTCGTCGGCGCGAGGTTCGGTATTTTTCTGCAGCACGTCCTGCGCCGGCTCCCGTACTTCGGCGACTTGTATGCCGCGCCCGAGGATCGGCTCAATAGCGGCGAATACGTCAGAGGCCTCGGTCACCGGGATTGCTCCCTGCTTGAGCAATCCGTTTGTTCCTTCACAACGTGGATCAAGGGGAGAGCCGGGCACCGCAAAGACCTCGCGGCCCTGTTCTCCGGCTAGTCGGGCGGTGATCAGGGAGCCCGACCGCCGCGCGGCCTCCACGATGATGACGCCGATCGAAAGACGGAAATCAACCGGTTGCGGCGCGGAAAGTCGTGGGCGCGCGGCCCCCACCCAAGGGGCATCTCCGAAATGGCGGCACCGTCAACCACGAGGGCCTCGACCAACTCAACGTGTTCGGCCGGATAGATACAGTCATGACCGCCAGCGAGAACGGCGATCGTGCCGGTCTGCAGGGTGGCGCGGTGTGCCGCCGCGTCGATGCCGCGTGCAAGACCGGAGACGACGGCGAATCCCGCAGCACCGAGATCCCTTGCCATTCGATGGGCGAATTTCACTCCGGCAGCCGAAGCGTTGCGAGATCCGACGATTGCAATTTGCGGTCGTGTGAAGACGTCGGGTTTTCCACGGACGCTGACCAACGGAGGCGCGTCATCGATCATCTGCAGGCGCAAAGGATAGGCAGGCTCGCCCAGCGCAACGTATTCAATGTTCCGGGCACGTGCGGCCTTTAGTTCTGCCGCGGCCTGTTCGCGAGTGAAAATGCGCGGCGAGGACGCTGATCCTCCACGCCGTGCCAGGTTGGGGAGTGCCGCCAGCGCAGCGTGAGCGCTTCCGAAGTGCTGAATCAGATCGTGAAATGTTCGCGGACCTACCCTGTCCGTTCGGATGAGACGGAGCCAGTCGAGCCGCTCGGTGTCACTTAGCCCTTGTTGCCCGGTCAACGCGCCGCCTGTCCATGTTCATGGCGCAGCACTACAACCGTTCGAGCAACAATACAACCTTTGGTTTAGTTGGTCATGGACGCTTTCGCGCCAATTTTTCCTTCGCTGCCATTCAGAAGGCGGGCGATGTTCGCGCGGTGCATGAACCACAACAAAACGGTGAGCAGCAAAAATAGCGCCGCGACACTCGGCAGGCCGATATACCAAATGGCGAGCGGAGTAAGCGCGCTCGCGATGAGGGCGGCGAGCGAAGAATATCGGGTGGCCGCAGCAACGGCGAGCCACACGACGCAGAAGAACAACGCCGCCGGCCAATGGAGTCCGATAAGCAGGCCAATATAAGTGGCGACCCCTTTGCCGCCTTTGAATTTGAGCCAGACCGGAAAGAGATGGCCGAGGAACGCACCAAGCGCGGCAGCCAGCGCTGGATCAGGACCGTAACGCGCCGCGGCGAGAACAGCGACGGCGCCTTTGAGCATGTCGCAGAGCAGCGTTGCGGCGGCGAGAGCCTTATTGCCCGTTCGCAAAACGTTGGTTGCACCGATATTGCCCGATCCGATCGCCCTGATATCGGGGCCGCCGGCTGCGCGCGTGAGCAGGAGGCCAAACGGGATCGAGCCGAGCAGGTACCCGAAAGCGAAGGCAAGAACGGCGATCATACGTACTCGTAGACAGTTCGCCCGGCGACGATCGTACGCACCACACGGCCGGTGAGCCGTGCTTCGTCGAAGGGCGTGTTCTTGCACTTTGATTTGAGCTCATTTGGGTCGAGGACCCAGGGGAGCTCAGTATCAACAACAATAACGTCGGCAGGCGCACCGCTTCTGAGCGTGCCGCCGGGAAGGCCCAGCAACTCCGCTGGACGCGTCGACATCGCGCGCAGCAGGGCCGTTAACTCAATCTCGCCGCTATGGACGAGGCGCAGTCCGACGCTCAGCATTGTTTCGAGACCGATCGCGCCCGGCGCAGCCTCTGCGAAGGGCAGACGTTTTGTCTCCACGTCCTGCGGATTGTGATCCGATACCACCACATCCACGAGACCGCCGGCGACGGCCTGGACCAGCAATTTTCGGTCGTCCTCCGCGCGGAGTGGGGGCGACAGTTTCAGGAACGTACGGTAGGGGCCAATGTCGATCTCGTTGAGTGTGACGTGGTTGATTGAGGCCGAAGCTGTAACATTGAGGCCGGCGTCTTTTGCCCGACGCAGAACATCCAGCGTTTCTGCGCAGGTGACAGAGGCAGCGTGATAGCGGCCGCCCGACAAGGCGACGAGACGTGCGTCGCGCTCGAGCATGATTGTTTCGGCAGCTTTGGGAATTCCGAGCAGGCCAAGCCGCGCGGCGAATTCGCCTTCGTTCATGACGCCGTCGCCGACCAGATTTGGCTCCTCGATGTGATGCACGATCAGAGCGTCGAAATCGCCGGCATAGGTGAGGGCGCGGCGCATGACCTGTGCGTTGGTGACGCTCTTGGCGCCGTCAGTAAACGCTACGGCTCCGGCAGCCTTAAGCAGGCCGATCTCCGTCATTTCCTTGCCTTCGAGGCCTTTGGTGATCGCGGCCATAGGATGAACGTGGACAATGCCCGTATCGCGCGCGCGCCGAAGGACGTAGTCGACGGTTGCAGGATTATCGATTGCTGGCGACGTATCCGGTTGGCAGATAATCGTCGTAACACCGCCGGCTGCGGCTGCCTGGCTGGCCGAAGCGAGCGTTTCCCGGCCGGCTTCGCCGGGCTCGCCGATAAAGGCACGCATGTCGACTAGCCCCGGCGCGACAAGTTTGCCGCGACAGTCAATGACGTCGGTGCCTTCCGGCACCCCGGCAGCGCCGATGCCTTTCTTCGCTTCGCGCACCACGCCGTCAGCGATCAGCAGATCGCCGATAAGATCGAGATCGCGCGACGGATCAACGATCCGGGCGTTGGCGAGCAGGATCGGGCGGCGGTCGGATAACATCATCGTCATGCGTTCGGCAGATTTCGTGAGAGCGCTTCGAGCACGGCCATGCGCACCGCGACACCCATTTCGACTTGCTCGCGGATCAGCGACTGGGCTCCGTCCGCGACAATGGAGTCAATTTCGACGCCGCGATTCATGGGCCCGGGATGCATGACGAGGGCGCCCGGCTTTGCGTAGGCCAGCTTTTTTTCATCCAGCCCGTAATACTGGAAATATTCCGACATCGATGGCACGTACGAGCCGTTCATGCGCTCTTTTTGAAGCCGCAACATCATTACGATGTCGGCATCGGCGAGACCTTCGCGCATGTCGCGCGCCACCTCGACGCCAAAACGTTCGACACCGGGCGGCAGGAGCGTGGACGGCGCAACCACGCGCACACGCGCCCCCATGGCGTTGAGCAGGATGATGTTGGAACGAGCCACACGCGAATGAAGGATGTCGCCGCAGATGGCAACGAGCAACCCTTCGATGCGTCCCTTGTTACGGCGGATTGTCAGCGCATCGAGCAAGGCCTGAGTAGGGTGTTCGTGCGATCCATCTCCGGCATTGATAACGGAGCAATCGACTTTTCGTGCCAATAACTCGACGGCCCCGGAGGCGTGATGACGCACCACGATAATGTCCGGGTGCATAGCGTTGAGCGTGATCGCGGTATCGATCAGGGTTTCGCCCTTGCGCATGGAGGAAGAGCCGGTCGACATGTTCATCACGTCGGCGCCCAAGCGCTTACCCGCGAGTTCGAAAGAAGCCTGGGTTCGGGTCGAGACCTCAAAAAACAGGTTTATCTGGGTGCGACCGCGTAGGGAGGTGCGCTTCTTTTCAACCTGACGATTGAGCTCGACAAATTCCTCGGCAAGGTCGAGGAGGCCAGAAATGTCGTTTTGGGAAAGCCCTTCGATCCCCAACAAGTGCCGTCTGCTGAGGACGAATGAGGGTTTCGGCGCAATGGTCATTAAAGCAAGACCTATAGGCGCAACCCGCTGCCCCGGCAAGAGCGCCATCCCCCGATTCACAAGTCCTCGTGGCGATCGTTAATAGGCCGCTAGCAGGCCCGCGAACCCTTCCGATTACGGCATCTCTTCGGTCTGCCCCTTTTTGGCCACGTAACTTCGAAGCGGCCAAATAAAGGCGTGACGTTTTCGTTACTCGCAAAAATGAACCCTACAGGAACCAGCCCTGGTGTTCCCGTGTTTCCCTCCGATACGTCAAAGCCGACACGGAAGGACATCAAAATGAAGACGAAGACATTGATCAAATACACCGCTGCGGTGGCGTTGACGGGCGCGATAGCGCTCGCAGCAGCGACACCAGGCGAGGCGCGGAACGGACGCAACGCGGCCGCGATCGGTTTCGGCGTGGGCGCGATTGCGGGCGCGGCTATTGCCGGCTCAGCCTATAACGGCGGCTACTACTATGGCGAACCTGCCTATGGTTATTCGCCGGGCTACGTGTACGACTCTTACGGCTACGACAATTACACTTACGCGCCGGCACCGAGATATCAGTATTATCCAAGATGGCAGGATGAGCACAGCACCAACAACTTCTCGATCGACTCTCAGCGCTAGTTTTTGAATTTGAGATAAAGAAGCCGCCTTACGGGCGGCTTCTTTTAGATGCGAGCCAACCGGTCGAGTGCGCCCTGCAGAATATACGCAGCCGCGTGCTGATCGATAACAGCGGCACGCTTTTTTCGGCTCACGTCCGCTTCGATCAATTGCCTTTCGACAGCGGCCGTTGACAGACGCTCATCCCAAAACGCGATCGGAAGATTTGTGATCTTGCCAAAGTTGCGCGCGAAAGCTCGCGTCGACTGTGCGCGAGGGCCTTCGCTTCCATCCATATTGATGGGGAGTCCCAACACGAATCCGACCGCTGAGCGCTCGGCGGCGAGCGCCAGCAGCCGTTGTGCGTCGGTAGAGAAGTTTTTCCGCGCGATGGTCTCAATACCGGTTGCAAGCTTGCGATCGGGATCGCTTCCGGCAACGCCGATCGTCTTCGTTCCGAGGTCAATGCCCATCAGAACGCCGCGCGGCGGAAAATGTGCAGCAGCCTCTAAGAGCGGCAGGATGATGGGCATACCTTAGCGCTAGCACGGGGCTCGCGGGCCGCCAAACAACGACCATTAAGGTATCGTGCCGGACGGGAGACGTTCGGCGTGAGCCGCAATGCTGCCTGCGGTGGTGAACCACACACTCGACTGTGCCCGGTCCACAACATGCTTGAGGGCGTATGCAAGATGTTTGAACCGGTGCGGCCACCCGACGATGTAAGCGTGCAATGCGATGCCCATGACCAAGGGCCGCTTTTTGCTTTCGTGCTGCATCACGTCAAACGCGTCCACAATCATTGCGGCGAAATCGGATCCTTCGCGCTTGCGTGCGACGATCTGCGGAATGTCATTGAGCTCCTGCGGGTAGGGTATCGACAACATGCGGCCCCGGCGGGTCTTCATCCAGACGGGCTGGTCGTCATGGCACCAGTCAAGCAAATAGCGATAGCCGGCCTCCTGCAGAAGATCCGGGGTGAGTGGAGACTGCGATATCCACGGGCCGAGCCAACCTTGCGGACGTTTGCCGGAATGCTTTTCGATTGCCGCCGTCGTTTCGGCAATCAGCGCAAGCTCTTCCGCTTCGGTCAGTGTGCCCTGGCGCTCTGAATTTGTCCGGCCGTGCCCGATGATCTCGGCGTCGTGGAATGCCGCGACTGCCTGCGGCGCGTGGCGATACATTTCCGCATTGACCAGAAGTGACACCGGCAATTTCAGATCGGCAAAGAGCTCCGCCAGGCGAAAGACACCGACGCGATTGCCGTAGTCGCGCCAGGCGTAGTTGAGGACGTCGGGCTGCGGTCCGCCCGGCGCCAGCTCCGCGCCCAGCCCTTCGCCAAAAGAGAACCACTCGAGGTTAAGACCGATGTAGACAGCGAGGCGTTTGCCGCCGGGCCAGTCGTAGACCGGCCGGGAGGAAATTGGAGAGTAAGGATAGCGGTCGTGGGTTCGAATTGGCATTGCTGATCGTAGCCCGTTCCATGCCGGTTGGCGTCCATCTTACATGACATCCTTCGCCGCCGAAGCAGCCGCTCTTAATCGTCGCGAATTCATATGTCGGATTGAAAGCGCTAACGTCGCCACCAGCGTAGCAATTGGAGCAAGCCGATGTGGCCGGACCGAAGAGTTCTGGATCTTTTCGCGATCGACGTCCCGATCCTCCAGGCGCCAATGGCGGGAGCATCGGACGCCGAGCTTGCAATCGCGGCCGCAAAGGCGGGCGGGCTCGGAGGTCTGCCAGCCGGCATGTTGAGCGCCGAACAGGTCCGCGCCCAGGCCGAGCAATTCCGTGCCGCGGCTAAAGATAAGCCGCTTAATCTCAATTTCCTTGCGCACAAAATGCCGGTACCGAACAACGCGCGCGAGCACGCGTGGCGGGAAAGACTCAAGCCTTATTACCTCGAGTTCGGTATTGATCCGGCTGCGCCCGCTGCGGGCGCCGCGCGCAGGCCGTTCGACGCAGCAGCGTGCACAATCGTCGAAGAGATCAAGCCTGCGGTCGTGAGCTTTCACTATGGCCTGCCTGAAAAAGGATTGATGGCGAGGGTCAAAGCTGCGGGATGCAAAATCATCTGCTCGGCAACGACGGTCGAAGAGGCGCGATTTCTGGAAGCGAATGGCTGCGACGCCATCATCGCGCAGGGACTCGAAGCCGGCGGACATCGTGGAATGTTCCTGAGTATGGACGTAGCCACGCAGGTCGGCTTGTTTGCTTTGCTCCCGCAGGTGGTGGACGTCGTCAAAGTGCCGGTAATCGCAACAGGCGGCATCGCAGACGCGCGCACCATGGCGGCGGCGCTGACGCTTGGCGCGGCCGCTGTCCAGATCGGGACCGCGTTTCTGTTTTGCCCGGAGGCAAAAATATTACCGCCGCATCGGGCGGCGCTGCGAAGCGCTTGCGACGAAAGTACAGTCGTCACCAACGTGTTCAGCGGCCGGCCGGCGCGGGGTCTGGTTAACCGGGCCATCCGCGAGCTCGGGCCTGTCAGCGACATCGTGCCGGAATTCCCGCTCGGCAGCACTGCGTTGGCGCCCTTGCATGCAAAGGCTCAGGCGCAGGACTCCGGAGATTTTTCTCCAATGTTCGCCGGACAGGCCGCTGCCCTTGGTCGCGAGATGCCAGCCGGCCAACTGATCCGGATCCTGGCTGCCGAAGCACTTGATCTGTTGCCGCGGAGGCCGCCACAGGCGGCAACCCCGTTGTCGCGATGAAAGACGCTCTGCTATAGGCTGGCGAAGGTTGTTGGGATTCCGGAATTTTCAATGGCTGTCGACGCCAATACCGTACGCCGCATCGCGCACCTCGCCCGCATCGCCGTGGCCGAGGAGGAGATCGACCATCTCAAGGGTGAGTTGAATGCCATGCTTTCCTTCGTCGAGCAGCTCGGCGAGGTGAACGTCGAGGGGGTCGAACCGATGACGTCTGTCACCCCCATGGCGATGAAGAAACGCGCCGATGTGGTGACCGATGGCGGTATCGCTGAGCAAGTCGTCAAGAATGCTCCGATGAGCGAAGACAACTTCTTCTTGGTGCCGAAGGTGGTCGAGTAATGTGCATCGCTTGTGAGCTCGGATATTGGGCAATGGTCGACGCCCTCGAAGCGGAACGAAACGCCGCGAAAAAGAACAACGCGGGCGATCATCCGGCCTTTTCGTGCGAGCCGGAGGCCGAGCCAAGTCCGGCACCGCGCGTGCAACGAACGGCGGATGAGCCAGCACCGTGACCGAATTTACGTCGTTGAGTTTGGCGGAAGCGCGGGACGGGCTGAAGAAGAAATCCTTTTCGGCGGGTGAACTGACGGCTGCGCACGTCTCGGCGATCGAGAAGGCGCGCCCACTCAATGCGTTTGTGCTGGAAACGCCGGAACGCGCCGCTGAGATGGCGAAGGCGTCGGATGCGCGCATTGCATCGGGCAATGCCGGCCCGCTCGAGGGCATTCCGCTCGCCATCAAGGACATGTTTTGTACGGCCGGTATACGCTCGACCGCGTGCTCACACATTCTCGAGAACTTCGTGCCGACCTACGAGTCGACGGTGACGTCGCAGCTTTGGCGCGATGGCGCGGTGCTTCTCGGCAAAACCAACTGTGACGAATTTGCGATGGGCTCGTCCAACGAGACATCGCATTTCGGGCCGGTGCACTCGCCATGGCGACGTAAAGGTTCAAATACACCGTTGACGCCGGGCGGTTCATCGGGTGGCTCTGCCTCCGCGGTCGCTGCGAAAGTGTGTCTGGGTGCTACCGGGACGGATACCGGTGGGTCGATCCGTCAGCCTGCAGCTTTCACCGGAACTGTTGGCATAAAGCCGACCTACGGCCGCTGCTCGCGGTGGGGCATTGTGGCATTTGCCTCATCGCTTGATCAGGCGGGGCCGTTTACGCGCAGCGTGCGCGATGCGGCGATCCTGCTGCGATCGATGGCGGGGCCGGACGTAAAAGACACGACATGCGCGGACTTGCCGGTGCCCGACTATGAGGCGGCCGTTGGAAAGTCGGTGAAAGGCTTGCGTATCGGCATTCCGAAGGAATATCGCCTCGATGGGATGCCGGCGGAAATCGAGAAAATCTGGGAGAGCGGCCGCGAATGGTTGAAAGCAGCCGGCGCCGAACTCGTCGAAGTTTCGCTGCCACACACAAAATATGCACTGCCTGCGTACTATATTGTGGCGCCCGCAGAGGCGTCGTCGAACCTCGCGCGCTACGACGGCGTGCGTTACGGGCTGCGCGTGTCGGGCGGCGATATTACCAATATGTACGAAAAAACACGCAGTAAGGGGTTTGGCGACGAAGTGCGAAGGCGGGTGATGATCGGCACATATGTCCTGTCAGCCGGGTACTACGATGCCTATTATCTGCGCGCCCAAAAAGTAAGAACTCTGATCAAGAAGGATTTCGAGGACTGCTTTAAGGCTGGCGTGCACGCAATGCTCACACCTGCGACGCCATCAGCTGCATTCGGTTTGGGAGAGAAGGGCGGTGCCGATCCCGTCGAGATGTACCTCAACGATATCTTCACCGTGACGGTGAACATGGCCGGCCTACCGGGCATTTCGGTGCCCGCAGGCCTCGAAAGCCAGGGGCTTCCTTTGGGCCTGCAGCTGATAGGCCGTCCATTCGATGAAGAAACCTTGTTCGCGCTTGCTGCCGTCGTGGAGCAGGCGGCGGGGCGGTTTGAGCCTCAGCCTTGGTGGTGAAGTCTTTTACTTGTCGGTGGTCGTGACCGGCGGAAGATCCTGATCGCCTTCGACGGTTTTCTTCCCGCCAAGTTCGCCGCCGGTGAGAATAAAGATGACGGCAATCGCGGCGACCACGCCGCCGACGATAATATCGAATCTGCCTGTGTCGTTTTTCATGACTTCCATCCAACGTCCGCCGCTGCACGTTGTTCCGGTAGCAACATGCGCGCGGAATCCGCAAAAATCGTTGCAGAATTTGGGCCATTTGGAGGTACTGGTCTGCACGGATAACAATTCAGCTCTGCGGAAAACGTGCAGCGAGCGCGTCGCAAACGAATTGTCTAAACTTGCCGCGCACGAAATGAACCGCTACCAGATGTAGAATTGACGCTTCCGAACATTTCAGAGGCAAGTACGCGACGTTATGACCGTTCAGTCCAATGCTCAAAAATTGATCAAAGGCGCGACCGGTGATTGGGAGGTCGTCATCGGCATGGAAATCCATGCGCAGGTGACGTCGGAGTCGAAGCTTTTTTCGGGCGCGTCAACCGAATTCGGCGGCGCCCCGAACTCACACGTATCGCTGGTCGATGCCGCGATGCCCGGAATGCTGCCGGTGATCAATGAGGAATGCGTGCGGCAGGCGATTCGCACGGGACTGGGATTGAAGGCAAAGGTAAATTTGCGATCTGTTTTCGACCGAAAGAATTATTTCTATCCCGATCTGCCGCAGGGCTATCAGATCAGCCAGTACAAATCGCCCGTTGTTGGCGAAGGCGCGGTCGCCGTCGATCTCGAAGACGGCAGCAACGTCATCGTCGGGATCGAACGCGCACACCTCGAGCAGGATGCGGGCAAAAGCCTTCACGACCGACATCCAGATTATTCGTATGTGGATCTCAATCGCTCCGGCGTTGCGCTGATGGAGATTGTTTCGAAGCCGGATTTGCGCTCAGCCGACGAAGCGAAAGCCTTTATAGCGAAGTTGCGCTCGATCCTGCGCTATCTCGGCACCTGCGACGGCGACATGGAAAAGGGAAGTCTGCGCGCCGACGTGAATGTGTCGGTGCGTAGGCCCGGTGAACCGCTCGGCACCCGATGCGAGATAAAAAATGTGAATTCGATCCGGTTTATCGGCCAGGCGATCGAGCACGAAGCGCGCCGGCAGGTCGAGATCATTGAGGAGGGCGGCACGATAGAGCAGGAGACCCGGCTGTTCGATGCCGCGCGCGGCGAAACCCGCTCCATGCGATCGAAGGAAGAGGCGCACGACTATCGCTATTTTCCGGACCCCGATCTTCTGCCGCTTGTGTTCGACCAGCCTTATGTCGATGCGCTGGCGGGAAAGCTTCCCGAACTGCCCGACGAGAAGAAGTCGCGTTTCATGCGTGACTTTTCGTTGTCAGACTACGACGCCGGTGTCCTTGTCGCCGAACGTGAGGCGGCGGAGTTCTTCGAAGCGGTTGCCAAAGGCCGCGACGGCAAGGCGGCTGCGAATTGGGTAATCAACGAGCTGTTCGGCCGGCTCAACAAGGAAGGCAAGACCGTTGCCTCGTCTCCGGTATCGGCCGGCCAGCTCGGCGCGATGCTTGACCTGATCCGAGACGGCACCATATCCGGCAAGATTGCCAAGGATCTTTTCGAGATCGTCTGGACGGAGGGTGGTGATCCGCGTGCGATCGTCGAGCAACGCGGCATGAAGCAGGTAACGGACATTGCCGCGATTGAGAAAGTCGTCGACGATATCGTCGCTAAGAATCCGGATAAAGTTGCCGACGCAAAGTCTAATCCGAAAGCAATCGGTTGGTTTGTCGGTCAGGTGATGAAATCCTCCGGCGGCAAAGCGAGTCCGCAGGCGGTCAACGACATTTTGAAACGCAAACTCGGATTGTGAACCGTCTTGGTGCGACGCGAGTGGAATTTCTGCGACGATGGTTCCGCGTAGTCTGCCTGCCAACGAGGAACTGAGGGGCCGGCTAGCCGAATCGCTGCGAATCACCTCACGCTGATTCGCTCAATTTTGATCGATTCAGGCGGTCCGTGACGCTCGCGAGCGGTCATCTGTGCAAAAATAATCGTTATGTCGACGTGCACGCTTCGAGCATCGTCCGCGCAAAACGTAGCGATCAATATGCGCAAATTGTTTTTCGAACTTTCGTGGAGAGCCGGTTACCGCCGTTACAAAAATCCTTATTTCATCGTATTTTTTGCAATTGTGACGATGCGTACACAAATTTGGTCGCACGTCGTGCGTACGCGCGAACGATGACGACTGTCGTCACGCGAATGCGTCGTCGCGTGTCGCTACTCGCTCGCGTACACGTTTCGTTAAGCGGCAACGCTGTTTTTTTCGCCGTGCTGTAGTAAACCGAATGCAGCGCGTGTCGATTCGCGATGCGTGCTGATGCGACACCCGCCATGTTTCATGGCTAGGAGGGCAGCAATGGCTAGACGTAGGAAGAAGGCAGCGGCGAAAGCAGCGAAGAAGACGAAGCGCCGGAAGCGGAAGCTTTAGTCTGACGCTACTTGCCGATCTTCGGCCTTACGTGTCGGAGATTGCGTCATACGGGCCGGTGTGCGTCATGGAGTAACGAGCGCAATGCGGTTGCCCCGCGGCGCCCCGGTTCGGAATGACAAATGAGGGCGTCGCCGAGACTTCGAGTCTCGCCGACGCCCTCAAGCTTTTTGTTGTGCTCGTTACGGCGCGTTGAAAAAATTTGGTCGTGTTATTTTGCGGCGGCCTTGAGCCGCTTGTTGCAGTCGCTCCAGAATTTCGGCCAGGTCGTCCCCTTTTCAGTTTTGCCGGCGGCTTTCGTTTCTTTCCACTCAGCTGCGCATTTCGTCTGGCGTTCACGCGCGGCGAGCTGGCCGGCGCTTGGCCCTTTTTTCGTTTTGGCAGCCTTCTCGGATGCGCTCGACTGCTGCGCGAACGCGGCGGAAGAGTGTGGCGGCAGCGGAGCCGCGAGTAATCCGGCAGCGAGCAGGGTAGCAATCATAACTTTGTACATGACGTTCCTTCCCCTTGATGGCTTTCAGGCGCGGACCGGGAGCGTCGGTCTCAATCACACAACCTGGCTTGCACCATAACCCGCATAGGTTGCATGTCACTATCGTGCAATCGAACGAGATTTGCGGGCCGCACCAGTTGCGGAGTTCAATCATCAGAACTAGGTCTGGAAGGTTATTCCCAGAACAAAGTTGGACGTGGAGCACGACATGGCGCGCGGTAAAAAGCGGGGAGTTGCAAAGCGGGGTAAGGCCAAAAAATCGAAAGTAACCGCGAAGAAAATCGCGAAACAGGCAAAGCCGATTGAGCTTTATTACTGGCCCACACCGAACGGTTTCAAAATCTCGATTATGCTCGAAGAGTGCGGTCTGCCTTATGTCTTGAAGCCGGTGAACATATCGAAGGGCGAGCAATTCAATCCCGATTTCCTGAAGATCGCTCCGAACAACCGCATGCCTGCGATCGTCGATCCCCAGGGGCCGGGCGGTCGTCCCATTTCCGTCTTTGAGTCCGGTGCAATTCTGCAGTATCTCGGCCGCAAGACCGGAAAGTTCTATCCGTCGGACGAACGTGCACGTGTCGAAGTTGATCAGTGGTTGTTTTGGCAAATGGGCGGACTCGGCCCGATGGCCGGCCAACTCAATCACTTCAAGCATTACGCGCGCGAGACACTTGGTTACGCAATCAAACGCTATGACGACGAGGTCAACCGGCTTTACGGCGTGATGAACACCCGCCTGAAAGACCGGCCGTTCCTTGCCGGGAAATATTCAATCGCCGATATGGCATGCGTGGGCTGGGCCAATCTCTGGCAGCGGCAAGGGCAGGACATCGAGCAATTTCCGAACCTGAAGCGCTGGCTCGAAACCATAAAGGCGCGCCCGGCCGTCCAGCGCGGGATGGCGCTTGGCCTCGAGTTGCGTCAGGGCATCGACATGAAGGATCCAAACATTCAATCGGTGCTTTTCAACCAGCGAGCCCGCGTGGCCTGAAGCACACAGAAAACGTCGCGCGGCCAGACGATCCCGGGATTGTTTGGTGGTTAGTCGCGGCTGAATGAGTTGGGTTACCGAACGGTCAACCCGAGAGATAAACCGGCCGTTTGCCGCAGTAATAGTGAAGTCTGCGAGCGATGGCCGCTTCAGCGTTCATCTTCGATTCATCGCATCACTTAAACTGTCATTCAAATTTTCTCCCGATGATCGCGCCGTTCGGACGATGAGATCCGGACGACAGGGACGTGGGCGGTCGATCGACTGCATAGGGCGCAGCGGTCGAAAACGGGGGAGCCAAAATGACAAGCGTGGAGATTGCCGCAGGAGGCATCGAGCCGGTCAATGCTGAAGACTGTTTCAGCATGGCCATGGTTTTTTCATCGGGGGCGGGCGTGCCGGTCGATCTGGTGCAGGCCCACAAATGGTTCAACATCGCTGCGATGCGCGGCCATAAGGATGCCGCGCAGCTGCGCCGTGAAATTGCCGAGCAGATGAGCGATTCAGAAATAGGTTGTGCCCAGCGCGCCGCGCGCGACTGGCTCAAAGCCCATCCGCAGGAGCCGGCTCAGGCTGCCGCCATCCGCGTCGCGGCCTGATCACACTCAATCGGTCACGCTCACGCCCGTAAGGCGTCGTGCAGCGTAGCGATCGGCCAGTCACCGGGTGTGCGCTGGCGGAAAAGCCGCACCTGCGGGTACCAGGGGCTGCGCTCATGCGTGAGGGTCCATCGCCAATCAGGCACGAAGGGAAGCATGACCCAGGCCTCTCGTCCCATGGCGCCGGCAAGATGGACCACGGAGGTATCGACCGAAATCAAGAGATCCGCGAGCGCCAGGATCGCTGCGGTGTCGGCCATGTTTTCGAGGCGCGGTCCGAAATCGGGAATGCCGAATTCCGCCAGCCGCGCTGCGTCGTCGCCGCGCAAGTCGCGCTGGACGCTCACGAATGAAACGCCTTCGGAGGCAAAGAGCGGTTCGAGCAGCTTGAGATCGATCGATCGGTTGCGGTCATTGGCATGACGTGCATGGCCGGCCCAGGCCAAAGCGATCCGTTTCCCGGGCAGCGCCTCGATCGCCGGACGCCATTTTGCGGTGTGCGCATCGTCAGCACGAAGATAGGGAATAGTGGCCGGGATCGAGGAAGGCTCGGTCTTGAGCGCAAGCGGCAAGCTGCCGAGCGGACAATAGACATCAAAAGCCGGCAACGTTTCGCCGCGCGCATGACATGATGTAACGCCGCTGGCGGTAGACAGTAGTGTCTTGAGTTCCGGCTGCACTTCCAGAATGACATTGGCGCCCATTTGCGCCAGGAGTGGGACGTAACGAACGAACTGAATGGTGTCGCCCAAACCCTGCTCTGCCGGAAGCAGGATCGTGCGCCGATCGAGCGGAAATTCACCAAGCCAGAGGCGGCCGCGGTAACTGCGTCGCGCATCGGACATTCCAGTGCGCTTCCAGCGCCACTCATATTCCGCAAATCCGCGCTGCAGGTTTTCGAGCGTCAGTAGCGACAACGCAGCGTTGAAGTGTGCATCGCCGCAGTTCTTGTCGACGGCAAGGGCCTTGTCGAAGCTGGCGACCGCCTCCTCGTGCCGGTTAAGCGCTTGCAGGGCGCGGCCGCGATTGGTCCAGGCTCGGAGATGTTGGGGCAAGCCCGCCAGCGCATGATCGAACGCGAGGAGGGCTTCGGCGTACCGCCCCAATTCGATCAGCGCCGTACCCCGATTGTACAAGGTCTCAGCGTCCGTCGGCATTCGCGCAAGGATCGTATCGAAGTCGGCGAGAGCCTGTCCGTGGTGACCGAGAGTTGCGCGCGCGACGCCGCGGCTAAGAAGCGCATCCCTATGTCCGGGACTACGGGCCAGCACTGCATCGAAGCAGGGCAAAGCTTCGTTCGGACGATTGAGCGCGATCAGGGTGTTGCCGCGATGGAGCAGGGCGCCTGGGTCGTCGGGCCGAAGCGCGAGGGCCTTGTCGATGGAGGCGAGCGCCTCGTCATCTCGTTTAAGCCCGTGTAGGACATTGGCAAAATTAATCAGGACATCCGGCGCGTTCGGGTTGATCTTCAGGGCGGCAGACATCAATCGATAGGCTTCGCCCATCTGGCCGTTCTGGGCATTGATCAAGCCGAGAAGATGCAGAGCATCGAAATTGTCGGGCGCGGCCTTGAGCGCGCGCATGTAAAGCTTCTCGGCCTCTCGCAGACGCCCTTGCTGATGCAGGCTCAACGCATCATTCAGAATTTGCGCGATATTGAACGGCCTTGACTGCACGGCCGCGCAATTGCGCACGACCGTGCCGACCAGTCAATGCAGACTAGCGCGGTTGTTTCTTGCGGGACTTGGACCCGCCACGCGGATTGTAGAATTGGTTGGGTTCACAAAACCCGCCAATACCACTCACCGTCGCCATGCATTGCTGCCACGTGCTGAAGCCGCAGTTCGAAGCGCCGCCACTACGGCCGCTGTAAACCGCGCACCAGGGATACGGATCATAGGGAAACGGCTGCGCCTGCGCCCACGCGGGTGCCAAGGTCGTTGGAAGGATAAATGTTGCCAACAGAATCGTAGGAAGGCGCATGGGACTTCTCCGACGATGAATTCAGAGTAGGTCGTACGGAAGTGATACTAGCGCCGCTGCACGAGCTAGGGTGTGATCCCACCCTCACATGCGCGTGACCCGACCTAGCGCTTGCGTGGACGCGAGGCCGGTCGGTGCGGATTGTAGAATTGATTTGGCCCGCAGAAGCCACCGATGCCACTTACAGTCGCCCGGCATTGTTCGAGTGTAAGAAAACCGCAGTTGGTGCCACCGGCACCGTCGCCTGAATAAAAAGCGCACCACGGGTAGGGGTCATAAGGCATATCGTAAGAATGTGCTGGCTCAGAAGAGATCGCCGCGATGACTGCAAATGCCGCGCCGCCAAAAAATACCGACCGCATGACCATGCTCCTTGCTCATTCGTGCCCGAATAACCCCGATTGGCAGGTTTTAGTTCGTCAAGATTTATCCACGTGACACGCGAGGTAGTGCCGCATCGCTGTCAGCCGCCGCTCGAAATCGACATCGCGGACCGCCGTGGATTGAAGCAGACAGAGAAAACAGAGGGTCGGTCGCGACCGCGTCTAGTTTGTCACCATCATCGACGGCGATCGCTAAGGCGCGCTTGTGCGACCACACGGCATCGTCGAATTTTCCGCGCGCGCTCGTGCGAACGGCTTCGAAGAAAAACCGCCTGACCTGTTCGCCGGAATCGGAAGAGTTCGCAAAGGCCGACGAGCCGAGCTTAATCGTCGGGCGGCGTTGCGTCGGTTCATCGACCCGTGACGCCTTCGCGGTTCATTTTTTTGAAGTTCAGCAGGTGCGTTGAATTCAAATCTGCTGTTTGACCGAGCAGGGCGGATTCTATACGCCTTCTCGCATACGGAGACGTGGCCGAGTGGCTGAAGGCGGCGGTTTGCTAAACCGTTATACGCCCCAAAGGCGTATCGAGGGTTCGAATCCCTCCGTCTCCGCCAGAGGCTGCGCCGAATCTGCTCCGAATCAGTTCTCGTGTCGCACGGATGAAGTTAACCAGCTTCGGTTCCCTCTGGCGCCCTGTCGAATAGCGGGCTGTCGCGGCAAGCACGACCCATGGTCGTTCGCAGCCAAAATTACCCCGTGAGTTGAGTCAATTTTTTCCGATAAGTCATTGGCAAATAACGACTACGCGCCGTCGTGGCGGCAGGCTCTGGAGCCAATACAGGCTGCGTGATTTTTGCGCAACACCCGCCCGAAAAGTGCCTTCAGACCCTGTGGGAAGGGCCTTTCTTCATTGCCTGAAGGGGGTCTTCGGTTAATGTGACAAAGCGACGGAGGGGGGCATCCCCCTGTTGCGCTGGCTGGGTAACGGATTGCACAGGTGGTGCGAAAAGTTCTCGGTTAGCGGGGAGCAAGGGGAAGTTCCAACAGGTGCTGTCGCACTGGGCGGATACGGAACCCTCTCAAGAAACAATGTTTGGAGGTTCAAGATGAAGATGGTGAAAAGCCTTCTCCTTGGCTCTGCAGCGGGTCTCGTTGCCGTAGCTGGGGCGCAGGCAGCTGATCTTCCCGTAAAGGCCAAGCCGGTCCAGTACGTGAAGATTTGCAGCCTGTATGGGGTCGGGTTTTACTACATCCCCGGCACCGATATGTGCATCAAGATCGGCGGCTGGGTCCGTGCCGAATATGGCTGGGGCCAGAACGGCAACTTCGCCTGGGGTTGGGCGAATAACAATATCAACAACCGTTTTACCAATAACAGCGACTTCCGTGCTCGCGGCTACATCACGGCGGATGCGCGTAACCAGACCGAATACGGCACGGTGCGCGGCTATATCGCCCTCGGCGTGTCTGAAAACGAGCACGGCGGCGACGTTGCGGCCTCTAACAACTTCAGCGCGAACCGCGCCTTTATCCAGTGGGCGGGCTTCACGTTTGGCCGTGCGCAGTCGTTCTTCGACTTCTATAGCAACCCGGCGACGTCTTACTGGGGTGCGTTCCCCGGTTCTGACACCGGTGACGGCGGCTGGTTCCTGATGGGCTACACTGCCCAGTTCGGCAACGGCTTCTCGGCGACAATCGCCGCCGAAGCGCCGCGCAAAACCCAGATTGCGATAGTCGGTGACTTCCTCACTCCTGGGTTCGTCGCAGGCGGGACTGGTTTTGGCGCCGGTGGCGCCCAGGCCGGCTATGGCGGTTTCCAAGCGCCTGACATCGTCGCAAACTTGCGCGTCGACCAGGCTTGGGGCTCCGCTCAACTCAGCGGCGCTTTGCACCAAGTCAATATGTCGTACTACGGCAATCTTACTACCGACACGACAACAGGCCATGCCGACGACAAGCTGGGCTGGGCGCTTGCTGCCGGTATCAAGCTGAATGCCCCGATGATTGGCCAGGGCGACTACTTCCAGGCCATGGTCACCTACACCCAAGGCGCTTTGCGATATGCGTTCCAGACCACTCAACCGAACTGGGCCTTCGTGAGCGGTCAATCAATGAGCTTCGGCGTCGTAAGCGATGCGGTGGTCGGAGGTACTCTCGGCGGTGTAGCCGGTGTCACCGACCTCGAGCTGACGTCGGCTTGGGTCGTCAACGCGGCCTATGAGCACTTCTGGAATCCGCGTTGGAGGACGTCGGTCTACGGCGGTTGGGCGCAAGTCAACTACGGCGATACTGCCAACAATCAGCTCTGCTGGGCTTCTGGCAACGGCACGATCGTAGCCGGTCTGCCGGTAGCAACTGCGGGTTGCGACATGAATTGGCAGACCTGGTGGGTTGGCACGCGGACCCAATGGAACGTCACGAAAGACTTCTACATGGGCCTCGACGTGATGTATTCGAGGTTGGAGGGTGCGAGCTTGGTCAACGGGGTGGCGACTTCTGCTGTGACCCCTAGCGGCTTGGGCGTTTCCACGCCGACGCTGATTGACAGCAATCAGGACAACTTCTCCGTCCGCTTCCGCGTCCATCGCGACTTCTATCCGTGATCGGTTGATCGTGGATATCTAGTCAAAGACCCCCGGCGGGAAACCGCCGGGGGTTTTTCGTTCTCCCAACCAGTACGCGTCATGAGTGTCGTCTGGTTCAAGAGGAGGATGACAATGATGCGGGCCACAGTGCCGGGCGCATACTCTTCACTGCAGATTTTGTTTGCTGCTCTGGTCTGATTTCGTCGAGGAGATAGCGCCCCAACTCGGGAGCGCATTTCATTTATTGCTGCCGTGTCTGTAGGCCGTGTCAACGGCAGCGATTTCAATGTCCGTTTTTGAGCGGTAAAGCAGACATGGCCTCGGCATCGCAAAATGTCCGCTAATGACCCAAAGCGGGCATTCCAAATTGCAGTTGTGACAATAATTCTTACTGTAAGCTGCGTTCGTGGCGGATGGCGGGGGCTAAGTGGACCCGAAACGCGAATTCGAGAAAGCGCTAGCCCTTCACCAGCTTGGCGATCTTGCCAATGCCGAGAAGAAATACCGCGCTATCTTGAGGGCAACTCCGCGCAATTTCGATGTGAATTATCTTTTGGGCCTGATTTTGCTGCAAAGCGGCCAATTTGAGCATGCGGAAAAACAGTTCAGTCGAGCCATCAAAATCAATCCAAGTGCTTTCAATGCATTCAACGATCGCGGCAATGCTCTGTTGGAGTTGAATCGGCCGGGAGAGGCACTGAAAGATTACGACAAGGCCATCGCCCTCCATGGCAATTTCCCCGACGCATTCAACAATCGTGGCAATGCATTGTTTAGGCTTGGACGCCTGGATGAGGCAGCTGCGAGTTACGAAAAGGCCATCACCCTCAAGCCGGATTTTGCAAAAGCCTTCTACAACCAAGGCAATCTCTTAAGAGCGCTCAAACAACTTAATGATGCAATATCGAGTTATGGGAAGGCGATTGAACTCAAGCCGGACTATGCCGAGGCATTTAACAATCGCGGTAATGCATTTTTGGATCTCAGGCGTTTCGACGAAGCAATTGCTGATTACGTAAAGGCTATCGGACTGAATCCATTTCTTATCGAAGCTTATTGCAATCAGGTCAGTGCGTTACTCGACCTCAATCGCCTCGGAGAGGCATCCGCTGTAAGCGACAAGGCGCTCTCGCTGGATCCCAACTTTGCCCAGGCGTGGAGCACACGGGGGGATGTGCTGAGAAACCTTCGTCGTTATGAAGAAGCGCTCACTTCTTACGACAAAGCGATTGCACTCAAACCCGAAATTATTGATGCCTGGCTCGGTCGGGGCATTGTTTTCTACGAAATTAATTTCAACGACAAAGCAATTTCGGATTTCCAGAGAGCCGTTGAAATTAGTCCAGATTCTGTCGAGGCAAGATTCGCAGCGTGCATCGCCGAATTGCCGATCTTGTATGCCGACGATAATGAAATCGTTCGGCGTCGCGAGGCCTATGAAAAAAAGCTACTAGCAATTTGCGCTGACGTTGCAGCCGGACGGATGCAAGGCGACCTTGTCAAAGCGATTGAATTTAGACAGCCATTTCAACTCGCCTATCAAGGCCACAATGATCGTTATCTCCAAACACTTTACGGCTCATTGGCGTGCCACATAATAGAGCGTGAATATCCGGCTCCTTCTCTACCTCGGCCGCCCGCGCCCGACGAACCAGTAAAGGTTGGGATTGTCAGCGCCTTTTTTCATCAGCATCCGGTCTGGAACCTTCTGATCAAGGGCTGGATTACCCAATTGGATCGAAAGCGATTCCGAATCTTCGGCTACCACATCGGGACGCATCGCGACGCGGAAACAGATGTTGCCGCCACGATCTGCGATCGTTTTGCCCATCGCATTTCGGCCGTTGAGGATTGCCGGCAAGAAATTTTAGCAGATGCGCCGCATGTGCTGATATATCCCGGACAGTTGATGGAGAACATTTCTATTCAGCTCGCGGCACAACGACTAGCGCCGGTTCAGTGCAATTCATGGGGTCATCCCGAGACCAGCGGTATGCCGACGCTCGATTATTTTCTTAGCAGTGACCTCATGGAGCCGCTGGATGCCGAGCAGCATTACACCGAGAAATTAGTCCGGCTTCCGAATCTATCTATTTATTACGAACCGATTAAAACAGATAACATTACAATGACTCGTGAAGAGCTTGGCTTGCGTTCGGATGCGACGGTCTTTTGGTCAGGGCAGTCACTATTCAAATATCTACCGCAATTTGATCATGTATTTCCGCGGATTGCGGAGGAAGCGGTCAATTGTCAATTTGTGTTCATAAAACATTTTTCGCCTAAGATCACTGAGCTGTTTCAGGAAAGACTCGATCGTGCATTTGCGGCGTTTGGTCTCGAGGCATCATACCATTGCGTGTTGCTACCGCGTCTAAGTATCGGTCAATTCGTTGGGGCGATCGGACAATGCGATGTGGTTCTGGATAGTGTTCTCTGGTCAGGCGGTAACTCAACATTGGAGAGTCTACCGCACAACATCCCGATCGTGACGATGCCGGGACCTTTTATGCGCAGTCGCCATACCGCTGCTATTCTACAAATGATGGGTGTCGAGGAAACGATCGCCGACACAATTGATGATTATATCTCGATCGCGGTGCGACTGGCGAACCATCCTGATGAACGGCATGCGCTTGGCCGAAAAATTGCAGAAAGAAAGCAACGGATCTATCGTGATCGCGAATGTATTTTAGCACTTGAGAAATTTCTCGATCATGCAGCGCGGCAGCGGGCAGGTTGACGGTTTTGGTATTGGCGCTTAGCGGAGATACTAACCCTGGCTGTGGATAATTATTGCGCTGTGCCGACAATCCCCGAGATGGCCAGCAGAAGAGTGGCCAGTCGAGGCTGCGCGGAGGGTTGAGCTTGCTAAAGGGGAAGTAGCTGTTAGGTTTTGATCCGCACGGCGCTAAGATTCGGCACCGCCTCGGCTATCCGTTTTGCGAGATAGGTGGCGTTTCCGCGGTGTGGCGTCGCGCACGAGGACTGGGCGAGAATAAATTTGCCGAGCAGACCATCGATTGCTCGGCGATCTTCTTCTGAGTGCCACTCGACATAAATGATGTCCGCGCCCTCAAGTCTTGCGCCCAAATCATCGATAATTTGAACTTCGCAGCCCTCAGTGTCGATTTTGAGTATCGATATCTGCTTGAGACCTAGCCGATCAAATTCCGTCGATGCTCTTTTGATATTGATGGTCTCGCGCCCTTCTCCCGTTTCGACGCTGGCGAAGATCGAATGTTGCATGCATTGTTGTGCGCCGTGGTGAAGTGTTTGTGACCCCTCCGAGGAATACAGGCCACATCGAAAATATTCCACTTGCGGAAACGATTTGAGGTTGTGGCAAAGGCAGTCATAGTTAGCACGCGCAGGTTCAAAACAGACCGCACGAGCCTGCGGCGCGGCCGAGAGGAACCATAACGTTGATGCGCCGACATTCGCGCCGATATCAACGATCGTGTTTATCCGGTAACCAGGTGGCAGGGGTGGGGCCGGATACTCGCGGCCGGACAATATCGATTGCAGATGCTGTTGCACGTTCCCGCTGTTAGGAAACCGAAACGGCACCTTGCGGCCGAGCACGTCAAGCGTGACCGTAGTGATCGGGGGTTCGGGCATTCTCCCGGTAGCTTATCTCACCGCCTTCCGAGCGCAAAAAGTTAAGGACCGTAGGGGGTGCACCTCCCGAGGACGGCTTGGATGGGTCGCCTCTTCAAGCCCTGGATGGCAGCGAAACGTCGGCATCCTTTTGTTGGCATCCTGGGTCATTGCCGGTCTCCGCTACTCATCGACAGATCACTTCTAAATGAATGTTATACGATCGACGACTGAGTTCGAATAACGCAATTCCGTACCCGCCTGTCATGTGCTTTATGACCGTACGCCGATTTGTCAACGTCGAGGCCCGCTAGCTCTGGATGGCAAAACAATCAAAATCGGGAGCCGGGATTGATGGCCTTCGCGAGGCTATGGCTGCGCATCAGGCGGGCCGGCTCGACGAAGCGGAAGGTCTTTACCGGCGCGCCCTGAAAATCGGCGGCAAGCAATTTCCCGTTCTGATGATGCTCGGTATGCTGAGCGCCCAGCGCGGCAAGCTGGAGGAGGCTGAGCGTCTCCTGCGTAGCGCATTGGCCATCAACCCAGACAATGCCGATGTGCGCTTCAACTATGGGAACGTGCTGCTTGGATTGCAGCGATTCGACGAGGCCTTTGAGGCTTTTGGCAACGCACTGGCGCTGAACCCGTCCCTTGCGGAAGCCCATCTTAATCGCGGCGGCATTTTGTTGTCGCAAAGACGCTATGAGGAGGCGTTAGGCTGCTTCGATGCCGCCATTCGTATCAATCAGAATTACGGCGATGCCTACTGCAATCGTGGCAATGCATTAGAAGAATTGAAGCGCTTCGACGAAGCTCTCGCAAGCTACGACTCCGCCCTCATTATCAGTCCCAACAATCCAGAATTTCACGCAGGCCGCGCGAATGTGCTGCATGACTTGAGACGTTACGATGAAGCCCTCGCTGCCATTTCTGTGGCACTGTCTCTGCGGCCCCGAAACGCCGGGTTCCACTACAATCGCGGCAATATACTTTTCGAACTAAAGCGTTTCGCTGCGTCATTTGAAGCATATGACAAGGCACTGACGCTTGAACCTGATCACGAATATGCCGAGACGTCTCGTCTTCATGCAAAGATGCATCTTTGCAACTGGCAAAATTTTGATTCTGAATACGCCCACCTCATTTTATCGGTCAAAAAAGAAATCTTGAGCCAGCCCTTTGCGCTGTTTGCCATCTCTGCCTCTGCCGATGTGCAACTAAAAAGTGCGATGGTGCTTAGCAAGGCAAAGTACCCGACCGCCAAAAACCCGATGTATCGTGACCGGCGCCCCGATCATGATCGAATTCGTCTCGCATATCTTTCTGCTGACTTTGGCCAACATGCTGTCAGCACTTTGCTGACTGGGGTCTTTGAATGCCACGACCGCAAGAGGTTTGAAACGATCGCTGTTTCGTTTGAAGCGCACGGTCAAAGCGAAATGCTTACACGCGTGAAAGGCTCCTTCGACCGATTTGTGGATGTGGGCAGCCAAAGTGACCGTGATGTGGCTCGATTGATCCGGGATCTTGAAATTGATATTGCCGTCGACTTGATGGGCTACACAAGAAGGGCGCGACCCTCAGTTCTTGCATTTCGCCCGTCGCCGATCCAGGTAAACTACCTTGGCTATCCGGGCAGCATGGGCGCGTCATTTGTTGACTATATTATCGCAGACCGGTTTCTCATTCCCGAAGCGCAGCGGGATCTTTATAGCGAAAAAATTATTTATCTTCCTGAAACCTTTCAAGCCAATGACATCAAGCGGGACATCGCCGAGGGTGTACCGTCTCGCATCGAAGTTGGCTTGCCCGAAAATGCATTCGTGTTTTGCTCATTCAATAGTAGCTACAAGATCACACCCGCATTCTTCGATATTTGGATGCGTCTTCTCAATCAAGTAGAGGGGAGCGTGATTTGGCTTTTGGGTGGCGATAACGATCTGGAACGTAATCTGCGTCACGAGGCAGAAAACAGAGGTGTCGACCCCGTTCGGTTGATTTTCTGTTCAAGAACCACCTATACGAAATATCTTGCTCGATATCGTCTTGCCGATTTGTTCTTGGATACGTTTCCATTCAATGCCGGCACGACTGCCAGCGACGCACTTTGGGCCGGATTACCTATAGTTACTTATTCCGGAGAAAGCTTTGCTGCGCGGATGGCAGGCAGCCTTTTGTGCGCGGTCGGGCTTCCCGAACTCGTCACGGAATCGGGTAGCGAATACGAAAATCTGGCGCTCCAGCTTGCGCGTGATCCGGTTCGATTGGCCGCCATCAAGGATAAACTTGCCCGCAATCGGGATACTTATCCGCTTTTCGACACCGCGCGCTTTACCCGGCATCTCGAGTCCGCCTTCACGACAATTCGCGACAAGATGCAACGTGGACTTGCACCCGCATCTTTCTCTGTTGAGCCAAGTGCATAGTGCGTTGGCCCGAGTTCGATTGCAAAGACGTTGATATTTCTGAAGAGAATAGGCCAGCGTGGGTCTATTGAATGCGTTGTCCGCCACAACGTCCGACAAATGCATCGATTCGCGCAATCGTGTTTACTTCGGCCAACAAAGGCGCGTGGCCTTGTTCGGGCACTTCCATGGTTTCCAGCGCCGGATGGCGCGTGCGCATGGCCTCAATGGTGTGAGCGGAAAGAATATCCGAATTGGCGCCTCGAATAATCATCACCGGCACACTCGCGAGCGCGTCGAATTCCTTCCACAAATCCGGGATTGGTCGTTCGAGGTCGACGCCTGCCAGGGCGGTCGCGAGTTTCGGATCATAGGTCGTCACTAGACGACCGTTTTCCTCCTTAAAGACACGGCGCGCGCCAGCCAGCCAGTCGTCTGGCCCGAGTCGCGGAAATTGTGACTGAAACAGACGGCGCAGGATTTCAGACCCTTCTTCGAAGGTTCGCGGCTCCGGCATTTTTCCGACGTAGCTTTTGATGCGCATCAGCCCTTGGGGCTCGATCACCGGACCGATGTCGTTAAGCACGGCACCGGCGATTGCTGACGGCCGGACAACTGCCAGCAGCATCGTCAGGATCCCGCCGCGCGATGTGCCGATGAAGATAGCCGGCAGCAATTCGAGAGCAGTGACGACGGCCAGAACGTCGGCGAGCTCAACCGCAACCGAATAATTCGCTGGATTCGAATCGTACTGCGACAGGCCACGGCCCCGGTAGTCGAGCGCAATAACGCGGCGAGGCCGAGAGCCGTCACGCGAGAGTGCTGTTGCCAGAAGGTCAAAATCCGCCGACGTGCGGGCAAGGCCGGGTAGGCACACAATAGGAATGCCGACTGCACTGGCGGGACCATAGCAACGTGCATGCAGGCGCAGACCGTCGGGGGCAGCGACAAACGTGCTGTACGACGTGTCGGTTGTCGATGACGCAGGCGCGGTCATCGGCCGATTAATGCGCGCCGCCGCGTCTGATATCGGCTTCGATCAGCAGCCTACTGCCACCGCCAAAGCGCACGCGGTAAACCTGCAGATTTTCCATGATCCGCCCGACATAATTGCGCGTTTCGGAAATCGGGATGCGCTCAACCCAGTCGACGGGATCGACATTAGGATCGCGCGGATCGCCATAGGCCGCGATCCATTGTTTCACCCTGCCGCGGCCGGCGTTGTAGCCGGCAAACGTGAGGATGTACGAGCCATTATAGCCGCTGAACAGATTGGCGAGTTCGGCAGCGCCCATCTGCATGTTGTAAACCGGATCCTTGAGAAGGCGCTCACGACTGTAGGCGACCTTGTATTTTGCGGCGGTATCGATGCCGGCTGCGGGCGTCACCTGCATGAAACCCATCGCATTGGCGATCGAGACGACCTTCTGGTTGAAGTGGCTTTCCTGGCGCGCGATCGAATAAGTAACCGCAGGCTCGACCGGCGGAGCAATCGGCCGGTAGTCCGGCAGGCCGATGGTCGGGTAGGCATAATGCTCGAGCGGAAGTCCGCGACGATAGGCAGCTTCGCCGAGCAGGAGCATGGCGCGGCCGTCTCCATGCTTCGCCGCAAGTTCGCCCAGCATCGCCATTCCCGCAACATCGGTCGCGCTCTCGCCAAGCTCGGCGTAGATCGACGCCAGCATATCTCGCTCGCCGAGTTCGTACAGAATCGCCGCGGCCCGCACGACTTCGAGATTGCTCAGCACGTTTGTTTCTTGCGGCGTGAAGGAAGGCGGTGCGCGCAACCCGACATCCTTGAGCCCGAGTCGAGCGCGTGCAAGCTGGCCGTAGTAAGTTGCAATGTATTGCCCGGCCATCTCGTAAAAAGCCTTGGCCTGCGCATTTTGACCCATCGCCTCTGCGGCGCGGCCCTGCCAATAGCCGCCGCGCGATAGTGCATGCGGATTGTGGGTGCCTTCCACAATGTGCGCGAAGTGCTGTGCAGCAGTCTTCGGATTGTGCAGGTAGCGCAGTGCCACCCAGCCAGCGGTGAAGTGGGCGTCGACGCGGTACACTCCGCGCATCGGGGGCGCCGCTTCGCGCGCGACGTTGTAGGCAGCCTGCGGGTTGTGCTGGTCCAGCAGTGTGCGTACCAGCAGGCGCCGCTCGAGCCACCATTGGTCGAGATCGACGAGCGCCTCCGGATCCTTCGGCGCGGTCAGAATAAGCTTCCCGGCTTCTTCCGGCTTGTTGTTCTGGCGTAGCCACTGCACGCGGGCAAAAATGTAGCCCGGCTCACGCTGCGAGGCAGCGGGCACGGCGTCGAGGAGTGCCTTTGCATTGCGGGCCTTTGCCAACACCGCGGCGCGGGCCTTGGCGACTATAAGGTCGTTGCCGCCGAGACGTTCGGCGGCGCGCAGCCCGGCGGTCGCATCGCCGGCGTAAAAGCGGGCCTCCATGCGCACTTTGTGATCGGCAGCAGTGAGCATGCTGCCGAACATCTCGAGTACCTTTTTCTCGACCTCTGCACTGCAGTCGTCATAGCGCCAGGCATGTTTCACCAGCACCGCCGCGCCGTCGCGATCGCCCAGGGTGAGCAGGACACGCGCGAGCATGTAGCGACCCTTGGCGGTTGACGCCGTCTTCGTCGCGAAAAAGGCTCGCACTGCCGCCGAATCAACACCATCATTCCAGAGCGCGTTCTCGGCGCGACGGCGGAACAGCGGCACATGCGGCCAAGCGGGGTTGGTCTTTACGAAAGCGGCGTATCGCTCGAAAGAGGGATTGGTGTTATCCGAACGCAGGATGACCCACTCGGCCAACTTGCTAGCAACCGGATCGGAGATACTCGCCTGGGCCGAATTGGCGTCGGCGTCTCTGCCTTTGCGCGCTGCTTCGATCACACGCTTCACCGCGGCGACATCATTCGCCGAGGTGGCCGCGTTAGGCGCAACAGCAAATGGCCCAGAGGCTGGGCGGACAAGCGGTTTGAATTCAGCACGGCTTTCGAACAGTGCCCCATGCAAACCGACATTGGCTTGGGCAAAGGCCGTCACCCCGCTGCCGTTGGGTTGCGGCCGCGTTTGAGGCAAGGGCGCTGCTTGCCGCACGGGTGCAATCGTTAGCTTGGCCGCTGCCGCAGCGGGTCGCGGGCGCGGCAAGGGCACCTTTTGCGCGGCCGCCAGCGCCGCGTCCGCGCATAGCCCGCAGGCTGCAATCACCACCAAAAATAAGCCCGAGCGGCTGTGGCCAGTCGCGTCCATCAAACCCCGCACTTGTCCTTCAATCCGTCCGACTCAGCGCCGAAACAGCAAATCTGCCAGCCCATTAGGCCAAAACTATTGATGAATGATACCGAAAAATTTCATCCGTCGGCATTATGGGCGGCAAGACGGGCAAAAACACGTTGTCGCATGGCGAGTTCCAGCCTGTCGGTGGCGGCGGAGGGCTTTCTTCGCGCTCTCCGACCCGATATCAATGGGGCTTAAACCTGCCTTTTGTGGAGAAGTCGTGTCATGACCGCCAACACGAGCTTTCGGGGCTCCTTTACCGCGCTGGTCACGCCGTTCAGAAACGGCTCGCTCGACGAAAAGGCGTTTCGCGACATCGTCGAATGGCAGATCGCGGAGGGCACGAATGGCCTGGTTCCGGTGGGAACCACGGGGGAAAGTCCGACTCTGTCGCATGACGAGCACAAGCAGGTGGTCGAATGGTGTATCGACCAGGCCGATGGCCGGGTGCCGGTCATCGCGGGTTCCGGTTCCAATTCAACCGCAGAGGCGATCGAACTGTCCCGTCATGCGGAGAACGCCGGAGCCGACGCCGTCCTGATCGTGACGCCTTACTACAACAAGCCGACGCAGGAAGGCCTTTACCAGCACTACAAAGCGATCAACGACGCGATCGGGATTCCGATCATCATCTACAACATTCCCGGACGGTCGATCGTCGACATGTCGGTCGAGACGATGGCGCGCCTGTTCGAGCTGAAAAACGTTGCTGGCGTGAAAGACGCGACCGCCAACATGGCTCGCGTTTCTCAGCAGCGCGCGGCCATGGGCACTGATTTCAATCAGCTGTCGGGCGAGGATATCACGGCACTTGGCTTCATGGCGCATGGCGGGCACGGATGCATCTCGGTGACGTCGAACGTGGCGCCACGCCTTTGCGCCGAATTCCAGGCAGCCTGTCTGAAGGGCGATTTCGCCACTGCACTTAAACTGCAGGACAAGCTCGCGCCGCTACACATCAATTTGTTCGTGGAAACCAGTCCGGCCCCGATCAAGTATGCGATGTCGCTTATCGGCAAGTGCGCCAACACGGTGCGGTTGCCGATGGTGCCGGCGAGCGAGAAAGCGCAGGTCGCCGTGCGGCAGGCGATGGTGCATGCCGGGCTGATCAACTAGCGGGCTGATCAACCAAGGCTGGAAGCCACGGCCTGGTGGATCATGCGCGGCGAGGTGGACCGTCATGCTTGAGGAATTCAAAAAATTTGCACTGCGCGGCAATGTTGTCGATCTTGCCGTCGGCGTGATTATCGGCGCCGCCTTTTCGGGGATCGTGAATTCACTGGTCGGCGACGTGATCATGCCGGTGATCGGTGCGGTTACCGGCGGCATCGACTTTTCGAACTATTACATCCCGCTGTCGTCCAAGGTGACGGCCGGCACCCTTGTGGAGGCAAAAAAACAAGGTGCCGTATTGGCTTGGGGAAGTTTTCTCACGATCGCACTTAACTTCATCATCATTGCTTTCGTGCTTTTCCTTGCGATCCGCGCACTGAACCGGCTTGCCCGCAAGGAGGACGAAAAGGCGCCTGAACCGTCGAAGACCGAGCAACTCCTCACGGAAATCCGCGACCAACTCAAATCGCGCTGAACCGCAATCGTCACAAATGGCCACAAAGCCCGAGCGCCGCTTCAAGGTGGTCTCCGACAACCGCAAGGCGCGATTCAACTACGCGATCGGCGAGACCTTCGAGGCCGGCATCGTTCTTACCGGCAGCGAGGTCAAATCATTGCGCGCAGGAAAGGCGACGATCGCTGAATCTTATGCCGATGCGCGCGGCGGGGAGCTCTGGCTGATCAATTCCAACATCCCGGAGTACCTGCAGGCGAGCCGTTTCAATCACGCGCCGAAGCGGGCACGCAAGCTGCTGCTGCAGAAGCGCGAGATCAACCGACTGACCGGTGCGGTCGAACGCGAAGGCATGACCATCGTGCCGTTAAAGCTTTACTTTAACGAAAAAGGCCGTGCCAAAGTTGAAATTGCGCTGGCGCGCGGCAAGAAACTGCACGACAAGCGTGAAACGCTCAAAAAGCGGTCGTGGGAGCGCGAACGCGGCCGCCTGATGCGTATGAAAGGCTAGGCCGCAACGCACCCGACCGCTATGGGATCACGCCACAAGCGATCCGCCCGCCGGCTTCACCTGTCGGGTCGGTCTTGTAGTCATCGCTTCCGGCGTGAATGACGATGGCCGAACCATCGGCGTCATACACCGAATTCGGCTTGCCCTTTTCGAGCGTGATCGCCGCATTCAAGACTTCGACCGTGAGGTCGCCGCTTTGCGGTATATGCAGATTGGGCATATCGCCGGCATGCTGGCCTTCGGGCGACATCATCCCGTGTTTCTTCCCCCCGGGGTTGAAGTGCCCACCCGCTGACGTGAAGGGAGGCTCGCATTTACCGACAGCGTGGACGTGAAAGGCATGCTCGCCTGGTGGCAGCCCTTTGAGTGATGCGTTAATCAATACGCCTTGCGTGGTTTGCGTGAGATTGACTGAGCCGACGTCCTTGCCTTCGGCATTTTTCATGACAACGGATGCGGTCTGTGCGGTAGCGGAAAGTGTCGAACCAAAAAGTGCAATGGCAGCTACAACGCCAACGCTGGTATATTTTTGGATTGTCATGGTTTCGCTCCCAGAATTGATCGGCAAGCATACCGTCACTAAGTGTTGACACCGGCGACTTGACGAGCAATCGCAATCACGTTGCTGTGAGGATGAAAGATCAGGAAAATCAGCATGGTGCCAACAAAGCTTGACCACTGCGTCATCCACGTTTCGGATTGGGACCGGTCCAATAAATTCTACGAAAAAGTAATAGGGGCCGAACTCGTGCAACGGCCGCACGGGTGGGCCTACCGGCTCGGTGACAAGCAGCTCAATGTCCATGGCCCGGGCGTAAAACCCGCCGAGGTCGCGCGTTTGCCGGTCCAGCCCGGCAACAGCGATCTGTGTTTTGAATGGCAAGGACCGATTGACGACGCGATAGCGCATCTGAAGGAACACGGCGTTGCCATAGAATGCGGCCCGATGCAACGTTTTGGCGCAAAAGGGCCGGGCACCTCGGTCTATTTTCGGGATCCGGACGGCTCGCTCATGGAATTTATGAGCTACGGAGCAAAGAAATGACCGAAGCACCAGGCACGCATAATCCGCAATTTCTGCCACCGGGAATTCCCGTCCCGAAAGATGACGGTGCAGCGCGGCATCTCGTGGGTGCAAAACTGCCCGATTTGGCGCTTCCAGCCACCGATGGGGCGCCTGTCAATCTGTCCAGACTGAGGGGCCGGACCGTCATCTACATTTATCCGCGGACAGGCGTTCCGGGCGTCGATCCGCCTACCGGTTGGGACCAGATTCCGGGTGCGCGCGGCTGCACACCGCAGTCCTGTTCGTTTCGCGATCATTTCGGCGAACTCACGCGGCTCGGTGTGGCTCATCTCTACGGCCTTTCGACGCAGGACACGACCTACCAGGGTGAAGCGGCGACGCGCTTGCATCTGCCATTCGCACTGTTGTCGGACGAGAATCTGGCGCTGACAAATGCACTGAAGCTTCCGACATTCTCGGTCGCCGGCGTGACGCTGCTCAAGCGTATGGCGCTTGTCGTCGACGACAGCCAGATCACAAAGACGTTCTATCCCGTCTTTCCGCCGGACAAGAATGCCGCCGAGGTTATCGCCTGGCTTCAGGAATCGAGGTAGCGGCGCACGGTTGCAAAGACCTTCCGAAACATTTCGGGGGTGAGCACGCCGGTGTTCGTGTTGTAGCGCGAACAATGGTAGCTGCAGAACAGAGCAATTGGACCGAGCTCGTGCGTCTTGCCGTGCACAAACGGAAGCGCAGCCAGCCGGCCGCCGAGCGCGCGCACCGTGCTTTCATGTGCGATGCGGCCGAGAACAACGATAGCGCGCAGCTTTCTCATCTCGCCGATTGTAGGCGTCAGAAAATCGCGGCAGGTCCTTATTTCTTCCGGGGTCGGCTTGTTTTCGGGCGGGACGCAGCGCACCGCATTTGTGATTCTGCAATCGATAAGCTCGAGTCCGTCATCGGGATGCGCGTGATACTCGCCGCGAGCAAATTCATATTTACAAAGCGTCTCGTAAAGCAAGACCCCGGCATAGTCACCGGTGAACGGACGGCCGGTACGGTTGGCGCCCTGCAGCCCCGGCGCCAATCCGACAATCAGCAACCGCCCATTGATCGGTCCGAAAGATGGCACCGGAGAATTGAACCAGGTGGACTCTTTCGCGCGCCATGTTTTGCGGAAGGCGACAAGCCGCGGACAACGTGGACAGTCTCGTCCCGGCTTGCTGTCGGGCTCTGCCATTGTGCGTGATTTCATCCCGCGAATTTGCCCGGCGCACGACGCCGTCACACGGATAAAATCATGCGTGTAATAAAAACGCTATTGGTAGGAGTCATCGTCTTCGTCGGCCCCGACCGGAGCGCCCGCGCGTTGCGGCGACGCCGGCCTCTGCAGAAACTGCGGCGTATGGGATGCCGCGCGATCCTCGCGAGGGGGTCGCCCCTCGCGTGGAGTTCGCTCTGCAGGGTCGCGGCCGATCTTGGTCTGTAGCTCGACGATGTCGACAAAGACGTCAGCCTGACGGCGCAGCTCGTCTGCAACCATCGGCGGCTGCGTCGTTACGGTTGAAACGACGGTCACACGAACCCCTTTGCGTTGTACGGCTTCGACAAGCGAACGAAAATCGCCATCACCTGAAAAGAGCACCATGTGGTCGATGGTGCCGGCAATTTCCATGGCATCGACCGCGAGTTCGATGTCCATGTTTCCTTTGACTTTGCGCCGGCCGGTCTGATCGACGAATTCCTTAGTCGCCTTGGTGACGACCGAATAGCCGTTGTAGTCGAGCCAGTCGATCAGGGGGCGGATAGAAGAATATTCCTGATCCTCGATCACCGCCGTGTAATAAAAGGCACGCAACAAGTAGCCACGCGATTGAAATTCACGAAGCAACCGCTTGTAGTCGATGTCGAAACCGAGCGATTTTGCTGTTGCGTAGAGATTGGCGCCGTCAATGAATAAAGCGATTTTTTCTCCGGATACTGTCATTGGTCTCTCTCACAATTTACATAGGTTACTTTCAGACCCGCCGCGCGCAATGTGGAACGCTCCGCGTGCGCGGTTCCGGGTCCCCGTCAACAGAGCATTGTGGCGCCTTCGATCAATTCGGCTGCCACCTGCGCAAACGCCGTGCCGACAAAATCCCGAACCGTCGGCTTTCCGGCGCTTATGCCGTCGGGTAACAGACGGTTGAGGCTAAACCAAGACAAAAATGCTTGAAATTCCATGCGCCAGGGGATACCTAGCAGGCGAATTCGGGGACAAGTTCCACCATATGGAGTGACGAGCCGATGGCCCGTGTCACAGTAGAAGATTGCATTGATAAAGTTGAAAACCGTTTCGATCTGGTTCTGTTGGCCAGCCATCGGGCGCGCATGATTTCATCCGGGTCGCAGATAACGGTCGACCGCGACAACGACAAGAATCCGGTGGTCGCGCTGCGTGAAATTGCCGAAACGACCGTTTCGCCCGGCGATCTTAAGGAAGATCTTATTCACAGCCTTCAGAAATACGTCGAGGTTGATGAGCCTGAACCCGAGGTGCCGCTGATCGGAGCGGGCGCGGGAGCGAGCGTTGATTCTGACGATACTGAGGTAACTGCGGACCGCATGACCGAGGAGGAACTGCTGAAAGGCCTCGAAGGCCTGGCGCCGCCTGAGGAGCCGCCGGAAGAAGACGCTGAATAGCCTCACGTTAATTGCATCATGCGTTGCGACGGCCCGGCCTCAAAGCCGGGCCGTCGTCATTTATCAACCAGTCGGCTAAACCCTTGCAGTGTCATCGAAACGACGTGATATCTTGAGGTAGTTCCGTAGCGGCCGCTGCAGGGCACCAGAATGGCGCGTACGCGCTCCGACCTACCAAAAGTGCAAAAGCCGGTGCCCGCGCGGGCACTGCGCCCGGCCACCATTGCGCCGGCGCCGGAGAAGACAGTTCCAGCAAGAAAACCGCCGATGATGCGGCAGTACGACCTGATCGAACGCGTGCGCCGGTACAACCCGGACACGAATGAGGCGCTTCTCAATCGTGCCTACGTCTATGCGATGAAGGCGCATGGCGAGCAGCGGCGGGCGTCCGGCGATCCTTATTTCTCCCATCCGATCGAAGTCGCGGCCATTCTCACTGACCTCAAGCTTGACGACGCGACGATCGCGGCGGCCCTCCTGCACGACACTATTGAGGATACCGAGGCCACGCGCGCGGAAATCGACAGCCTGTTCGGTCACGACATCGGCCGGCTGGTCGAGGGGCTTACCAAGCTCAAAAAACTCGACCTCGTCACCAAAGAGGCAAAGCAGGCGGAAAACCTCCGCAAATTGCTGTTAGCGATCGCCGACGATGTGCGCGTGCTTCTGATCAAGCTCGCCGACCGGCTGCACAATATGCGAACGCTCCAGTACATGCCGCCGGAGGCTCGCCGGCGCGCTGCCGAAGAGACGCTCGAAATCTACGCGCCGCTCGCCGGCCGCATGGGCATGCACGAGATGCGCGAGGAGCTCGACGACCTGGCATTCCGCGAACTTTATCCGGAAGCCTATGACGTAGTAACGGCGCGGCTCAATGCACTCACCGAGCGCAGCAGGCTGCTGATTTCCGACATTGAAAAGCAACTGACCAAGAAACTTGCCGATCGCGGCATCGATGCGCGGGTCGTCAGCCGCCGCAAGCGTGCCTATTCGATCTGGCGGAAAATGGAACGCAAGTCGGTGGGATTCGAGCAGCTCTCCGACATTTTCGGATTTCGGGTGGTCGTGAAGAGCCTGGCCGACTGTTATCAGGCCCTCGGCATTGTCCACAGTACCTGGCCGATGGTGCCGGGGCGTTTCAAGGACTACATCTCGACGCCGAAAGGAAACGACTACCGCTCGATCCACACCACGGTGATAGGGCCGAGCAAGCAGCGTGTCGAATTGCAGATCCGCACCGTCAGCATGCACGAGATCGCCGAATACGGCATCGCCGCCCACGCACTCTACAAAGACAACGCAGGCTCTCCGACAGAGCTGCTGTCGCGCGAGTCGACTGCCTACGCGTGGCTGCGTCGCACGATCGAGCTGCTGGCAGAAGGCTCAAACCCGGAAGAATTTCTCGAGCATACCAAGCTCGAATTGTTTCACGATCAGGTGTTCTGCTTCACGCCGAAAGGCAAACTCATAGCGTTGCCGCGCAAGGCGACCCCGATTGATTTTGCCTACGCCGTCCACACTGACGTCGGCAACACTGCAGTCGGCTGCAAGATTAATGGCCAGATCGCGCCGCTGACGTCCGAGCTCGTCAACGGCGATGAAGTCGAAATCGTAACGTCGAAATCGCAACATGCCCCACCGGCGGCCTGGGAGTCCATTGTAATGACCGGAAAGGCGCGCGCGGCCATTCGCCGTGCGACGCGCCAAGCCGTGCGTCTGCAATATGCCGGTCTGGGCCGGCGTATCGTCGAAAGGTTGTTCCAGCGCGCCAAGATCGCTTTTTCGGATGAAAAGCTGACCGGCGCGCTGCCGCGTCTCGCGCGGGCTTCGGTCGAGGATGTGATGGCTGCGGTCGGACGAAGCGAGCTCAAGGCGTCCGACGTCGCCCGGGCGATGTACCCCGACTATAAGGAAGAGCGCGCGGCTGCCATGGCGGCCAAGCCGAAGACCGAGAGCGGATGGTTTGGTCTAAGAAAGATCACGTCGGTCAAGTTCAAGGTGCCGGACAATGCTGTCGGACCCGCGATTCCCATCCGCGGGATCAATGGTGATCTGCCCGTACGATTTGCGCCTAATGGGGGTGCCGTGCCAGGCGACCGCATCGTCGGCATCCTGTCTCCGGGTGAGGGCATTACGATCTACCCGATCCAATCCCCCGCCTTGAGTGAATTCGAGGACAAGCCCGAGCGTTGGCTCGACGTGCGTTGGGATGAGGAGGAGCACACGCCGCAGCGTTTTCCTGCCCGCATCGAGGTGCAGTCCGTGAACGAGCCAGGCTCGCTGGCACAGATTGCGCAGGTCATTGCGGAGCATGATGGCAACATCGACAATATTCGCATGACCCGGCGCGCGCCGGATTTCACTGACGTCATGATCGACCTTGAGGTCTACGACCTCAAGCATCTGACCGCGATATTGGCGCAGTTGCGCGCGAAGCCGGTGGTTGCCAAGGCCGAGAGGGTGAACGGCTAGCGCATGGATCGTCTTCGGCTTGGGGTCAATATCGATCACGTCGCTACGATCCGGAACGCGCGGGGCGGCCGTCATCCGGACCCCGTGCGGGCCGCGAAGCTGGCAATTGCCGCCGGTTGTGACGGTATCACGGCTCACCTGCGCGAGGACCGTCGTCACATTCGCGACGACGACATTGCTCGTTTGAAGGCTGAGATCGACAAGCCGCTCAATTTTGAAATGGCGGCCACCGATGAAATGATTGGCATCGCTCTCAGGACCAAACCGCATGCTGCTTGCCTCGTGCCGGAGAGGCGCACGGAGCGCACTACTGAAGGCGGTCTCGATGCTGTCGGCCAGCGCTCGCAGCTGGCGCCGGCGATCCGCACGCTCAAGGGTGCCGGGATCCGCGTTTCTCTTTTTATCGGGGCAGCACCCGCGCAGATCGAAATGGCGGCCGAGTTAGGCGCGCCCGCGATCGAAATCCACACCGGCGGCTGGTGTGATGCATTGGCTGAACGGCGTATGCGTGAGGCGGAAGCCGAGTGGCAGAGTATTCGTGACGGTGCTGAGCGCGCATCGGGGCTTGGTTTGGAAGTGCATGCCGGCCATGGACTCGACTATGGGACAGCAGAGACCATTGCGGCGTTGCCGCAGGTGGTCGAGCTCAACATCGGCCATTTCCTTATCGGTGAGTCGGTATTTGAAGGTCTGGCTGAAACGATAAAATTCATGCGGGCGGCCATGGACCGCGGCCGGAAAAAGGCGCGCGCATGATTATTGGGCTGGGCTCTGACATCGTCGACGTACGGCGCATTGCGAAAGTGATCGAACGCCACGGAGACCGGTTCCTTGATCGAATTTTCACGACGGTCGAACGGACCAAAGCCGAAAACAGAGCAAACGCGGTTGAAACCTACGCAAAACGTTTTGCCGCCAAAGAGGCGTGCGCCAAGGCGCTCGGCACAGGGCTCAGGCGCGGCGTTTTCTGGCGTGACATGGGCGTTATCAATCTTTCAGGCGGTCGCCCGACGATGAAGCTCACCGGCGGCGCGCTCGTGCGGTTGCGCTCTATTACGCCTGTCGGCTGCGAAGCCAGAATCGATGTTTCTCTGACAGACGAAGGTCCGACCGCGCAGGCCATCGTCATTATCTCCGCCGAGCCTATACCGGGTCGGGTCGCCGAAAATTGACGGCAGAAACACCAATTCAGGTAATTGTTTGCACGATGCGTTGCCCCTTGTTCATTGCTTGTCCGGAGGCCACCCGCTACAAAGTCGCCGGGGCGCGCAAGCCGTTTGGCGGGACGAAAGGCCTATGAGCGTGACATCTGGGACAAAGCGAAAAGAGGGCGGCATCGGTGAAACGGTGCGGGTAATCATC
>Ga0157379_10000273_pt1 | contig 40806 bp, 32 predicted proteins | sample S25metaG_FD_121802 | JGI IMG/M metagenome (GOLD analysis project Ga0157379, IMG submission 121802) | Switchgrass rhizosphere microbial communities from Kellogg Biological Station, Michigan, USA - S2-5 metaG | ecosystem: Host-associated > Plants > Roots > Rhizosphere > Soil | place: USA... | reverse complement strand
GGCTCGATCTTGGCGCGGCCCGCTCTGTGCTCGAGTACGGCCCCGGCACAGGCCCGTTTACCCCGCACATCCTGAAGCGGATTGGAAGCAGTTGCAGATTTCTCGCAATCGAGCGAAACGCCGCCCTGGCGAAACAGTTCCGGGCGAAGCTGCCGAACGTCGAGTTGATTCAGGATTCGGTGGAGAACGTCAGGGCGATTTGCGACAAGGCAGGAATCGATTCCGTAGATTGCATTGTGTGCGGATTACCGTGGGCCGCATTTAGCGGAGACCTTCAGAGACGACTGCTGGATTCCATGATGACGGTGCTGCGTCCGGGCGGGCAGTTCGTCACATTTGCGTACCTTCACGGGCTTCCATTACCGGCGGGACGCAGGTTTGCCAATCGCCTTCCGGCGTATTTCCGTGAAGTCGGCAAGAGCCGCACTGTCTGGATGAACATCCCGCCCGCGCTTGTGTACCGGTGCCGGCGATAGGAACTACTGCACGAATCGATAACCCTGACCGTGCACGGTCACGATGAACCGAGGATTGGCCGGATCTTCTTCGAGTTTCTGCCGCAGCCACGAAATGTGCACATCCACGGTCCGAGTCATTGGCGCGGCTTCATAGCCCCAGACCTCTTCCAGCAACTCATCCCGTGTCACAACTTCTCCCTGCGATTCGATGAGATGCTGTAGCAATCGGCATTCACGCTCGGACAGGGTGATCTCTTCGCCCTTTTTAACCATGCGCGCTTTAGTGAAGTCGACGGTAATGTCCTGAAAGTCCCATTTGCTGACCTTTTTTCGCGCTCCCGCTTGAGCCCTGCGAAGCAGCGCTTCCATCCGGACCAGCAATTCCGGCCCCTCGAAGGGTTTGGTGAGATAGTCGTCGGCTCCCGATTTAAATCCCTGCACTTTATTGTTCAATTCGGTCCGCGCAGTAAGCATGAGAATGGGAGTCTGGATGCCGTTACGCCGCAATCCCTTTGCGACATCGAAACCGCTGCGGGAAGGCAGCATGACGTCGAGCACGATCAGATCGAAAGTTTCGCGCTCTGCACGATCCTGGGCTTCTGCTCCGTCGCCTGAGGTTTCGACGGTATATCCGCTGCTTGCCAGCAAGTCCTTCAAGGTCCGGCGAAGACCAGGCTCATCTTCGACAAGGAGGATTCTGCGCCGTATCATGCCGGAGTCTCGGCGATCTGCAACGTGAGGGTGAATATGGCCCCGCCATCGGCGGCGCGTTCATAGGTGACAGATCCGTTCTGCGCCTTCATGATTCGATCCACCAGATGCAGGCCCAGCCCATTTCCAGGGGTGTTGGTGCTGGCGTTTCCTCCCCGATGAAACGCCTCAAACAAATAGGGGACATCACGCTCGGGTACGCCGGTCCCGTGATCCGTAACGCTTAACTGCACTGTGCCCGCTGTTCCGGTTTCGGCAAGGTGTCGTCCGGCAATTTCGACGCGAGCGGCGTGGCCGTTTCGTCCATATTTAATCGCGTTGCTCAGGAGATTCTGCAGGCATCGCGTGAGAGCGGCGGCATCGGCGAGCACAGGGGGAAGCGCGGGGTCGAGATTCTTCTCTACGATCGCATTGCCCTCTTGCAGCACGGTCGACATATTGCGGACTGCAATCTCAGTAACGTCTCCGATGTCCACGGGAGACAGATCGTAATGCTTACGTCCCGATTGCGTCTCGGTGTAGGCCATAACGTGCTCGACCATTTCTGTCAGTCGTCTTGCCTCGCTTTTAACGATGGCGGCGTACTCTTCAATGTCTTCGCGGTCTTTAACCACCCCGGCGCCCAGATTGTGCGCGGCGGATTGAATAACGGCCAATGGTGTCCGAAGCTCGTGAGAAATGCCGGCAGCAAACTCCATCTGAAGCCGTCCAAGACGGCGAGCACGGCTGCTTGAGATGACAATGGATACGGCGCTGACCGCCAGCACCACAAGTACTCCAAAGCTGATGGCCAGATTCCGTCTGCGAAATTCCATAACCGCTGTCTCGACCGATCCAGCCCGGTGTTTGACCAGTAACTGCCAGCTCTGGCCGGCGAGCGAAATGCGTTGTTCGGGCCCACGGCCTCGCTCACCGCGTCCACCTCGCTGCGCCGCAGATGAAGTTGCCGCGGCCCCAGCGTTACCACCCCGGCGTAGGGGCGGACCCATTGAGGCAAACAGGTCAAGGGCATAATCCGGGGTAGCGAGGTCTTTCTGGCTCCACGCGTCCCCTGATGTAAACACCGTCTGCGGTTCCATATCCGGCCGCGACTCGACGACGGCAACACGATAGTCTCTGCCTTCATCGTCCGGAAAACGCCGGGCGACCAGCCTGGGAAACAGCTGCTTCACGACCACTTGGCGATCGAGTTGGACCACAAGCCAGGAGTTGTCGTTGGTATCCCGCTCCGTGGTCGCCAAATTTTCCCTCGCTGGCGGAGGAGGAACCTCGCCCGGCCCGCCCGGTCCGCCCGGTCCGCGGCCCCCTCCTCGAACTCCGGGAGGCCGGCGGTTGAGCGGCAACACGAGGAGGTCTGCGTCCACGCCGCGCGGACCAAAACCTCGCCCGGTTCCAAAATCTGCCGGTGGCGCCAAAACATAGGGCCATAAGTCCGGAACAAACATCTCCGTCGCTCGGTCGAGACGCAACACGTCGGTCGGAGAACGGACAATATAAAGGGACTTCAGAAGACCGGGGTACGCGGCGCTGGCGGCCCAGTAGTGATAGCGCGTCGCGATGGAAACAGGATCGGGAACGGCCGGAGAAAATCGCGGCTCAAAGATGCCGGTTAACTGACGTAGTTCGCTGTAAAAGTCTTCCGCAAGATCGCCGGAAGCCTCTGCCACCCCTCGCTGCAAACGCTGGCGCTCAGCCACGGCAATCTGTCCGATCCAGTAATACTGGAGCCCTCCCAGCGCCAATAGCGCCACTAGCGACAAGGCTACGGACAAACGCAAGCCCATAAGTGATCTCGGGTGGATTATAGAGCGTGGTGGCGGCAGACCCGTAAAAACTTGTTAAGAATTCCCGTCGGGCTCCCATAGGCGAGTGCTCATATAGCGCTCGCCTATGTCATTGAGGATTGTGACGATAGTCCCTTTGCGGATTCGCTTTGCCGTTTCGTAAACGCCGTGAAGATAAGCACCTGAAGACTGGCCTGCAAAGATCCCGAATCGCGCCAGCAAAGCGCACCGTCGCTGCGCATCCGTACTGGATACGCGGACCTTGTGATCCACAACCGACGAATCGAGAATCTTGGGAATGATGTCGCCGGGAGATTCGAGGGGTTTCAGCCCCTCAATACCGGGAAAGTCTTCGGGCACAATCTGAACGATTTCGACACCCGGAATCTCCTTCTTGAGCCGGCGCCCGACACCGGTCAGCGTACCGCCCGTTCCGATACCGGAGACGAAGTGCGTCAGCTTGCCATCCGTCTGCACGAGGATCTCGCCAGCCGTGTCGTGATAGTGCGCCAGCCAGTTGTTCGCATTTGCGTATTGATCGGAGTGGAAAAAGCGGTCCGGCTCGCGTTCATGAATGCGGTGGCCTTCGCGAAGTGCTTCATCGTAGCCTTCGATTGGGTCCGTCTGGACGAGCGTGGCGCCGTGAGCCTGAATTCGCATCTTCCGCTCCTTGCTCGCGTTCCCCGGCACGACAATTTGCACGGGCACGTTCATCATCGCGCCAAGCATCGCGTATGCGATTCCGGCATTCCCGGAACTCGAATCAAGAACAACCTGTCCCTTGCCGATCTTTCCCTCCAGGAAAGCTTCAAGAAGCATTCGGCGCACAGGCCGGTCCTTGAGACTTCCGCCGGGATTGGCATACTCCGCCTTGGCATAGATCGATACTTCCGGGAACTCGTCCTTGAAGCACAGGATCTCCACCATTCGGGTGTTCCCGATCAGGTTCAGTGCAGGATAGCGTTTGTGGAATTCGCGATATCGATCGTCGATAGGAATCGTGGCAAAAGGATTCATGTAAAACCCAGGTTGCGCCGAAGACTCCGCCAGAGCCTCTGCCAGGTGGAAATTGGAGGCGGCGCGGAGTGGGGTTCCGCATCAGGCTGGTAACGACGGTTCTTAGCGAGCTCTTTCACAGTATCGTGATATGCAAAAGCGTTGCAGTGAATACAACGCAATAACGGGATAGAGACCTCGAGAATCGGAACAAACAGGTGGTCCGTGGATTTACAGATCGGCCGGTCACTCATAACCCGTCGACCATTCACTATAGCATGCTGGAAAAAAGACGGGTCTCGGAAATGCCACGGCACGAACGCAAATGCATTTTGAAATCGGACGAGTCCAATTTTCAATACCGATTCTCGGGTCACCAATCCGAGCCGTAAGTTTGGAGTTCGAGTAGCCGGTTTTATCCCTTTCCGCCGTCTTTTCGGGTCAGGAAGAAGATCAGGTCCGACTTCGTGATGATGTCGAAGCCGCCCTGTTGCTTCACAAGAACTGCAGAGATCTCGCGGTGCATTCGCTGGGCAACTTCGGTCAGCGATGCATCATCGGAAACAACCGGGAAAGGCTTCTCCATATACTCGACGACGGGCTTCCCGCGCGCCGCGGCGTTAGAAACAAGAATATCCAGAATTCTTGCTTCGCTGATGCTCCCGACGACTTCTCCACCTTCGATCACGGGAACCTGGGAGATATCGTGCTCGCGCATGAGGTTGACGGCATCCTCAACCGTGATCCCAAGCGGCACAAACACTAAATCCTTTGTGCGGCGAGCCTTTTCGCGGACGACCTGGCCGGCCTTAACCTGGACCGCGGGCTCGAGGAACTGGTTCTCCTTCATCCAATTGTCGTTGTAAATCTTGCTGAGGTAACGCGTTCCCGAATCAGGAATGATCACCACGACAACATCGTTCTCACTGAGACTCTCGCACGTCATCAGAGCAACGTGTAGAGCGGCGCCCGCAGATCCACCCGCAAAAATCCCTTCGGTGCGCGCAAGCAGGCGAGTTCTCACGAACGCGTTCTTGTCGGTTACTGCATGGATTTCGTCGATTACCGAGAAATCCACATTGCCCGGCATCTCATCCTGCCCGATTCCTTCAACCTTATAAGGCTGCGGCTGAGGTTTCTTTCCCGTCTTAAACATCTCCGCAAAGATCGAACCTTGCGGATCGGCGCCAATGATCCGAATGGCGGGATTCTTCTCCTTGAGAAAGCGGGCGACACCCGTGATTGTTCCGCCGGTTCCCACTCCGATTACGGCGTGGGTAACCCGTCCTTCCGTCTGTTCCCAGATTTCAGGTCCCGTTGTCTCATAATGCGCATCGGCATTGGCCGGGTTTTGATATTGGTTCGGAAAGACGCTATTGGGAATCTCACGACTGAGGCGGTGAGCTACGGAATGGTAGCTTCGGGGATCGTGATGGTCTACCTGTGTGGGCGTGACGATCACTTCGGCGCCAAGAGCCCGCAATGCGTCAATCTTCTCCTGGCTCATCTTGTCAGGCATCGTGAAAATGCACTGATAGCCCTTGATGGCGGAGGCGAGCGCGAGTCCCATACCCGTGTTTCCGGAAGTGCCTTCAATTACGGTACCGCCGGGTTTGATGCGGCCTTCCTGCTCGGCGGCTTCAAGCATCCGGACGCCAATACGGTCTTTCACGCTTCCGCCCGGATTGAGGTACTCGAGCTTGGCAAGAAGGATGGGTTTCAGTCCTCGGCCGATCCGGTTGAGCCGGACCATCGGTGTGTTGCCGATGATCTCAAGAATGCTGTTGTGCCACATGGCCTAATGACGTGCGGCGGCTTTCCGGGGTTCCACTTTCCGCGCTTTTTTCCGAGGAGCTACCGTAATTTCCTTTCTGTAGTTCTCGAGGGCACGGGCAAGCTCGCGCTCGACACGGCCCAGCAAACGTTCAGGAGAAATGACCAGTGCCGAAGGGCCGAAGCTGAGAATCCAGGATACCAGTTCAAACTCTCCGCCGACGTGAAGCGTCATCCGAATGCGTCCGCCTTCCAGTTCCCTGCACTGCTGCGAAGGATGCCACACGCGAGAGCGGACATATTCCGCAACGTCGGCGCCAAAAATGATCTCCACATCGAATGGATCTTCCTTGACGAGGCCGAATGAGGACTCCAGGTAGGTTTCGACGGAAAAATCGGACGGTTTTTCAAAGCGATCGTGCAGCTTGTCGATGGACTCGATTCGTTCGATGGCGAACGTGCGAATCTGTTTGTATTCCGCGACATAACCGAACAGGTAGAGCCCGCCGCGGAAATGCATCAGACGATACGGATCCAGAAGGTATTCCTTCCGCTTCTGACTGTGGACCGAGTAGTACCGCATCTTGACGCGATGCTGCTCCGCGATAGCTTCGAGCAGGGTGCGGATGACCTGCTTATGTTCGTCGAGATCCTTCGGCGCGTCGGCGCGTACGGAAATCATGGAATCCAGGCTGTCGAGAAACTGGATATTACGTTCAGGCAGCGCACTCTCAATTTTTTTGAAGGCCGATGCGATATCGCTGGAGAACGGTGGAGCGGCGAGATTCACGACAAGCTTTTTGCTGAAATAGAGAGCGGCCGTCTCCGACAGCGAGAGGTTTGCCAGTGTGAGGCCTTTGTATTCTTCGTTGAGCCGCCAGTAAACCTTTCCGTCGTATCGCTCGTCGTAAAGCGGAAATCCGGCTTCCATCAGCGCTGCGAGATCGCGGCGGATGGTCTTGGTCGAAACAATGTGGCTTTCGGCGAGATCCGAGATTGTCGTCCAGCGATTCGTTTCGATCTGCTTGAGAATGGCCCACTGGCGGATCAATTGCGCGTTGCGCCCCATCGGCTGGAAACTCCTCTTCTTCCCTGAAAGTTATGGTCGTGGGGTCATGAATACGAGAAGAACGAGGTCCTGTTCTCCCGCGTTCCGTACTCCGTGCGCTTCTCCCGGACGGGCAACTACTGCCTGGCCGCTGTTCAGCACGCGCTCTTCGCCGCCAACATGGAACAATCCCGATCCCCGCACCACGACATAGATCTTATCGGATTCTGCATGAGTGTGAACCCGCTGATCCTGGCCAGGTCTCAGGCAGTATAAGTCACAAAAGTACTTCTCGGAATCAAACAGCGGAACCTTCTGCATTTTCTCGTCGGAGAAGCGGGCGACGGAGTCGAGACTGATAACTTCCATAATCTTGAAGGCGAGATTCTAAAGGAAAGCAGACGCGATCGGGAAAATTCGTGTGGCTAACGGCCGTAAGATCCCCATTTAACAGTTGTGCCAGCAGGCAAGACCTCGTAGTCTCGACACAATGACGAATTCGATGATGAGGCGCGCTCGCGCCTGCCTGTTTGCCACTTCTGTAGCCTTGCTGCTGATTTCTGGTTCCGCTGCCGCACAACAAACCGTTAACCCGGTCGTTTTGAGCGGAAAGTATTCCGATCTTCATCCGGAACAAAAACGCCTGGTAGATGATTGGTTCCGCCGGTTGAGCGAGGTTTTAAAGCAACAAGTCTCCCCCGAAGAGGGTTACGACAATCTCCCGATCTCGGACAAGACGACTTTCAGCGCCGTGACCCACGCCCTGCTGAGAACCCCACTGACCGACGAGTCAGGTGCCGTTCTTGGCAGTTCAGCAATGGTATTGGTGGACAGGATCGATCGGGTATTGGGGAAGATCGACGGCGCGGGCGGCGATAAGCAGTTCCGCATCTATATACAACTTCGACCAGACGCGCTCGAGATTTTGGAGAAGTCCCAGGAGTTCGAGCGGGGGGCCGACAACACCGTGTATCACAAGGGCTTCCCCATCTGTTTTCGAAGCCAGGGCACACCTTCGATTCAGTTTTCGATGACCCGGGACGGCAAGCGGGCTGACATCGATGTCGATTACCGATCCAGCAAATTTCCCGCTGCCCTCATAAATGGGCACCTCACCGCCTCCAACTCCGACATCCGATCCGGGAACAATGATGAGCGCCATAACGACCGCTGGGCGGGAGTGTCCAGCTGGTGGCGGAGTCTTCTCGGACTGCCCCTCGGCGGCGCGCCCCCAGAAGGGAAGGAAAACCCGGTCTTCCAGGATCCGCCGAAAATCAAAGCAAGCGGAAAGCCTGCCGAGGCCATTCAGGATTTCCTTCAAGTGTGGCTCGTAGACCGAAAACCGCAGGAAATCATAGGCTATTTTAGTGAGACCGCATTTTCCTGCATGGAACTGGAACAGGGCCGGCCTCTTGATCGCGGTGTCGCGCGATTCTCGATGTTCATGGGACTTCGCCAGCTCAACGAGACCATTGGATCGGTTGCAGATCTTTCCCAGGCCGTCACAGCCGCGCCCATGAAAAAGCCGGAGCTGCGGGAAATCGATCAGCCCTACAAGAACGTTTTCGCTCTCTACGACGTACGCGAGGATCTCGCCGAGCGGTTCAGCTGCGCTAATCGACTGGATCCTTCGCAGATATCCGCGAAGGCTGCAAAGTCCACGGCTTTCGGCAAGTATGTTGGCGCGATCTTCTACCTCCGGTCGCCGAACGGATTGAAAGGCGCAACCGTCGCGACGTTGTGGGCAAAGCCGGATAAGTACTGGAAACTGGTCTCGTACACTACCGATCCCGACGACGATTCGAACCGGGCAACGGCCGTCGCGACAGCGCCGCCCGTTGAGGTGGCGCCTTTGGAGGTTTATCCGGGCGACAAGGAACTGATCGCCACTTCGAGGGACTTTTATCAAAAATGGTTTGTCCGCCAACGCGTGACTGAAGCCTTTCAATACCTCTCGCCGCGCGCTTATCCCTGCGTGAATCTCTATCGTGCCGAGGACGTGCCGGAACCAAAATCTCCAGCGGAAGCCGCCCAGCTCATCGAGCAAGGAATGGGGCGCGTTGCGAAATTTGTAGGCTCGGTCAAAAAGCTGGAAGATGCGATCACCGCGCCGCAACCATCTCATCCCGATCTCAAGCTGGTCCAGCAGCCAGATTCCGCGGGATACGTGATGGTAGCGATCCCCGATGCCATGGCTGCGCAAGCCGACTGCTCAAAGATGAAGCCCGGGGACGATCGAGTCGTTGCGATCCCGGCTTCGGCCCCAAGAATTTACGGCGGGTATTACGCGACCGCCTTTCAACTGGCCAAAGCCGTAGAGCAGCCCTCCGTCTTATGGATTATCTGGGGTCGCGAAAACGGTCAATGGAAGATCGTCGCTTACCACGTCCTGACGCCGTAGCTGCTTACGTGGAAGTTCATGAATGCGGCAGGCTGAAAGAATTTTGAAATTGGACGAGTCCGGGGATCTCAAAACCGAAATTACAAAATCTCTAATTGGACGGCAGACCTCCGGAAATGACTGATCCTGCCTCGACTTGACGTACACCAATTCCATGCAGACATCAGTCGGGATTCAGCGCCGAGTGGGGTCTTGTAACCGATCGACGAGTGAATGCGTCCGATGGACTCGTTCAACTTTCAGTGTCTTGAAAAAGCTCTCCATTGCTGCGTTGTCCCAGCAATCACCTCTCCGGCTCATCGATGGAACCATAAGGTAGTCCTTGAGCAGGCGCCGGTGAGGGGCGCTGGCGTATTGACTGCCACGGTCGGTGTGCATGATGGTCCCGGCGCCAGGTCACCGTTGAAATGACCGTCCAGTTTAAGATTTTGTAATTTCGGTTTTGAGATCCCCGGACTCGTCCAATTTCAAAATTCCCCGAAGGTGCCTACTCTAACGAGAACATACTGGCCGCCGGCACGGTCTCCTGCGCAAGTGCGACAACGTGGGGATGACACGTAAACACCAGGACCTGGTGAGTTTCGGCGAGCTCGGCAACAGCCTGAAAGCTATTCCTCGTTCGTTCGGGATCGAAATTGACAAACACGTCATCGAAAACTACGGGAAGTGGATCGGCGTGGCCGGCATAATCGCGCAACAGCGCGAACCGCATGGCAAGGTACAACTGCTCGGCTGTTCCCCGGCTTAGCAATTGCGGCAGAAGACGTACGCCATCTCGCCGCTCAACCTGGAGTTCCGTGCCGTCCAGCGGAGCCACAACGCGCGAGTACCGATCCGCGCTCATGGTCCTGAAGAACCGCGATGCGTGCCGGAGAACATCCGGCTGACGGTCGTTCTCGTAAACCTTCCGCGTTTCGTCCAGCAGTGTTTTGCACAGCGTGACGATAGCCCACATCTCCGCGGATGCATCAATCCTAGCGAGCACAACCTCCTGCTTTGCCAAAGCACGGGACCGTTCCTCGCTCCGCTCCATCAACGTGATGCGCTCGGCGACGCGGCCGGATTCGTGGCGCGCTTCAGCCAGCCGCCGCTCAGCCTCAAGGAGTTCTCGTTGAATCGTCTCGAAGGCTTCTTCCTCGTTTGGCCGAATGTCGAAAAGCAAACCAGGCTCGGGATTCTCCATGGGCAGCCGCTCCAGTTCCGCGATAAGAAGCATGCGCTGCTTGTAGATTTCCGCCCGCTCGATGAACTCTTTTTCGTCAATTGAATTTCCCTCGGTAAAGAGCACATCAATCCCGTCCTGGACTTCGGCGATCTGCGTGCTCAACCGATCGACATCGACACGTCCACGTTCGATAGATTCGTCCAGACGCCGCAAGTCATCGGCAACCTTCATTCGCGCCTCGACATCGGCTGCGCGAGCATCAATGTCTTCCTGAGTGATATCGGTCTTACCCGTGAGCTTCCGGATATCCGTCTCGATTTCTCGCGCCTCTGTCTCGACTTTCTGAACTTCGTCAACAGACGTCTGCATTCGCGCCACACACAACTGCAGTTGCTTCGCCATACCTTCAAACACGCGAAGACGCTTTCGATACCACAGCATCGGAAACAGCGTGGCGGCGAAAACCCCCGAAGCGACATATGGATATCCCGAGGCAATAAATCCGAATGCGCCTGCGGCCAACAACGCCAGGAATGTATAGAACGCTCCCGCGGAGGGAGGTCTCATGCTGTGCATCGAAGATTCAACCGTAGCGCGCTCCTGTGTGACTGCGCGACGCTGCTCGAGTGAAGAGTCATAGATTCGGCGCGCGGCATCCATGCGAGGCACAAGTCCCCGCAGCGCTTCGATCACTTGAGTCCGACGCGCCGTCTCCTCAGGATCCGCAAGGAGATGGAGATCCCTGCGTTCAAGGCGCCGCTGTTCAATCTCGCGCCGAAGAGTCTCGCGCTCGATATGGAGGGCCCGAAACTGTTTCCGGAGGAGTTCGAGCCGTTCCAAACCGCCTTCCGGAAATGTTTCGACCGCGGGCATCGCCTGAATCTTCGCCTCAATGACGCGCCGGCGTTCCAGCAAGGGCCTGGACTTAAGCCGTTTTTCGTAATAGGTAAAGCGTGTCTTGAGATCAGCGACGATATCTTCCAGCCCCGCGACTTCTGCACTAAGACGAGTTCGAGCTTCCTGCGCGGCCCAATATTCCTCGGGTTGATGTTCTGTCCGATCGAGGTCTTCCCTCACAGACTCCAGCTCTTTCAATGCAACGTTGATTACGCCGTTCTGTCCGTGTGGAAGAAAAAGAGATCGCTGCCGAGCGTCGATATCTTTCTGAACCGCTGTCCAGCGCGCAGCACCAATACCGAGCGCGGCGCCGGAAATGTGCGGTGAGATCTCGGTGTCCTGCAACGTGTGAAACTGCTCCAGTTCTTCGAGCCCAAACGCGAACACGTTGTGATAGAGAGTCCGCGTTGTGCCTCCCAGCAGTCTCTCGAGTTCGACGTCCCCACCGGTGGAATCACCGTCATAAACAGTAACTGTTCCGCGAACGTGTTTCCCGGCCTTCCGCTCAATGCGGATCGCCCGCCCGTCCACGTTGACGTCGAGCCAACCTCCATGAGTGCCCCCATTCAAAGGCTCATAGCGGCGTGCCTGGCCGCGGCGATCCAATCCAAAAAGAATAGATCGGATGAACGCCATGAGCGTGCTCTTCCCTGTTTCATTGGGCCCGTGAAAGACGTTCAGGCCGGCAGATAACGGCGCCCATGTCTTGTCGTTCCATACTCCGAAACCATCAATGTGGAGACTTTCAATCTTCATCTAGGATTCCATCAACAGGTCAACGCCTAGAGCTGTGGCCCGCTCCATCCATTCACGAAGCTTCCCATCGTCCGGCAGGGACATCTCCCGCCGGCGAAATAGCGGATCGAGGCTGTCGGAAAGCTTCTTTCTCAGTTCCGGATCCTCGAGCGCGCGATCTGCAAGCTTGAGAAAATCCGCGACGAGTGTCTCTGTTCGTGTGAGCGCATCGAAGTCCAGCACCGGGCCTGTGGCGATGCGCACAGACTCGACGGGCAAGGCCGTTCGTAATTGCTCGGATAGTTCTTCGGCCATTCCGTCGCGCTGAAGATCTCCGTGCATCGGTCCGTTGCCACGCAACGTACAGCGCGCGACAGTGGGTCCGTTGAATGATGCCGCTGCGGCACGTCCCTGCTCGAGCAGCGCATCTACGAGGCTGTCCATGCGCGTATGCGACTGTATCGGAATTTCCAGATGGGTCCAGCGAGCAAGGTTGGTCTCGATAAAACTCAGGTGCGCATCACCGTTTCGATTGACGTCCACCTGCAGGCAGCCGCGCGGTCCGGGCTCCCGAGGATTGCGGCCCTGCGGATTGCCTGGATAAACAACCATTGCGGGGCCGTCGGCAAGAACAGATCGCGTGTGCACGTGCCCCAGCGCCCAGTAATCAAATCCACCTGACGTGAGTTCATCGAGCGTCACTGGAGCATAGTCCGCGTGGCCTGTCTGCCCTGCGACATTGGCGTGGAGAAGTCCGAGTGAATACGGTGCGTCCGAATCGGGCTTCATACTCGCGGCTAGATTTTCCGTGACGCGCTCACGGGCGTAGCTGATGCCCGTCACTCGCGCGATCTCTTTGCCGCGGCGAATGACCGGCTCCGCAGCGGGCTTTCCGCTAAACGTGGTGACGTTGGGCGGCAGCTGAAATTCACTGCCCCAACCGTTCAACGGATCGTGATTCCCATGAACGATATAGACGGAAATATCTCGTTCGGCGAGGCGCTCCATCTGACGACGAAACGCGACGAGCGCGCGGAGACTACGATCCTTTGAATCGTAGAGGTCGCCGGCCAAAAGTAGAAAATCCGCCTTTGCTTCGATCGTGTGATCAACGATGCGCGCGAACGCGCCCAGAGTGGCTGCCTGCAGCTCATCGCGAAGTTTTGTAGAGGTATTGGCAAGCCCCCGAAAGGGACTATCCAGATGCAGGTCCGCAGCATGGATAAAGCGTAAAGACTCCATGCTTGTTGTTTTTACTTAGAGTTACGGACAGGTCAGGTCCGAAAGAGGGTAAGGCAGTCTGCTGTTACGCCGTTACCAGCGCGCTGTCTACCAGCTTGCGCACCTGATCCTTTTCGTGGGCGCCAACCAGGCGTCCGGCTTCTTTGCCATCCTTAAACAGGATCATGGTAGGAATGCCCCGAACCTTGTACCGAACCGCGACATTGGGATCGACATCCACGTTGAATTTCAAAAGGATAGCGGTCTTGCCGTAATGCTCGGCAACCTCGTCGAGCACGGGCGCCATTGCCCGGCATGGGCCGCACCAGGGTGCCCAAAAGTCCACAAGAACAGGCTGCTCCGCCTGGAGGATAACGTCTTCAAATTCAGTCTCGTTAACGTCGCGTACGCGACTACTCATAGTTCCTCGCTTTCACAGTCATTCGCTAATGTACGCCAAAACGGGGTCGCGTCAAGGGACCGGTGGTCTTATACTTTTCGCGTGGAACTGAAAGCCATTTTAAAAGAAGTGCTTGCGATGCATGAGAAGTGGGTCTCGACCGAGGGTAAGGAAGGCACGCGTCTCACCCTGCACAATGCGGGCCTCCAGGAAGCGGACCTCCACGGAGCGAATCTTCAGGACGCCGATCTTGAAGGCGCCCGTCTCAGCGTGGCTGATCTGATGGAAGCCGACCTTCGACGCGCGAACCTGCGCAACGCGGACTTTTGGATGGCTGACATGAAGGACACCATTCTTCAAGGGGCCGATCTTCAGGGCGCGAATCTCTCGGACGTCACGAATCTCACACAAAAGCAGGTGGACTCCGCGATAACCAGCGACACGACCATCCTTCCTTCAGGGCTGCGGCGCAATTGAGCGTCGCGCGTATGCGCTACCTTCAATTCAATAAAGAAGAATGGGGCAGACTCCGAGCGCTGACGCCCCTCTCGCTGACCGAAACCGACCTTGTCGAGTTGCGCGGTATCAATGAACGTATCTCGCTTGAAGAAGTCACTCTCGTTTACCTACCGTTGTCACGGCTGCTCAATCTCTACGTTGCCGCCACACAGCGCCTGCGCCAGACAACGGATACATTCCTGGGAACGCTCCCAGCACCCGTGTCGTATGTCATCGCCATTGCCGGCAGCGTCGCTGTGGGCAAAAGTACCGCCGCACGCGTGATTCAGGCACTGCTTTCACGATGGCCGAATCACCCGAAAGTCGATCTGGTTACGACGGACGGATTTCTTTATCCCAACAGCGTCCTCGAATCGCGCGGCCTTATGAACCGCAAAGGGTTCCCGGAGAGTTATGACTTGCGCGCGCTTCTGCAGTTCATGCGGGATCTGAAATCCGGGCAACCGGCGCTGGAAGTTCCTGTGTATTCTCACGAGGCCTACGACATCGTGCCCGACAAAAGGAAGACGATCCGCCAAGCGGACATCGTCATCGTCGAAGGACTCAACGTGCTCCAAACCACAGACGGGCGTGGCGGCCCTGCACCGCGCACCTTCGTTTCAGACTTTTTTGACTTTTCGATTTTCCTCGATGCGAAAGAGGAATATATCCGGCAATGGTATGTCGATCGCTTTCTTACCTTCCAGAAGACGGTCTTTCAGAGTCCAAAGTCCTACTTCCACCGTTATGCCGGTCTGAGTGCAGCAGAAGCCAGCCAGACCGCCGTGCAAATCTGGGAATCGATCAATGCGGTGAACCTGCGACAAAACATCCTGCCCACACGCGAGCGCGCTCACCTGATCATCGAGAAGGGCAAAGACCATTCGGTTTCGACTGTGCAACTTCGAAAGCTTTAACCACGGCAAAGTAATCGAGAACGGGAACTGTAGGCGCGGTCTGTGACCGCGCACGTTGCTGGATTCACGTCCGTGCGCGCTCGCAGAGCGCGCCTATTGCCGCTCTCCCCAAGCAGAATGCGCGTTTCGAGCCAGAAACCTCACACTTCCAGTCACACCGACTTATACTCCGATCAAAACAGCTGATTTGACGCGTTCCCCGTAAGCCGCTACTTTCTGCAGGCTATGAGACGACGATTGCTCACGCTGGCATTCCTTGCGATAGCTCTGTCGATTCTTAGTTCCTGCACGCAAGCCTCGCCCGTCGCTTTCGCGGACCGCTTTATCAAAGCGGAGAACAAGGCGTGGAGCACTGGCGATGTCACCGATCTCAAGGCTCTTGAGTCCGACGATGTTGTCTATCATCTGCCCGGTATGGATCTGAAGGGCTGGAAGGCACACGAAGACTACATCCAGCAGGGACGCGCGATGGTCTCGGACTTGAAGCAGAATTGGAAGTACCTGTCCGGCGAGGGTAACCTCTTCGTCCTCTCTTATGAGTCGAGCGCGCTGATTCCCGCTAACGCAACGACGCCTGCGGCATCGATTTCGGCCAATTACCTTTGCGCCTTCCGAACGAATGGTGAAAAGATCGTCGAGGCCTGGATGAACGGCAGTATGTCAACGACGCCGGAGGCAGCGAAGAAGTGAGAAGCGCAGCTTAGCGGCGAGGAAAATCCGGTTTTAGCCCGTGCTATCGTATCCGGCTATGTCCGAGGAACTTCTCGATCGTCTGACGCAGCACCGGATTCTCGCAACCATTCCTCACGAACAAGTCGCATGGGTGGCGCAGCATGGAACGCTTCGCCATCTTGAAACCGGAGAAGTGCTTACCGCCAAAGACAGCAAGGTCGAAGGGCTTCACATCGTTCTCGACGGACACTTTTCCATCTACGTCGATCGTGGAGCGGGCCGGCGCAAAATCATGGAGTGGCGAGGAGGAGACGTTACGGGCCTGATGCCGTACTCACGACTTGTGTCCCCTCCAGGAGACGTCGCTGCGGAGGAGCCCAGCGACCTGGTTACGATTTATCGCGCGGACATGCCACAGATGATTCGCGAGTGCACCGAACTCACTGCTGCATTGGTTCACGTCATGTTGGACCGCGCGCGCCATTTCACTTCAAGCTTTCTCCACGATGAAAAACTGGTTTCGCTTGGAAAGCTCGCGGCCGGGCTTGCCCATGAACTGAACAACCCCGCGTCCGCTATTGCCCGCAGCGCGAGTTCGCTTGCATCCAGCCTTGAAGAGGCCGATGTGTCATCGCGAAAGCTGGGCGCAGCGGATCTCAGCACAGAACACATAGATCTCATCCAGAGTGTCCGCGACTCCTGTCTTGCGCGCAATGCACAGAGCGTTCTGTCGCCGCTTCAGCAGGAAGAGCTTGAGCGGTCGCTGTCACGGTGGCTGGCAGAACAGCGCCTTGATCCCGATCGAGCGGACGCACTCGCAGAAATGGGTCTTACACGAGACACCCTGGATCAACTCGCGCGATCGCTTCCGCCACACGTCCTCGACGCTTCACTCGGATGGATCTCAGCAAGCGCGACAACGCGACGAATGGCTGCCGAAATCCAGGAAGCCGCAGCCCGCATCTCTCACCTTGTGGATGCCGTCAAGGGCTTTACGCAAATGGATCGCGAATCGGTGTCGGAGCCGGTGGATGTTTCGCAGGGGCTAACCAACACTCTCGTCGTCCTGCGGGGTAAGGCGAAGGATAAAGCCGTTAGTTTGAATCTGGATATCGCCAGGGACCTTCCACTCATCAATGGCTTTGCCGGCGAGCTTAACCAGGTCTGGTCCAACCTCATCAGCAATGCCATCGACGCAGTAAGCCAAAATGGACACGTTGAGGTGAAAGCCCAACAGGCTGGGGATGCGCGAGGTGTCGTCATTCGTGTGGTTGATGATGGCCCGGGTATTCCGCCGGCGATACGAGATCGCATCTTCGACCCGTTTTTCACAACGAAGCCCGTCGGCGAAGGCAGCGGCCTCGGGCTGGATATTGTCCGGCGACTGGTCCAACACCACAACGGACAAATCGAAGTGGAATCGAATCCAGGACGAACAGAGTTCCGAGTGACATTGCCGTGAGCGAACCCGTCATTCTGGCTGTTGACGACGACTCTCAGGTCTTGTCCGCTCTTCGCCGCGATCTGCGATCACGCTACCGCGAGGACTATCGAGTCCTCGCCGCCAGTTCAGGCGAATCGGCGTTAGAAGTTATCCGCGATCTCAAAATGCGCGGCGATGCGCTCGCGATGGTGATCACAGATCAGCGAATGCCCTCCATACTCGGCGTGGATGTGCTCTCGAAGGCCAACGAACTGTATCCAATCGCGCGTCGCGTTTTGCTGACGGCGTATTCCGATATTCGCGCCGCGATTCGCGCCATTAATGAGGCTCGGGTGGATTTCTATCTCGAGAAACCCTGGGATCCTCCTGAGGAACGGCTATTTCCGGCTATCGATGACCTGCTCAGTACGTGGCAGGCCGAGTACAAACCGGAGATAACCGGCCTTCGATTGATTGGCCACCAGTGGTCGGCGCGCTCTCACGATGTAAAAACTTTCCTCGCGAGCAACCTGATTCCGTATCGATGGCTCGATGTGGAGCGCGATGCCTCGGCTCGAAATCTGATCGAGTCCGCGGGAGTAAAAACCACCGAATTGCCGTTAATTGTTTTGGAAAATGGAGCCGTTCTTAGAAATCCCGATTCGCGCCAGGTTGCCGAAAGCCTCGGACTGACCACCACAACGGCGCGGGATCTGTACGACCTCATTATTGTCGGGGCCGGCCCAACAGGCTTGGCGGCAGCGGTCTACGGGTCTTCGGAAGGAATGAGGACCCTGTTGCTCGACGGACACGGTCCCGGCGGACAGGCAGCGGAGAGTGCGCGAATCGAAAACTATCTCGGCTTTCCGGCGGGAATCAGTGGGAGCGAACTAACCCGGCGCGCTGTCGCGCAGGCTCAACGTCTCGGCACGGAGTTCGTCGTGCCGGTGACGGTATCGGGCCTGGCGACCGAAGGGAACTACAAACGGGTAGCACTAACTGATGGACGCGAACTTCTGGGACGAGCTGTACTCGTGGCCACCGGAATGACGTATCGACAGCACTCCGCTGAAGGAATCGCCGCATGTGCGGGCGCCGGAGTTTACTATGGCGCGACGATGACGGAAGCTCATTCGTGCCGCCAACGGCGAGTATTCATCGTAGGCGGTGGCAATTCCGCCGGACAGAGCGCGGTTCATCTTTCACGCTACGCCAGCGAAGTTCATATTGTTGTGCGGCGGGAAGGTCTTGCCGACACGATGTCCCGCTACCTGGTCGACCAGATCGCCGCGATTCCACACATCCGGATTAGAACCCAGACCACCATCGAACGTGTGGAAGGCAACGGACGCCTCGAACGTGTCTGGCTGAGGTCCGCCACAGACAATTCTCTTGTTGTCGAAGACGTAGATGCCGTTTTCGTGTACATCGGAACTCGGCCGCGCAGCGAATGGCTGCCTGCACCGGTCCTGCGGGATCCAAAGGGATTCGTGTTGACCGGAAACGATGCAGTGCTCCACGAAGCGTTTCGGCGCATCTGGAAGGAAGAACGACTACCCTCACCGCTCGAGACAAGTGTCCCGGGCATCTTTGCCGCTGGTGACGTCCGCGCAGGCGCCATGAACCGCGTCGCGTCAGCCGTGGGCGAAGGTGCAATGGCCGTGAGACTTGTCGCGGAGTACCTGGCCCGCACCTAAGAGAAATCGAGGGCTTTGTGATTGATTAACTATGAATTGGTATTTGTTAAGTTTTGGGAAGTCCGCTTTCAGCTAACAAATAACAATTCATAGTTAATCAATCACAAAGCTCCCGATTTCCCTTACGTGAAATTGCGTGCCGTCAGTTTCGTATACTGTTAAGGTTTTCGCCTAAGGCTCGTATAGCCATATCTGGAGTTTTATTCATGAGAGTCCGAGCAGCACTGACTTTCTTGCTGGTCCTCCTGGCTGCAGCTGCCATGCATCCTGTCTCCGCGCGACAAACCCAGTTCAGTTCGGCGATTCGTGCGCGGGTTACGGATGACCTTTCTCACGAAGGTGTGTCTACCGTACGTCTGACTCTGACAGGAACGAGCCTCCGGGATCCGGTTGTGGTGACCGGCGACGGAGGGGGCAATTTTCAGTTCGCTGGGCTTTCCGAAGGCCGTTACAACCTCGCCATCGACAAGGCAGGATACTTTCCGCAGACGTTCCCGGACATCGTCGTATTGCCGGGCGCAATCGGCAATGCAGCCGTCGAATTGGGTGATCTGAACATCACCGCTCAGAGATCTGTCTCCGGCAAAGTGAACTGGGATGACGGCGAGCCGGTTACCAATGCCATCGTTCATGTGATGTCCTTCCGCGGAGGCGCCTATTCTCGTTCTCCCTTCGTTGGCACCGTCGCGACTAACGAACGCGGTGAATTCAAGATCGAAGGTCTTCGGGCGCGACGCTATCTGGTGTTCACGTACCAGCGGCCGCAACTAGTCGCTCCCGGCACAGCCGTCCGGGTGGCCCTCCCTGTCTTCTATCCTGGAGTCGCCCGGCCGGAAGAGGCTCAAATGCTCGACCTGAGAACGAATCGGGAGTTCCCGGGCTTGTCCCTCACCATGAAAGAGGAACGAGGCGTTTCGATTGAAGGAACGGTTACCTCCGAAACGTTGATGCCCGGAGTTCCTGTTCAGATGGGACTGATCATCCCTGGGATTCCTTCGCCCTTCATGGTCGGCACGGAAACACGTGTCGGCCAACCCTTCCGCCTTTATCCTGTTCCTCCGGGTTCTTACCTGCTCTTCGCCCGAGGTATGCCTGCGCCCACGGCCGCTCAGGCCGGCGTCACCACCATCACATCAGCCACAACGAACGCGCCGACTGTGCTGGTTGCCGGAACCCCATTGGATCCCGCTGTCACCGCGATTCCCATCATCGTCAATCGAGAGACGCCGATTCAGGGAATGAACCTGAATCTGACGGCAGCAGCCGTTATCGAGGGGAAAGTGGAAATTGATGCCGCCACACAGGGGGCACCGCCTCAGATTGTTCCCGCGGGTGGAGTCAACATCGGATTCGAGTGGTATCCCAAGATCGAGTCGCAGTACGGAATTTTGTACAACAACGTGACCGATACGGGCGAGTTTCGCATTCAAGGAGTGGTGAAGGGACAGGGGTATATTCCGGGACCCGGCGCCAACTGGGGCCCCTCATACGTCGCCAGCTACACGCAAGGAACGAAGGACCTCGTCGCCGGAGGCCTCCCGGTAATCGCCGGCGGAGATCCCGTTCACGTGTTGCTCAAACGCGATGGGGGCAGGCTGGAAGGGAAAGTCACTGATGGGTCCAACACGCCATGGCGCGCTTTCGTCGCTGTGGCGCCACGCGACCGCCGTATCGAGTACTGGTTCCGCAGCGCTTTTACGATGAGTGACGGAACGTTCCAGATCGGCAATATTCCGCCGGGCGAGTACGATGTTTTCGCTTTTGACCGGAATGACGAAGACATTTACTACAACGCAGACTTCCTTCGCCGCTATGCGGCGGGCGGGAAAGCCATAACCGTCGGTCCCTACACGATTCAATCCCTGGAGTTATCCCTGACGCATACTCAACAATAGATACCATGAGCAAACTGAGCCTTCGCCTGAGCGCCGTTCTCCTCTTTGTCGCGTTAACTGCGCACGCTTCTCTTACTCAGCAACCCGCAGCAGACCGAGAGATTCGCACGCACATCATCGATGGTTTGACGGGTGACGCGGTTCAACGCGTGCGGTTTACTCTAACGGGCCGCGGGCTGCTCGATGGCATCACAGGAAACGGGGACAACCAGGGTGAACTTACGGTAGCGGCACCACCCGGGAGCTATCGCTTGACGCTGGAGAAGGCGGGCTACTTTCCGGAATCTTACGATCTGAATATCACGGCTTCATCTCCATTGCTTCTTCCTGAGATTGTTTTGACAGCTAAGCGCGAGATCTCGGGCATCGTGCGCTGGCAGGATGGAGAAGTCGCGGCGCGCGCTCAGGTTCGAGTGTTTGGCGTGCGCGGCGGCAAACCGATCCCCCGTGGTGATATTCCGCAGGTCCAGACAAACGATCGAGGAGAGTTCGTCGTCGGAAATCTCAGGCCTGGCCGGTACATTCTCTTGGTTGCTCCACCGACATTCCTTGGTGGGTTCGACGCGGCCGGCAGATTTGCGGAGGGTGGCGTGCCGCGCCTTGCGCTTGCCGTCTTCTATCCTGGAGTGAATGCGCCGGATGCACGCTCTGCCATAGACGTTCGTGGCGCGCTAAACGCACCGAACATTAACATCGTCTTCGAAGAAAAGCCGGGCACCGTCGTCGAAGGCACCACTGTTCCGTCCACGACCGCGCCAATGGGAACGCCGGTGAACATTACGCTCGCGAATCAGGGATTGTATGCCCTGACAATAAACAGCCGAGTAGGCGATCCTTTCCGTATCGGCCCGGTACCCTCGGGGCTTTATATAGTGGATGCTTCCAGTGAGGGGGCTCAAGTCGGCCGGATTCTGATACCGCTGACCGTAGGGGGCGCGACGTTCCGTGGGCTTGCTGTCTCAATTCCGCCTCCGGCGTTCCTCGCCGGCCGAGTAGAGATCGATGATCCTGCGATTCGCCCCAGCGCAACGGCCACGCTTCAGTCGGAAAAGATACAAGGACCGATGACCGGCAGCGTTGGAGCGACGGGTGAATTCCGCATTGCACGTGTCGTCGCGGGAGAAACCTACAGCATGACGGTTGACCCGAGGTCCCTGCCTTCCAACGCATATATCGCGGCGGTGAGCCAGGCTGGCCAGGAACTGCCTGCCAGCCCGTTTCAAGTGACTGGCGGCGGTGAACCCTTTCAGTTGATGCTGAAAACAGACGGAGGAACAATCGAAGGAAACGTCAATGAGGCTGGACGTCCGGTGGGTCACGCATTTGTGGTGCTGGCGCCAAAGGACCGCCGGATACAGCAAAATTTCCGCACAACGGCCGCCGAGCCTCAAGGTACGTTCAGGCTGACGGCGATCCCGCCGGGTGATTATGACCTGTTTGCATTTGACCGAAACGAAGACGACGACTACCTGGATGAGGTTTTTCTGGAAGGGTACGCCGACCGCGCCGCGGCAGTGACGATCGCGCCGCGATCCAATCAGACGGCTGCACTGACGGTGTTGAGAATTCCCAGAAGGTGATCGTTGCTTCCTACTCGCTCTTCCGGTTCACCCCTTCCCTGATCGCAACCAACATATCGCTAAGCGATTCCTTCGGGACGGACTCCACAAATGAACCGACCAGCCACCCAACCCCGAACGGAATCGACCGGCTCAAGCTGATCGACTCGCATTCCACGATCACGCCGCCATCTGTCTCCTCAAACCGCCAGTAGGAATTCAGCCTCCACATGAACCCGCTGTCATTTGCTGAAGTCTTCTCCTTCTCGGACGGACTCCCCGCATCGGAAATCTCGGCGATTTTCGTCGCCACACTTCGACTTGAGAGGCGCGTTGCGGATTGATCGCGGTACACCACGGAATGCTCGGTGTTGTAGCGGACCGTCACAACTTTCTTCCGCACCAATCGCAGGAAGATCCTGAAGTTCTCGCCGTCGCGCGAGATAAGCTTCGACTTCTCGACCTCGGCAAAGTAGTCCGCATGGCGGTCATAGTTCTGCAGCCAAACACGCAACGTTTTAAGTGTGACCTTCGGCACAAAGATCGCTCCAATCCAGTGGTGAATCATTCCGTCATCCCCCGCAATCTCTGTGCCGTTTGCAGTTCGAGTCTGCAATTTCTCAATATGGACGCCGCCTTCCTTCAAAACCTTCCGAATGCGCTGCCGTTCTTCGGGCTTCTTGAAGTCCAGCACAAGAAAAGCTCCGCCACCACTGATCTCGCTATTGATTCGCTTCTCCGTCAATTGTTCGTACCTCTCCCAGGCTCGGAGTGTCTTCGCCTTGAGCGTAGCGGCAGACATTTCGGGCGCCCCGGTGAGGCCAACAAGGAACAGAGCGAGAAAGATTCTGAAGTTGCGATAGGTCATAATCTCCGTCCTTTTCTACCCTCCTCCCTTTAAGAAGGAAAGCGCAAATTGTGGAAGCATAACGAGGGCTCCAAACCGGACCAGCCGGCCCGTCGTGCCCGCCGCCAGGTAAACCAGAAAGTTCATTCGCAGAGCACCGGCAAGAATAGTCATTACGTAGAAGGGAGGAAGACCGACGATCGAGCTGATCAGCACCAGAAGTACCGCTTTGGCAGGCCGCGATTCGAGGCTCTCGCGCCACCGGGTCAGGGCCTTCCCCGCCCGGCCGGACAGCACTTTGTTGCCTTTCCGTCCTGCCCAGTAGAGGAAGCATTTCCCTGTCATCTGCCCTGCGGTCGCGGTCAGAAGAAGCACGACCAGAGCGGCCTTCGAAGGCGCCATCGCGGGAAGCGAAAGCACGATAACTTCCGCATTGACCCAGGGAAAGACAGCGCTGACGACGGCCAGCCCGAAGTACGACAGAATCATCCACGGCAACCCGCTTTCGACCATCGCGCCCTCCGTTTTTTGAGCGATGCAACGCGGGCCAGTGTGAGCCGTCTGAGCGGCTCCCTCAATGCACAGAGGCTAGCCACCGGGTAACCCGACGGTAACTTCTGTTGGAAGATTGATAAATCGTGGGTTATAAGATCGAGTCCGCAGCATGAGGCAGCATCGAATACGCTTTGAAGCCTTTGAACTGAACCTTCACACCGGAGAACTCAGCAAAGCAGGCACTCGCGTTCAATTGCAGGATCAGCCGACACGCCTGCTCACGCTCCTTGCTAACCGCCCTGGAGAGCTTGTCACCCGCGACGAGATCCAGCGCGAGCTCTGGAAGGACGGGGAATTCGTCGAATTCGAGCACGCCGTGAACACGGCGATTCGTAAGATCCGTGTGGCGCTCGACGATACAAGCGACAGGCCGCGCATCATTGAAACCCTGCCTCGCAAGGGCTACCGATTCATCGCATCTGTTGATGTCATTGCGCCGCCGCCGGTTGCCGTAGTCGAGGCCACGCCGTCAAAACCCGTTCAAACTGAAGACCGTTTCGTCCTGCCGATCAGCGTCAAGCACTGCCGGATTCTCTTTTTGCTGGCGCAGGTCCCCTATGTCGCGACATATCTGGCGGTCTTTTATAACTGGTACAACCTTGATGATGCGCTGATGCGCGCCTTCGCGGCCCCGGTGGACTACACCCGATTCTGCCTCCAAATGATCGCCCTGATTGGTTTTGCCGTAAGAATCTACCTGATCGGGCTCGTCGGCTGGGGCCACACCGACGCCGGCCCGCGATACCGCAAACTGTTTCCTTTCCTGCTTTTTCTTGATGGGCTGTGGGCCGCAACCCCGCTTCTCGTCCAGAGAGCGGGCCCGCTCCTCTCCTGGGCAGGACTGATCCTTATGGGTTGGCTGATCTTCGGCCAGCGCACCCTGATGCGCAGCATCGAAACGGGACAAGCCCAGGTATCGAATCACAACTAGGGAAATTAGGAGCTTTATGATTGATTAACGGTGAGTTCAGATTTGTTACGTTTCGAGAAGCGTGCCTTCGCAGATAACAAATCTCAACTCATAGTGAATCAATCATAAAGCTCCCTAATTCCCTGGTTAGAAACAGATCAGACAGCGTTAATCCACCGTTAACCTCCCGTGCATTGAGAGCATGGCGCCCCCTACCGCACCCTTGCGGACCGGAGGTGAACCATGACGCGCAAATTTTGGATTCGAACGCTACGAAATTTCGTTTTTCGCAAACGACCGTACTTTGCACACCTGGCGCTGACGCACGTCTGCAACCTGCACTGCACTTTCTGCCACATCCCGGAATATAAGGTTCAGGAACTGGACACCGAAGGAATGAAACGGGTTGTCGACAAGCTGGACCAGATGGGTATCGCTTACCTAAGCATTTCCGGAGGCGGCGAGCCTTTGATTCGTAAAGACTTTGCCGAAATCCTGAACCACGCCGCCGCGCGCGGTATGTACGTGAAGCTGACATCGAACGGCACGATGCCTCAGTCTAAGTACGACGAGTTGCTTGCCTGCGGCGTTTCCGAGATCGCGATTTCGCTCGACGGTGTCCGAGGCGATCAACTGCCCTACGCCCACGTCGGACCGAAAGTCCTTCAATCGATCGGATTCCTCAACAACCACCTGCCGCGTGACAAGAAGTTGATTCTGAACATCACCGTGTCCCATGCGAACTACGAGCAGGTCGAAAACATCGTGGACTACTGCACACGGGAGTTTCCAAGAGCACGACTGTGGCTGAACCCCGTAGTGGTTGGTGAAGGGAAGCTTCGCGTTGCGACTCAGAAGAAAGTGAACCCTGACTTCCTGCGCCGTGTGAAGTCGCCGACACTGCTCAATCCGGCCGTCTACGCCAAGGGTTGCGAGGACTACTACAACAACGAGATCTATAACTGGGGATGTCTGGCAGGAGAGTTCTTCTTCGACATCAAGCCCAACGGTGATTTCTGGATCTGCCAGGATCATCCGAGCAAAACGCACCTCAATCTCCTCGATCCCGACTTCGACGAGAAATACCGCACTGCAGACTTCAGCAACCGCCGCGAATGCAGCGGCTGCACCTATTCCTGCTATTGGATGCCCCAAAAGTCGTTTCAGCCGAGCGGATGGGAAGGCCTTGCGTCGATGTGGTGGAAAGCCTCGACATCGCCAGATGAACCGTGCCGTCAAACGGAGTTGAAGTACGGCTGGGTCGCGGGCCTGGCGCATTTTTGCGCCTCGAGGATCCAGAACCACAAAGAAGATGGCTCTTCGAAAGCAGGAATCAGTCTTGAGGCAGGTCGAGCGAAGCGAGGTGCCTTGTCTTGAGGTTGAGGTTCAAGGCAATCATGTTCAGTTCGCGCCGCAATTCGCGGCGCGTCGGCTCGTCGATCGCGGCATTGAGCAAGTTGCGGAGATTGAAGAACTCCTTTCGAAGCTCCATCTCGATGGGAAGGCAATTGGAGTTCTTCAATACCTTGTAGGCGAGGCGCAAGCCTTCCGGCACGCCGTTGTCGTCATCGAGATTTAACGGGCGGCCTTTACCCGGGAGGTTGTCGAACACGCCGTCGGCTTGTGCTTCGCGGATCCGTTCTTCGACGAGTCGATCGAATAATCCCATGAAGAGATCTTAACCGATTGCCGGCTGACGCCCACTGTCGGGACGCGCTATGCTGTCTTTATGATTCGCCAATGCCCGGGCTGTGGAAAAAAGAATCGAATTCCTGCAGAGCACGTGGCGGATTCCGGACGCTGCGGAGCCTGCAAGACAACCTTGCCGCCGTTTGCGGAACCCATTGACGCCGATCCATCGACATTTGAAGAGATCACTTCTAAAGCACGGGTTCCTATCCTGATCGATTTCTGGGCAGCGTGGTGCGGCCCGTGCCGCATGGCCGCGCCTGAAGTACAAAAGTCCGCTGCAGCGATGGCTGGACGAGCAATCGTGCTGAAAGTCGACACCGAACGATGGCCCGAGCTCTCCCAGAGATTTGGCGTGATGAGCATTCCGAACTTTGTGGTCATGAAGAATGGCCGTACGGTACACCAACAACCCGGCCTCGTAGATCACCGCCAAATGATCGACTGGCTCCAGCGAGCCGGCGCGTAAGTCGGGTCAGGCTCGAACCGTTACTGAGTGGCGCCGACCGGTGTACTCTTTGACTCGATATAAACAGCTGGAGCGGTCCGCTCACCCGACGGGGCAGCGACGGTGACGGGTGCAGGAGTTCCGCCTCCGGAACTGGTGTTCGTGTTCCCACCGGAACTGACAGGTGGATTCGTCGTACCACCCGAGTCATTCGAGGTCGAGTACCTCGGCGTAGCCACAGGACGGGTGCCGGCAGCATGATAGTACTGGCCATACGGTGACCGGCAACGCGCGACAGGGATGAATGTGTAATGACCAAACGTTGGCGCAAACAGCCAGTAAGGATCAGTCAAGCCATACGATGGGCTAAGCGACGCGGCCAGAGCGGCGTTCGCCTCGGCTATTGTTTGCGACCGGGCCTGGCTGTAAACATCAAGACTTGTCGGCTGAACCCTCTTCATCTTCCTTGCTCTATAGTTGTCCTTGACGAAAACCTGCCACCCCTTTTCGTAAGTCAGACCCGAATCGGCTGTTCTTAATTTGCCGTCAATCACGGTCGCAACACCATCCTCAAACCGGTAAACGCCAGTGGCTACAATGTTCGTCGTGAGATTTCCTGTGGTGACCTTGATAGGATATTTCTTACTGATGTCGACAACCTCAATCAACGCCGGGCCCTCGAGTACATGAAGGCTCACACTTTCAAGTTCGACACCGTCTAAAACGACAGCACTGTTTTCACCGATCCGTAAAAAAGAGCCAGGAGTCAGAAGGACTTCGGCGTAGCCGTGATCAGCCGTCTCGATGGGGCGGCCTCGGCGAACCTGTTCCATCTCGACGACATTCGCAGCGCCCTGGACATGATTCACGAGGCCGGCCTTAACGGAGACGACATATTGCATGAGCACAAAGGTTAAGAGAGCTGATGACATAGCTTCCTCCCACTCTTCCCGGAATGCCTTGAGTCAGATTTTACTCCTGCAGTTCCTTCTGATGCTGTTTCCCTGGAGAGTACCGGCCGCCCTGGCGCAGGAAAACTTCGGCGCCCTCCAGGGGACGATTTCCGACGGCACAGATGCAGTTCTCCCGGGGGTCACCGTCACTTTGACGAACGAGGCGACAAATCGTGTGTTCTCGACAACGGCGGGAGCTTATGGAAACTACATTTTCCGCAAGGTCGAACCCGGCCGTTATACCGTTGCATTCGAACACCCCGGCTTTTCCCGCTCCGCGTATCCCCGCGTGGACATTCTCAGCGCTCAAGCGCTTCGATTGGATGTCACGCTGAAACCCGGCGCCGTCACTGCAGCGATCCAGGTCGTCGACAGTACCCTTCTGCTGGATCTTCAGAGTTCGACGGTCGTGCAGCACATCCCGCAGGAAGAATTCGACAGCCTGCCTAAATCCCGGACGTTCCAGTCCCTTGCCGTGCTCGCTCCGACGATCCAAGCCGGTGAGATCGAGGGCGGACTCCAAATCAACGGAGCGAGCGGAGCGGAGAGTGCGTTCATTATCGACGGAGTTTCAACCACGAGTGGTATCGATGGCCGCTCCCGCCAGAACGCAGTGTTCGAGTACCTTTCAGAAGTCGAAATCAAGACTGCCGGCATTGAAGCCGAAGAGAGCGGCGCTCTCGGCGGGGTGATTTCCGCGGTCACGAAATCCGGCGGCGGGCGCTTTCACGGAAGCGCATGGGTGTACTACAGCGGAAGCGGGTTGAGCGCCGCTCCGGTGCGGCGCCTTGTTCTCAATCCGCAGGACAATCGAACAGTGACGTACGCCCAGGATGTAAAAAGCGCGTCGCATGCTTATGAACCCGGCTTCTCACTGGGCGGTCCGATCAAGGGCAACAAACTCTACTTTTTCACGTCGTGGAGCCCGCGATGGGGACAGCAGGACACACCGTTCAACTTCAGCAACGGCGCGGAGACGGGCACAATCCGACGCGATCAAACCTTCTATAGCGGCTTCAACAAGATCTCCTTTGAACCTTCACAACGCATTCGGGGGCACCTCTCATGGCTTTGGAGTCCCCTCTCCGCCGAAGGCACTTTGCCTGCCTATAACGGCGCCTGCGCCAACTGTTTAAGCAGTTCGGCCGCTTCAAACATCTCGAATTCGCAGCGGGGTTTCTTTAATCCCCAGACGAACTATGGTGGAAGCGTCGACATTATTCTAACGCCTCGAATTCTCGTTAGTTCGCGTGTGAACTATTTCTGGGACAACTATAAAGACACGGGAATTTCTGACGTCACCAGCGTCCAATATCAGACGCCTGCGCAAGGCCCGCTTGTTCCGCCCCAGTTTCAGGGCCCTGTGGGCTTCCAAAACACGCCGAGGACATTCAAAGCGGAACATGACCGAATTTCGCGTGCGACAGCCGACTTTGACGTCAGCATGGTCCTGGGGTCTCATGACCTTAAAGCGGGCTACGGCATCGAGAAGACGACGAACGATGTGAATCGCTTCTATCCCGGCGGGTATGTGCTCGTCTGGTGGGATCGTTCGTTCACGGGAGTTTCTGGTGTTCCGGACCGGGGCCCGTACGGCTACTACGAGGTAAACGATTTCAAAACGTTCGGATCGACCAGCGCAGGGATCCACTCGCTCTATGCCCAGGATCGCTGGCGCGTCACCCAACGTCTGACTCTCAACATCGGCGTGCGACTGGAGAACGAAAAGGTTCCGTCGTTCCGCCAGGATATTCGAAAAACGGCGATAGAGTTCGGCTGGACGGATCGACTCGCGCCGCGGATCGGGGGCAGCTACGACCTGTTCGGCGACGGGAAGGTTCGGCTGTTTGGCAGTTGGGGGCGCTACTTCGACTGGACCAAATTTGATCTTGCACGAACAGTTTTCGGCGGAGAGATTTGGAAGACCTACTATCGCTCGCTCGACTCACCAGACGTATTCTCCCTGAGTCTGAGCAACATGCCAGGCCGCGATCTCTGGAACCCCGGGGTGACGGAATACCGTGACCGGCGTAGCGCAGTGGCGGGTCTCAACAGCGTGGATCCGAGTCTGAAACCGACATCTCAGGATCAATGGTCTGGGGGCGTGGACTATCAATGGAAGTCGCACACGCTGGTCGGAGCTCGATACGTTCATCAGAACTTGCGACGCGCCGTCGAAGATCTAGCAGTACTGACACAAGGCAACGCGGCATACATTTACGCGAATCCTGGCGAGGGGATCGCGACCAATGCGCCATTCACAACTGGCCTCACAACACTGCCGTTGCATTATCCAAAACCAATGCGCAACTATGACGCGGTCGAACTGAGACTACAGCACCGCTTCTCGCGGAACTGGTTCGGAAACTTCAGCTACACGTGGAGCCGTTTGTTCGGCAACTACTCCGGACTCGGCAGTTCCGACGAGATCCTGACGCCGACAACCGGACTGAGCTGGGCGACAGCTCAGCAAGCGAGCGGGAGCATCGCGCATCCCGCACGGTATGCCAGCCTGGCCTGGGATCTTGATGAGGTGCTATTCGATTCGAAGGGAAACCTGGATGTGAGAGGCCCCCTCGCAACCGATCGCACCCATGTCTTCAAGTGGAATGGCGGATACCGATTTCATCCGGGCAAGTTTGGAGACACGGATCTTGGCGCATTTTTCATTCTCGCCAGTGGCACGCCACTCTCAACGCGCGTGAATACGACTCAGGGCGTTGCCGTCCTTGTCAATGGACGCGGAGATATGGGACGCACACCGATGCTCAGCACGACAAACCTGCAGGTTGCCCACACTGTGAATATCACTGAAGGCCAGCGGGTGCGGGTCGAACTCAACGTTCTTAACCTGTTCAACCAGAAGACCTCGCGCCACCGCTTCGACAATCTCAATCGCGGCGTCGGCGTGGCGGTGCCGTCGTCTTCGATGAACCTCTCGAATGTGAATTTACGGAATGGATACGACTACAACACCCTGATCCGAGCAACGTCCGATGGGGCGGATGCTTATGATCCCCGCTACGGTATGGATGATTTGTTCAATGAAGGGTTGTCGGCGAGACTCGGCGTGAAATGGAGCTTTTGACCACTCTCGGCTGCGCGTTTCTCACGCCAAAACGTGAAAGGACAATAGCCTGGGTTGCGGGTGTCAGCGAGCAACCCCGATAGGCGTCACCCCGCAACCGTAGAATGCGAGGGCCCATTAGCTCCCACGCGCCCGCAGATCCCCCAAATCCCTTGACCCCGACGTCCATTTTAAAAATACTTCCCGCAATCCTATGAAACTTTCAAAACGCACTCTCTTGATCGCCTTATCCGCACTCGTTTCCGCAGCAATGAACGCTCAGGCTCCGCGCGTGTGGACATCGTCCGAACTTTTCACCCGGAACGTCGGGACGACCGAGCAACAGAACAAGCAGTTCCCACCGCACAAAATTATCGGGAACGTCTATTACGTCGGCACAGAAACGCTCGCCAGTTTCCTGCTGACGACGCCCCAGGGGCACATTCTCATCAACACCGCCTACGAGCGAAACAACGCGGTGATCCGCGACTCCGTGACAAAACTCGGCTTCCGTTTCGAAGACATCAAGATCATCCTCGGCAGCCATGCTCACGGTGATCACATGGAGGGCGACGCGTTGATGAAGCAGCAGACGGGCGCGCAGGTCATGGCCATGGCTGAAGATGTCCAGGCGCTCCAAAACATGAAACCCGGCGGGAAAGAACACCCCATCGATCGCATCCTCCACGACGGCGAGCAGGTGAAGCTGGGCGACATGACTCTCACCGCTCTCCTGACGCCTGGACATACCAACGGCTGTACCACCTGGATCTTTAAGGCGCAGGAAGGCGGACGGACCTATGACGTCCTGATTATCGGCAGCGTGGGTGTTAACAACGGTACCAATCTTGTCGGAGATCCGGCAAAGGTGGCCCAGTATCGGCAAAGCTTCAAGGTGCTTCACGCGCAGCACGTCGATGTTCCGCTCGGGTCGCACCCTGGGATGTACAACATGACCGAAAAGCACGCGAAGCTCGCAGCCGGGGGCGCGAATCCCTACATCGATCCGAAGGGCTATCAGGACGAACTCACGATCCAGGAAACGGCCTTTAATAACGAGCTCAAACGCCAGGAAACGGAAGGTCCACCGGCGGCGCGAGGCGCTGGAGGTGCCCGCGGCCGCGGTCAGCAGAACTAGACTAGTCTTGTGCGCATGCGTTTCATGGGGTAACGCTGGCCGAATTGCCATGCCCCTATTCCGTGCGGCGGAGGAACCGGGACTTGCAAGCGCAGACTCCTTTCCGGTTCGACGGTCTCTCAGTCCATGACGGCGGCTAATTAGAAGAGATCCAAATGGCGTAATCGAATCCCCCGCTGCGCAGATCTCAAGGTTGGCGTTCGTTGCTCCTCAAATTAAGCTTGACGACGCCACGTTCTCACGACATAAGCTGCACGCAATTCTTCGTAATCCGTCGGCCGTAGTTTTCCCGCGAAAGACTGAACGATTCAAGATGTTCGGTTTACTTGCGGAAAGGGGGAGTATGAACCGCACGCGATCGCCTTTCTTTTCGTTGACTGTAATGTTTTTGCTCGCCGTCTACTCGAACGCCGCATTTGCGCAAGGTTCAAATGCTTCTATCAGCGGCATCGTTCAGGACCCGACTAAAGCCCTGGTGCCTGGAGTGAGCGTCACGGCGACCAATCAAGAGACCGGAGTCGCGTTGACGACGATCACCAACGAAGCGGGTGCGTATGGCTTTCCCAGCATCGCTCCGGGAAAGTACACCATATCGGCATCCTTGCCCGGATTCCGGACATCGACGCTCAAAGATTTAGATATCGGCCGCACGCAATTGAGACAGGATTTCACCCTGGAGCTGGCAACAGCAACCACCTCTGTCGAAGTCTCAGTCCCGGCAGACATGCTTCTGAAACAAACCTCCGCATCGATTGGTGACGTCCTCACGCAGGAGCGTACTCAACAGCTTCCGTTGCTGGGTGCCAATGTCCTCGATCTCATGCAGGTCATGCCTGGCATGAAGACAGGTAATTTCACCGCAGTCGGCGCTTTCGATACTGATACCTTCACAGGTCAGTACGCGAATACCGTCAACGTCACGCGAAACGGATTGAGCGTGAACAGCGGACGTAACGATCCGAACATTTACGGACTGCAGTCGACGACCAACATAAATCCCGATCTCGTCGGTGAGATCCGATTGATTCTGTCGCCTATCGATCCCGAGTATCGTGGCAATGCCCAGATTCAAATCTCGACGCGATCCGGAACGAACCGTTACAGCGGCTCCGCGACCTGGCGCGTCCACAATACGGCGCTGGACTCGAACACCTGGACAAACAACCACACGCCGTTTACGGATCCCGGGACCGGCGTCGTACGGAATAGCACGCCTTTGGATTGGGCGAACAGGCACTCCTACACATTGAGCTTTGGCGGCCCCATCGTGAAGAACAAAACATTCTTCTTCGCCTCATGGGATCAACAACTCAATTACAGCCGAACTCACATCAATTCCCTGGTCTTCACCGATACGGGGCGCATGGGCATTTACCGTTATTTCCCTGGATGGAATCCCTGGAACCCGTTTACCGTCCAAAATCCGATCACGGGCAGCGCGACCACCCAGGTGGCGCCTTCGGTAGACCTTTACGGCAAACCTGTACCACCTCCGACGAACTCGACATTGACATGCTTCAGCGTATTTGGAAATCAACGTTACGACGAGGCATCCAATGGGTTGGTTCCGATTACATCGGCCGACGCAGCAAATTTTTGCGCGGGAGGAGCATTCGTTTACGGCCCCTCAACAGGCGGGACCTGGGATCCTCTTCGGAAAACACCGGACGCGAGCGGGTACATCCGGCAGTTCCTGGCTGCCATGCCGCGTGCGAATGCGTTCAACGCCGGAGACGGACTGAATACAGCGTCCTTTTCCTGGGAACGCAGCCGGCAAGGTGGCCTCAATGGCGGGAACGCTGCCGCTCTCGCCGATCCGAACGGTGTAGACCGCAAGCAGTTCACGGTCAAGATCGACGAGAACCTCACGGCGAAGCATCGCATCTCGGGAGAGTGGAGTATTGAGCGAGCGACGAGCGCAACGAGCGTCACGAATTGGCCGGACGGACTCTACGGACAAGTGCTGGGACATCCGCAGACCTTCAGTGCGAGTGTCACCTCGACGTTGTCCCCGAGTGTCCTCAACGAGTTTCGTTTCGGATTACGAAAGGATTGGTCGCAAACTCTTCCTCCCTGGCAAAGCGAGGATTCTGCCGTTCGTGATGAAGCCAACAAGTGGTTTATGGCTGGCGGTACAAATGCTTCGCTCGGTTCCTTCTCCCCTGCTGCGCCGGGAACGCTGACCTACCTCGCTGCTATCGACACGACGACAAACCTCGGAGGAATGCCGCCGAACGGAAGAGTAACTTCAACGGCCGCAGGTTCAGGTCAGAATTCTCCGCTCTGGACATACGCAGACACGCTCAGCTTCACGCATGGCCGACACTCCTTTAAGGTTGGTGGCGAGATTCGCCTCAGTCGTTCCAAGAGCTACAGCGGCGATTCCTATCCCAGCGTTGCCCTTGGTGCATGGGCCGCGAATACAACCCCGCTGTCCAGCACCACGCAGTTCGCGAATGTCCTGCCGGGTTTTCTCGGACAGGCTCCTAACGGTTCCGGTGTCACAGCGGGAAGAACGATTGCCTCGAACATGCTCTACCTGCTCACAGGATCCGTTTCGACGGCAAGCACGAACTACTGGATCAATTCTGCCGCGGACGCATCAAGCGGAATCTGGCAGGACATCGAGAGCACAGGGAAGAAGATTCGAAGTCAAGTCGCGAATGACTACGCGCTCTTCATGAAAGACGATTGGAAGTTGAACAGTCGTCTGACGATCAATCTTGGCGTGCGCTGGGAGGGCTACGCGTCTCCGTATATTAAGGAAGGCTTCACATCTCGAATCACAAACCAGGGTCTGGGTCTGTTTGGCGTGCATCAACCTGCAGATCCCAACAATCCATTGGCAGACTGGCTCACTTCACCCGGGCGCATTTACCTGTCTGGTTATGGCTCGAGCGTGAGTCCGACGGCCGCTCTTGCCTGCACCGCGGGTACCGTAAATCCGAATGGAATTCCCACATCAACCTGTGATCCCAATTTGTTGACGTCGAGTGAATTCGTGGGACCAAACACTCCCAATCCCCACGAGTCGGCTCTTCCACCCGCCTGGAAGAACTTTGCCCCGACGGTCGGCTTCGCGTGGACGCCTCCATGGCTGGGAGACGGCAAAACGACGGTGCGCGGCGGGTTCGGCATGAGCTATGTCACCCCTGGCCGTTTCGGAAGCAACCTCGAAACGGTCCTCGGCTCGTCACCCGGATCTACGATTACCGCAATAACCAATACAAGCGACCCACAATTCGATCCCATTCTCGGGAGCGGAAGGCTTCCGGGCCTCACGGATGTACCGCTCTTGGTTCCGTCGATACCGGCTCGAGGCCCTGGATTGCCTCTCCCGATCACGGGCCGCACCCAGCTCGCCAATACTCAGGCATGGGATTCGAATTACAAGCTGCCTTACGTCATGAATGCCAATCTGTCCGTTACGCGTTCGCTGCGGCGAAACATGACTCTGGATGTCCGCTACGTGGGATCCTTCCAGCGTCGACGGGATATCACCTTCGATGTGAACACGCTGAATATTTTCTATAACCAGGAGCTGTTTCAGGCTCTTGTCGATACGCGGGCAGGAAAGGACCCCGTTTTGCTGGATCAGATGTTTGCAGGGCTGGATCTGCATGGAACTGCCGGCACGGGTTATGGGCCCGTTGGAAGCGTTGTGAGCGGAGTGTACCAGACGGGTGCGGCCCACCTGCGAAGAAACGCAACGTTCACAGGTAACCTTGCGAACGGCAACTTCGCCGCGGTGATCCAATCGCTGTACAACCTGAGCAGCACATCCAGCACGACATCGGGATTGTTGCAGCCGCTCCCCGCAGGCGTTTCGGTCAATGGTCGTGTTCAACGGAATGGATGCGATCGATTGGCCAATGGCTTCAGTTATGTTCAGCAACCCTCACAGAGTACGTTCACGACGGGATTCAATGCTTCGAACGCAACACCGCTGCGTTGCTTCCCGGAAGATTACATGATCACCAACCCACAATTCTCCGGGTTCAACTTCGGCACTTCCAGCGCGATGCTGCATACCAACGCGGGTTATAACGATTACAACGCACTGCAAACCGAATTTACGATGAGGCCTACGCAGGGCACGAGTTTCCAGGCGACCTGGGCATGGGAGAAAATCTTCGACTTTGCTGCGCCCTATTTCAATCCAACGTGGTTCATCGATCCGAAGCGTCCGCAGGACGATTACGTCGTCAACTGGGCGACAACGGCACACGATTTCCGAATCAGCGGCACGTTTGAGCTTCCGATCGGTCCGAACAAACTGTTCCTCGGGAATTCCTCGGGCTGGCTCGCGCGGGCGGTGGAACGCTGGTCCGTCAGTATCATCGAACGCAACACGACGGGATTACCCCGCGATCCGTATGGCGCACAAATGATGTTCAGGCCTGGCGGAGGTGACCGGCCTTATCCTCGTCCGGATATCGTCGGACCCTGGACCAGTCCGCATTTGGCCCCGAAATGGATCGGGAACAATGGATGGATATACGGAAGCCCCGACTTTTTTACGAATTTCAAGGACCCGCAATGTATCAACGACGTCGCCAACGGAATCATTCCATCGAACCCGGACTCGGGAACAGGCGCAGGGCAATTCAATTTCGGTGCGAGTTGCACCCTGACCGGTCTTGCCATTATTGCTCCCGCCAACTACCCCGGCGCCTATCCTGTGCTTGACGCGTCTGGCAATCCCACGGGGCAATACGCAGTCAACGCTCTGCAGAATTCCAAACCGGGAACCCAGGGGAATTTGGGCCACAGCCAACTTCAGCTCCCGCGTCGCCAGACACTGGATGCGAATATCAGCAAGTCCTTCCGCATTGATGAGAACAAGATCTTGCAGATTCGCATCGATGCGACAAACGTGCTGAACCATCCGAACTGGAATGAGCCCACGCTGAGCATCCAGAGTGCGAACTTCGGACGAACGACGGGCAAGGGTGGTCCGGGTAACCGTGTCATGCAAGCTCAGGTACGTATGACGTTCTGAAGCTCGACAGTTCGACTGCTACAGGCGCGGTCAAAAAGCCGCGCCTGCAGGTCCAATCGGACCTCCAAATCGCTTGTAAGCGTCAAAAGGCCCCGCCTCGGAATGCCTTAAGATCTTCGCCTTCCTTGAGGCCAGCCGAGTTCGGGTTGGTCCCCGAAATTCCGCTAGCCTCCGCTACCATACGGCCGCGTAATGATTTCCAACAGATGCCCGCTCGGATCCTGGAAGTAAACGCCACGGCCACCATCGTGGGTGTTGATCTTCCCTTTCTCCGTCATATATGGATCCGCCCAATACGTCAAACCCTGCTTCTTCACGCGGCTGAAAATCTGGTCGAATTCCTGCTCGCTCACGAGAAAGGCATAGTGTTGCATTTGCACGTCCATGTCTGCGGCATCCAGAAATGCCAGCGTGACATCGTTGTCGACTTCAACGTCAAGGAACGGGCCGAACGTCACTGGAGCGGGGCGATTGAAAACGGTGGCAAAGAATTCCGCCGACATGCGTTTGTCTTTGGAATGAACGATCGTGTGGTTGAGCTTGATTGCCATGAGTTCAGCTTAAATGATTTCCCAGACGTGGCCTAGAGTGTCGGACCGGCGTTGTTTGATCAACCGCACGTCGTGACCCTTCGGTACCCCAGTAGATAACAGGGCAGAGCGGGATTTGAATGGTCTTGCCCCCGCTTTGCACAAGAATTCAGAAATTAGCTCGGATGCCCTCTCGACAACATTTCTCCATTTGTTGTACAACCCCTCTCTGCTTCTCAAGGGGGAATCTTGAAAGATTTCGTGAGAACGACGGTCGTCATTGCGGCGTCCTTCATAGCGGGAGTAGCGGTGACACGCTACTATGACATCCATCGACCTGCAACTACGCCGACAGAGGCTCCACCTGTCGCGAAACTTACTCCCGTGGATCTGCAACACGAGCCGTTGTGGGCATACGGATTCGAGAAACCGGCTGAGCCGGGCGAGACCGCCAAACCGCAAGCACCGCCCAACCGAAACTTGCGCCCGAATGAAGATGCGGGCGAACAGACACGGTTGCGCGCCCTGAAAGGCAGTAACGCGAAATACTCTTTGGTGGACGTTCGCGATGGTCAGAATGTGATCGACTGGTTTCCAGAGGATCATCCAGTCATGCCCGATGTCATCAAGCATGGCCCGGCCACGCTGGGAGAAAAGAAGCGTGGTTGCGGCTCGTGCCACCTGCCGAACGGAAAGGGTCGGCCGGAGAATGCCGGCGTTGCCGGACTTCCGTTGCCCTACATCCTGCGTCAGCTTCAGGATTTTCGCAGCGGTAAACGTCATAGTGCAGACCTGCGCAAGCCGAACACCAACACGATGATCGACCTCGCGAAGTCGCTCAGCGATGCAGAATTGCAACAGGCCGCGGAGTACTTCTCGGCTTTGCCCTGGACGCAGTGGATCCGTGTCGTCGAAACGGACCTGGTGCCGAAGACACGAATCGTCGGCAATCTTTATCTGCCCCTTGAGCAGGCCAGGACCGAACCGATTGGGTCACGCATCATTGAAATGCCGGAAGACGAGGAGGAAACGGAGACATACCGGAATCCTCGCGTCGGTTTTATCGCGTACGTGCCGCCGGGAAGCGTCGCCAAGGGCAAGGACCTTGTCACCACCGGGGGAGCGAGAACAATCGGAACGGAATTCATTCCTGGCAAGAACACTCCCTGCATTACGTGCCATCGTGAGGATTTGATGGGCGCTGTCGACAGCCCGCCGATCGTCGGCCGTTCGCCAAGCTACATCGCCCGGCAGTTGTGGGACATCCAGCAAGGCACGCGAAACGGAGACGCCGTGCAATTGATGAAGATAACCATCGCGAAACTCACTCCTGACGACATCCTCGCAGTCGCTGCGTATATCGCTTCACTGCCGCCTCCACGCAAAGCTGCCTCTGCGGCTTCGGAGCAGGCGCGTTAGACAGACGAGGAGCACTCGAGCACGCTGATGAGCGGGCTCGATAGTGCATCCTTGTAGACAGTCGCAAGTTCAACGTGGCCCAGGTGTGGAGTTGAGCGTTGCCGCCGGGTTTCGGTTAAATAGGCTGTGGGTCTGTCGAGCAGCGCGAGCAAGTGATTAGCCAGTTCGATACGCGATGCCACGCGGGTGGCTGCGACATGCCGGATGCCGACGGCGGAACTGTCCGCCAGTTGCACAACGCGGCAGGCGAGATGATCGGCCCAAACCGCGGAGCGATACTCGTCGCTGACGATTGTTATCGGAAAATTGCGCTGGCTGCGGTACCGCAACCAATCCCAATGCCCGGTCCTTCCATTCACTGACGGACCTATGGGCAGGCCGGCACGGATTACCAACGAACCAGATCTCTGCAACACCAGCCGCTCCGCGTCGACGCGCGTTCTGCCGTATACGCTGATCGGACACGGTTCAGCCTCTTCATCGTAAATCCCATCACCGCCGAACACGTGATCAGAGGATACATAGACCATTCGCGTCTGAGCCGACAGCGCGGCCAGGACCCGGCCCACATGACCGACATTGATTCGTTGCGCCCACTCCGGGGAGTTTTCACATTTCGGCACGTCGCAGACCGCATGACCATAGATCAGAATGTCGGGCGCCGGCTGTTCAAAGAGAGAGAGCGCTCCATCGCCCGGCGTCCCGTAGGGTTCAAATCGCTCCGGGAATTGTCGCGCCAAACTGTGGCCGAGAATCGAAGTAGCGCCGAAAAGAAGTATCGGTCGCATATGGAGCTAGCCGCTACCGCCGCTCTTTCATTGGCGCCCAGTAGCCGAGACGCCAATAATCTTCTATTTCATCGAGAAGGGGCTTCGGCACGCCGCGATGTGTGAGTACGAGTTCCGTCCCACCGCCGGGGGTGGGAGCGAGCGTAATCGCCACCATCGAATAGATCCCTTCCGGAAAATCGTTACGACGCCAAGCCTGGACCAAGCGTCGTCCCGGCACGAGATCCACGTTCACTCCGGTGACGTCTCCCGCGTCCGTAGAAAACTTGCCGCCGACCGTGTTGCTCATGAGAGCTTCGCTGCCGGTGACTTCTGTCCGCTTGCTCGAGTCGGCAAGCAGGTCATAGATCGTCTTCGGAGGAATTTTGAAGCGAACCTTATGCTTGATGGTCTTGCACATCGACGCCGCTTTGGAGGTTGACTGTTCGCTTTTCATTCGTCAATTGTTATTTCTCGCCGGAATCAACCCGATGTCCAGCGTGGTCGTTTTACCTTCTCCAACGCTGACCCGTGTTCAGGTTGCTGAGCCTGCGGAGTCTGAAAGAACAGAGCAAATACGACGACGAGAAAGTTGGTCATGGGATTTGCGCTCTATCATCGATCTGCCGTTAGACGCGGTCAAGCAAACATGGTTGGCGAGGAGGTGAGATTCTGTTAATCCGTGTTTTCCGTTTGGCGCATCGGCTCATGGTCTTCTTTTCCGGAATCGCCATTGCTTCTGACGTTGGCGATCAGCTTGATGGTGCTGGAAACACCCGGAACCGATTCTTCCAAGGCGCTTATCCAACCACGATCCCGAATGAAAGATGAGATCCTTGTTACGAGTCTCTCTTTTACCAGCTTGCTCACTACTTCGAACGCAATGAACCCGACAAGAAGTGCACAAAGCCACTCCAGAAAGTGGAATGTTCTGCCGCTGACGACAGTCTTCCTGGCAGTGAGACCCCACAAGTTTGATAGTTTTCGCGTTTCAAAGAAGGTCGAGACCAACCTGGCAGCCAGTGTTCCAACGGCGAAACCGAGGAAGTTTCCCTTAAATTGATTGTAGACATACTTTGAGACATCTTTTGTGGTTGGCCAGCTCATTGTTTTCGCAAAACGCTGTTGTACAGCTCTCGCACTCCCTGGAAATGTTCTCTACGATTTCGGCATGCTCACGCCCTCAAGCCTATAGTGAGGACACGCGGAGTGATCTCGCCAACTTACTCGC
>Ga0157379_10000270_pt1 | contig 40875 bp, 35 predicted proteins | sample S25metaG_FD_121802 | JGI IMG/M metagenome (GOLD analysis project Ga0157379, IMG submission 121802) | Switchgrass rhizosphere microbial communities from Kellogg Biological Station, Michigan, USA - S2-5 metaG | ecosystem: Host-associated > Plants > Roots > Rhizosphere > Soil | place: USA... | reverse complement strand
GCGCAGGCGGCGTCGACGTGGGAGCGCCTCCAGGTGGGCGCGACGGTGCGCGGCACGGTCACGTCGCTGCGCGACTTCGGCGCGTTCGTCGATCTCGGCGGCGTCGAGGGGCTGATCCACGTGAGCGAGCTCGGCTACGGCCGGGCGCAGCGCCCGGGCGACGTCGTGCAGGTGGGGCAGGAGGTCGAGGCACAGATCGTGAAGCTGCAGCCGGCGGGCCCCGACGGCCGCGGCCGCATCAGCCTCTCGCTGCGCGCGCTCGCGACCGACCCGTGGACGACCGCCGCGGAGCGCTTCCCGGTCGGCACGGCCACGCGCGGCACCGTGCGGCGCCTGGAGGCGTTCGGCGCCTTCGTCGAGCTGGCACCCGGCGTCGACGGACTGGTGCACGTCTCGCGCATGTCGCTCACCGGACGCGTCGCCCACCCGCGGAACGTCGTCCAGGTCGGCCAGGAGGTCGACGTGACGGTCGTCGGCGTCGAGCTCGACAAGCGGCGCATCGGGCTCTCGATGGTCGAGAGCGAGCGCCGCGAGCGCGAGCAGTCGGAAGCGGAGCAGAAGCGCGAGCAACGCGAGACGATGGCCACCAAGCTCGGCGAGGCCCGTGGCCTCGGAACGCTGGGTGAGCTGATCGCCAAGTCGGCCAAGAAGCCGAAGCCCTGAGCCAGGAGCTGAACCGTGCACGCGTGGCACCTAGGCGCGCGGGCGAGGGGAACGGCAACGCGCGCGCCACGGGGCGCGATCTCCGCCGTCGGCCTCGTCCTCGCGATCGCGACGGCGGCCCTCGTGCTCGGCTCGGCGCGGCCGAGCGGCGCCGAGGTCAGCGCGGCCACCTGCGATTGTGCGCGCTTCGCCGACGAGCTCGCCGCGGCGCGCGCGCTCTACCGCAGCCGCGGCGAAGACGCGACGATGCCGCCGACGGAGGCCGCACGCCAGCGCTTCCGCGAGCGCATCCTCGGCGCCTACGAGCGCGCCCGCTGTCTCGTCGACTGCCCCTCCGTCGCCGAGCGTGAGCGCGACGAGGCGCGGGGCTTTCTTGGGACGGTGGCCTTCAAGTCGCGCAGCCTCGGGCCGACCCCGGAAGCGGCGCGCGCGCGCGTCGACCGCGCTTTCGACGAGAGCACGCGCTGCCTCGCCCACGAGCCGGCGCCGCCCGCGTGCCATCTCGTGCACGGCAGCATTCGCGGGGTCCTCGCCGAAGGCTCCTGGAGCCCGTTGCAGATCAAGCTGCCGAAGGAGCTCCTGCTCGACTTTCGCGCCGCCCGCGCCGGAGCGGCGCCGGGCAGCGATCCGCCGAACGGTGCCGCGACCCGCGCCGAGGCGACGCTCCTCATGCGCGCGCCGCGCATCGCCGGCGGCGACCTGGCCGCGGCCGCCCGCCTGATGGAGGAGGCGACGCGCTCGCCGCTCTACCCCTGCACCGTCGACAACCGCCTGGTCTACGCCGAGACGCAGGCGCGCAGCGGCGCGCCCGCACGCGCGCTGGCGGAGCTGCGCGCGGCGCTCGACGCCGGCTTGCCTTCCTGCGGCGACGATCGCTACGAGAACGCCATCGACCTCGCGCAGGCGGCGCGCTGCGTTGCCCGCCTGGAGTCGCACCCCGACGCCGACCCGGGCTGGACCGACGACTGCGAGTGAAAGAGGAGCCGTGATGGAACTCGAGCTGACCGACACCGAGCGCATGCTGCGCGACACCTTCCGCGCCTTCTTCACCGACGAGATCGGTCCGCACGTGGCCGCCATGGAGAGCGGCGAGCTCCTGCCCTACGACCTCATGCGCCACATGCATCGCACGCTCGGTCTCGACGCGATGATGCCCGGACGCAGCGGGCGGCGCGGCGACAAGGACGGCGGGGGCCTCGGGCTCGACGCCAACACCGCGCGCTACGCACGCACGACCTTCACCGTCGAGATGACGCGCATCAGCCCGTCCTTCACGCTCAGCTACGGCGCCAGCACCGGCCTCTTCGGCGCCAACGTCCTCAACAAGGGCACACCCGAGCAGATCGAGCGCTTCGCGGTCCCCGTCATGCGCACGGAGAAGATCGGCGCCTGGGGCCTGACGGAGCCGGGCGCCGGCAGCGACGCGCTCCGCGGCATGAAGACGACGGCGCGGCGCGACGGCGACCACTACGTGCTGAACGGCAGCAAGACGTTCATCACCAACGCGCCCTACGCCGACGTCTTCCTCGTCTACGCGCGCAGTGACGAGGGCGCCATCCAGCCGTTCATCGTCGAGCGCGGCACCCCCGGGCTCTCGACAGGCCCGCCGATGAAGAAGATGGGCATGCGCGGCTCGCCGACCGGCGAGATCTTCCTCGACGACGTACGTGTGCCCGCCGATCAGCTGCTCGGTGGCGGCGTGCGCGAGCGCGACCACGTGAAGGCGAGTCTCGCGGTCGAGCGCGGCGGCCTCTCGGTGATGTCGTACGGCATCGCCGAGCGCTGCTTCGAGATCGCCCGCGACTACGCGCAGCAGCGCCAGCAGTTCGGCCAGGCGATCGCCAACTTCCAGCTCGTGCAGGGACGCCTCGCCCGCATGTACGTCGCGGTCTCGAACTGCCGGCGCATCGTGTACGCAGACTGGCTCGCCGGCCGCACGCTCAAGGAGTCGCTCGCCGACGTCTGCGCCGGCAAGCTGTACTGCGCCGAGATGGGGACGTTCGTCGCCTTCGAGGCCATCCACATCCTCGCCGGTAACGGCTACATGGAGGAGTACGTCGTCGAGCGCCTGGCGCGTGACGCCAAGCTCATCGAGCTCGGCGGCGGCACCACCGAGATGCAGATCCTGACGATCGCGCGCGCATTGCTGATCGATCCGAGCTGAGGGCAGGAGGACGGAGGAATGAAGCGGGTGATGATCTACACCGACGGCGCGTGCCACGGGAACCCGGGACCCGGCGGCTGGGGCGCGATCCTCGTCGCCGGCGAGACGCGGCGCGAGATCAGCGGCTACGAGCCGCAGACGACCAACAACCGCATGGAGATGCGCGCGGCGCTGGAGGCGCTCGGCAGGCTGCGCGAGCCGTGCGAGGTCGAGCTCTACACCGACTCGCAGTACCTGCGCACCGGCATGCGCGAGTGGCTGGCGAAGTGGAAGCGCAACAACTGGCGAACCTCCGATCGCAAGCCGGTGAAGAACGAGGACCTGTGGCGCCTGCTCGACGAGGCCGCGCAGCGGCACACCATCCACTGGCACTGGGTGCGCGGCCACGACGGCCATCCCGAGAACGAGCGCTGCGACGAGCTCGCAAACGCCGCGATCATCGAGCGCGGCGCGGCGGTCTGAGGCAGATCATGACCGCTCGTCACGACGAGATGCCCGACGTCCAGCGCGACGGCTACGTGATCAGCACCGATCCGGCGCACCTCGATCGGCCGCTGATCCACGGCTTCCTGTCGCGCGACTCCTACTGGGCGCAGGACATCCCCTACGACGTGGTGATGCACGCGCTCGACCACTCGCTCTGCTTCGGGCTCTACGCGCCGGCGGGCCAGATCGGCCTCGCGCGCGTGGTCACCGACTACGCGACGGTCGCGTATCTCGCCGACGTCTTCGTCCTGCCGGAGCATCGCGGCCGCGGGCTCTCGAAGTGGCTCATGGAGACGGTCGTGGCGCATCCGGCGCTGCAGGGTTTTCGCCGTTTCCTGCTCAACACGCGCGACGCCCACGGACTCTACCAGCAGACGGGATTCACCCCCCTGGCGAAGCCGGAATGGGCCATGGAGCGCTTCGACCCCGACGTGTATCGCCGCCGTTGAGCCGGCGGCGCCTGACCTTTCGTCGCCGTCGCGCCGCGTCACGCAGTTTCCATTTGCCCGGCCGTCGCGTTTCGTGCGAGCGTCGACCTCCGTCCCTCTCGACCGAAAGGCGGGTACTGCCATGCCGACGCTCCGATCCTGTGTTTCGTTTGCCATGCACGTCGCGATCGCGGCGGCCACGTCCGCCTGGGCGGCCCCCGGCGACCTGGACGCCACGTTCGGTACCGGCGGCATCGCCCGGACGGAGCTCAACAGCGTCGAGGAAGCGCACGCGCTGGCGTTGCAGACCGACGGCAAGCTCGTCGCCGCCGGCTCGAAGCTCATCCCGACGGCGGCGCCGGAGATTCCGCCGCTGCCCGACGTCGCGGTCGTCCGCTACAACACCGACGGCACCCTTGACGGCACCTTCGGCACCGGCGGCGTCGTGACCACGCCGAACGGCGGGTACAGCTACGAGGACGCGGTCTCCATGGCGATCCGGAGCGACGGCAAGATCGTCGTCGGCGGGCTGACCACGCTCGAGCGCTACGAGACCAACGGCGCGCTCGACACGACCTGGAGCGGCGACGGCATCGCGCCCGGACGCGTGACGGCGCTCGCCGTGCAATCCGATGGCAAGGTCGTCTTCACCGCCCCTACGGGCAACAACCCCTTCGACTTCAGGCTCACACGCTACAACGACGACGGCAGCGTCGACCTGGCGTTCGGAACGAACGGCGTCGTGACGACGGATCTCGGCACCGATCACGACGTGCCGGAGGCGATGATCCAGCAACCCGACGGCAAGCTGGTGGTCGGCGGGTGGAGCGGGAACGGCGTCAACGATTCGCAGTTCGCCCTCGTGCGCTACGATGCGGACGGCAACCTCGATCCCGCCTTCGGCAGCGGGGGGATCGTGCTCGGACCCGATTCCGCCTCGATCAACGATCGCATTGCCGCGCTGGCCCTGCAGCCCGACGGCAAGATCGTCGCGGCGGGCGTCTTCTCGGGCACCTTCGCGCTCGTCCGCTATGAGGCCGATGGTACCGTCGATACGACCTTCGGCAGCGGCGGCGTCGTGACCACCGTGGCCGCCGGCCAAACCGGTAGCCCCACGGCGGTCGTCGCGCTGTCGAACGGCAAGCTGATGGCGACGGGCTCCTGGTCGCCCACGGGAACGATCGCCGTCGTCGCCTATAATCCGGACGGCACGCGCGATCCGCTCTTCGGCACCGACGGCGTCGTCACGACGACGCTCCCGGGCGGCGTCGTCGTGAATGCGGCCGTGCTCCAGCCCGACAAGAAGCTCGTCGTGGCCGGAGCGGCCACGCAGGTCAACGACGACTTCCTCCTCGCGCGCTACGAGGGCCCGTCGGATACGATCGTCATCCCCTCACCCTCGCCGACGCCGGCGACGCCGATTCCCACCCCGACCTTGTCGCCGAGCCCGACGGTCACCGGAACGCCGTTCTGCCTCGCCGCGCCCTTCAGCGGCTGTCGCAAGCCGTTCCCCGGGAAGAGCCAGCTCACGATCAAGGACAACCCGCTCGACGACCGCAAGGACAAGCTCCTCTGGAAGTGGTTCGACGGTCCGTCGGCGTCGCTCCAGGAGTTCGGCGATCCCACGTTCCTGACCAAGATCAACCTGTGCGTGTACGATTACATCGCCGGCGTCCCGAGCCTCGTCCTCTCGCTCACCACGCCGTGCACCCCGGACGGGTGCTGGCGGACCGTTGGCGAAGGATGGAAGTACCGCAGCACGACGAAGGACGCGCCGCCCGACGGCGTCCAATTGGTGCTGCTGAAGACCGGCATCGGCTTCACCGGTCACGCCAAGATCAAGCTGAAGGCCCAGGGGATGCGGCTCGCGACGCCGGCGCTGCCGCTCTTCCAGAGCAGCAAGGTCACGGTGCAGCTCGTGAACGACGAGGGCAAGTGCTGGGACGCGGACTACGCCGCCCCGGCGATCCTGAACTCGTCGGCGCAGTTCCGCGACAAGAACGATTGAGCGGCCGTCACGAGGCGAGCGCGCGGCGGCGCGAGCGGGCGGACGTGCCCGAGGCGATGCTGCGCGCGAGCTTCGCGGCGACGGGCTCCGCGGCGTCGGCGTGCGCTTCACGGAGGAGCGCGATGATGACCGCCTCGTCCTTCCGTAAACTCGCCTGCGCCGCCGTGGTGTCGGCGAGACGGGCGAGCGTGTCGAGCAACGTGCCGGCGAGATAGCCGCCGAGCACCGCCGGGTGCACGTAGCACTTGCGGCAGACCGCGACGGTGTTGCCGAGCTGCTCCGCCACCCGGGCGATGCCCTGGGTGAGGTTGCGCTTCGTCGCGCTTTCGCTGGTGGCGGGGCCGATCTCGCGCAGCGCCTCCGCCGCCAGCACGGTGCCCGCCCAGGTGCGGAGATCCTTGGCGGTGAAGTCCGCGCCGCTGATCTCGCCCAGGTACTCGTTCACGTCGGCCGAGCCGATCGGACACCGGGTGCCGTCGTCGTCGAGGTACTGGAACAGCTCGTAGCCGGGAATGTCGCGGCAGCGCTTCACGATCTGTGCGAGGCGGCGGTCGGTGACGGCGATCGCGTGGCGCTTGCCGCTCTTGCCGCGAAACGCGAAGTGCATGTGGTCGCCCGTCACCTCGACGTGGCGGTTGCGCAGGGTGGTGAGCCCGAAGGAGTCGTTCGCCTTCGCGTACTCCTCGTTGCCGACCCGGATGGCGGTCATCTCCATCAGTCTCACGACCGTCGCGAGCACCTTCTCGCGCGGCAGCCCGGGCAGGGCGAGGTCGTGCTCGAGGCGCGCCCGGATGCGTGGCAGCGCCTCGCCGAAGGCGATCATGCGGCCGTACTTCGTCTCGTCGCGGGTCGCGCGCCAGCGCGGATGGTAGCGGTACTGCTTCCGCCCGCGCGCGTCGCGGCCGGTCGCCTGCACGTGGCCGTTGGCGAGCGGGCAGATCCAGACGTCGGTCCAGGCCGGCGGGATCGCGAGCGCGCGGATGCGTCGCAGCTCAGCGGGGTCGCGCAGCGCTTCGCCCGCGGCGTCGACGTACGTGAACCCGCTCCCCGCGCGGCGCCGGCGGATCCCCGGCGTCGCATCGCTCACGTAGCGCAGGCGGGCGGCGCTCGCCGACTCGACGGGATCGGTCGCGACCGCTACGGGCGACGTACCCTGGCGCGCACGTCGCTGCGGTCGGGTTGCCGGCGCGATCGATCGTCGGCCCGCGCTCGCGCGCGCGGAGGTCGCCTGCGTCGGCACAGACCCATTGTGATCACGGTACGCGCGTAGGCAAATCGCGCCGCGACGCGGCACTATCTCGACGCTGCGACGTGCGCGTAGCGCTGCGTCCGCACCGCGTCCACCGCTTCCTAAGACCGCCCCAAAGGGGCGGCCCTAAAAGTCGCCGCTCCGCCCGGGGTGGCGCCTGGTACATCGGTTGCAGCGATATCGCCGCGCCTCGGGCGCCAAGGGGGTCGACGCATGCCGACGATGGAAGATCTGGTTCGCGAGGCGGTGGGCAAGGGAGCTTCGGATCTCCATTTGAGCGCCGGCGGCCCGCCGCGCATGCGCGTCGACGGCGACCTGGTACCGACCGACCACCCCGGGCTCGACGCCGCCGGGGTGCAGTCGCTGGTCGATTCGATCATGACCGACCAGCAGCGCGAGCGCTTCGCCGCCGACCACGAGATCGACTTCTCCTGGGCGACCGCGGACTCCGGCCGCTTCCGCGTCAACGTCTTCATGCAGGGCCGCGGCCCCGGCGCCGTGCTGCGTACCATCCCGACCGTCATCCCCTCCTTCGAGTCGCTGCAGCTTCCCCCGTTCCTCGCCGAGCTGTGCAAACGGGAGCGCGGCCTCGTGCTCGTCACCGGGCCGACCGGCTCGGGCAAGTCGACGACGCTCGCCGCCATGGTCGACATGGTGAACGAGACGTGGGACGCGCACATCCTCACCGTCGAGGACCCCGTCGAGTTCGTGCACCAGTCGAAGCGCTGCCTGGTGAACCAACGCGAGGTCGGCGCCCACACGGCGTCGTTCAGCGCCGCGCTGCGGAGCGCGTTGCGCGAGGATCCGGACGTGATCCTGGTCGGCGAGATGCGCGACCTCGAGACCATCTCGCTGGCGCTCACCGCCGCCGAGACGGGCCATCTCGTGTTCGGCACCCTGCACACCTCGAGCGCCCCGAAGACGGTCGACCGCATCATCGACGTGTTCCCCGCCGGGCAGCAGAGCCAGATCCGCACCATGCTCGCCGAGTCCCTCGAGGCCGTCATCGCGCAGCGCCTCATGAAGAAGGTCGGCGGCGGCCGCATCGCCGCATGCGAGATCCTCACCGGCACCACCGCCGTCCGCAATCTGATCCGAGAAGGGAAGCTGCATCAGATCCCGTCGATGATGCAGACGGGGCAGCAGCAGGGCATGGTCACGTTCGACATGGCGATCGCCGATCTGCAGAAGCGCGGCCTGGTCGCGAAGGAGGCCCCGCCGCCGCGGCCCGCGACCAACGTCAACGTGCACATGGCGCCCCCGGCCGCCGCGAACGGCTGATTCCAACCTGAAATCGAAGGCGCCGGCTAGCGTTTGAGCGGGTGCGCTGGTAGTTGGCGACGGCTTGCCGGCGCATTCGACGATCACGCCCGCCTATGCGCGCTACGTGTTGGTGCTGCTGTTCGTCGCCTACGTCTTCAACTTCGTCGACCGGCAGATCCTCGCGATCCTCCTGCAGCCCATCAAGGAGGAACTGGGTGTCTCGGACACCGCGATGGGGCTGCTGACGGGGATCGCTTTTGCGATCTTCTACACCTTCGCCGGCATTCCCATCGCGCGGCTCGCCGACCGGCGGTCGCGCCGCACGATCATCGCGATCGGGCTGACGGCCTGGAGCGCGATGACCGCCGCCTCCGGGCTGGTGCGGACGTTTGCGCAGCTGGCGATCGCCCGGATCGGCGTCGGCGTCGGCGAAGCCGCCTTCGTGCCGCCGGCGCATTCGCTCATCGCGGACTACTTCCCACCGGAGCGGCGAGCGACGGCGCTGGCGGTGTTCTCGATGGGCGTCCATGTCGGCCTGGCGTTCGGGCTCGTGCTGGGCGGTTGGATCGCGCAGCTCTACGGGTGGCGCGTCGCATTCTTCACCGTCGGCATTCCGGGGCTGCTGCTCGCGATCGCCGTGCGGCTCACGGTGCGCGAGCCGGTGCGCGGCGGGAGCGACGCGCTGCACGGGTCGAGCGCGGCGCTCACGCAGGAGAGCCTGTCGCAGGTGTTCGCGACCCTGCGCTCGCTGCGCTCGTTCCGCCACCTGGCGCTCGCCGCGGCGTTCCACTCGTTTGGCGGCTACGCCTTCGCGATCTGGGGGCCGACGTTCTTCGTGCGCGTGCATCACATGCCGACGGGGCAGCTCGGGACCTGGCTCGGGATCGTTCTCGGCGTCGGCGGCATGGTCGGCGCAGTGGGCGGCGGCCTCCTCTCCGACCGGCTCGGCGCGCGCGACGCGCGCCGCATGCTCTACGTGCCCGCGATCGCCACGCTGGTGCAGATCCCCTGCGCGACGGCCGCGCTCTGGTGGCCGTCGCCGATTCCGGCGATGCTCCTGCTCTTCCCCTCCGCCGTCATGAGCGCGATCTGGTTCGGACCCGTCTTCGCGCTCACCCAGGCGCTGGTCTCGCCGACGATGCGCGCGACCGCCTCGGCGGTGCTCGTCTTCGTGATCAACCTGATTGGCCTCGGCCTCGGCCCGCTCGCCGTCGGCGCGTTGAACGACTACCTCCAGCCGACGTTCGGGCCGGAAGCGATCCGTTACTCGCTCTTGATCCTGGTGGTGGCGAACCTGATGGCGGCCCACCAGTTCCTCGGCGCCGCCCGCACCATTCGCGCCGACCTCGCGCCCCGCGGCTAGCCCGGCGGACGGCCTCGCGGCCATCGGGAGGCGCGAGGACAACCGCCCCCCGAGCATGGTATCCTCGCGCCCATGACTCCACGCCGCCTGTTCCTGCTGCTTCCCCTCGTGGGACTCGTCACGCTCGGTGTCTGGACGCGCGTCGAGGCCGCCAGCCTCGCGAATTTCGGCCGCTGCCTCAAGCACAGCGGTGCGGTCTTCTACGGCGCCTCGTGGTGCCCGCACTGCCGCTCGCAGCGTGCGGCGCTCGCCGAGGCGATGGACCAGGTGCGCTATGTCGAGTGCGCCGTCCCGGGCGACCCCGAGGGATCCGCGTCCGAATGTCGGTCTGCCAACGTGAACAGCTACCCGACGTGGATCTTCGGTGACGGCTCGCGTCTCTCCGGCGAGCTGTCGCTCGGGCGCCTCGCCGCGAAGACGGGGTGTGAGCTCCCGGCGGGCAGCGCAACCGTCCCGCCCGCCGGCGCGCCGCGTGCCACCGGCGGCGCGCAGCCCGCCGTGCGCACCATGTCGCACGGCGCGAAGATCATCGAAGTCCCGGACTGACCGCGCCTCGCCCTCGAGGCCGGTCGCCGCGGGGCTACTCGATCAGGCCGGCGCGGCGGCTCGCAGCCAGGGCGTCGATCGCGTCGACGCGCCGGACGGCGGTACGGATCTCCTCCGCGAACGCGCGGCGGCGCTGCTCCAGCACCGGCCCGTCGAGCGTCGCCGTCGCGGGCCCGTCGACGACGCCGCGATTGCGCGCCAGACGGAGCGCGGTGCCGAAGAGCACCTTCGACACCGACTCCTCGCTGCGCACGCGGCGCTGCAGGTCGTACTGCTTGCCGAGCGCGATGCAGCTCGCGATGAAGGCACCGTCGTCGAACGACGCGGCCGCATCGCGCCGCTCGAGCGCATCGCCGACCACGCGGTAGGCGTCGAGGAACGGCCGCAGGATGCGGTGCGCCGAGAAGGGTTTGAAGCGCCGGATGAGGGCGTGGATCGCGGCGTTGCCCTCGGCGACGCGCGCCTCCCAGTCGGGATCGTGCAGCGCGATCTCGGCGCGCACCTCGGTACGGAACGCGTCCTTGTCGGCGAAGAAGAACTCGAACTTGAGAAGATCGCGCAGGCGCATCGCCTCGTCCCAGAAGGTCGCGCTGCGGTCGGCGACGTCCTCCTCCGCGGCGGCGAGCAACGCGAGCTCGGCGATGGCGCCGTTCACGAAGAAGTGGATGATCGTGTTGCGGTAGTACGCGGCGGTGAGATGCTGGTTGGCGCCGATCGCGTACACCGGCTCCGGTCCCTCGGCGAAGCGCGAGACCACCCCGCTGCCAACGAGCGCGTCGAGCGCGCGTCGCAACCCGCCCTGGGTGTTCAGGTCGTCGAGCTCGGTGGTGATCGGGAGGCCCTTCCGGTGCACGTAGTCGACGATGTTCTTCAGCGAGACCCCGGTCTCCTCGAGCGTCAACGCGCGGCCGCCGACCCCGAGGAGCGCCAGGGTCACGAGCGACGTCGGCGTGATCGGGGTGACGCGGTTGATGCGCACCGCGACCTCGAAGGCCAGCTTCTGCAGCGCGAGATTCTGCTCGTCGGGGTTGGGCTCGGCGTCCGGGTCGGGCGGGCCGAGCGCCTGCTGCAGCGACACCGGCTCGCCGAAGCGGATGTGGATGTGGCCGTAGCGGCTACGCAGCGAGCGAATGAGCTTCAGGAACCAGCCGAAGCTCTCACGCTGCTTCGCCGCGCCGCGCTGCTCGGCGACGTAGTCGCCGACGTCCTGGATCTGATCGTAGGCGATCGACGTCGGCACCAGGTACACGTCCTCGCTCTTGCCGCGGCGATAGGCGTCGACGACATACGCCAGCATGCCGAACATCGGCGGCAGCAACTTGCCGGAGCGCGAGCGCCCGCCCTCGACGTACCACTCGAGCGAGAAGCGCTTCTCGACCAGGTAGTCGATGTACTGGCGCAGGACGAACTTGTAGACCGCGTCGTCCTTGAAGTGGCGGCGGATGAAGAAGACGCCGCTGCGGCGCACCAACGGGCCCACCGGGAAGAAGTTCATGTTGATGCCGCCCGCGGTGTGGTTCGGCGGATGGCCGTTCTCGTGCAGCGCGTATTGCAGCACGAGGTGATCCAGATTCGACTTGTGTGACGGCAGGAAGACGACCGGGTAGCGCTGCGTCAGCGCCTCGACGGCCTCGAGCTGCACGCGGTCGTAGAAGAGCGCCTCGTCGTAGCCGCGCGTGTAGAGCAGGCGGATGAGGTGCGCCGTGAGGTCGATGACGTAGGGGCTGTGGCGCGCGGCGATCTCGCGCAGGTCCTTCGACGCCTCGCGCGCCACCTCCTGCTCCGACCGGCCGAGCTCGCGCGCCAGACGCCCCACGCCGCCGCGGAACGCCGGGCGCGCGAGGATGTCCTCGTGCACGAAGCGCGGCACCTTGTAGCGCGCGCCGCGCAGACGCCGCTCCGCCCGCTCGCACGCGAGCGCTGCCTGGCGCGCGACGAACTCGGCGAGGCCGGTCGTGTGCGCGGCATCGGCGCCGCCGGCGCGCCGCCAGCGCGCGCGCAGATCCGAGATCGGCGCCGGCTCGCCGACGACGATGCGGCAGCGCTCCGGGTAACGCCGGCGCACCCAGCGCTGGCGGATGGGGCCGGGATCGCGCGGGTCGCCGAGCGTGAGGAGGTCGGAGAAGCGCGCCTCGCGCTTGCCGTCGACGTTGCCGGGATCCCAGGCGACGCGCACGGGCGCGAGCAGCGGATCGTCGCCGGTCGCGAGCCGCGCCTCGAGCCGCGGGTCGAGACGCCGCCGGCCGCGGCGCGACGGCGGAATGGGAATGGCCTCGACCTCTGCCTCCGGAACGTGGGCGGGGCGCGTGCGCGCGATCCAGTCCTCGAGCAGGCGGCGCTCGTAGGCGCTGGCGGCGTCGACGAGGAAGACGACGCGGTGGCCGTTGGCGGACGGCCAGGCAGGCTCGTCGACCAGCACGCTCGGGGTCTCCGACGGTGCCACGTTCACGTTCGGTTCAGCGACCTCCAGCCCTCCTCTCGCAGAAGATGACGCCCACAGGCAAGCCGCGGAGCGGCACGGCCGGCCGCCCTCGAAGGACGAGAGCGGAACGCCCGGATCAAAGGGCTCAGAGCCCTGTCGGCGGCGGGGCCGTCAGGCACTGTGTCTGCTGGGCCGTGTCGATCGGCGCGTCCGGCAGGCTCGGCGGGGTCGCGAACCGCGCCCGGCTGAACTTGAACATGCGCAGCATCGGGTCGGCGTTGGCGTCCCGCCGCGTCAGCGCCGGCAGGTCGAAGCGGGTCTCGATGAAGCGCAGGATCGACGTGTGGTCGTAGACGCGATGGGAGACGTAGTGCGGGCGCGCGTAGGGCGAGACCACCACCGCCGGCACGCGGATGCCGTAGCGGTCGAACGCGCCCGGCGTGTCGCCGGCCTGCAGCATCGGCGGAATGGCGTCCGGGACGCAGGCGGGCGGCGGCGGCACGTGATCGTAGAAGCCGCCGTGCTCGTCGTAGGTGAGGAAGAGCGCGGCGTGCGGCCATTGCGGACTCGCGAAGAGCGCGCTCACCACCTGGGCGACGAAGTTCTCGCCGACCTGGATGTTGGAGGGCGGGTGCTCGTCGGTCTCGACGTTCGCCTGCGCGATGAAGATCGGATCGATGAACGACACCTGCGGCAAGGTGCCGTTGGCCGCGTCGGTGTAGTAGTCCTGCAGCGGCACGACGTTGCCCGGCGCGTGCGTGCGCACGTAGGAGAACTCGTCGGCGAACGCGATCTGCGCGAAGTAGATCTTCCAGGTGACCCCGGCCTCGTCGAGCAGGTTGAAGACGGTGCGTTGCGCGAAGTCGTTCACCGGGTCGCCGGTGGGGAAGTCGTTGGCGATGTGGCCGAACGACGTGCCCGCGAGCAGGTAGAAGCGATTGGGGAAGGTCTGCGACAGGACCGACGCGAAGAAGCGGTCGGCCATCGCGAAGTTCGCGTACAGGCCGTAGTAGAAGGGCAGATCGGCGGCGTCGTAGTAGCCCATCGAGCGCGCGCCGGTCGGATCGGTCGTGTCGACGTTGGCGGCGGTGAAGCCGTCCATGGCGCCGCCGTTCCACTCGCGATGCGTGCCGCTCCAGGAGTGATCGAGATCGGCCGGTTCGCAGTAGTTGGTCTTGTGGAAGCGGGTGATCGGCGTGCCGCTCGGGTTCGTCGGGTCGGGATTGGACGCGCTCGCCGGGACGGGTTTCACCCGCGGCTGGCCCTCGGAGTGGATCTGGCCGAAGTAGGAGTCGAACGAGCGGTTCTCCTGCATCAGGACGACGACGTTCTGGATCGGAATCGCCGCGCCGTGCAGCCTCGTCGCCGGCAGCGCGCCGGGAGCGAGCGTGCACTTGGGCGCCTTCTCGGCGGATGCCGACGACGCGAGCACGAACGAAAGAGCACAGAGGACAACGAGTGTAGCGAGCTTTCGCATTGGACGGTCTCCGTGTTGGGCGTTAGGAAATGCACGGAGTCTTGTCGGCTCCGCGCCCGGCCTCAATCACCGGACGACGGGTGCGGGGGCGGGAATTGCGGGGAGACGAGCCGCGAAGAAGCGGCAGCTAGGACAGCGGAACGACCTCAGCCGGTCGTGGCAAACACCGTGGGCCCCGGGATGTCCCGAGGCCCGCGGTTCTCGTTGCGAAAGCTACTTGCCCTGGTGCGGATCGGGAACGACCTTGCCGCCCTTGGCGCTGCAGTCCTTCTCGGTCGACTTGCTGATGCCGGTGCCCTTGCAGCCGTTCTGGCCGGCGCAGGAGTGGCCGTTGCCGGCGCACGCGCCCTGCCCCTTACAGGCGTTGATGCCCGAGCAGTACACGTCCCCGCCCGCCTTCTCGTCGGCGCGCGCGGTGACGGCGCCGGTCAGGATCAGGCTGGCGGCAGCTCCGGCGATCACGAAACCCAATGTTTTGTTCATGTGGCTCTCCTTTGTCCGTGTGATGCGAGGTGCTCGCACCCTGCGGTGCTCACACATGTGGTGTAGCGACAATGTGCCTTCGATGCCACGTACCCGCCATCGTTTCAGCTCGTCGAAGGGGGCGGCGCGACGACGGTTTTCGCAGCCGCGAAGCCCGTGCCGCTGGCGGCGATCACATCCATCATACGGAGGAAGAGGTCCTCGCGGATGGCGCCGAAGTCGTTCTGGTCGGTGGTGCGGACGTAGGCGCTGACCTCGAGCTCGAGCGCCGTCGCCCCGAAGGCGACGAAGCGCACCTGGGCGCTGTTGGCGTCGACCTTCGGGTGGCCGAGCAGCAGCTTCCGCAGCTCGGCGAGGACGGTGCGCACCTGATCCCCGCTCGCCTCGTAGTGCAGCCCGAGCTTCGCCTGCAGCCACATGCGATCGCGGCGCGCGAAGTTCTCGAGCTGCATGTTGGAGAAGTCGGCGTTCGGCACGGCGATCACGGTGCGCTCGGGCGTGCGCACGCGGGTGGAGCGGAGGCCGATCTCCTCGACGGTACCGGTGCGGTCGCCGAAGCGGCAGAGATCGCCCACCTGCACCGGCTGATCGGCGATCAACGAGATGCCGCCGAAGAGGTTCTCGACCGTCTTCTGCGCGGCGAGCGCGATGGCGAGACCGCCGACGCCGAGGGCGGCGAGCACGCCCGTGACGTTGAAGCCGAAGTTCTGCAAGGTGGCGAGGAGCGCGACGACCGTCAGGACGATCTTCACCGAGCGGCGTCCGAGCGGGACGATTCCCGCCGCGGCGTGCTTGGTCTCCGCCGCGAGACGGCGCTCGGCGGCATGGGCGAAGACGTCGGTGAGACGGAGCAGCAGCCAGACGACGGCAATGATCACCAGCGCCGTGCCGGTGCCGGTCATGAGCCGGTACACCGGCACCGGCAGCGCGAGCGCCGCGAGGCCGCCCTCGAAGACGAGCGCCCCGACCAGCAGCCGCGCCGGTCCGACCGCAAGCGGCAGGTGCGGCGCCTCGTAGTCGCGCCGCGCCCGCGTCAGGATGACCTTCGCGATGCGCAGCACGATCGCGGTCAGCACCCACGCCAGCGCCATCGCCGCGAGCGCCAGCCCGAGGAGCCCGAGCCACTGCCAGAGCTGCACGTCGAGGAAGCGCACCTCGAAGAACGGCGCCGGCAGCACCTCGGTCAGGCGGCCATAGCCGAAATCGGCGTAGAGCGTCGGGATCTGCCGCACGGTGCTGCCGGCGATCTTCCACGCCGGCTCATTCTCGGCGCCGACACGCTCGACGAAGACGTCGACGCGGCCGCTCGGTGCCCACACCGTGCCGACGAGATCGCGCCGGCTCGCGAGTCCGTCGTCGGTCACGCCGTCGGGCTCGTCGCTCAGGTTGTTGACGTCGATCCACAGCGTGCGATCGAGGACGATCTGCAGCTCCATCGCCAGCTGCGAGCCGCGCTCGCGCCGCGCCGCCGGCAGCGAGCGCAGATCGAGATAGGTCGCGGCCCGGTCGTAGTCGCCGGCGCGGCTGGCGGTGAGGTACCCGCGCAATGCGCTGCGCGGCGAGTTGCCGCTCACGTCGGGCGCAGGCGACGGCTCCTGCGCGGAACTCGCCGTGCTGAAAAGCACGCACACGATCACGATCAAGAGTCTCGACATTGTCGCGCCCTTCGGGCAGTTCTGTTCTTTCCGGCCTTCAGCCGACGTCCCCATCTACTACGGCGTCGTCGCAGCGAACGAAAGCCAACCACAGTGGGTCTCTCGATGGTCAGCCAGCCAGCCGATGCTCCCGACATCGCCACCTACGCGCCGGGCGACGAGGCCGCGATCATCGACTGCATGCGGGCCTGTTTCGGCGTCGCGCCGCCCCTCGCGGCGTGGCGCCATCTCAATCTGGAAGGTCCGGGCGGCCCCTCCGTGATCATCCTGGCGCGCGCCCAGGGCGCCGTCGTGAGTCACATGGCGCTCCTGCCCCGGCGCATCCGGGCGTTCGGCGGCGAGGACATCGCCGGGCACTCGGTCGACACGATGACGCACCCGCAGTGGCAACGGCGCGGACTGATGCGCGCCCTCGCCGAGTGCTCGATTCGCGAGGCACGCGCCCGCGGCTTCATCGTCACCTACGGCGTCGCCAACGAGCATTCGCTGCGCGGGGTGCTCGCCTACGAGCAGCGCACGCCGCTCGGACCGTTCCCGGTCCTGGTGCGTCCGGTGCGCCTCCTGCGGGCCGGCTGGCGCGTGTTGCAGGCGCGCCTCTTCGGTGCCGGCGCGGCGGACGATTCCGTGATCGAGTGCGCGTCGGCCGGGCCGGCGCACGACCCCAGCGGGCGCGACGCGCTCGGCCGTGCGGTGCCGCAATGGGCCGCGCCGCGCTTCGATCAGCGCCATACGGCGCTGTTCCAGGACGTCGAGCACCTGCCGCCGATCGCCGTGCTGCGTGACGAGGCGCAGCTGCGCTGGCGGTATCCCGCGACGGACGACTCGCCCTATTGGCATCGCGACGTCGTCGACGCGCGCGGTATCGCCGCGACCGCGGTGCTGCGGATCGCCACGCTCGGCGGCGTCCGGCTTGCCTTCGTGATGGACTGGCACTGGCGCCGCGGCGCCGTCGACGCGGCACGCCAGCTCATGCGCGATGTGATCGACTTCGCCGCGCACGCCGATGTCGACGGGGTCGCCGCCCTCGCCGCCCGCCGCACGGAGCACCGCCGCCTCTTCCGGCGCTTCGGCTTCCTGCCCGTGCCGGAGTTCGCCTTTCCGCGCGCGCCGCGACTCAGCGTGCGGCCGGAGCGGCACGACGACGTCGCGCGCTGGGTCGACCCGGCGCACTGGTACTACACCTGGGGCGACGGGCTCCTGCTGTAAGGACGGGCGCCGCCTCAGCGGGTTTGGCCGGCGGTATCCCGGGTTGCACTATGCAACCCGGCGCGATAATCTCCTCCTGCAGCCGCGGAGGTCCGTCATGGCCAGCGCAATCAAGCTCTCCGACGCGTTCGTCGCAATCGCCCGCAAAGAGGGTGGCGTCATGGGTCGCTCGATCGCCGGGCAGGTCGAGCACTGGGCGCGCCTCGGCCGCGCCGTCGAGCGTGCTCCGGGATTCTCGTACGATCGCGTCCATGCGGCGCTCGCGGCGCGCACGTCCATAGACGACCTGACGGCGGACGAGCAGGCCGTCGCGCTCGCCGAGCTCGAGGAGCATCTCGAGAACCTCCCGCGCGATCGCGACGCGGCGTTCTTCGCCAGGCTTCGCGCCACGGGCGCTCCCGTACACGGGGAGGTCGTCCGGCGTTCCGGCTCCAAAGCGGCACGCCGGCGTGCCTGAGCAGCAGCCCGTCGCCTGGTTGATCGTCGGGATCAACGGCGCGGGCAAGACGACGCTCTACGAGGAGTTCCTGCGCGAGAAGCTCGCCGCGGAGTACGTCAACGCGGATGCCATCGCGCGGGAGCGTTTCGGCGAGCACGCCGCCGAGCACGCCTACGACGCTGCCGAGCTCGCGGCCGAACGGCGCCGCGTGCTCATCCACAAGCGCAGGTCGTTCGTCGCCGAGAGCGTCTTCTCGCATCGCTCCAAGCTCGATCTGATCGGCGAGCTGCGCGCGGCGGGTTACCGCATCCATCTCCTGTACGTGCACGTGCCGTTGCCCCTGGCGCGGCGCCGGGTCGCGACCCGCGTCGCCGTCGGCGGGCACGACGTGCCCACGGAGAAGATCCGCGCGCGCTACCCGCGGCTGATCGCCAACCTGCTCGCGACGATCCCGCTCGTCGATCGTGCCTATCTCTACGACAACAGCAGCGCCGAGCGCCTGCACCGCCACGTCATGACCTTCGCCGAGGGCCGCCTCGTCCGGCTCGCGCCCGATCCGCCGCGCTGGGTGGTGCAGCTCTTTCCCTCGCTCCGCCGCCTCGTCTCGCCCCCGCGACGCCCCAGATAGGACAGCCCTCGCCGCCGGCGGTGTGATTCCTCACTTCCCGGCGGCCCGCGCCGCGCGCATGGCCGCGAGGACGCTCGGGTCCAGGCCGGCAGTCCCGTCCAGCGAGGAGACGTGTTTCGGGATGAGCTCGAGCAGCCGCCCCTCGCCGGGATAGGTCGGGGCGATGAACTCGTTGTAGTACCGCCCGCCCGAGGGCCCGAGGTAGTGGATCGCGAGCCGGGCATCGAGCGCGTGGGCGGCATCCTTGTCGGCGTGCACCGCCGCCGTGGCGCGGATCGAGACGTAACGATACGGCGGCTCCGGGTCCTGCACGCAGAAGGAGACCGCCGGGTTCTTCGCGATCGCCCGCGCCTTCGCAAATGCGCTCGAGCTCGCGATCCAGATCCTGCCGTCGCGGTATTCATGCCAGACGGGCGAGGATGCGACTTCACCCTTGAGCGTCGTCCAGCTCAAAATGCCGACGAGTGGCTGGGTGAGGAATCGCTCGACCTCATCGCTCGCCATCGTCGCGTTGACCTGTGGTCGGTCGGTCGACATGGATTCTCCTCTCATCGGCTGACGTCTAGGGCGACGCCGGACGTGGCGTACGTTGCGGCGGCGGAGGCGGCACGTCGACCTTCGGCGCCGCACGCTCGACCGCGCGCTGATTCGGCGTCTTCGGCGGCGCCACTCTGAGACAGCCGCCCGCGAGCGTCGCGACGAGCAGCACGAGCAGGGCCCGAGCCATCACCCGCCCTCGAGGCGCCACGCCCGGACGAACGTCACGAGCGCGTGCAGCGGCACGAGCCCCGCGAGCTCGAGCACGGCGACGACGACGATCCACCGCTGCCTCCCGTCGCGTACCGCGAGCGCAACGGCAAGCAGCGGCCACGGCGCGAGCAAGGCGACGACGTCCGGTCGCGCGGCGGCGACGCGGACCAGTACGGCGGCGACGTAGGCCGTGCCGAGGACCGGCGTCGGCAGGAGCAGCATCGGGGCCGCACGCGCCACCACGCTACCGCGGTTGCGCCTCGAGCCCGCGGGTGAACCGCGCATCCGCCTCCAGGCGGGCGGCGGCATCGAGCAGGTCCGGGTCGTTGAACGGCTTGTCGCTGAACTGCGCGACCGGGTACGGCCGCGTCATGTAGGCGAACTCGAGCACGTCGTTCTTCTGGTTCGGCATCTCGCCGGTCGTCGAGAGCGCCGCCGAGCGGACCACGTATGGTCCATCGACCCCGCGCTCGCGGAGGACGAGGCCCCAGTACGTGAGCGTCATCCACGCGGTGCCGGGGCCGAGCTCCATCGCCTGCTGCGCCCACGCGACCGGAGTCCCGTCCGCGCTTGCGAGCGTCGCCTCGAGGTGGAAGCGGCCCTCCTCGGCGACCTCGAGCTCCGCCTCGACGACGAGGTTGCCGTCGTTCATCGCGTCGCGGAAGCGGCCGGTCAGATGCGCCTTCGGCACACTGTAGAGAAAGCCCGTCGTCGCGACGCGCTCCTCATCGCCTCGCGTCCGGGCTCGCGCCTCGACCAGCTGCGCTCCTTTCAACATCGCGATGCCGTCGTCGCCGGTCGGCGTGAGGACGGCCGTGTAGACGAGGTCGTTGGCGACCGCGTCGCCCGCCCGCCCGTCGTCGCTGAAGGCCAGGCTCGCCAGCGTGGTGCCGTCCTGCGAGCGCACCTCTCCCCGGATCTCGCGTGCGTCGACCTTCTCCCCGTGGCGCGCGAGATAGGCATAGATGACGATGGGATTCGGCGCCTCGAAACCGGTCCGCGCCGGGTAGACGACGAGCGTCGGATCGCTTCCCTCGGGCCCCATGCTGCGCCCGGGTGTCACCTCGCGGTCGCGCGCGATCGGATCGACGCCGTCCGCGATCGGCTGCGACGAGCGCGGAAAGCGCGCGCGATGTCGATAGTCCTCGGCGGCCGACGCGCCGAGCGGGTGCGGCTGCGGCGCGTCGGGCGGCGGCTCGTGTATCCTCTCGCCGCGCAGGAAGTAGTGTCCCGGCGTCCGTGACGGCTCCGGCGCTTCCATGGGCGGCGCCTCGGCGACCTCGATGACCGGCGCGGCGGGCGCCGGCGCCGACGCCAGTGGCGTCCGCGGACCGCGCCACGCAAGGAGGAAGCCGGCGACCACGCCGACGACGATGGCCAAGGCGCCGAACGCGCGGCGACGACGTGGAGTCATGCGTGCTGACCACACGCGCGAGCGGCGTCACGGCCGCTCGCGCGTGGATCATGCTTCCTCAGTAGAGAATCGCCACCAGCTGGGCCGACGACATCGCGCTCTGCACCTGCGTGTTCGGCGCGCACGGCACGCCGCCGCACATCCAGATGCCGGTCGGGATGGCACGTCGCGTGTCGCGGTCGCTGTCGTCGCGCTCGTCGGAGTGGTTCTCGTGCCCCGAGTCGAGGTTGAAGAAGCCGGACGACTCCTGCTTCGCCGAGTTCGAGCACACGTTCGAGTTGTCGTAGCTCGCCGTGGCGCTGCCGTTGCACGCGAACGACGACGCGTGCTGCACGATGCCGTCGTCTTCGCCGGCGAGGCAGGCGCTGGCGCCGAAGATCGCCTCGTAGCCGCTCGACAGGTAGATGTTGCGCGCGGGCGCGTTGGAGAACGTCCGCACCTGCACCGAGTCCGCGCTGCGCAGCCAGAACGTCGCGTCGTCGCAGCTCTGGATGAAGAAGGCGATGAAGTTGCAGAGGATGTTGCCGTTGCCGCACACGGCGTCGGCGCCTTGCGAGCCGCGGTGCGCCCCGCCGAGCGTGACCGCGATGCCGATCCGCTGCGCGACGACGTCGTACGGGCCAGTGAAGTTGAAGTTGGGATCGCTCGCGTCGTTGTTGCCGAGGATGAAGTCCATGATCGTACCGCCCATGCTATGGGCGATCACCCAGAACGTCCCGCCTTGCGCGAAGGTCCGGGCACAGCGGTTGCCGCCGCCGTCGGCCCCGCCGTTCGTCGCATTCACGATCTCGTTGGCGACCTCGCCCGCCGCTTGCGCCTCGTAGTACGGCCGGGTGCCATTGTAGCCGACGACGTAGTACGACGTCGCGAAGTTCTTCGTCGCCTGCTGGATGAAGTCGCGCGAGCCGTTCTTCCAGTAGTTCCGCGCCGACGCCCAGTTGGTGAACGTGTTGGTGTCGGTCTGCTTCCCGTGCACGAAGATCAGGCACGGTTGCGCGTGGGCAAGCGCGCCCGTCGCGAGCACTGCGTAGACGGCGCCGAGCAGCGCCAACATAAGGGTTCTCCGCCGCATCGAGCATCCTCCGTGTTCGCGCCGCGCCAGGCCAGGAGCGGCGGCTAAGGGGTCGAACCGAGGTGGTGCCGAGTGCCGAGGCCGTGCTGACGGCGGCTTCTACGTGCGTTGCGATGCCGGTGTCAACGGAAAAATGCGGCGCGGGCGCCCTCGCCGCGTCCGCGGCTGCCGGTTGAACACCGGCAGCGGATGGTCAATCCTACGCGGCATGGCCGATCCGAAGACCCCCGCCGACCCGGGGCTCTGGCAGGAGCTCGCCCGTAAGGACCGCAAGGGCGCCGACCCCGCCGGGCTGGTGTGGCACACGCCCGAGGGCATCGACGTGAAGCCGCTCTACACGGCGGCCGACGTCGCGGGCCTCGACTTCGGCGACACCCTGCCCGGCACGTTCCCCTTCCTGCGTGGGCCGCGCGCCACCATGTATGCCGGCCAGCCCTGGACGATCCGGCAGTACGCCGGCTTCTCGACGGCCGAGGAATCGAACGCCTTCTACCGCGCCAATCTCGCCGCCGGGCAGATGGGCCTCTCGGTCGCTTTCGACCTCGCCACCCACCGCGGCTACGACTCGGATCACCCGCGCGTCGTCGGCGACGTCGGCAAGGCGGGCGTGGCAATCGACTCCGTCGAGGACATGAAGATCCTCTTCGACGGCGTGCCGCTCGAGAAGATGTCGGTCTCGATGACCATGAACGGCGCCGTGCTGCCGGTGCTGGCGAGCTTCATCGTCGCCGGCGAGGAGCAGGGCGTCCCGCGGGCGAAGCTCACCGGGACCATCCAGAACGACATCCTCAAGGAATTCATGGTCCGCAACACCTACATCTACCCGCCGAAGCCGAGCATGCGCATCTGCGCCGACATCATCGAGTACACGAGCCGCGAGATGCCGAAGTTCAATTCGATCTCGATCAGCGGCTACCACATGCAGGAGGCGGGGGCGACGTGCGACCTCGAGCTCGCCTTCACGATCGCCGACGGGCTCGAGTACGTGCGCGCCGCGCTGTCGAAGGGCCTCGACGTCGATCAGTTCGCCGGGCGCCTCTCGTTCTTCTTCGCGATCGGCATGAACTTCTACATGGAGGTCGCGAAGCTGCGCGCCGCGCGCCTCCTCTGGGCGACGCTGATGCAGAAGCACTTCAAGCCGAAGCAGCAGACGTCGCTCATGCTGCGCACGCACTGCCAGACGTCGGGCGCGAGCCTCACCGAGCAGGATCCGTACAACAACATCGTCCGCACCACGGTCGAGGCGATGGCGGCGGTATTCGGTGGCACGCAGTCGCTGCACACCAACTCCTTCGATGAGGCGATCGCGCTCCCGACCGACGCGTCGGCGCGCGTGGCGCGCAACACGCAGCTCATTCTCCAGCTGGAGACCGGCATTCCGAAGGTCGTCGATCCGTGGGGCGGCTCGTACTTCATGGAGTCACTGACGCACGCGCTCGCCGCGAAGGCGCTCGGCATCATCGAGGACGTCGAGAAGCTCGGCGGCATGACGAAGGCGATCGAGGCCGGCATGCCGAAGCTGCGCATCGAGGAGACGTCGGCGCGGCGGCAGGCGCGCATCGACAAGGTCGAGGACGTCATCGTCGGCGTGAACAAGTTCCGCCTCGCCGAGGAGCCGGAGATCGACACGCGCGAGATCGACAACCGCGCCGTGCGCGAGTCGCAGATCGCGCGCCTCGAGAAGATCCGCAAGAGCCGCGACGCGAAGAAGGTCGAGGCGGCGCTGGGCGCGCTGACCGCCGCGGCGGAGAGCGGCAAGGGGAATCTCCTCGAGCTCGCCATCGAGGCGGCGCGCGCGCGGGCGTCCGTCGGCGAGATCTCGGACGCCATGGAGAAGGTGTGGGGCCGCTACCACGCCGAGATCCGCTCGATCACCGGCGTCTACGGCGGGGCCTACGGCGACGACGCCGAGTGGAAGGCGTTGCAGACGGAGATTGAGGGCTTCGCCACCGCACACGGCCGCCGGCCGCGCATGCTGGTCGCCAAGATCGGCCAGGACGGCCACGATCGCGGCGCCAAGGTGATCGCGACGGCCTTTGCCGATCTCGGCTTCGACGTCGACGTCGGCACGCTCTTCCAGACGCCGGAGGAGGTCGCGCGCCAGGCGGTCGAGAACGACGTGCACGTGATCGGCGTCTCGACCCAGTCGGGCGGCCACAAGACGCTCGTGCCGCAGCTGGTGAAGGAGCTCGAGAAGCTCGGCGCCGGCGACATCGTCGTCACCGTCGGCGGCATCGTCCCGGCGAAGGACTACGGGTTCCTCGAGCAAGCGGGCGTGAAGGCGATCTTCGGACCGGGGACGCAGATCCCGGGCGCCGCGCGCAAGGTGCTCGGTCTGATCGCCCAGCAGCCGGCGACGGCGGCTGTCGGCGCCTAGACCCGCCTCGCCGCGCCGCAAGCCGGAGCCAGCTCGTCGCTAGGGGAGGTATCCCAGCGCCCGCAGCTTCTCCCGCACCCCGGACGGAATCGCGCTCGGCCTCTCGGCCGACCCGGGAGGGACCGGAGGCAGCGCGGCACAATGTCGGCCGTAGTCGGCGATGATCTGGTCACGGACCTCGGTAGGTCCGCCGACGTCGACCGCCTCGCCGGGGTCGGCGTCCGGCGCGTACGTCTCCGTGCGGCCACCACTCGCCCGGTCGATGATCCACTTGCTGTGGGACGCCTCGACGCGGGCCGCCACCTGCGAGCGCAGCGGGCCGGCATAGAGGGTCGCCGGCGGCATCGGCTCGCCGCGAATCAACGGCGCGACGCTCCGCCCCTGCGCCGGGGACGGGGGCGGCAGCTCGAGCAGGTCGAGCAGCGTCGGAACCAGGTCGACGAGCCCGACCGACGCGGCGATGCGCTGGCCCGCGGGCACCAACCCCGGCGCGCGCAGGATGAGCGGCACGTGGAGGAGAACGTCGTAGAGGGAGTTGCCGTGCTCCGTGAGACCATGCTCGCCGAACTGCTCCCCGTGATCGGAGAGGAACACGAGGAGCACGTCCTCGCGCGGCTCGAGCGTATCCAGCGCGTCGAGGAATCCGCCCAGGACCGTGTCCGTGTAGCGGATCTCCGCGTCGTAGTTTCCGCTCGCGTCGTCGGGCGCGCCGATACGGGCGCGATATCCGGGTGGAGGAGTATACGGCGCGTGGACCTGGTAGGTATGCACGAAGACGAACCACGGATCGTCGCGATGCGCCTCGATCCACCGGCGCGCGTGGTCCAACGTCTCCTCGACGACGCCGACGGTCCGGGTATCGGTGCTCTCCATGTAGGTACCGAAGCCGCGAACGAACCCGTTCTGCGCGAGCAGGTACGTGTCTTCCGTGAAGGCCGCCGTCTCGTACTCCGCTGCCCGCAGGTACTCGGCGAGCAGGTGGGCATCGGCCCGAAGGGGCGCCATGGACGGTTGAACCACGTGGTGGACACAGGGATCGAGCGACGTGAAGAGCGTCATGTGCGAGGCGGTGGTGCTCGGGTACGAGGCGTAGGCGTGCTCGAAGAGCGTACCGCCGGCCGCGATGGTGCGGTCGATCACCGGCGACGTCGGGAGTTGGTAGCCGTAGCAGCCCAGGCGATCGGGGCGCAGCGTGTCGATGGAGATCAGCAGCAGGTTGCGCTTGCGGGCGCTCGCGGCGGTCGCGGGGCGCGGCGCCAGGATGGTCGGGTCCGCCCATAGTGGGACGGAACCGCACCCGGCGAGTGCGCTCTCGAAGCGCAGGCGGATGGTGCGCTCCGCAAAGGCGCCCAGGTCGACCTCGCGCGCCCGCCATGCGGCGCGATCCGGGGCCTGCGCGTCGATCTGCTCCGAGAGCAGCACCGTTTGCGACTCCTCCGCGATCGCCGTCAAGGTGAACTTCGCCGTCTCCGGAGACGCTCCGACGAAGTCGAAGACTCCGACGTCGAAGCGCAGGCGAGCCCCGCGCGGAATCGTGATCGCGGGCGTGACGTAGGGCTGCTCGCGGAGGGCTCGTCCGTGCACGGCGATCGTAGCCGACCTGTAGCTCCCGAGGGGTGCGATCGGCAGATCGAACGGCTCGTCGGCATCCGACGGCGCGACGAGGCGCGGCGGCAGCTCGTACTGGAGGACCCCAGCCGCCGTGACGGAGAACGACAGGCAGAGCGGAGGCGCGTGTGCGAGCGGCACGTCGATGTGCAGGCTGTCCGCGCCCCCCGGAAGCGGGAGCACCTTCTCGAAGAGCGGGATCGACGCGATGTCGTCGAGCACGGGCCGTATGACGCCGCCGACAGTCGCCGTCGGCACACGCGCCGCCGAGGGATCGCCGGGCGCCTGATAGCGCTCCGCCAGCAAGTGCCGTCGTTGCAGGGTGCGCCCGCCGCCGCGCCGCGGCGGCGCCTCACGGCACGCGATGGCCGCCCCGACCGCAAAGACAACCGTCCAGCGCAGGACGCGCCGGCAACGCACGAGCGGGGGCACCGGCGTTCGACTACGAATTCCTCGTTCCGGAGGCAAGAGACCGTGCGCCGATGCCCCGTCGGCACGCGCGCGTCACGATCGTCCGATCGGGCTCCACGAATCCGTGGCGCCCACGACAAGGGCGAAGGTCTTCAGCTGCCGCTGCAGCGAAACAGCCCGATCTTGCTCTTCGGCGCCACCGTGTCGTGCACCTTGGCGCTGAACGTGACCTTCGTCCCCGAGCGATCGACCCCGAAGTCCTCCTCGATCGTCCGATACGCCGCGCCCGCCCCGAAGAGATCGGTCGGGACCGGCGACGTGTTCAGCGCGACGACGTCGGGCGTGCCGCCGACGATCCAGATGCCGAAGCGCGACGTGCCGGAGCGGATGCGGCCGCGGAACGCCTGCCGGCCGCCGTCGGTCAGGTGCGAGAAGGCGATCGTCTTGAGAAAGCCGGTGGTGCCCGGCAGCGCGTCGCCCGTCGCAACCAGCAGCGTCGTCGTCGGGCCGCTCTGATCGAAGTTGAAGAGGCCGGTGACGTTCAGGGTCCCAGCCGTGCGGGCGCGGAAGCCGACCAGGTCCGAGGCGTTGATCTCGGGAATGCCGAGGAAGCTCGCGAACGTCGTGCCGCCGAGGGGAGTCGCGTCGCCGAACTGGGCGACCGAGACGAAGCCGCCGCCGCTCTGCTCGTAGATGCCGTCGCGCGGCGTCTCGAGCGTGTCGTTGCAATCGATCTGCGTCGTCGCGTGCAGCACGGCGTTGCCGGAATCACCGAGATCGACCGAGGAGAAGTCGCAGAACTGGCGGCCGTCGCCGCTGGAATCGCCGACGACGGCGAGGCGGGAGCTCGTCATGGTGCCCGAATCATAGAGGTAGGCACCGTTCGCCCCGCCTTCCACGATCGCGAGGAACGCGACATCCCCGGAGGCGGCGATGTCGGAAACCATCGGGAAGACGTCGAAGAAGCCGCCGCCCGGCGCGGCGTTGGTCGTCCGTACCGCGGCGGCGAGGCTGCCGGCGGAGGGCTTCACGAACACGCCCTCACCGGTCACGAGGTCGCCGCGGAACGCGAGATCACCGGCGTCGTTGATCGACGTATCGGTGAACTTGCTGAACTCGCTCCCGCCCGGCGCAACGTCGCCGGCGGTGGCGACGACGCTCGGGGATCCCGCGCCGGGATACAGATAGAGGCGCTTCGGCGGCCCCTGCGGCTTCGAGACGAACACCACGTCCCCCGCGGCGTTGATGCGCGGCTCCTCGAACTTCGACTTGAAGGCCCCGGCCATCGGATCGGGGGTGCCGCGGGTCGCGATGGTCGAGCAGGTGAAGGTGAGGGCGTTGGCGGACCCGGCGTGGAAGGTGAGCACGACGCCGGCGAGAACGAGCCGGGCGAGCGATGGCATCTGCATAGCTATCTCCTCGTGACCGCAGGGGGGAACGACCTTGCGACTGTGCCACGGTGCTGCGTTTCGATTCAAGCAAAAATGTCAGTCGAGCGATCACGCACGGTTTGACCTGGGTGCGACGCCGCGACTACGATCGAAGGCTGTCCTCTCGGAGGTCCTACGCCACCCACGTCGCTTCCTTACCCGCGCCTCTTTGCCCTTCTCGCCGTCGTGCTCTTCGCGTTCTCCGTCATCGGATACGTGCAGGCGCAGAACGTCAGCGACCCGGCCGTCGCGAAGGCGATCACGAAGTGCCACGCCGGGACGACCAAGGCGCAGAACGCCTACGGCGCGGTGGCGGCGAAGGCGTACAAGAGCTGTCTCGACGCGGTGTACTCGTGCACGCAGCTGAAGCCGAACGACGTCGGCTGTCTCGCGAAGGCGACGTTCACGTGCGACAAGACGCTGGCCAAGGTGGACACGGCGGCGACGAGCCTGCGGGTCGCGATCGAGAAGGCGTGCGGCGCCACCGTGATTCCGTTCGCCACGCTCGTCGATCCGGACGGCTCCGATCTCGACGTGGTGGCGTTCGACTGCACGCGCTACGAGGTGCCGGCGCTCACCGATCTCGGCAACTACGAGGACTGCGTCGCGCGCGCCGGCCGCTGTCTGGCGGAGGATCTCGCGCGCTTCGGCACGCCGCGCGCCGAGGAGCTGCTGGCGACGATCGGGCGTGATCTGCGCAGCGACTTCTGCCCGGTGCCATCGCCGACCGCGACCCCGAGCGCGACACCGACCGCGACGCCGGTCGTGACCGCCACGGCCACTCCCCCACCGACCCTCACGGCGACACCGGGACCAACCGCTACCAGCGTGACCCCGACGCCGACGGGCGGCGGAGGCGGCGGCACGCCGACGCCGAGCCCGACCGCGACGGCCATTGCGTTCAACCGCGTGTTCGTCACGTCGGGAACGCAGAGCGGCAACTTCGGCGGTCTCGCCGCGGCGGATGCGCTCTGTCAGAGCGCGGCGACCGGCGCCGGCCTCGGCGGCACGTGGGTCGCGTGGCTCTCGAGCTCGGCGGCCGACGCGAAGAACCGGCTCGGCACCGCCCGCGGCTTCGTCCGTATGGACGGCGCGCCCTTCGGCGACACCGTCGCGAGCATCACGTCGAGCCCGCACATCTTCAACACGATCCATCTCGACGAGCACGGTGTCGACGTCGGCACCGTCACCGTGTGGACCGGCACCGACGCCGACGGCACGAAGTCCTCCTCCACGTGCACCGACTGGACGACGACCTCGGGCAGCGCGACGACCGGCACGACGGGCGGCGGCCCGGACGCGTGGACGGCGCGCACCACCCCAACCTGCAGCGCGCCCCGCCACCTCTACTGCTTCGAGATCGACAAGACCGCGACGCTCACGCCGACCCCGGCCCCCGGCAACGTCGTCTTCGTCAGCAACGGCACGTTCACGCCCGGCGGGGGCACGGCGGCGGCGGACAGCCTCTGCAACGGCGAGGCCGTCGCGGGCGGTCTCTCGGGGACCTACGTCGCGCTGCTCGCCACCTCCACGCAGAGCGCGGCGTCACGCGTCGTCCTCTCGGCCTTGAACGTGCGGAAGGACGGCATCTCGGTCGGCTCCGACGCCACGCTCAGCGCCGGCGGCGCGTTGCCGAGCGGCATCTGGCAGACCGCCTCGGGGGCCTACGTCGGAGGCGGCGCGGTCTGGACCGGCGCCGCGACGCCGAACGCCGTCGGCACCGCGACATCGACCTGCAACGACTGGACGATGACCACCTCGACGGGCGGCATCTTCGGCCTGCCGATGTTCGCGGACGCGAGCTGGTGGAACAGCGCCACCCAGAACTGCAGCAGCGCTTTCCGCGTCTACTGTGTCCCACAATGATGTGCCCCGCGGCGGCCGGCCCGCTATCGCATCTGCGCACGGTTCCTTCATGGCGCGGTTTCGCGCATAAGCGCGGCACGCCCGCACGATAGCGCGGCCGTGCAAGGCAGCGGCAGTGTTCCACACCCCGGTTTCGGTCGTGCTACCCACTCATCGCGCTGACATTCCACGCACTTGTCCTGCCCGCGCGGACGTCGGGAAGCGCCGGGCCGTGGTCCTGCTCTTGCTGTCCTCCTTGCCGATGGTCCTCCTTCTCGTTCTCGTCCTCACACTGCTCGGCGCCGCGCCGGCCGGCGCGGACGAGCGGATGTTCGCCTTCTCGCCCGCGGACCTGGCGCGCATGGTGAGCGAGTTCAACGCCCAGGCGATCGCGGCATCGTCCACGCCGGCCTTGAAGAACCGGGTCAAGATCCACGGCAGCGACGTGCGTTTCTTCGGCAAGGCCTGTCCCTCGCTGACGCTCGAGGGCGGACCGGCGGCCAGCCGGGTGCGCGTGGTCGACGGCGCCACCCGCGCCGCGCAGCTCTTCAGCCGCTCGCCGAACCTGGCGTTCGGCGCGGCGCTGCAGTCGTTGGGTGCGGCCTCGTGGACCCCGCCGGCCGACGCCCACACGATGCAGGCATCCTGGATGGTCGATCCGGCGGCGGTGACCGGAACGATCGGCTTCTCGACCGCCGGCTTCGCCGGCGGCGACCCCACCGGCAAGATCGGCGGCGCCAACGCCGCCGACCCGACGCCGAGCTTCACCGTCAACGTCGACATCGCGAACGGCTCTACCGAGCCGGCGTCGCTCGTCCTCGCGCTCACGACCGAGCTGCCCCCGACGCGGCCGGGCAAGATGCCGAAGCGCACCGAGTGCTTCCTCCTCGGTCACGCCTACCCGACCGACGTGCAGGGCCTGGTCGATCTCGTCGCCGCGGCCGACATCTCGAGCGACCTCCGCAGCCGCCTGAACAACATCCTCGGTGACGCGCTCGACTGGCTCGCGGCGGGCAAGCCGGCGCGCGCCGGCCGCTCGGCCAAGCGCTTCGCGCTCGAGGTCGCGAGCCGCTCCGGCTCCGAGATCCCCGGCGACACGGCCGAGGAGATGGTGACCCGCGCCTTGAAGGTGAGCGATGCGCTCTCGCTCTGAGGATCGGACGCGGCACCCCGGCGTGTGGACGGCGCTGCGCGCTGCCGTCGCGCTCATCGTCCTCCTGGCGCTGCCGCACCCGGCGCGCGCCACCCCGATGACGTTCCAGCTCGACGTGCGCGACGCGCTCGCGAGCGTCGATCGCTACAACGCGTTTCTCGTCTCGCTCGGCAAGAGCGCGAAGGGCGTGAAGCTCATCCCCGGCGGCACGACCTTCGCCGGCCAGAGCTGCGGCGCGTTCGGCACCGTCTTCCAGCTCGGCTCGGTCAGCGTGCTGCGGGGCACCACGGCGCTCGCGGCGCGCGTGCCGTCGAAGGACGGCAAGAGCGCCGCCGCGCTCGCCGCCGTGTTCACGACCGCCGGCGTGCAAAGCTGGACACCGCCGGCGACGAACGCCGAGACCGACATTCCGTTCTGGAGCGGCGCGCCGGTGATGGACGGCGTCGCGTTCACCGCCGAGGGCGTCACGAACGACAGCGACTCGGGCCTGCTCGGCCCCGACGTCGGGCCGGGCATCCTACGCTTCCGCGCCGACGTCGGCGCGGCGGATGCCAACGGCCGCTATCGCTTCCTCGTCGCGATCTACGGACGCACGTCGTCCAACGACGGCGCCCTCGTCGCCAAGGGCGAGCGGCGCTGCTTCACCTTCGTCGACGTCGCGCCGGTCGATCTGAGCATCCTGAACCAGCTGGTGGATGCCAACGTCAGCGACCCGAACGTCAACGCCGGGCTGAAGGCGCGCGTCGCCAACATCCAGGCGGCGCTCGACCGTCGCGACATCCAGGGCGCGCTCGATACGCTCGCCGTGTTCTCGTCGTCGGTCATCTCGCGCCTCACCTCGCTCGACCCGAGCCCGACGATCGCCAACGCGAAGGCGCGCCTGCTCACCGAGGCCGCGTTCCGCGTGCGGCGCGGCATCCTCTTCACGCCGGCGTCGGCGCAATGCGGCAACGGCGTGCGCGAGACGGGCGAGGCCTGCGATGGCGCCGACCTCGGCGGCTTCGACTGCACCACGCTCGGCTTCAAGACCGGCACCCTCGCCTGCGACGCCACCTGCCGGCTCGATAGCAGCGGCTGCGTTGCGCAATCGTCGTGCGGCAACGGTATCCTGGAAGCCGGCGAGGAGTGCGACAACGGCACCGCCAACTCCGATACGCTGCCCGACGCCTGCCGCACGAACTGCGTCCGCGCGTTCTGCGGCGACGGCGTGATCGACTCCTTCGAGGACTGCGAGGGCCACAACTTGAACGGCGAGACCTGCGTCGATCTCGGTTACGACGGCGGCAGCCTCAAGTGCGACCCGGAGGAGTGCGCGTTCGACGACGAGAATTGTACGATCGAGGGGGAGTAACCGACCCGCGGCGGTAAGCGGGCGCCGCTTGCCTCAGGCGCGCGAATCTCCATCATGCGCGCCATGCCGACCACCGACGCCTCCCTCGACGCCGACGCCTGCCGCGCGGCCAGCGAAACCGTCGACGCCGACCATCCCGCGGTCCGTATCTTCGCGGAGCGCGCGGCGGGAGACGCAACCGACGATCGCGACCGCGCCGTCCGGCTCTACTACGCCGTCCGCGACGGCATCCGCTACGATCCCTACGGCATCGCGCTGGACGCCGAGAGCCTCCGCGCCTCGACGACCCTGAAGCACGGCCGCGGCTGGTGCGTCGCCAAGGCGGTGCTGCTCGCGGCGGGCTGCCGTGCGCTCGGCATACCGGCGCGCCTCGGCTTCGCCGACGTCCGCAATCACCTCTCCACCGAGCGCATGCGCCGCAGCATGCAGACGGACGTCTTCTACTGGCACGGCTACACCTCCATCCGTCTCGACGATCGCTGGCTCAAGGCGACGCCGGCGTTCAACGTCGAGCTATGCCGGAAGTTCAACCTCGCACCGCTCGAGTTCGACGGCACGAGCGACTCGCTCTTCCACGCCTTCACGCCGGACGGCACGCGCCACATGGAGTACCTGCGCTACCGCGACGAGTATCTCGACGTCCCGATCGACGCGATCCGCAGCACCTTCGCGACCGAGTACGCCGGCACGGCGTCCGCCGGCGATACGGGCGGTGCGGATTTCGACCGTGACGTCGAGGCGGAGATCCGCAAGACCGAATAGGCGATTTGACGTGCGAGAGTACACGGAATCTATGGCGAGGCCGTAACACACTCGCCATACAGCCCTCACATTCTCGCAATGAGCTGCGCGCTATCATGGGCAGCGTTTGGTAGCCTACGCGCACAGTCGAACCAGCGTAGATGACCAATCCGTCCCGGACGCCTCTCGCTTCCGGGTTGGTCTCGCGCGCGATGCGTGGGATGTGCTCGAAGCGCAGCGCCTCCGCTGGCGCGTTTACCGCGAGAGCCTCGACGCCGCCCTCCCCGCCGGCGGCGTCGACGCCGACGCGTTCGACCGCTTCTGCGATCATCTGCTCGTCCACGACAGTGACACCGACGCCGTCGTCGGCACGTACCGCATCCTCATGCCGGAGCGCATGCGCGAGGCGGGCGGCTACTACTCGGCCACGGAGTTCGATCTCGGCCGCATCGTGATCCACGGCGCGCGCGTCGCCGAGCTCGGGCGCGCCTGCGTGCATCCCGCCTATCGCACCGGCAGCGTGATCTCCCTGCTCCTCGCCGGCCTCACCACGTACCTGATCGAGCGCGACTGCGAGTACGTCATCGGGTGCGCCAGCGTCAGCCTCGCCGACGGCGCGGAGAAAGCGGCGGCGATCTGCCGGCGCCTCCTGCGCGACCATCGGAGCCCGGTCGAATGGCACGCGTTTCCGCGCGCACCCTTCCCGTGCGAGTCGATCGCCGGCGCCGACACCGACCCATGCCTCCCGGCCCTGGTGAAAGCGTACCTCCGGCTCGGCGCGACCGTGTGCAGCGAGCCAGCCTGGGATCAGCAGTTCAAGACCGCCGATCTCCTCCTCATCCTGCCGATGGCGCGGATGACGCCGCGCTACCGCAGCCGCCTCCTCCGACAGGCGGCCACGATATGACGGCGCGACCATTCAAGCGCCTTCGGCGCCTGCGGCGCCTGGGGCGTTTCGTGAGTCGCATCCTCCTCACCTGGATGCGCGCGCTCGCCACCACGGCCGATCCGCGGCTCACGGCGGCGCTGGCCGTCGACTGCGCGCAGCGGACGCTCGCCAGTCTCGACGTCGACGTGGCGATCCGCGGGGAGTCGCAGCTGCGCGACGGGCCGTTGCTCATCGTCGCGAATCACGTGTCGTGGCTCGACGTGTACGTGCTGAACGCGCTCACGTCGGCGCGTTTCGTCGCCAAGTCCGAGGTGCGGCAATGGCCGATCGTCGGACCGATCGCCGCCGCGTTCGGCACGTTCTTCATCGTACGCGGCAGCTATCGCGATGCGGCACGGGTGAAGGACGCGATCGCCTGCGCGCTTCGCACTGGCGAGCGCGTGGTCGTCTTCCCCGAGGGCACGACCACCGACGGCACGCGCGTCGCGCGCTTCTATGCCGCGCTGCTGCAAGCGGCAGTGGATGCGGGCGTGCCGGTGCAGGCGGTGGCGATCCGCTACATCGGGCCGGATGGCGGCCCCGATCCGGCGGCCGCCTTCATCGACGACATGTCGTTCGCCGCCTCGCTCGGACGCGTCCTCGGGCGCGAGCGCATCGCCGCCGAGGTGAGGATCGCCCCCGCCTTCCCGTCGCGGCGCCATTCGCGCCGCGAGCTGGCGTTCGCGACGCGCCGTTGGATCACGGCCGCGCTCGGCTTCGAGGACCCCGGGCGCGACGTCGAGACCCCGGTTTCGCCCTCGCGCCGTCCGCGCCGCGCCGCCTGAGCCGCGCTCCCACCCCTCAGCCGCACAGCAGGCACAGCAGGCAGATCGGCGTCAGGCCGCCGCAGCCGGCGTTGTTCAGGGTGTCGCAGGTCTCCCCCGGGTCGACGACGCCGTTGCCGCACCCGGGAGTGACCGTCGGTGTCGGCGTCGGGGTGCGCGTCGGCGTCGGCGTCGAGCTGAGGGTCGGTGTGGCGGTCGGCGTCGGCGTCGGACTCAGTGTCGGCGTTGGACTCAGTGTCGGCGTGGGAGTCGGTGTCGGCGTCACCGTCGGGGTCGGAGTCGGTGTGGCAGTCGCCGTCGCCGTCGCCGTCGGTGACACGGTGACCGTCGACGTCGGGGTGGGCGTCGGCGACTCGGCGGGCGTGGGCGTCGCCGTCTTCGTCTGGGTCGGTGTGGGGCTCGGCGTCTCGGTCGCGCTCGTCGTGGAGGAGATCGTCGGCGTCGGTGTGGCGGTCGGGCTCGCCGTCGGTGTAGCGGTCGGGCTCGGCGACGGCGTCGACGTCGGCGTCCCGGATGCGGACGGCGTCGACGTGACGGTCGCCGCGATCGTCGCCGGGGGTGTCGCGGTTGCGGTCTCCGCGGCGCTCGGCGTCGACGACGCGGACGGCGTCGCGCTCGGCGTGTCGGAGAAGCTGACCGTCGCCGTCGGGGAGCTGGAAGGTGAGACGGGCGGGGTCGGGGTCGCTGTCGGGGTCGGTGTCTGGGTCTGCGTCGGAGTGGGCGTGGCGGTCGCGGCGGCGCTCGGCGTCACCGTCACTGTCTCCAGGGGCGTCGCCGAGACCGTTGGTGTCCCGGACGAGGTCGGCGAGGCCGTTGCTGTCGTCGACGCCGTCGATGAAGCGGTCAGAGCCGGTGTCGCGCTCCCGCTGGGCGTCGGCGTTCCAGTAGTCGTCGCCGACGCGGTCGGGCTCGGCAACGCCGCGGACACGCATTCGGGCGGATAGGCGAAGAGCGTCGGCACGGCGAGACGCTCGAGGCAGATGGCCTTGAACTGCTCGACGCAGCTCACGCAGGCGACGACGTCGGCCAACGTCGTGATGTTGCCGGCGCACGACGGACCTTCAGGAATCGTCACGTCGAGGCAGGTGGGGCCGAAGCCGACGAGCGCCGGCGCCACGTCGTCCACGCCGTCGCACTGATGATCGCGCCCGCCGCACTGGCGGCAGATCGTCCTCTCGAGCCGGGCGCGCGCGCCTTCGATCGTGCGCGCGCCGTTCGGGTCGGGACACGGCGCCGATTGCGTCCCCTTCAGGACCTTCCGGTCGCAACGCTCGCGCACGTACAGGGTGACGGTGAAGAGCCGCGACGCCGACGCGCCGACCGCGCGGCGACAGCGGGTGAGATCCGCATCCGCGGGCAGGTCGGCGAACCCGAGCTCGACGGCCTCGCCGACGGCCGCGTCGCCGACGCACTCGAGGCACCCGTCGACCGCGGCGCAATCGCCGATCGGGTCGTGGCACGCGAAGCTCTCGAAGCCCGGACACGTGCCGACGTCCCATCCGATCGCCGCCAGCGTCTCATCGTCGCCGCTGCCGCACATGCGATCCTTGCCGCCGCAGCGTTTATCGATCGACTCGCGGAGCCGACGCTCGGCCGCCGCAAGGGCGGAGAGTGCCGTGTCGTCCGGGCACGGGCCGGCGATGACCCCGCGCGTGAAGCGGTCGGCGCAGAGCCGCAAGGTCGTCAGACGTTTGCGGGCGAACCTCGCCGACTCGGCCGCGATCGTCTGCTGACAGCGGAGTGGATCCGCGTACACGGACATCGCCGGCAGCGCGACGTCGACGAGCGCCATGAAGGCGAGACAGTCAAGGGCGAGACGGGACCACATGGCGTCGCGATCGAGCCGCCGCTAGCGGCTTGCTCCCACCCCGCGCGCGGGTCCACGTACCAGCCCCATGACCTCACCTCCCGCCGAGCGACGTCGGTTCTCGAGCTACGGGCTCGGCGCGAAACGGGACGAGGTTCTGGTGCTGCAGGCAACCAGGGCAAAGGGGGTGAGCCCGTAGTGCTCGATACTTAGCTAATCAGCCGTGCTGCGGGGCGCAACCGAAAAAGACGGTCGATCGCCGGAAGGTATCAGATTTGTCGACCACGCCTGCGGGACTGCGCGGCCATGCCGCACGTCACGCGCGCGGCACGCCCTCGATCACACTGATGTTGATCGGCGTCGGGACGATCCGCGTCAGTTGAAAGCCCGCCGCCTCGTAGAGCGAACGGAACTCCTCCTCGGCGCGCTGCCGTCCGCCGGTGTTGACGAGCATGTTGACGTCGTTGGCGGCCGCGCCGCGGCAGGCGAGCGATTGCTCCATCCGCGCCGGGTAGACGCCCTCGACGAGCAGCAGCTTCGCGGACGGCTCCATGGCGCGCCGGCAGTTCTCGAGGATCTTGCGGGCGCGCTCGTCGTCCCAGTCGTGGATCACGTGCTTCAACAGATAGGCGTCGGCGCCGCGCGGCACCTCCTCGAAGAAGCTGCCGCCGACGGCCTCGCACCGCTCCGCCAGCCCGCGCCGCGCGATCTCCTGGCGGGCGCGCTCGATCACGTCGGGCCGATCGAAGACGACGCCGCGCAGATGCGGGTGCGCCTTCAGGATGCCGATCAGCAGGGCGCCGGTGCCGCCGCCGACGTCGGTCACGGAGCGCAGTGGCGCGAAGTCGTAGGTGGCGGCCACCGCGACGGCGGCGAGCCGCGTGAAGTCGGCCATCGCCTTGTCGAAGTTCGCGGCCTCCTCCGGTTGCTTGGCCATCTCGACGAACGGATCCTCGATGCCGCGCTTGCGGTAGGCCGGCTCGCCGGTGCGGACGCAGTACTCGAGCTCACCCCACGCCTCCTGGACGCGCGGGCCGCAAACGAGCTTCACCAGCGCGAGCGCGCTGCCGGGAACGTCGCCGCGCAGGAACTCGCCGAGCGGCGTCAGCGCGAACGCGCCCTTCGACGGCTCCGCAAACACCCCGACGCTGACCAGCAGACGCAGCACGCGCTGCAGCGACGCTGCATGGGTGTCCGTCGCCTGCGCCAGGTCGCCGATCGGACGCGGCCCGTCCTGCAGGAGATCGGCGATACCGAGCCGAGCCGCGAGGTTGAGGGCGCGCGAGACGTAGTGTCCAGTCCCCAGCTGGTAGAGCACCATCTGCGGCGGCAGCGAGGACTCGGCAGGTTGCGGGTTCGTCGCCATGACCGTCTCCTCCGTTCGTCGGTGGGTGGTGCCGGGAGCTGGCCCATGCCTACCAGCTCGTGGCGATGGCTCGCCAGCCGTCGCGTTGCCCGGCCGCCTCCGACCCGCGTGGACGCGGGCTTGCGGCCGGACCCCGTTCGAGGGAGACCGTCACGCGATGGCCGGCCAGTTCCTCAGCTTCGGTGAGCAGGCGCTGCATTACTTCAACCGCGAGCACGAGGACGTGCCTCGCGCACCGCTCGTCTCCCCCGCGGCGTGGCGCGCCACCGACGTCGCGCGCAGCGAGGAATGGATCACCAAGCTCGCGCCCACCGATCTCGGGGAGATCGAGCGCGCGGTGGACGCCGTCCGCACGCGCGGCATCGCGATGGGCGCAATGCGACGCGAGGACTTCCCGTTGCCGACCCTCGCGCCACGCGTGGCGGCGTGGACGCACGAGCTCGCGGATGGCCGTGGGTTCCTCGTCGTGCGCGGGTTTCCCGTCGAGCGTTGGAGCGAGGAGCAGGCGGCGCTGGCCTACTGGGGACTCGGGCTGCATCTCGGCCGGCCCGGCGCGCAGAATCCGGATGACGAGCTGCTCGGCCACGTCGTCGATACCGGCGAAGACGCCGCCAATCCCTTCGTACGCCGCTACCGGACGGCGGGCGACATCGCCTGGCACTGCGACCTCGCCGACGTCGTCGGGCTGCTGTGCCTGCGGACGGCCAGGAGCGGCGGCGCCAGCCGCATCGTGAGCTCGGTCTCCGTCTACAACGAGCTGCTGCGCCGCCGCCCCGATCTCGTCGCGCGCCTCTACGAGCCGTTCTGTCTCGACCGCCGCGACGAGCACGGCGGCGGGGCGCCATGGGTGCCGGTCGTTCCCTGCCGTCACGCCCGCGGCCAACTCCGTACCTTCTACCACAGCGACTACTTCCGCTCCGCGGTGCGCCACGCCGAGGTACCGCCGTTCACCAACGACGAGCAGACCCTGCTCGATCTCTACGAGGCGATCGCCAACGAGCCGGACCTCTACCTCGACATGCAGTTCGCGCCGGGCGACATCCAGCTGGTGTCGAACCACGTGATCCTGCACGCGCGTACCGCCTACGAGGATCACCCCGAGCCGGCGCGCCGGCGCCATCTGCTCCGGCTGTGGCTGTCGCTCGGCTGACCGGCCACGGGTCGCGTGTCAGGCTTTTGGCCTCGTACGCGCCTCGCGGCTCAGGCGGCTGACAGCGCGCGCCGGCGATCCACGATCGTTCACGCCCTTACGTGCCTTCTGGATGGGCATGGCGCATGCTTTCTCCGCGGCAGGAGAGACGTCATGCGACCACGCTATCCACGAGTCGAGGTTCCGGGCGACCGCCACGACGGCATCATGGCCCGCGACGGGCATCTCATCGGCATCTCCCGCACCCGCGCCGTCTGGCGTTTCGGCTATCCGAGCTGCTCGGCCGCCGCGATCGCCTTCGGCGCCGACACCCGCGACGGTTTCAAGTGGGCGCTCGCGACGCACGAGGGTGAGGTGCTGGCCGAGTATTGCGGCGCGCCGTCGCAGCTCCCGCCGCGCTTCCGCCGCGTGATCGAAGCGCCGCTGACGTAGCGGCCGTCGCGGCTACGGTACCAGCACCGCGGCGCCCTCGAGGCGGCCCTCGCGCACCCGGGCGAGGGCCTCGTTGGCCTCGGCGAGGGGCAGCGCGACCGTCGTTGTGCGCACGGGGATCCGTGCGGCGAGCGCGAGGAACTCGTCGCCGTCGCGGCGGGTGAGGTTGGCGACCGAGCGCACCATGCGCTCCTCCCAGAGGAGCCGGTAGGCGAAGCCCGGGATGTCGCTCATGTGGATCCCGGCGCACACGACCGTGCCGCCCTTGTCGGTCGCCGCCAATGCCGCCGGCACGAGCGCACCGACGGGCGCGAAGATCAACGCCGCGTCGAGCGGCTCCGGCGGTGCCGCATCCGAGCCTCCGGCCCAGGCCGCGCCGAGCGTGCGCGCGAAACGTTGCCCGGCGTCGTCGCCCGGGCGGGTGAATGCGAAGACGCGCTGGCCGCGGTGGCGCGCGACCTGGATCGCGATGTGGGCCGCGGCGCCGAACCCGTAGAGACCGAGACGCTCGGCGTCACCCGCCAGGCGCAGGGCGCGATAGCCGATCAGTCCGGCGCAGAGCAGCGGCGCGGCGTCGACGTCGCCGAAGGTCGCGGGCAGCGCAAAGCAGAAACGCGCGTCGGCGACCGCGTACTCGGCATAGCCGCCGTCGATCTGATAGCCGGTGAAGCGGGCGCGCACGCACAGGTTCTCGCGGCCGCTCACGCAGTAGCGGCATTCCCCGCAGGTCCAGCCGAGCCACGGAACGCCGACCCGGTCCCCCGTCCGCGGATGCTCGACGCCGATGCCGGTGCCGACCACCGTGGCGACGATCTCGTGCCCGGGCACGAGCGGCAGCGTCGGACTGGTCAGCTCGCCGTCGACGATGTGCAGGTCGGTGCGGCAGACGCCGCACGCCGCGACCCGCAGCAGCACCTCACCCGGACCCGGCGCGGGTGTCGGCCGATGCGCGTCGAGACGCAGGGGCACGCGTCCCCGCTCGAGTACCATCGCCCGCATCGCTCACCCTCGTCGCACAGCCTAGCACGGGTGCACGGGCTCGCGCCGGGGGCCCGTCAGGCCCAGAGCGCCCAGTTGCCGGTGGCGAGGACGTACGCGGCGAGGAGCGCGTTGGTCGTGGCATGCGCCAGCACGGCGTCGCCGAGATCGCCGCGCCGCCGCATGCAGGCGAAGTAGAGCGCGCCGGCGATCGTGCCGGCGAGCACGCGGCTGTGCATCACCCCGAAGAGCAGCGAGGAGCCGATGCAGGCGAGCGCCGCACCCTGCGTCGGCGAGAGGCGGGTGCGGCCGGCCGCGTTCAGGCGGCGGGCGAGATAGCCGCGGAAGGCGAGCTCCTCGGCGATCGGCACGGTCACGACGGCACCGAGCACGCGGCACGCGAACCAGAGTCCGGCGACGCTGCTCGGCAGCGCGGCGAGCGCCGACCCGAGCACCGGGGTCGATTGTGATGCCGGCTCGAGTGCCATCCACACGGCGAACGCGACCAGCCCGTACCCGACGGCGCCCCACGACCACGTCCAGCGCAGCGGGCGGTACGCTCGGCGCAGCGCCCAGAGCGTCGCGAGCACGGCGACGACGCGCAGCGGGTACGCCGCATCGAATTCTCCCGCAGCGAGCATCCCCGTCACCATGGTCGAGCCGACGACCATGAGGAACGGCAACAGGTACGCGTCGGCGCGGGGCGCCGCTTCGGCAGCGCGCGCGGGCGGCTCGACGGGCGGCGCAACGTCGACGGTGCGGGCGAAGAACCCGGCGCGACTCGCCGTCGTCCCGAG
>Ga0157379_10000265_pt1 | contig 41177 bp, 23 predicted proteins | sample S25metaG_FD_121802 | JGI IMG/M metagenome (GOLD analysis project Ga0157379, IMG submission 121802) | Switchgrass rhizosphere microbial communities from Kellogg Biological Station, Michigan, USA - S2-5 metaG | ecosystem: Host-associated > Plants > Roots > Rhizosphere > Soil | place: USA... | reverse complement strand
TCGAGGAAGGGCTTGAGCTCTTCAGCAAAGAACTTTCTCAGTTCAAATGCGGCCTGTTCATCGGCCTCGAGGCCGGTCCCCACGCTGAACTCGCCCATGGTTCCGGCGCTGGCCGCCGCCGCCCGCTGGTGCTCGCTGGCCTTCGCGTAATCTCCCTCCAGCGAGGTGGCCGCCTCCTCAATGACCTGCTCTGCCTCGGCCACCAGTTGCTCGCGCACATGCCCGATCTGCTCGAAGATCGTTTCCATCGGGACCTGAGTGGTGTAGAAATGCGGGAGAATGTGCTGCATTGCGGCGCCGAAGATTCCGCTGGCAAAGACCGCGGCGAAAAGCCAGACCAGCACGGTCGTCAGCTTCCCGCCCGTATGGAAGTTGGCGTGGAAAAGAATCAGGGGGAAACTGAGAAAGCCCAACCACAGGTGCGCCCGCATCCAGGTTTGCATCCTGCCGATTCGCCAGACTGGCACTTTCTTCCTCGCGCCCAGGAAGCCGGCAATCAACATGAAGATGAAGCCGATGATTCCGCAGACCAGCCCAAATCCCCTGCGCCCACTGACTCCCTGTGGAGTTCCAAGAGCGTAGGTGATGAATACAACTGTGGCCAGCCCCAGAACGACTACGCTGGCGGCAAACCATTTCCTGTGTGAACCGTCGATCAGCATCAGTTTTTTCGCAAATCAGTTTTCCGCGAATGCTACCGCTTGGCCGAACTGCGGGACTGCATCAACTTGGCAAAGAATTCCGTCGGATTCACCCGGTGCGCGGCATCGTGCGGACAGGCATAGACGCAGCTCGGTTCGGCGTGATCGTGGCAAAGATCGCATGACGTCGCCTTCACTTTCATGGTGGCCACCTTACGTCCGGGGTGCGCCGCGTCATCCAGTTGCACGGGGAACGGATGCATGTTGATGTTCCCGTATGGGCAGTTACTGGCGCACAGTCCGCAACCGATACACCAGTCTTCGATGATGACTTCCAGAGAATTGCGGCGGCGGATCGAGCCGACCGGGCAGCCCACCATGCAAAGAGGATCGCGGCACTGCCGGCATGAGGTAGCCACCAGGTACTTGTCGAAGCGCAGGCCTTCCCGGACCAGACGGCTCACGCCCTGGTGCGCGTCGGCACAGGCCCGTACGCACATGTCGCAACGCGTGCAGCGCTCCAGATCGAGCAGAAGAAGGCTCTGCGCCTCCATCAATCCCTGCGCCAGGAACTGGTCAATGGGCACGCTGCCCATGCGCTCCGCTCGGATGCGATTGCTCTCGACCCGCTCCTTGGCCACTTCCTGCAGCCCGCGCCGGACTTCGGGGAAGCGGTCGAGCATTACCTTGAAGTCTTCACCTCGAATCTTGACGACTTCAACGTGGTCGAGGGCAGAGCAAGTTGCGGTTCGGTTCGTCCCGCTCAGGAAGGCGATTTCGCCGAAGTACCCGCCCCTGGCCAGATATGCGAGTACCAGACTTCCACCTGGCCGCTCCTCCGAAACTTTCACGAATCCAATTCGGACCAGATAGAAACTGTCGGCCGGATCTCCCTGTTTGCAGATCACAGACCCTGGCGCGTAGCGCACCAGTTCTACGCGGTTCCGTAGTTGGTCAATAAAGTCGTTGGTCAGGGTCGAGAACACGGGCACAGACCGCAGATGGGAATCCAGGGCCCGGGTGCGGTACGCCCGCTCCATCTGAGCCCGGAAGGTTTTGTTGCGCAGCATGATATCGAGCACGTTGCGCAGCATCTCCACCATCACGCAGTCGGTTACCGCCCGCACCGTCGCCGAACGGGGGTAAAAATTCATGCAAGTCATTTCGCCGAACAGCTCTCCCGGACCGAGTTCGGCGACCGGGTTGTCGTAGGGCAGGTCCACCGGAGCATCGATCGGAATGGAGTGCCGGTGGCCTTCCTCGCTGCGACGGTCCTGCCCGCGCTTCGTCAGATTGCTGGAGACCGTGCTGAGCATTCCCTTGCTGCTGCCCTTGGTCGTGACGTGCGCCATGGGGCTGGAAAGAAAGATTTCAACTTTGCCCTCGAGAATATAAAAAGCGGTGGAACCGAAGTCGCCTTCGCGACAGATAATTTCGCCAGCCTTGAAGCGGCGCTTCACCAGGGCTTTCTGGTTAAGCTGCAAGAAAGTGCCGGAGACATTTTTGAAGACGGGCAGATGTTGCAACTCTTCGGGGCGGAAGGGTTCGCCGACTCCCAGATCAGTTCTGACCACGATCCGGTTGGTCAGGGCTCCCGTCGGGCAGGACACCATACACTCGCCGCAGGAGACGCAGGAGGACGATCCCATGGGAAGATTGTTGTCGAACGCAATTCCCGCCTGATAACCCTTGCCGCGGCGAGCCAGTACCATGTTATGGCGAATGTCGTTGCAGGCGCGAACGCAGCGGTCGCACAGGATGCAGGCATCGTGGTCAACCGCAATGACCATGGACGAATCGTCCCGCCCTCGCGGGCCCGCGCGCTTGGCGAAGCGCGGCTCGGTAATGCCGGCTAGACCAGCCAGAGTTTCCAGTTCGCAGTCGCCGGAGTTGCGTTGGCGCATGCACGGAGACGGATGGTCGGCCATCAACAGCTCCATCAGAGTCCGGCGCGCAGCCAGCACGCCTTCGGTGTTGGTCTTCACCGTCATGCCGGGCTCGACCTGGCGGATACAGGAGGCGGCATAGACTCTCGCGCCCACATCCACAGTGCACACCCGGCAGACTCCAACTGGGCCTTCGTTCTGCTGATGACAAAGCGTGGGGATCGGAATCCCATTCATCCGCGCCGCATCGAAAATCGTCGTGCCCGGCGCAACTGACATCTGCCTGCCGTCGATGCTGAGGTGAATCCCTGGGGGCAGTGGCGTCATCGGCGAAAACGGCGCCATTGCTGGTGCAGGAGGGGGAGCGGCAGCCGGTGGAGAGGCGGCAGTCGGCGCAGGTGCACCCGGCCCGGGCGCCGTCACCGCGGCAGGTGGCCGGGACATCATCACCGTGGCCATCACTTCAGGCTTCTCAAACTGGAAAATGAGGACGGTGTCGCCGAGAGCAATCTGGTCCCCGTGATTGAGCAGCTGTTCTTTGATGCGCGCCTGATTTACGTACGTACCGTTCAGGCTGTCGAGATCACGGACCTTGAATTTGTCACCCTCGCGAATCACCATGCAGTGGCGCCGCGAGAGAGCAGGGTCGTCAATGTGCAACTGATTGCCGGGATCGCGGCCAATGGAGAGCGATTCCTGATCGAGAGCGAACGTTTTGTCGCGCAGCGGCCCCGACGTGCCTAGGAGTCTCGGTTTCACATCGCCCCTCGGATAATTCTTCCGGTACAGTCCCGCTATCGAACGTTACGCGGCGTCGCGGCCACGGAAACAAACTCTTGCCGGGCATTGCTTGTGGATCACATGCTGGTCCACCAAGTCCCGAAAGTGCGTAAGCACGGAAACAATCGGGACCGGCACGACCTGTCCCAGACCACAAATCGAAGTCACCTTCAGCGCATGCGAAAGCTCTGACAGCGACTGCAGGTCGTCATTCTCGGCCTTGCCGTGGGTCCAGGCAGTCAGCATGTCCACTAGTTTCTGTGATCCCATGCGGCAGGGAACACACTTGCCACAGGATTCATTGCGGAAGAAACGTACCGCATTCAAAGCCATGTCCACCATGCAGCGGTCGTCCGCGCACACCACGATCGCGCCCGAGCCCACCATGGAGCCTTTGGCCGCCACCGCGTCCCAGTCCAGGGGCAAATCGACCATGGAGGCGGGCAGGTAGCCGGAGGACGGACCGGAAGGCGCGAAGCCCAGCAGCTGCTTGTTATCGAGAATGCCGCCGGCATATTCGTAGATCAGTTCGGAATACTTGGTGCCCATCGGCACCTCGAAGACTCCCGGACGCGCCACATCACCGCTGATCCCGACGAACTTCAGTCCGAGCGAGCCGTTCCGTCCCTGCGCCTTGTACCAGTCCACACCCTGCATCAGGATTGCTGTTGCAAAGGCAAAAGTCTCAACGTTGTTAATCGCAGTCGGCTTCTGCCACAGTCCGTGCGTGCCGGGGAAAGGCGGTTTATTGCGTGGTTCGGCGCGTTTGCCTTCGATGGCCTCGAGCAGTGCGCTTTCCTCCCCGCATATGTACCCGCCCGGACTGATAAAAATCTCCAAATCGAAGGTCAGATCGCTGCCCAGAATGTTTGATCCTAGCAAGTTCTGGGCATAGCAGGAGTCAATCTCTTTTTGCAGGATTTCTCTGGGCCTCTCGTACTCATGCCGGATGTAGAGAATCCCTTTTTTTGCACCGGTCACCAGGCCAGCCGTAATCATGCCCTCGATCACCAGGTAAGGAATGTTCTCCATGATGAAGCGGTCTTTGATGGTGCCGGGCTCGCTTTCATCGGCATTGCACACGATGTACTTCTCGTCGCCGGGCGCGTTGCGCACGATGTCCCACTTCGCGCCGGTGGGAAATCCGGCACCGCCCATGCCACGCAAGCTTGCCTGCTTCAATGTGGCGATGACGCCGATCACGTTTCTCGTCTCGACCAAATGTTTGACGACCCCGTAGGTGGGCGAGCCCTTGTAAGGATCCATGGCCAACTGAACCGGCTCGATCTCCGAAGATTCGGCCGGAAGCGGGCCGCCCGTCAAAGCGTCCTGCAGCAGAGACACTGCTCCGGGGCCGTCCACGTTTCCGTAGATCGCCTCGTTGACGCACATGGAAGGGGCCTGATCGCACCGTCCCAAACAGGAAGCGTCTCTAATGGTGAGGGTTTGCGGGTTGCTGCCGCGAAAAGCGCGCTCCAGTTGGTGGCGTAGTTCATCGGCCCCTCGCAGATGACATGACATGTCGGCGCAGACGCGAACGTCGATTCGCGCGGGAGGAGTCAGATGGAAGTGGGGATAAAAACTCGCGACAGCATGGATCTGGCTGAGGGGCATGCCCAGTTCCGTGGCCAGCAATTCGAGCTGCTCCGCAGGTAGGTATCCGAATTTTTCCTGGATGGAACGAAGTTCTGGAACCATGCTCCCCGTCGGGCAGTAAAATAAGAGGACTTTTTGAGCGTCCCAACCTCTTTCTTACCCCGAGCGCCCAAAGGTTATCGCAGGCAAACGGCTATGTCTAGTAGGTAGTTTGCGTTGTTTCCACAGCAGCCATCGGCAGTCCTCGCAAAAATGCAGGCGCAGAGAAGTTTCAGAAAAGTGCTGCTCCACGCTGCATGCGAGCGTGATCAGGCTTCCTCAAACGAGGGCGTGATTAATCGGGTCACATCGAAATGGACCCAGTTTCGCGTGCGATCGGGAAAGATCAATTCGAATTGGTCGAAAACCCTGCCATTTCCATTCGGGGTCGTCCGCTGTTCTTGTCCCAACTGCCAATTGCGCCCGTAGGTGTAGAACAGGTACCAGTACTCGCCATGAATGGCGGTGGTCAGGTCGGGCGCCAGAATCGTGACTGCGTTGGCGGAAGAGTCGCCGGGACCGCCCGTATAGGTGGTGAGGATTTGTTCGGGAATGCGCTCTTCCCATCCCCGAGCAAAGATCCGCTGCCATTCTGCGGCTAGTTCGGATTTCCCCAGCCTTGCCGCCTTTGCCAGGGCGATCGCATTAGAGCGGGCAAAACTGGCAAAAGCTGGCTCGAGCTGGACGGTTGCGAAATCATTACTGTGCTGGGCCATCAGCACATGTTGAAGCATGGTAAAGATCGCGTTCACAGCCTCCTCGACATCGCCGCTTAAACTCTTCGCGAAGCTTAGAAACCAGGATTCCCGCTGATCCGGCAGCAAATTGATCTCCTCGCTCCGACCGGCGGCCACATAGGTAGCGATCACACAAACGTGCTCGGTATCTTCGAGAGTGAACCGGGGGAAGTGTTCTTCCGGTGGTAGGTTCAAAAATTCCTCCTGAAATATGGGGTTCACTACCCCGGCTATCTTACAGTCGAAACTTGCAGCGCTCGGCATCTTGCCAGCGTCCCTTCCCCTGGCGGTGACGCCCACCGGACAGCCGCCGAGCCGGCGGCGCTAGTTCAACGGTTCAGTACTGGACCGTTTTAACCCTTTAATGGTTTTAACCCTTTAATAAAGGTAGGAATCGAATCGCGCTGCCTGAGCTTAACCCTCTCTGTAGTAACAGGTTACCGTGCTGCTCCCTGCGGCTTCGAGCGGCCCCTCCGGTCCGGCAGGTGGCGTAATCACCTTAAACTCCCTGATTTCATTGACATACCGTCGTAGTTTTGGGAACATGTGTGTCTACCCGGACTCGGTCCCCCGCTGGGCTTCGGACAAATTTTCATCGCCTAGATTCGCTGCATGCTGAATTTTGTCCGTTTCGTGTTTTTAGCCGGTATCTCAAAAATTGGCTAAGCTCGGCAAATACGAACTCATCGGCGAATTGGGCCGCGGCGGGATGGGGATTGTCTATCGCGCCCGCGACCCTATCATCAATCGGCTTGTAGCCCTGAAGACCATCACCGCCGGAGTGGCGGACTATCCCAACTTGCTGGCGCGCTTCTACCGTGAAGCCCAGTCCGCCGGAGGTCTGCAGCATCCCAATATCGTAACCATCTATGACATGGGGGAGGAATCCGGAACTCCGTATACCGCGATGGAGTTGATCGAGGGCGAGAGTTTGGAGCAGGTAATTGCCTCCCGGCCGGACCTGCCGCTTTCGCTAAAGCTTACCTACGCGATCCAAGCCTGCCGCGCTTTTGACTACGCCCACAAACGGGGGATCGTTCACCGTGACATCAAGCCGGCGAACGTAATGCTGAGCAAGGACGGCACGGTAAAAGTCGTGGACTTCGGTATTGCCCGCGTCCTCGAGTCTTCGAAGACCCAGACCGGCATGTTGATGGGGACGTTCGCCTACATGTCGCCCGAGCAATATCACGGCGAACATGCAGACGAGCGCTCCGACATTTGGTCTTTCGGAGTTTTGCTGTTCGAACTTCTAACCTATCAGAGACCGTTCAGCGGCGACGCCCCGGCCGCCTTGATGAACAAGATTTGCCAGCAGGCACCGACGCCGCTTCATGAGGTGGCGCCAGATTGCCCACCCGAACTGGAGGCGGTTCTAGACAGAATTTTCCAGAAGTCCCCTGCCGATCGGTACCAGACGATGGAAGATTTGCTGGTCGAGCTCGATCCCATCTGCAAAAGCTTTCAATCGGCGACGGTGCTGAAACTCGTCGAGCAGGCAGGCGACCTGGTCAAGCAGGGAAACCATTCCCAGGCGCGAGATGTTCTTCGTCAAGCGCTTCAGATCGAATCTACGAACACGCAGGCCCGAAGCTTGTTGGAGAGAGTCAACCTCGAGCTGAAGCGTGCGCTGATCCGTCCCAAGGCCCAGCTATTCGTTGAAAAGGGACTTGAACTGCTGGCGCAGGGAAAAATTCAGGAAGCGAGAGTGGAGGCGGAGAACGCTCTCAAACTGGATACGAACTTCGAAGCCGCGCAAGACCTGAAGCATCGGGTGCAGGTGGAATTGGACCGCTTCCGCCTCATCGCCGAATACCTGGACACCGCCAAGTTGCGCCTCGCCGAAGGTCTGCCTGAGATGGCGGAAGAGCCTCTGGCGAAGGTGCTGCAACTCGATCCTTCCAACCAGCCAGCCAAAGCGCTGCAGGAGCAAGTCGAAAGAGACAAACTGCTGCGCGAGCGGCGCCTGCGTTTGATGGACAGGCTGCAACAGGCCCGCAGTTTGTGGACGGTGCAGAACTACAAACAGTGCATCGAGATTCTGACCGAATTGAGAGAGGAATTTCCCCGCGAGGAGGAAGTTCTCCGGCTGCTTGAGACCGCGCGCGAGGATTATGCCGAGCAAAGCAAGCGGCGCACGCTGGAAAGAGCGAAAGGCATTTTGGCCGCGGGGCGCCACGAAGAATGCACAGCCCTGCTGCTGGACCTCCAAGAAGAGTTCCCTGGGGACCGCGAAATAAGCGAATTGCTGGCGGGCGTCCGGGAAGATCAGGCAAATCAGCGGCGCTTGAAATCCCTGGCCGAAGCTCGACGACTGTTTACCGGTCGGCAATACGACGAGTGCCTCACCCTGCTGGCGGCCCTGCAGCAGGAATTCCCAACGTATCCCGAGTTCGCCAGGCTCGCGGAAGCGGCGCGGGAAGACAAAGCCAAACAATACAGGCTGGACGGCATCGCAAAGGCCGGGAAACTCTTGGCCGCCCGGCGCTATGAGGAATGCAGTGCGCTATTGACAGAGCTGCAGGAGCGATTCCCGCAAGACGATGAAATTGCGCGGCTGCTTAACTCGCTGCAAGAGGATGAAGCGGAGCAGAACAAATTGCAAAGCTTGGCCGAAGCTCGCAATTTGCTGGCGTCGCGCCGTTACGATGAGTCGCTCGCGCAGCTTACGCGCTTGCAAGAGCAATATCCCGGCGATGCCGAGATCCTGCGTCTCATCGAAACTCTGCGCACCGACCAGGCCGAGCAACGAAAACTGCGCGATTTGGAGCAGGCCAGAAATCTGCTCGGCGACGAACACTACAACGAGTCCATCGCTCTCCTGACCAAACTTCAGGAGGAATTTGGCGGAGATGAGATTGCAAAGCTGCTGGCCCGCGCCCGCAAGGACCGCGCCGAGAAGGAAATGTACGAAAAGCTCGCCCAGGCGCGGGCCCACTTGGCCGCATCACGATTCAGCGAAGCTCTCACGGTTTTGGAAGGCCTGCTTCGCGTCAGTCCGAATGACGCCGCCGTACAAAAGCTGCTGAAGCTGGTTCAGCGTGATCAGGAAAAGCAAAGCAAGCTCGACCGGTTGCAACAGGAATGGGAGGAGCTCAAAAAGCTTGTCGCCACCAAGAAATATCCCGAAGTAATCGCGCGAGCGGAAAAACTGCTGGTGGAATTTCCCGGGGACAGCGATCTGGTGAGATTCGTGGAATTTGCCCGCAACCAGCAGACGCAACTGGAGCGAGAAGTTCTGCTGCGCAAGAACTGCGACAGCATCCAGGTCCTTATCGGGGAAAACCGTTTTGAGGATGCCGTTCGTGCCGCCACGGCAGCGCTGAGGACTTTCCCTGGCAACGAAGAAATCCGACGCCTGCAGCAGCAGGCGGAGTTGCAGGACAAGAAGCAGCAAACCCGGAAGGCGATCGAACAGAAGGTCAAGGATATCCGGGTAAAAATCAACCGGGAGAAATTCAGCGACGCGATCAAGCTGGCCAAAGAAACATTGATGACGCTGGGCCCGGACACAGACGTCAATCAACTGTTGAATTCCGCCCAGGTCGAATTCACCGCGCGGGAGAAAAAGAGAAAGCAGGAGCAGGAACTCGAGTCCATCCGGCTGCTGGTGAAGCGGGGACAGCTGGATGACGCGACCCAGGCTCTCAGCCAGTCGCTGGCGGCCGAGACCCTGGTCAACTTCGATCCCCGCGTGCAACGGGTCGTAGACGAAATTGATGCGGCCCGGACGCAGGCCGGCTCGCCCTCGCCGTCTAAACCGGATTCCGGTCCTCCCCCGGGATTGTCGAAGGAATACGCATGGGAGGGGCCGCCCCCGTCAGATATGGGTGGTGTGGACACCGCCTCCCAGACCAAACTGGCTGAACCGCAGAGTTCTCCTTTTTCGGCGTCCATGTCGAGCGCGCCCGTGGCGCCGGCGAGTCCCGAGGCTCCCACGCCCCCGGTAGCAGCGGCGCCGCCAGTGATCCAGCTGCCCACGATCATGCCGCAGCGGACACCGCCGGCGCCGAAGTCTCCGGTCAAGGAAAAACCCAGGGCTGCGACTCCGCCTGCGCCGCAAAAGCCACCGGCTTCGCCAAAGCTGTCGAGTCCGGCCGTGGTGGCTCCAGTGCAGCCGAAGAAACCGGAGCCCCCGGTAGCAGCAGCGCCGCCAGTCATGCAGGCTTCGACGACGATTGTGCCGGAGCGACCTGCGCCGGCTCCGCCGAAATCGCCGGTTAAAGAACGCCCCAGAGCGGTGGCTCCGCCAGTGCCGCCCCAGACCATATCCCGACCGGTCGTGCAGGAGCCGGTTGCGCCGCGAACTGCACCAGTACCGCCGCCACCTCCGCGCCGGGCTCCGGTGGTCGCAGCTCCGACGCCTACGCCACAGCCACCTCCTTCCCTTGCCCCCTGGAAGCGGCCTGCCGCGATTGCCGGAACCGCCGTGGTCACGATTGCCGCCATCTGGCTCGGACTGCACCAGCCGTCCGAGAAAGCGAATCCCGTGAACGTCGCCCAACCTGTCGCCACTCATCCTCAGCCTGCGGTCAACCCGCTTGAGGTGCGTCAGCGCGAGGTCATGGATCGGGCCGACGAGCGCCGGGCGAGTGGCGATCTCAGCGGGGCCACTCAACTGCTGCAATCCGCGGCTGCGCTCAACGGCCCGCTGTCTGCCGAAATTCAGGCCAAGCAGGCGGAAATACAGGCGGAAGCCAACGACGCGAAACTCGCCACCCTGCGCCAGAAGGAAGAGCAGGCCTGGCAGAGTGCAAAAAAGGATGTTGACGCCGACCGTTTCAGCTCCGCGGAGAAATACCTGGGCAGCATATTGGCGATGCCCGAGGGCGGCTTAAGAAAAGACGAAGCCAAGAGATACCGGGACCAGGTCATCCCTCAACGCAAGCAGGAAGAGGCCTTGTGGGCGCGGGCGAAGAAGGACTCACAGAAAAGCGACCTGGGCAGCCTCAAGCAGGCCGACGATACTCTCGGCCAGGTCATTCAGCTGGGTGGGCCGAGAAAATCGGAGGCCGAGCAGCTGCGCCAGACTGTGGAAGGCAAGGTGACCAGCCTGGGGCAGCAGCAACAGCGCGAACAACAGATCGCGGAGCTTCGGGCAGGGGTGAAGCACGACCTGGGGCAAGGTGATTTTTCGGCTGCGCGGCAGAAAGTCGATCAGATCAAACAGGTAGGCGGCGATCCAGGCTCTTCATCATCGGAGATCGAGCAGGCTGAAACTCGGCGTCAGGCCGACACCGAGTTTCAACAAATTGTGCAACGGTACCAGGCGGCCAGCGACAAAAACGGCTTGGAAGTCGCCCGCAATAGTTTGCAATCCGTGGCCCAAGCAGGCGGACCTCACGCCGGCGACGCACGGCGTTACCTTGGAGAAATTAATTCGAAACTTGCGGCGCTGAAGCAGGATGTGGCACCGCCTGCGCAGCAACCGGCCGCAAAAGTGGAAGCCCCGGCGCCCAAGATTGACGATCGCCCGGCCATCAACAACCTGGTTCAGCAGTACGCTCAGGCTTTCGAACAAAGAAATGCGGATGCCCTGCGCAAAATCTGGCCCAGCATCGGAAACAAGTATGACAAGTACAAACAGGTCTTCGCCATGGCCGTCGCCTACCGTATGGACGTCCGAATTGACAGCCTGGATGTTGCCGCGGACGGACAGAGCGCGACGGTCAACTCCTCGCTCATGCAGGAAGTAACAGTGCGGGGACAAAAACCCATGAGCCACAGCGATAAGGCAGTGTTCCACCTGTTAAAGTCCAATGGAGCTTGGGTGATCGGCGATGTTCAATAAACAAATTCCTTCACTAACACACTGCGCGGCGGGAGCGAGGAATGCGATTGGGCCAGCAAATACAGCCACTTCGCGCGCCATCCGGCGGGAATTGGACTTGAACAAAACCGTCGGCCCGGGTACACTTTCTCACTCCGTGGACCCCCTTAACGCGACAGCGTCCCAAAAAAACCGAGCGAACCCAACTGTTGTAGCGCATGACCTCCAGTCCAGCTTCGGGAGATTCGAGATGATCAGAAAGGCTGTAACCGCCGTGTTTACCGGCCTGCTTTTGGCTGGAAGCGCTTTTGCCGGAACACCTTGCCCGCCGGGTAGCCAGAGGATTGCCTGCGTCATTCCTCTCGAATACGGTTCCGGCCAAAACGGCGAACCTTTCTCCGCTGCCGGCAAAGGGGTCTTTGCCAGTCAGGAGCATGAGGGTCACTTTAACAACAGCCTGAGCCAGTTGTTAGGCCCGTTAACGGCAGAGATCGGCAGACAGTCGAACCTGTTGCCTTTGGCATCACCTTCTTCTGGCATCCTTTTGACTTACGACTCTTCTCTTAAGACTTTTGTCCCCAGCACCGACAGCAGCCTGGGACCTATACTGGGAGAGCGCGCCGAAACGGTTGGACGACATCGCGTCTTCGTCGGCTTCAGCTATCAGTTTTTTAATTTCGACAAGATTGACGGCGTGAATCTGCATAATTTTCCGGTGATGCTTCCTCACGCGGACGACAGCGTGGACAACACGGCACCCGGGCAGCCAGCGCCTACGGTTTGCAAGGCAGCGATCACCGCGACGACAAACCTCAATGGCTGCTCGTTTGTCCGCGACCTGATCTCCACCGTAAATTCGATTGATCTGAAGATCAACCAATACACCACTTATGTGACGTTTGGTCTCACCTCCCACATCGATCTTTCGTTCGTCATTCCAATCGAAAACGTTCGCATGTCGCTGCGTTCTCAGGACGAGATCATCCTGGGATCGAACGGACTTTACGCCGTGAAGGCCGGCACACCTGACAGTCAGACGGCAGCGCCGCGCTTTAACCACTTGTGGGGGAACTGCCCAAACGCCAAGCCAGTGCAGGGAGCGGCCGGGCTGGCCGCTTCCTGCTTGGACCATGTATTTCCTGATCCGAATGGGCTGGCGGTTGGAGGCAGCAGCGGCGTGAATGCTTCGACCGGAGTGGGCGACATCGTGGTCCGGGGGAAATACAACGTATGGCACGGCGAACGGGCCGGCATCGCCGCAGGAGTGGACGTTCGTCTGCCTACCGGCGACGAGTTGAACTATCAGGGATCGGGCGCCTTTGGCGTAAAGCCGTTTGGCATTTTTTCCTATCGTGCGCGGATCTCGCCTCATGTGTTGGCGGGCTACGAGTGGAATGGCAAGTCCATCACTGCCGGTGACTTTGTGACCGGAACAAAGGCCAGCGTGCCCAATGACTTCGTCTACAGCGCCGGCGCCGACGCTTCGATCACGAAATGGCTGACCGGGTCCTTCGACGTAATTGGGCAACGAATCTTCTCGACCAGCACGATCATTGGGGGACAGGTATTCGGCACACGTGCACTGTCCGTGGTACCGCAACAGTTTCTTGCCCCGTGCGGTACCTGTGCGGCAAACCCGGATCCGGCAACCGTAACGCACAACAACCTTCAACTGAGCGCCACCAGCCGCGCGTACAACATCACCAATGCCTCCATGGGCGTGAAGTTTCGTCCCCTGGGCAAGGTTTCGAAACTGGTGGTGACGGCTAATCTGCTGGTACGGCTCGATGAGGGTGGTCTGAGCTACAAGCCCGTGCCGCTGGTGGGAGTCGGCTACACGTTCTGAAGCAGGACTAGGGATTACAAGACTTGCTGGAAGCGCCGCTTCGCGGCGGCAGGTCACTACCCGGCCGGCTTGCAGGACTTATCAGCCGCCCATTGGATTTGTTTTAACCCGCGATGCGTATCGCATGCTCCTACCGTGGCCGTCCAAGGGTCCATACGACCTCAGAAAAAGAATTCGTATTTGGCCGTGCGGAAGCGAAGTTTCCTATTGGCCTTGATCTGTCGCCCGACCAGAAAGTATCGCGCCTGCACGGACGCATCTGGTACGAAGGCCGCTCCTGGTGGCTGGAGGATCTGGACAGCTCCCACGGCACGAAAATAAACGATCGGGAAATCAAGGGCCTGGGGAAGCAGGAACTCAGTTTGAACGACGTCATCCACGCCGGGGAAACTACTCTGCGCGTGGAATCCCTCGAGGTTGGCCACGCTAGCGCTCCCACCAGTTACCTTGAAGCGGGGGCGGCGTTGCCCTCGCAGGAGAAGGGAGTTGCTCCGAACCTTTCAATCACCAACGACGTTGCCGCTAACCAGGTCAGCCTGGGGCCATTGCCGGGTACTAGGGACGAAACTGCTCGCCGCCTCGGCCTTATCTGCGATCTGCCGCTCCAGTTCACCACCAAGGGCACGCTGGATTCGCTGCTGCCGGCGGTTGTGGCCAGCCTGTGCCAGTTGTTTCCGAAAGTAGAGAGTTGGGCGCTCGTCCTCCGCGAAGCGAACACGGGAAATCTTCTGTTAAAGGCCTACAACTCCTCGCGGCAGCCGTACTTGAGTGAGACCCTGGCACGCCGCGCCATCAGTGAGCAAAAGGCGTTCGTGTGGCGGAGAAACGTTGAAGTTGACATCAGCAGGAGCGTCATGCAGAACGCGATCGATCTTGGTATGTATGCCCCTCTGGTTTGGCAAAACGAGGTCGTGGGCGTCATCTGCGGAGGGGCGATCAGCGGCGAAACCGGCTTTTCAGATGAGGACTTGCGTTTGCTGGTGGTCGTGGCACAATATGCCGCCATGGCGGTGGCTACCCACCGCCTGCAGTCCTTGTTGAAGAAAGAATGGACCGCGAAGGCCAACCTGATGCGGCAGTTTTCCCCCAAGGTGGCCGAGCGGCTGCTCACATTGCGCGGACGCTTGCGACTTGGCGGCGAACGCAGCGAAGTGACGATTTTGAATGCGGACATTCGCGGCTTCACCAATCTCGCGCATGAAATGGATCCCGATGAAGTCGTGCATTTGTTGAACGAATATTTCGCGGCGGTCGTGCCTGTGCTCTTCGCCCGCAACGGCACCATTGACAAGTACATGGGAGACGCCATCCTCGCTGTGTTTGGAAGTCCGGAAAGCGATCCCGAGCAGCATCAGAATGCAGTACTCGCGGCGGTAGAGATGCAGGCAGCGGTGGCGAAACTCAACCAGGACCGCGGGCGACGCGGCGAACCCTGCCGGGAGTTTGGCATTGGAGTTCACTGCGGGGAGGTCGTGCATGGTTTTGTCGGGACCGCGGACCGCATGGAATTCACGGTGATCGGCGACGTGGTAAATCGGACCGCTCGCTATTGTTCCGCCGCCGAGGGCGGACAAGTCCTGGTCAGCGCCGAAATGTATGAGCGAGTGTGGAAAGTGGCGGAGACGGAAAAGGCCACCATCAAGACGAAACACGAGGGCGATTTTGTCGCCTATCGGGTCAAATCCATCAAGGATTCCTTCAAGAAGAACAAAGACGTCGAAAAGGGCTAGTTACACCTCGGGAATGAAAGTTAAGCGGACCAGGCCGGGCGGTATCAAGGAGCGCTCCAATGGCCCCCAGCTTTTCGACTTCTCCCAAAGGCCCGCAAGAGGCACACGTTTCCGGCGTAAACTCCATTCGAGCTTTTTCGATGCGAGAGTGCAGCAGTCTAACTCCGCCCATGCTTTATGTCTGTCCCCGATGTTCAACCGCTATTCGCCAAGAATAATGAGGAGTTCAAAATGCAACTAGGAATGATTGGTCTCGGAAGAATGGGTGCCAACATGGTGAGACGCCTGATCAAGGGCGGTCACCAGTGCGTAGTTTTCGACCGGAGTCCAGAGGTCGTCCAGGGCCTGGTCAAAGAGAAGGCTACGGGATCTTCGTCACTGGCCGACTTCGTGTCCAAGCTGACTCAGCCGAGAGCATTATGGCTGATGGTTCCGGCGGCGTTTGTCGACTCCACCTTAGCTGAACTCACTCCCCTCCTGGCGAAAGATGACGTCGTGATTGACGGTGGAAACTCCTACTACATTGACGACATAAGGCGGGCGAAGGAGCTCGCGAAGAAAGGAATCCACTACGTTGATGTAGGGACCAGCGGGGGTGTCTGGGGACTAGAGCGCGGCTATTGTCTCATGATTGGTGGATCGAAAGCCGCAGTGGATCGCCTAGATCCAATCTTCCGCACACTCGCGCCGGGAAAAGGAAACGCTGACCCGACGCCGGGCCGCACCCCAGGCAAGGGCACGGCAGAAAATGGATATCTGCATTGTGGTGAAGCCGGCGGCGGACACTTCGTAAAAATGGTCCACAACGGCATCGAGTATGGGCTGATGGCAGCATACGCCGAGGGGTTGAACATTCTCTCCCATGCCAACGTCGGCAAGAAATCCCGCTCGGTGGATGCCGAGACGACTCCACTGCGCGATCCGGAGCACTATCAATATGACTTCAATCTGGCGGACGTGGCCGAAGTCTGGCGCCGTGGCAGTGTTGTGGCATCGTGGCTGCTGGACCTGACAGCCAGTGCGCTGGCCAAGGAACCCACCCTCTCCAATTTTTCCGGCAGCGTGTCGGACTCCGGAGAAGGGCGCTGGACGATCCTGGCCGCTATCGACGAAGGCGCGCCTGTACCGGTACTTAGCGCCGCGCTTTACGATCGCTTTACCTCGCGCGGCGAAGGTGACTTCGCGCACAAGCTGCTCTCGGCCATGCGCTTTGAGTTCGGCGGCCACGCCGAGCAGAAAAAGGCATAAGAGGCGGCATGAAACCCAAGCGGAAGGTCCTGGTCATCGACATCGGCGGCACTCACGTCAAAGTTCTGGCTACCGGTCAGAAAGTGAAGCGTGAGTTCGCATCAGGTCCGAAGATGAGGCCTGCGGACATGGCCCGCCAGGTCAACGACATGGTCAAGGATTGGGACTACGATGTAATCTCAATCGGCTATCCCGGCCCCGTCGTGCATAGCCGGCCCTTGCGCGAACCGCACAACCTCGCGGCCGGGTGGGTGCGATTCGATTTCAAGAAGGCCCTCAACCGCGAGATCAAGATCATCAACGATGCCGCTATGCAGGCCCTGGGGAGCTATACCAAAGGACGGATGCTCTTCCTCGGACTGGGCACCGGTCTTGGCTCCGCAATGATTGTAGATGGACGGCTCGAACCGATGGAATTGGGCCATTTGCCATATCGGAAGGGCAAAACCTACGAAGACTATCTCGGTCTGCGCGGGCTGGAACGGCTGGGAAAGAAAAAGTGGGAGCATCACGTTCTCAAGGTCGTGGACGAATTCCGGGCGGCTTTATGTGCAGATGAAGTTGTGCTGGGCGGCGGAAACTCCAAGAGGCTGAAGAAGCTGCCGCTGAAAACGCGGCTGGGTGACAATGAGAATGCCTTCGTCGGCGGCTTCCGGATGTGGGACCCAAAGATTCAACTGGGGATCTAGAGCTGTTTCATCCTCCAGAGAGGCAGGCTTGCGATGTCTAAAGTTGTATTCCTCTTCGATGTCGACAACACTCTGCTGGACAATGATCGGGTCTCTGCCGACCTCAAGCACTTTCTCACCAACCTGGTAGGCCAGGAACGCCAGCGCCGGTATTGGGCTCTGTTCGAAGAGTTGCGTACGGAGCTGGGATACGCCGACTACCTGGGCGCGCTGCAGCGCTATCGCACCGAAAACCCGAGAGACCCGAATCTGCTGGCGGTATCGGAATTCCTGGTCGAATATTACTTCGCGAATCGGCTGTTTCCCAATTCCCTCGATGTGCTGGACCACGTTTCTCAGTGGGGACAGCCGGCAATTCTGTCGGACGGCGATGTGGTCTTCCAACCGCGCAAGATTCGGCGGTCGGGATTGTTTGATGGCGTCAAGGGGAATGTTCTTATCTATGTCCACAAAGAGCAGGAACTAGACGACGTTCAACAACGCTATCCCGCGGACCACTATGTATTGGTGGACGACAAGATTCGCATTCTTACAGCTGTCAAGAAGGTATGGGGAAGCGGTGTAACTACGGTTTTCGTGCGGCAGGGGCATTATGCCCTTGACCCCAAAATCATAGAGGCCTATCCTCCCGCTGACTTGAGCATTGAGCGTATCGGAGATCTCATGCAGTACGGGCTGGAAGACTTTATGGCCGCTTCGAGCAACAGTTGCGTTCGTGGCTAACCGCCTGAATCCTCTATGACTGCCAAACGTGGGAATCAACCTCTCAGCAAGGAGCATCAGCGCCTTCTGGAGCCGCACGACGGAATGGTACCGCCCTGGCGCAAATGGGGACCCTATGTATGCGAACGCTCATGGGGGAGTGTCCGCGAGGACTACAGTGCCGATGGCTGCGCCTGGGAATTCCTAACCCACGATATGGCGCGCAGCAAAGCCTATCGCTGGGGTGAAGATGGCATCGCGGGAATCTGCGATCGCTACCAGCTTCTGGTTTTCGCGTTGGCTATGTGGAATGGCCGCGACCCCATCCTCAAAGAGCGCATGTTCGGGCTCACGGGCAATGAGGGCAATCACGGCGAGGACGTAAAAGAATACTGGTTCTACCTCGACAACACTCCCACTCATAGCTATATGAAGGTGCTGTACAAGTATCCGCAGCGTGCATTCCCATACCGGCAGCTGATTGAAGAAAACCGCCGCCGCTGGGGTCAGGTAGGTGGGCGCGAGTACGAATTGCTGGATACGGGAATTTTCGATGACGACCGCTACTTCGATGTCTTCGTCGAATATGCAAAAGCCGGGCCGGAAGATATCTGTGTCCGCATCGAAGCCACCAACCGCGGGCCGGAAGCGGCTGAGCTGCACCTGATGCCTCACCTCTGGTTCCGCAACACCTGGGCCTGGACGGAAACACCGGGCGCGGAACCCTCCATCGGCCTGCAAAGGGCCGGGACCCACATTGCTCTGGTGGCGGACGGCACCCAGGCCGCCGCTGGCCTGCGCAACCTCCAGTTTCCCTACTCACTGGGAACCCAATACCTCTACGCCGAAAAGGGCGGAGAGGCGATGTTCACCGACAATGAGAGCAACCAGGTCAGGCTCTACGGCTGCGCGGAGAACCGCAAACCCCACGTAAAGGACGCGTTTCACCGGCACATTATTCATCAGGAAGACTGCCTGAATCCGCAGCAGACCGGCACCAAGGCGTGCGTTCACTACGACCAGACCGTCTCTGCTGGCGGGTCGATGGTTTTACGGCTGCGTCTCACTCCGGAAAAGCTAACGGCGCCCCTCAACGATGTGGATGAAATTGTCCGTCAACGCAAAGCCGAAGCCGACGAATTTTACGCTGTGGTGCATCCGCCGGCGGCCACTGCCGACGAAAAACTAATTCAGCGCCAGGCTCTGGCTGGAATGCTCTGGAGCAAGCAGATTTATCTGTGGGACGTGAATCGCTGGCTGGAGGGTGACAACCCGAAATTCCCGCCGCCCGAGTCGCGCAAACACATGCGCAACATTCACTGGCGTCACCTGAATTCGATGCGCATTCTTTCCATGCCGGACAAGTGGGAGTTTCCGTGGTTCGCAGCCTGGGACCTGGCGTTCCAGTGCACGACGCTGGCGCTGGTGGATCCGGAGTTTGCCAAGGAAAATTTGTGGGTGCTGCTGTTCGAGCAGTTCCAGCATCCCAACGGCCAGATCCCGGCCTACGAATGGGGGTTTTCCGATCTCAACCCTCCTGTGCACGCCTGGGCTTGCTGGCGCGTCTACCAGATGGAAAAGCAGCGCACTGGCAAAGGCGACACCGTCTTCCTGGAAAAATGTCTGCACAAGCTGCTGATGAACTTCGCCTGGTGGGTAAACCGGGTCGACAGCGAAGGCAACAACGTCTTTGAAGGCGGGTTTTTAGGATTGGACAATATTGCCGTCGTCGATCGCGGCGAGAAGTTTCCCAATGGCGCCATCCTAGAACAATCCGACGCAACCGGTTGGATGGGTTTTTTCTGTCTCTACCTGATGCGCATTGCCCTGGAACTGGCGAGTCAGAACCCGGTTTACGAAAGTGTGGCCACCAAGTTTTTCGAGCATTTCATCTACATCGGAGCGGCCATGAAAAAGATGGGCGGCCGCAACTACCAACTGTGGGACGAGCATGAAGGCTTCTTCTACGATGTACTCCGCTACCCCGACGGCGAATTCCACAAATTCCGGCTGCGCTCGCTGGTGGGCTTGATTCCGCTCTATGCCATCGAAGTGCTCGAGAGTGAAGAACTCGCGGCGCATCCAGGGTTTTTGCGAGATGTCGAGTGGTTCATCAAGAACCGTCCCGACCTGGTGGGAGACGCCTGTTATACCGTGGGCAACGGACAGAAGCGCTACGTGCTCTCGATCGCCGATCCCAACCAGTTCAAGCGGCTCCTCGAGCGCATCTGGGACCCGCAGGAATTTCTTTCTCCTTACGGCATCCGAAGTTTGTCCAAGTATCACGAGCAGCATCCCTTCCAGTTCGGAGATCGTTCCATGGGATACGAGCCGGCAGAGGCTGCGGTGAAGCTGATGGGAGGGAACTCGAACTGGCGCGGGCCGGTCTGGTTCCCAACTACTTACCTGCTGATCCATTCCTTCCTGCGTTTCGGCGATGCTGTTGGGGGGGACTTCTCCTTGCCCACCGCCGGCAGCAACGATCGACCGGTCACACCACATGAAATGGCGGGGGAGGCGGCCAACCGCATGATTTCGATTTTCAAGCGCGGACCTGACGGCAAACGGCCCTGCTTCGGCTACTACAAAAAATTCCAGGAAGATCCGCACTGGAACCAATGCCTCCTCTTCAACGAGTACTACCACGGCGACACCGGAATGGGCCTGGGCGCCAGCCACCAGACCGGTTGGAGCGGGCTGGTAGCCAATCTGATCGACGAATGGCGGCATTAGCGCCATGGCCCTGCGCAAACGGCTCCTGCTTGCCATCAGCCTTCTGCTGGGTCTGATCGTGGTGAGCACCACGGGATATCGCCTGATCGGCGGGCCATCCGTCAGCTTTCTCCAAGCCTTGTACATGGCAGTCATCACCCTGGCCGGAGTGGGCTACGGCGAGATAGTGGACACCAGCCACAATCCAGCACTCCGCGTATTCAATATCGGCATCGTGCTGTTCGGAGTGGCGATCACGGTTTACGTTTTCTCGGTGGTGGCCGCCTTCCTCGTGGAAGTGGAGTTCACCAACCCTTTCTGGAGGCGCAGAATGCAGCGACACATTGATGAACTCACCGGCCACCATATTGTCTGCGGACTCGGAGACACCGGCCGGCATGCGGTGGCCGAGCTGCAGAAAACCATGACTCCCCACGTGGTCGTGGATCTCTCGGAGGAAAATATAAAGAAGCTGAAGGGCCTGCACCCTGAAGCCTTGGGCGAAGTGCTCTTCGTCGTCGGCGACGCTACCGAGGAAGATGTTCTGGAGAAAGCCGGCCTAAGCCGCGCCAAGGGGCTGATTGCCGCCCTGCCGCTCGACAAAGACAATCTGGTCATCACTGTAATCGTGCGCCAGCGCTTCCCCAAAATGCGCATTGTGGCGCGCTCGGCGGAGCGCAAGTTTTCCGAGCGCATGATACGCGCCGGGGCCAATTCTACGGTCTCTCCCAGCCACATCGGCGGGCTGCGCATGGCCAGCGAACTGATCCGTCCGCATGTAGTCGGATTCCTCGACACCATGCTGAAAGAGCAAGGCAGGACGTTGCGGGTGGAGGAGATCGAGGTAAAACCAACTTCCCCGTGGGCAGGAAGCGCTCTGCACGCACTGAACCTCAAGGGTCGTTACAACCTGCTTGTTCTTGGACTGAAACGCCCGTTCGCGGAAGGCTCAGATTTGATGATAAATCCGCCGGACAACTCGATCCTGGACAAAGAGCAAATCATCATCGCGATGGGCGACGTAAAAGATATCCAGCGGGCCCGCCAGGATGCCGGCGCGTAAGCTCACAGGTGTCATCCTGAGTCGAAGCACCCCTATAATCTTTACGGTAGCCGGGGGCTTCGAACGTAAACCGCGAGACATGGCCGCTTATAGGCGTCCTTCGACTGCATAGCTGCTTCGCGAAGCGAAGCAGGCACTCCGCTTAGGATGACAACTAAGCGCTTACCGCTGCGTTAATCTGCACTTTCACTTTCAGCAGTTCGCCCAGTCTTACGAAGCCATCCAACCATGCCTGAGCTTCAGCGTCTCCGCGTTCGGCTCGCTCTCTTACCTCGCCGGCGACTTCGCGCATCATGCGGTAATAGGTATTCTGGGCTTCCCAGAGCCGTACCTGGAAAGGCAGGCTGAGAACCAGATCAACGGTTTCCTGCAAACGCGGGATTAAGCCCGGCTCCATGGGGTCGGCCACGAATCGGGTAAACAATCGCTCAATCGTACGGCGCACAGCGAACTCCAGAGTCACGGCATCGGGAGTCACCCCGGTACGCCGAATTTCCTCCAGGATTTCTCCGGACTTTTTCAGGTCAACATCCTCTACGGAAAACGCGTCGAGCAGGTCCGAGTTCAGCGTGAAATCCACCGCGAGCCGGAAACGGCGGGGCAAAGGCACTCCCAGATCAGTCACAAACCGGATCAGGTGCGCATGCTCGTCGTGGAAATTGCGATACATGGCGCGGGCCTGGTTCGTCGCTTCCTCCAGGATGATGCCCAGAATTTTTCTTTGCTCATCGCGGAATAGTAACCGCAGAGTGTAGGTGCCCGAGTTGAAGTTCTTTTCGATCAACCGAACCAGCTCGGCCAGGTCACCGCTAGCCACCGCCTTGTCGAGTTCAAGGTCGAGAGTGCGATACGCCTCCTCTCCCTGAACCTGACGTACTCCTCCAATCACGCTGTGGTCTGCGAGATGCAGCACGCCGAACGTGAGCTGGTCCGATTCCCGCGTGATTTCGGAGGTAACGCTGGCCTGTCCCAGCACGACCCGCAGTTTCCCCTGGCGTGAGGTGCGGTATTCCATTCGGGCCACGTCGTAACAATAGATGCGGATGTTGTCCCCATACTCTTCAAACACAGAACTGACCGCATAGTGAGCCCCGACTTTTTGCAAGTCCACCATGGCGGGCTGCACGTAGCGCTCGTAAATAGATCGTCCGTCGCCCTGTTCTGCAATATTGCTGCGGGCCTGCGCCAGCAAGTCGAGAAAAGGCGTGGCCATGTCCTCCGCGAACAATTGTCCGGCCAATTGCAGGGCCCGGCCGGCATACTGAATGACTTGGACTGTTTCTATTCCGGAAACCTCGTCGAAGAACCAGCCGCAGCTGGTGTACATCAGCATCAGGTAGCGTTGCAGTTCGAGCAGCTTGAGGCCGGTGACGGTTTCCGCCGGCGAAAGCTCCCGCTTCGCCTGCGCGGTCATGAAGCGAACTACATTCTCGAGTGCACGGTCGAGCACCACGTCCACATAGGCGTCCCGCGTTTGCCAGGGATTCTCAAAGAGCTTCTTAGCCTCGGTCTCGTAGCGCGGAGCGACGGTGTCACGCAGCCAGTCGAATGCCTGACGCAGGGGCGCTCTCCATTGCTGGTTCCAGTCGCCGTGGCCACCTGAATTGCAACTACAGTCGCTTCGCCAGCGCTCGATCCCGTGGGCGCAACTCCAGGAGGTGTTGCCAATGATCTTGGCTTCCATGGTGGGCGGATGTTTTTCGAGATATTCGCCGTAGTTGGTCAGCTTGGCCAGTTGACTGGTTTCGATATGGTGCAGAGCGAAAGCCAGCGCCATATCACCGTACGCGCGATGATGCCCGTAGGTCTCACCGTCAGTCGCGATGTGGACTAGTTGCGGCCATGTGCGTGCATCGGAAAATGCACCCAGAAGGCGTTCCGAGAACCGCCTGCCGTCGGCCAGAAGATCCTCAAAAGCAATGGCGCGGGAAATGGGTCCATCGTAGAAAAAGACGTTGATGGATTTTCCCGAGCCCACGCGAACTGCGTAGGCCATGGAAGGATCAATTCTGCCTCCGTCCACTTTGCGCCACACCCGTCCGCCGAGCGGCCTGACCCGTCCTGCCTGGTAGGGGGAGAGCATCGTGAACTTGATGCCAAGCTCCACCAGGACTTCTAGAGTTTGCAGGTCCACTGCCGTTTCCGGCAGCCACATGCCTTCAGGATGGCGGCCGAAGCGTTTTTCAAAGTCGCGGATTCCCCAGAGAATTTGGGTGTACTTATCCTGCCGGGTCGCCAGGGGAAGAATCATGTGGTTGTAGGCTTGGGCAACTGCCGAGCCGTGGCCGGAGAAGAGCTGCTGGCTTTCGCGGTCGGCGGTCAGGATTGCTTCGTACACGGACGGGCTTTTTTGCTCCATCCATGAAAGCAATGTAGGGCCGAAGTTGAAACTGATTTTGGAATAGTTGTTGACGATCTGAAGAATTCTGCTATCGCCGTCCAGAATTCGCGAGGCGCTGTTGGGCGCGTAGCACTCCGCTGTCACCCGCTCGTTCCAGTCATGATAAGGATAAGCGGAATCCTGGTATTCCACGGCTTCAAGCCAGGCATTTTCCCGCGGCGGCTGGTAAAAATGGGCATGCACACAAACGTACCGTTCCATCGACTCTCCCAAATGTTAGCCTCATTACGCGCGCGACGGGGGGCGAGTAGGGCAATCTAGACTAATTGCTTCCGCTACAATGTTTGACCCGACTCTTTTGCAACGTTGCCGGGATGGGGTCACAAACAACCGCCCCGATTCGTTCTGCATCTTTGACTAGCTGTCACCTGATAGTGAGCATAGGTTATCAGCAAAATTCGCAAACTGCTCAATCGATCCAAATTTTGGATGCGGCGCACTCATTCCGGGTTCCGCATGACCGGCGGTATCTGTTTATACTGCATTCGGACACGGAGAGCTTCGCTTCGCAGCACGAGGGGGGCGGCTTCACCGTTTGTGGCGCCTGCGTGCCCCGTTTTATTGCGGTATCAGATTACGACTGAGGCGATTGAGTGAACAGCCGACCTTCATTAGAACCCGCATATGTGCCCTGTTCAACCTATCGTCTTCAACTGAACCAGCGTTTTACGTTTTCCCAGGCCGCGGCGGTTGTCGCCTACCTGCATGATTTGGGAATTACAGACTGCTACACCTCTCCGTTCCTGATGGCCCATCCCGGCAGCATGCACGGCTACGACGTCACCGACCACACGCGCTTCAATCCGGAAATCGGCTCCGAGGAACAATTCACCGAATTCGCCCAGCGTTTGAAGCAGCGCGATATGGGGCTGGTTGTGGATGTCGTCCCCAACCATATGTGCATCACCCACCCTTCCAACCTCTGGTGGTGGGATGTGCTCGAAAATGGACCCGGCTCGGACTACTCCCGCCACTTCGACATTGATTGGAATCCGCCCAAATCAGAACTGGCCAATAAGGTCTTGCTGCCGTTCCTTCCCGACCAGTTTGGCTCGGTGCTGGAGAGCCAGTCTATTCGCGCGCTCTACGACAGCGGCGGGTTTGCTCTGGACTCATTCGGTACCCCCTTTCCACTGGCTCCGCGTTCATGGGCGCCTTTGCTGGAAAGAGCTCTGGTGAAGGCAAAGGAAAAACTTCAAGATACCGACGGGCACGTGCTCGAACTGGAGAGCATTATCACGGCGATCTCGCACCTTCCTCCGCGCGAGGTCACTGACCTGGCGAGAGTGCGGGAGCGGCAGCGAGAAAAAGAAGTCATCCGGCGGAGAGTGGCGGCCCTGGTCGAGGACAGTGATGTGGTCAGGGCGAGTCTGAAGGAAGTATTGACCGTCATCAACGGCAGCAAGGGAGATCCCCACAGCTTCGACTCGCTGGAGAAGCTTTTGGACGACCAGGCTTATCGCTTGAGTTTTTGGCGGGTTGCGTCCGACGAAATTAATTATCGGCGGTTTTTCGACATCAACGATCTGGCGGCTATCCGGGTGGAAAGTCCGGAGGTATTCGCCATCGTCCACCGCATTCCGTTTGATCTCATGCAGAAGTCACTGGTGTCGGGAATCCGTATTGACCATCCCGATGGTCTGTTCGACCCGCTGCGATATTTTGAAGACCTTCAGGCCCAGGCCCCTCTACCGGGCCATGCTTCGGGAAACGGCTCTGGAGGCGGGGCGCGGCGGCGGGTTTACCTGGCCGCGGAAAAGATTCTGGTCGGTAACGAAGAGCTTCGTCCAGGATGGGCGATCGAGGGAACCACCGGCTACGGCTTCCTCAACCTGCTCAACGGCGTGTACGTAGATTCTTCCAAGGCGCGCTTCTTCCAGCGTCTATACCGGAAGTTCACGGGATGGTCGCAGAGCTATTCCGATCTCATCTACGAAAGCAAGCGCCTGGTCATGCAGGTCTCGATGTCGAGCGAACTTAACGTGCTCTCGCGCCGTCTGGACCGGATTTCCGAGCAGCATCGCCGCTCCCGCGATTTCACGCTGGAAAGCCTGCGCGACGCGTTGCGTGAAGTGATCGCCTGCTTCCCGGTGTACCGGACCTACATCCGCACCGACACTCAGCATCCCGACGAGCAGGACGAACGTTACATACGCAGCGCCATCAAGACGGCAAAGCGCCGTAACCCCGCCACCAGCGGTTCGGTCTTCGATTTCATTCAGGACCTGCTACTGCTCAAAGATCCAGACAGCATCGGCGGGACCGACCGTGCCGAGCGTCGTTTGTTTGTAATGCGCTTTCAACAGCTGACCGGACCAGTCATGGCGAAAGGGCTGGAGGACACAGCGTTCTATCGTTACTGTCCGCTGCTGTCTCTTAACGAAGTTGGGGGATCTCCGGATAAGTTCGGAGTAGCGCTCGCGCAGTTCCACGGCAAAAACGTAACCCGCCGCCAGTCGTGGCGCAATGCTATGCTGGCGAGTTCCACGCATGACACCAAGCGCAGCGAAGATGTCCGCGCCCGCATTAACGTGCTCTCAGAAATTCCGGCGGAGTGGTATCGCGCCATTCGCTCCTGGCAACGCTTGAACGAGGAGAAGAAGGTCCAAGTGGCGGGTGAGGCCGTCCCTAGCGCGAACGAAGAGTACTTCCTCTACCAGACCCTAGTGGGCGCATGGCCACTGCACCCGATCGACGCCGCCGGGCATGCAGACTTTGTCGGCAGGATCCACGCCTACATGGAGAAAGCCCTACGTGAGGCGAAGGTCAACACCAGCTGGATCAATCCGAATACGGAATACGAGGCCGCTTTTCACAGCTTCCTCGACGCTATTCTGGATCGTTCGGCCGGGAAGTCGTTCCTCGAACTGTTGGCGCCGTTCCAGACCAGAATCGCACGGGCCGGAATTTTCAACTCGCTATCCCAGACTTTGCTGAAGATCGCAGCACCGGGTCTCCCCGATTTCTACCAGGGAACGGAGGTCTGGAACTTCAGCCTTGCTGATCCGGACAACCGCCGCCCGGTTGACTACGATCATCTTCAGGTGCTGCTCGGGCGGCTTCACGCTTCCGAGCCCGAGGATCTGGCGGCTCTCCTCGATCGGTTGGTTGCTGAGCCAGCAGACGGCAGCCTCAAACTCTATGTGACACGCTGTGCCCTGCGCTTCCGCCGGGAACATCGCGCACTCTTCGCGAAGGGAAGCTATCTACCCTTGCGCGCTGCCGGAGAGAAGAACAAGCACGTGATTGCGTTCGCCCGCTCCTTTCGGGGGACAACCGTCCTCGTGCTGGCGGGGCGTTTCTTTGCCCAGCTGGGTGCAGATCCTCGCGTCCCGCTGGGGGCAGATGCCTGGAGTGATGCGGAAGTCGTGCTGCGCAAGCAGCTTCCCTCCGGTCCCTATCGCGATGTTTTTACCGGGAAAACAGTCTCTTCAGTTGGTCGGGATAACGAAGTCGTCCTGCCAATTTCCGAAGCATTTTCGCACTTGCCCATTGCTATGCTGGTCAACCTTGACGGGAACAGTAAGGGTCAAGCTGATGGCGAGTAGTCCGACCGAACAAAGCTGGGAACTTCAGTTTGGCGCATCGGTTCGCGGCAACAACACGGCTGAGTTCCGGGTCTGGGCACCGAACCTGACCCACCTGGCAGTTCGTATACTGGGAGAAAGCCCGCGCACGATTCCCCTGACCCGGTCTTTGAACTCAGAAGACTCCGAGTTCGGGGCGACAGTTCCACAAGTCGGCGAAGGGACGGACTATTTTTACGTCCTCGAAGGCAATCGGGAGCGTCCCGATCCCGTGTCCCGATGGCAACCACACGGCGTACACGGTCCTTCCCGCATTGTTAATCCCGCGTTTCCCTGGTCTGACCAGGACTGGTCTGGAATACCGCTCAAGGATTTCATCACTTACGAGTTTCACACCGGCACATTTAGCCGTGAAGGAACTTTTGAAGGCGTCATTCCCCGGCTGCCCTATCTCCGAGACCTGGGCATCACCGCCATTGAAATTATGCCGGTCGCGGAAGTCCCCGGAAGTCGAAACTGGGGATACGACGGCGCCAGCCTCTACGCGCCCCAATCCTCATACGGCGGTCCGGAGGGGCTAAAGAAGTTGGTGGACGCCTGCCACCAGCAAGGGCTGGCGGTTGTTCTGGACGTGGTCTACAACCACCTGGGTCCCGAAGGAAGCTATCTTCCCGAATTTGCCCCTTGCTTCACCGATACCCACCACAATCCCTGGGGAAAAGCGATTAACTTTGACGGGCCCGAGAGCGATGGGGTTCGCCGTTTCATCATCGACAACGCTTTGTACTGGCTAACCGAATTTCATGTTGACGCGCTGAGGCTGGACGCCATCCACGGTATCTACGACTTCGGCGCTCGCCACGTTCTCGATGAACTTTCTGACGCTTTCCAGACTCAGGCGCAACGGCTAAAGCGCCAGGCTTGGTTGATCGCCGAGAGCGACCTCGAAGATGTTCGCATCATTAATCCACGCTCTAAGGGTGGATACGCGCTTGACGCGCAGTGGCACGACGACTTTCACCATGCTCTCTACGCCCTCCTCACCGGCCAGCGGGAAGGCTTTCTCATGGATTTCGGCACCCTCGGCGATCTGTCAAAATCCATTCGTGATGGATTCGTCTTCGACTGGAAACATTCGCGCTATCGCCAGCGTCATCATGGCAGCTCATCGAAAGACCGGCCGGGGGAGCAATTCGTCGGGTTCATTCAGAACCACGATCAGATCGCCAATACCAGCCGGGGCAAACGGCTGGCAAGCCTCGTTTCCGCAGGAGAGCAAAAGCTGGCCGCCGTGCTGACGCTTTGCTCTCCTTTCTTGCCGTTGTTGTTTATGGGAGAAGAATATGGGGAAACCGCTCCCTTCTTCTACTTCACCAGCTTTGAAGACCACGGTCTGGCGAATGCAGTGAGCGAGGGGCGTAAAAGGGAACTAGGATCGCACTATTCAGAGAGCGATTTCGCCGATCCGCAAGCCCTGACCACGTTCGAGCGATGCAAGCTGGATTGGTCAAAGACTGCGGCTTCGCCCTATGCCGAAATGCTCCGTCTCTACCGCGATCTGATTTCTTTGCGAAAACACCGCACCTGCCTGGGAAACTGTCGCAAGGATCTCACCGAAATCTGGCTCAATGAACAAGCGAAGACCTTCGTGATGAAAAGGACTGACCCGGCCGGCGGCAACGCTCTGTTGATCTTCAATTTCTCAGGCAAGACCCAGAGTGTTCCGATCGCAGGCACCTCCCAATCGTGGCGACTGCTCCTATGGACAGGAGACCCAGTCTACGGCGGAAGCCCGGAGCCGCGGCCGATGGAAATTCTAACCCAAGGTTCAACGTTGGCCGTATCCCTGGCGGCATTTGAGGCCGTCATATACCTGGATTGACGCCGCCTTTTGGGCTAAGTGTTCATCCCCGTTGTCTCATCTGGCTCCCTTGTTCAGATGAGCGTCGGGCTGGCGCACGGTGCGCCATGGCATGTGATAAATTTTAAAAACAGGCCAAATATCAGTATTTTCTCGCGCCGACGGGCTTTCGATAGGCTCCGCCTGACTTTGACCGATGGCGACGAATGGCCTGGAACTAACACTGGGAGGGCTGGTACCGCGAATGACGGGCGAACAGAACAGCGTCATCACGCCCGCATTGTCCCGACGCGTGGCCATCGAGAACGTCCAACCGCAAGTGGATTGTGGACGATTTCCCATCAAGCGCACTCTCGGCGACCGCGTAACGGTGACCGCCGACATCTTCGCCGACGGCCACGATATTGTGTATGCCGTCCTGAGACACCGCCCTGCCGCTCAGCTCGATTGGGAAGAAGTTCCGATGGAGGCGCAGTCCAACGATCGGTGGCAGGCAGAGTTTACTGTCCCGGCTCAAGGGCGCCATCTCTACACGCTGCAAGCCTGGCTCGACCACTTTCAATCCTGGAGCCGAGATCTGGAGAAGAAGTTCACAGCGGCACAAGATATATCGGTCGACATCTTGAGTGGTATCCAAATGATCAAAGCGGCCGTCGCCCGCGCCGGTGCAAAAGACAAGGCGCGACTCACGACTGCAGCGGAGGAGATAACCAAGCTGGCCGCAACTGACCCGCCCAAGGCCGTGGAGAAATCGTCGAGCCCGGAACTTAAAGCGCTGATGATCCGGAACGCGGATCGCCGCCGGGCAACCACCTACGGCAGGGAACTCGAGGTTATTGTTGATCGCCAAAAAGCTCGCTTCAGCGCGTGGTATGAGATGTTCCCGCGTTCTTCGTCTCCGCAACCCGGCCGCCACGGAACTCTGCAGGACACCATCAACAGGTTGGGACACGTTGCCGGCATGGGCTTCGAAGTTCTCTACCTTCCTCCCATTCACCCCATCGGCCGCGTAAATCGCAAGGGAAAGAACAACGATGAAAAGGCTTCTCCTCACGACGTGGGCAGCCCGTGGGCAATTGGAGCCAAAGAAGGCGGCCACAAGGCCATTGATCCGCAACTTGGAACGCTCGAGGATTTCAAACAACTGGTGACGCGCGCCAAGCAATTGGGAGTGGAGGTCGCGCTCGACCTGGCCTACCAGTGCGCGCCTGACCATCCTTATGCAAAGGAACACAAGGAGTGGTTCCGCATTCGCCCGGATGGCACCGTGCAGTATGCCGAGAACCCGCCCAAGAAATACCAGGACATCTATCCCTTTGATTTCGAGACGGAAAAAGGCCAGGAGCTATGGGAAGAACTCCGAAGCGTGGTGCTCTACTGGATTGACCAAGGCGTCCGCATTTTTCGCGTCGACAACCCTCATACCAAGCCGTTCGATTTCTGGGAGTGGTTGATCACCGACATAAAGGACCGCCATCCCGACGTCTTGTTTCTCGCAGAGGCTTTCACCCGGCCGAAAGTGATGTATGAACTGGCCAAGCTCGGGTTCACCCAGTCCTACACTTACTTCGCCTGGCGAAACGGCAAATCTGAGCTCACCGAATACTTCAAGGAAATCACGCAAACCGATGTTCGGGAGTACTTTCGTGCGAATCTCTGGCCCAATACTCCGGATATCCTTACGGACTTCCTGCAAACCGGCGGGCGCCCAGCCTTCATGATCCGGGTGGCCCTGGCTGCAACTCTCGGCGCGAACTACGGAATTTATGGTCCGGCTTTCGAGTTGGGAGAGAACCGCGCAGTCCGAGCGGGAAGCGAAGAGTACCTCGACTCGGAGAAATACCAGGTTCGCACCTGGGAATTGGACAGTCCCACCAGCCTGGCTGAATTGATTACAAGAATTAACCAGATTCGGCGTGAAAACCCAGCGTTGCAGTCTGACTTGAACCTGAACTTTCACCCTGTCGACAACGACCAGATCATTGCGTACAGCAAGATGAGCGACGATCTGTTGAATATCATCGTTGTGGTGGTGAACCTGGACCCGCAGCGCACTCAAGCCGGAATGATTGACCTGCCGCTGGATCTGTTTCGCCTTGATCCCCGGCAGCCCTACCAAATGCACGATTTGCTCACCGATGCGAAATATGTCTGGCGCGGTGGGCACAATTATGTCGAACTCAATCCGCAGCGCTTGCCCGCCCACATCTTTTGCATCCGGCGGCGGGTGCGCACGGAAAATGGCGTCGACTACTTTGTTTAAGAAGTGAGTTGCAGGAGGGAAATGCCTTGCCCATGTCTCAGGACCAGCTCTGGTACAAGGACGCAATCATCTACCAGGTCCACGTCCGCACGTTTTTCGATACCAACGCGGACGGAATTGGCGACTTTCGGGGCCTGGCACAGAAGCTCGACTATCTTCAGGAGTTAGGCGTCAACGCCGTCTGGCTGATGCCGTTTTTTCCTTCGCCTCTGCGCGACGACGGCTACGATATCGCAGATTATTTTTCGGTACATTCGAGCTACGGCAGTCTCGAAGACTTCAAGTCCTTTCTCCAGGTCGCTCACGAGCGCGGTATCAGGGTGATTGTGGAAATGGTTTTGAACCACACCTCCGACCAGCATCCCTGGTTTCAGGAGTCGCGCAAGTCGCGAGACAATTCCAAGCGCGATTGGTATGTCTGGAGTGACACCGACACCAAGTATCAGGGGGTCCGCATCATTTTCGTGGACACTGAATTGTCAAACTGGGCATGGGACCCGGTTTCCAAGGAGTATTACTGGCACCGTTTCTTCAGTCATCAGCCCGACCTCAATTACGACAATCCAGCCGTCCGCGAAGAGATGTGGAAGGTGATGAAGTTCTGGCTGGAGCTGGGAGTCGACGGATTCCGCCTGGATGCCGTGCCCTACCTGGTCGAGCGCGAAGGCACATCGTGCGAGAACCTGCCGGAGACCCACGCCGTTCTGAAAGAATTGCGCGCCAAACTTGACCGGGAGTTTCCCGGCAAGATGCTGCTGGCCGAGGCCAACCAGTGGCCGGCGGATTTGCGCGCCTACTTCGGCGAGGGCGACGAGTTTCACATGGCATTTCACTTCCCGCTCATGCCCAGAATGTTCATGGGCCTGAAGCTGGAAGATCGTAAGCCCATCACCGAAATTCTTAAGCAGACTCCTCAGATTCCCGGATCGTGCCAGTGGTGCCTGTTCCTGCGCAACCATGACGAACTGACTCTCGAGATGGTCACCGACATGGAGCGCGACTACATGTATGACACGTATGCGCGCGATAAGCACATGCGCATCAATGTCGGCATTCGTCGCCGACTGGCACCCCTGCTGGACAACGATCGGCGGCGCATCGAGCTGATGAATGGAATGCTGATGTCGCTTCCGGGCACTCCCATCATTTACTACGGCGATGAAATAGGTATGGGTGACAATGTCTATCTGGGCGATCGCAATGGTGTGCGGACACCCATGCAGTGGCAAGGCGGCTGGAACGCCGGATTTTCTGGCGCCGACCCCGAGAGCCTTTACTCCCCGCTCGTGCTCAACCCGGTTTATGGCTACCAGGCGGTGAACGTCGAGTCTCAGAAGCGTTTTGACCACTCGCTGCTGTGCTGGATGAAGCGCATTATCAAGGTACGCAAGGCCAATCCCGTGCTGGGCCGGGGCTCGATCGAGTTTCTCCATCCCGCGAACCATAGGATTCTGGCTTACGTGCGGCAACTGGAGAAAGAGTCCATCCTGGTGGTGAACAACCTTTCCAGCACCGCCCAGGCGGTGGAACTCGATCTCCGCGCATTCAAAGGGACTATCCTGATCGAGATGTTCGGACGAAACATTTTTCCACGAGTGGGAGATTTGCCCTATCTTCTGACTCTTGGTCCATACCAGTTTTACTGGTTTCGTCTGCGCAAGATCTGAGAATTAACGGAGGCAGAATTTGGCCGAGGAAAGCATTCTTACGGATGAGTTTCTTCGCCAGTTGATCGACGTGGGTGAGGCAGACGTTCTTGTAGGTGTGCCCACTTACAACAATGCCGCCACCGTCGGTCAGGTGGTGCAGACCATTCGTGCCGGCCTGCTTAAATATTTCCCGCGCGAGCGCGCTGTCATCGTGAACGCGGATGGGGGCTCGCGAGATCAGACGCCTGAACTGATCCGGGGCGCTTCCATCAACGACCTGCAGCACTCGACTGATCTGAACGCCTTGCGTACGCTGCACAGCATCAGCGCGGAATATGCTGGCGGTCCCGCGACGGGCACGGCGCTGCGCACGATTCTGGCTTCGGCGGAACTTCTGCGCGTCTCCGCGTGTGCGGTGATCTCGCCCGAATCCACTACCATCGAGCCCGAGTGGATCGAGCGGCTGTTGCGTCCGATCTACCAGGGCAACTTTGATTTCGTCACGCCCCTCTACCGCCGCCACAAATTTGACGGACTGCTGATGCGCAACCTGATTTATCCCATGACCCGAGCCTTTTACGGCAAGCAGGTACGGGAGCCATACGCAGCAGAATTTTCCTTCTCCGGACAGCTGGCCAGCTATTTCCTCGGGCAGGAAATTTGGACTCACGAAGTCGGCCACACCGGCACGGAAATTACCTTGACGATTTCCGCCATCACCGGCGGCTTTCGCCTGGCGCAATCTTTTCTGGGCGTCAAGACTCACGTGGATGCCCGCGCCGCCGATTTGGTGGACGCCATGCGCCAGACCGTGGGCGCCCTGTTCTGGTCGCTCGAACCCAACTATTCTCTCTGGAGCGCGAGAACCGAGTCGCAAACCATCCCCACGATCGCCACAGGAGAAGAAGTGACCCTCGAGCCGCTGCGGATAAACCGTAAACGTCTTTTTGGCATGTTCCGCTCTGGAGTCGCCGAGTTGGAGCCGGTTCTCAAATCGATTCTCTCGCCCCCCACGCTCAGCGAGCTGCAAAGAATCTCAGCTCTAGATGAAGACGGCTTTCTCTATGGAGATGAGCTCTGGGCCCGCACGGTTTACGAATTCGCCGCTTCGTATCACAAAGCCGTCATCAGCCGGGACCACATTGTTCAGGCCCTGGCGCCTCTTTATCGCGGAAGGGCATTCACCTTTCTGGTCGAAAATCGTGAAGCTTCGCGAGAACAGGTTGAGCAGAACGTGGAAGATTTTTGCATGACGTGTGAACGTTTGAAACCGTCCCTGGTGGAACTGTGGAACGGAAGGAAGTGAGGTCACCATGCGGGAAATAATTGTCCATGAATTGACCCAGGCCACGCAGGAGTTGGTGCGCGAATTTGCGCGCTTCCTGCCGCGTCTGCTCGTGATGCTGATCGTGGTGCTCGTAGGCTGGGTAATCGCATACCTCGTCAAATCGATCCTGCGCAGCTTTCTGCGCCTCATCAAGTTCGACAAACTTTCCGAGGGCGCCGGAGCTACCCAGTTACTCAACAAGGCGGCGCTGCCGTCTTCGACTGAATTGGTCAGCCGCTTCGCCTTTTGGACCGCCTGGCTCGGTTTCGTTCTGGTCGGAGTGAGCGCGCTGGGCATCCTTGGCATGCAGGAATACGTCACCCGCTTTTTCGTTTTCCTGCCCCGCTTGCTGGTGGCCCTGATCTTCCTGTTCATTGGATTGCTGGCGGCCAGCTTTTTCTCGCGCGCCGCTCTGCTCTGGGCGGTCAACACCGACATGCCCTCGCCGCGGCTATTGAGTTCCGCGGCCCGGGTTCTGATTACCGTCTTCACTGCATCAGCGGTCTTTGAGGAGCTCGGCCTAGCCGACTCCACCATGCTGCTGGCCTTTGCCATTGTGCTGGGAGCGGTAATGCTGGGCCTGGCCATTGCATTTGGCCTGGGCGGACAGGATCTGGCCAGAAGATTTCTTGAAGCTCGCTTCGCCCCGGAAAAAAAAGAAGGACAAGAGCGGGAGGACGAGCTTTCGCCCCTTTAGGCTGCCTCAGAAAATTGTCGGGCTGAGGGAATGAGGGTGGAGCAGGGGCCTTAGCCCTACATCAGGAGATCTTCTCTTACGAGCGGCTTCGCTGAGGTACCTAACAAACATTTCCAGAGGTCTCACGGATCGCCATGCCAACCAGTTCATCTCCGCAAGACCCATTGCTTGATGTCCTGAAGGGAATCGTTCCGTCCGCTCTGCCAGAATTTCTGGTGAAGCAACGCTGGTTCGGCGCAAAGGCCCGCACGATTTCATCTGTCGAAGTTTCCGACATCATCCCTTTCCATTCCGACGGCCTCCGCTCCTACTTCATTCTTGCCCAGGTCAAGTACACCAGTGGGCCAGTCGATACCTACCACATCCCGCTAGTACCGGCTCCGGACGGCGCCGCACAGCTCGATTCCTCCTTATTGCTGAGAATCCAACCCGGGAGTTCTCCTCAAGTGATCGTTCTCAAGGACGCGTTGACGGACGAGAACTTTCTCGCCCATTTGCTCGACGCAATCGCAACCGGTGTTTCCTTGCGCGGAGCCAGGGGCATGGTGCGAGCAGTCTCCACCCCGACACTGCAGTCGCTCTGGCAGCCCTCGCAAGGTCTGCTTATGCCATCCGTAATGCGCGCAGAGCAGAGCAACAGCTCGGTGGTTTACGAGAAGCGTCTGGTGCTTAAGATATTTCGTCGCCTGGAGGAGGGTCTGAACCCAGATTTGGAGATCGGCTCTTTTCTAACGGGAAGAACATGGTTTGGCAATGTGCCTCCACTGGCGGGATATCTCGAATATCTGGGGGAAGGGGGAACCCGCACAGCGCTTGGCCTGCTGCAGGGCTACGTCACAAATCAAGGCGATGCCTGGCAGTTCACCCTGAAAGCTCTCGCGGAATATTACGACAGGGCGCCACGGTCGGACGGTCTGGTGATCGAAATACCTCACGCACCGCTTCTCAACCTGTGGCACCAGGCATTACCCGATGGGGCGAGGCAGCGAATCGGCCCCTATCTCGATGCAGCGGCACTGCTGGGCCGAAGGACTGCGGAACTTCACTTGGCCTTGGCATCTGCTCCGGAAGACCATGATTTCGCGCCGCAACCACTCTCCGAAGCGGATCTTCGAGCTTTCGCGAATTCCGCACTCCAGCTGCTGACCGCCAACTTTGACTTGCTCCGCCGACTCAGGAATGGAATGCCGGAACACTCCCGGCAAGATGCTGACAGCGTGCTCGGACTTGAAGAATTTGCGCGCCGCCGCTTTCAACGCCTCGCCGGATTGAAAATCTCGGCCGTGGTCACCCGCATCCACGGCGACTATCATCTCGGCCAGGTCCTGTTCACCGGCAACGACTTTGTCATCATTGATTTCGAAGGTGAGCCTGCACGGCCTCTTGAGGAACGACGCAAAAAGCGGTCGCCGCTGCAGGATGTTGCCGGCATGCTGCGCTCGTTCCACTACGCTGCGTATGCCCTACTGCTCCAGCAGCAAAGTGGTGAAAGGTCGACGCAGAAACAACTTCAAGTCCTGGGACACTGGGCCCAGTACTGGCAAAAATGGGTATCCGCAACTTTTCTGAAAACGTATCTCGAGGTGTCAGGAAATTCGAACTTCATCCCCCAGGACAGGGAAGAGCTAGCACTGCTGTTGGATCTATACCTGCTGGACAAAGCTGTCTACGAGCTCGGATATGAACTGAACAATCGGCCATCATGGGTGCGGATTCCTTTAGATGGCATCTCGCAGCTGCTTCAATTAGCAATTAGCAAGTAAGACTTGGCATCTAGCTAAGTGCCATTTTCTCATTGCCAGCTGCGGAACTCCCTTACGCCGGCACGCTCTTCGGCTTGCCGAAGGCCTTCTGGATCAGCGTGTAGCGCGCGGCGCCCATGATCCCGCAATCGTCATTCAGCACGACTTTGACCGGCATCTCTTCCAGCAGTCCGCGCATGCGTCCCTTGCTCAGGAATGCTTCCATGAACGCCGGGTCCTGCATCCTGGCCAGATTTTTGGCGGCAATAATGCCGCAAATAAAAATCCCTCCTGTCGACATGAAAGTCAGAGCGCAGTCTCCCGTCTTGGCGCCGTACAAGCTGGCAAAAATAGAGAACGCCTGGTCGCAAATCGGGGCCTTCTTTCCCTGGGCGACCTGCGATATCAGCGCCGGGGCGTCGTGTGTTTTGTCCATCTGCTCTTTCAGCCACGCCGGCTCCTCGGCCTTCTTGGTATCGCGAAGAAACTCATAGATGTTCTTGATCCCAGGGCCGGAAAGAAGGCGCTCCGTGCTCACGTGGCCGTGCTTTTTCAGGATGTAGCCGAACAGTTCGACTTCCAAATCGTTCCTGGGCGCGAAATCCGTGTGTCCGCCTTCGCAGGCAAAGGGATGATGCCGGAAGCCGTCCCAATAGAGACCCGCCACACCCAGGCCAGTTCGGGCTGCGATGACGGCGCGATTTCCTTCCGCATCCTCCGATCCTGCCTGCAGCGTGACCAGATCTTTCGATTCCAGGGCATCCACCCCGTAGGCATAAGCCTCGAGGTCATTGATCAGGCCCACTGAATCGAGCTTGAGCTGTGCCGCCAATTCGCGCGAATCAATGGTCCAGGGAAGATTGGAAATTTTGCTGCGTCCGCCACGGACCGGTCCGGCTACGCCGAAACATGCGCTGTGCACCGGAATGCCTTCCCTCTTGACGAACTCCGCAACAATTTCGGACAAGCCAGCACGCTCCTGGCTGGGGTAGGTTGTTTCGACCACGCGTTGCAGCTTGCTGCCTTCAACGTTGAAAGCTGCGAGTCGAGTGCGGGTTCCGCCGATGTCGCCTGCGAGAATCATGGTTCGATTTTCCTCCACTGCCGGCCGTCACGGGTCAGCAATTCGTCGGACTCCGCCGGTCCCCAGGTGCCTGAGGGATAGTTGGGAAATCTGCGCGGGGGCAGGGCCTGCCACACATCCAAAATCGGGTCCACGATACTCCAGCCCGCCTCCACCATGTCGGCGCGCTGGAAAAGAGTTGCGTCTCCGATCATGCACTCGTAAATCAAAACCTCGTACCCGGTATATGCGTCCGCGCCAAAGTATTTGGTGTACTCGAAGCTCATGTCCACCGATCCCACGCGCAGCACCGGCCCGGGAACTTTCGCCCCGAAGCTCAACGATATACCTTCTACGGGCTGTATTTGCATGACCAGCTGGTTGCTGTGATTGTGGACGGGAGAGTTGCGAAAGATCTCAAACGGAGTGCGTTTGAACTGGATGGTGATTTCGGTATGGCGCTGCGCCAGACGTTTCCCTGTGCGGATATAGAACGGCACTCCGGCCCATCGCCAATTGTCGATGTTCAGCTTCAGCGCCAGAAACGTTTCGGTCCTGGATTCCGGGGCCACTCCGGGCTCGGAGCGGTAGGCCGCTACTCTTTCTCCGCCGATGATGCCTTCGCCATACTGTCCCCGTACGCTCGAATAGAGCACATCTTCGGAGTCCAGCGGCTGCACCGCCCGCAGAATCTTGGCTTGCTCGTTGCGCACAGCATCGGCCTGAAACGACACTGGCGGCTCCATGGCGGTGAGGCTGATCAGTTGCATGATGTGGTTGGGAACCATATCGCGCAGCGTGCCCGCGGTATCAAAGTAGCCACCGCGTAGTTCCACGCCCACGGTTTCCGCATTCGTGATCTGCACATGATCGATGTAACGCCGGTTCCAGATAGGCTCGAAGATGGCGTTGTCGAAGCGAAACACCATGATGTTCTGCACCGTCTCCTTGCCCAGATAGTGATCGATGCGATAGATCTGGGTTTCCGCCAGCACCGCTTTGATGTCCCGGTTCAAGGTCTTGGCCGAGTCGAGATCGTGCCCGAAAGGTTTTTCGATGACCACTCGGCGCCAGCAGCCCTTGCTCTGGTCAGACAGTCCCGCCTGGCCCAGTTGCTGGACGATGGAGGCAAAGAACTTTGGCGCTGTAGCCAGGTAGAACAGATAGTTCGATTGAGTGCCGTGCTCCTTGTCTACGCCTGCGAGTTGCGCGGCCAGGGTGGGATACGTGGCCGGATCGCCGAATTCGCCGCGCAGGTAGTAGAGCCGATCGCTGAACCACTTAAAGTCTTCGGTGTCCCGGTCACCGGCATTCAGGAAGCTGGTCACCTGGTCGCGAAATTGATCGCGCGTCAAATCGTCGAAGGCCACACCGACGACGGCAAAGGTCTTGGGAAGCAGCTTGGCTTTCACCAGGTTATAAAGGGCAGGAACCAGCTTGCGCTTGGTCAGGTCACCGGAGGCCCCGAAAAGGACCACCACGCATGGACCGGCCACCTTGCCGATCTGCGTGTGTTGCTCTTGCCCGCTCACTGTCGCTGCCGTTGCCATATCTTTTTTGGGGGGATTTAGATCGGGGTCGCCCGCACGCATTGTAGGACAGGGTGGGTGAAATTCACAATCGCGGACTGAGGCCGTTGTGGGTTAGTTCTGATAACCAACCCCGGGTCCAACCAGCGGTATCCATTTGCAGCTTGTCCGGTATAATCCAAATTCCGCTAGGGTAATCGCAGTAGTAGTAAAAGGGGTGGAATGAAAGTTCGGCCCGGTGTGGAGCTGGCGAGCCTGAGCGATGTCGGCTGCCAGCGCGAAAACAACGAAGACCGCTATTCCTATTGGGAGCCGGCCAACGATCTGGAGTTCCCAATCAAGGGCCGGCTGGCCATTGTGGCGGATGGCATGGGCGGATACGAAGGCGGCCAGGAAGCCAGCCGCATCGCGGTTGAGGCCATCGAAGAGGCCTACGCGAATGGCGGAGTAGGGAACCCGCGTAGCTGGCTTCTGGAGGGCTTCCAGGCAGCGCACCATCGCATCCAGGAATACGCCGACAAGTATCCCGATTTGCATGGGATGGGAACCACCTCCACAGCGATGGCCCTAATTGGCCATCAACTTTTCTATGCGCACGTAGGGGACAGCCGCCTATACATGGTGCGGGGTTCCACCATCTCACGCCTTACGCACGATCACTCCTACGTCAGCCGGTTAGTCGAAAACGGCGTCCTCCGCGCTGAGGAGGCCGAATCGCATCCCCAGCGCCATATCCTGACCGCCGCACTGGGAGCCGGCGCCAGCGTCACTCCCGATTGTCCGGCAGAACCTGTTTCCCTCGAGTCTGGGGACGTTCTGGTGCTCTGCACCGATGGTCTGTGGGGTCTGCTCACCGAGAGCGAAATCCAAACCGCGGTTGCCGGAAAGAGCGCAGCTGAAATCTGCGACCATCTTGTGGACACGGCAAAAAGGCGGGGCGGCCCTGACAACATTACCATGCAGGTCGTACGGATTAACTGATCCTGTCGCCCTGGGAGCGGAATAACTGCGTCGCATCGCGAACCCGTGCATGCAGTCGAAGGACCCCTGCCCCAGGAAACCCTATTAACGCGATAGGGTTTTATGCCATCATGAGCGGGCATGAAAATCTCCCAAAAAGGCCTCTACGCCCTGCAGGCCATGATGATGCTGGCCCGGCACTACAACCAGGGGGCCATCCGCATCCGCGACATCGCCTATGAAGAAGTTCTTCCGGAGAAATTTCTGGAACTGATTCTGCTGGAATTAAAGAACGCCCGCATCGTCGAGAGCGTGCGCGGCGCCAAGGGCGGATACCAGTTGCGCCGCCCTCCGTCCGAGATTCAACTGAGTGAGATCATCCGGCTGATCGATGGGCCTCTGGCGCCTTTCGGCGATGCCGAGCAGCTCCGCAGCCTGATCGACCGTGACCTTGAGCACCGCGCCCTCTACCAGGTATTCCTCGAAGTCCGCGACGCGGCCGCCAAGATTCTGGAGCATACGACCCTGGCCGATATCGTAAACCCCAAGTTCGTCAAAGCCGGTAAGCGCCTGGGCAAGAAAAAGAGCGCCGACGCCCGAGTCTTACCCATTGTGTTGCCGGGAAATCCTCGCCGAAGCAGGGAAGACTGACAGTTTTCTACTTTCGTCGATTTGGCCAAGGGCGGCGCGGCGGTCATTTGTGAGAGGGTGGTCAGAGG
>Ga0157379_10000262_pt1 | contig 41315 bp, 32 predicted proteins | sample S25metaG_FD_121802 | JGI IMG/M metagenome (GOLD analysis project Ga0157379, IMG submission 121802) | Switchgrass rhizosphere microbial communities from Kellogg Biological Station, Michigan, USA - S2-5 metaG | ecosystem: Host-associated > Plants > Roots > Rhizosphere > Soil | place: USA... | reverse complement strand
TGTGGCGCTCGCGTGCTACGTCCTGGCGCTCCTCGCCAAGGAGATGGCGATCACGTTGCCGCTCGTCTGCGTCGCGTACGATCGCTTCGCACGCCGGCGTGACCAGGTCGGGACGGAGGCTGCGCGGCGCGCTGGCCGGCCGTCGTGGCTCGTCGTGGCGGGGATCATCGTGGGCGGCGCCGTCGGCTGGGTCGTGTATGGGCGGTTCGTCGAGCGCGTCCTCAAGGTGACCGAGTGGCACGGCGGCTCGGTCGGCACGAACTTCGCCACCGTGCTGCGCATCTGGGCGCGCTATCTGGCGCTGGTCGTGTGGCCGGCAAAACTCTCGGCGGACTACAGCGCGCGGGCGTTCCCCGTCTCGACGACGGCTCTCGATCCCTGGGCGATGGCCGCCGCCGTCGTGCTGATCGGCCTCGGCGTCCTCGCGGTCCTGCGCTGGCGGCGCGGCGGCCTCGAGGGCTTCGGGGCCGCGTGGTGGGCGATCACCCTGTTGCCGGTCTCGCACCTGGTGCCGTATCGCGAGCTCATGGCCGAGCACTACCTGTACCTGCCGATGATCGGCATGGCCTACGTGGCCGCGGGCGCGATCGACGGCGCCGCCCGCGCCTCGGCAGGCATCGCGGATGCCGCGGCGGCGCGCCGCCGGTTGGCGTTCGCCGTGCTGCTCGTCCTGACGCTCGCGGCCGCGTGGCGGACGGTGGTGCGCAACCGCGACTGGCACGATTCGCTGACGCTCTGGACCGCGACCGTCGCCACGTTCCCGGACTGCGCGCGCGCGCGGTTCAACCTCGGCCAGGCCTACTTCGAGCGGGTGCGCTTCGACGATGCCGAGCGCGAATGGCGCGTCGCGGCCGAGCTCGCGCCCGACGACGTGGACGTGCTCCTCGGCCTGGCGTCGCTCGCGTACCGCCAGGGCCATCTGGACGAGGCCGAGCGCTGGATCACGACGGCGCTCGCGCGCCGGCCCGACGACGGACGCGTGCAGAGCCTCGCGGGCTGGATCGCCCTCGACGACGGGGACCCGGCCCGGGCGCTGCCGCGCTTCGACGCGGCCCTCGCCCGGCTGGCCGATCCCATGTCCCACGCCGGGCGCGGGCGGCGCGACCGCAACGCGGCGCGGGAGGGCGCGGAGACCGGTCGGGAGCGCGCCGTCGCCGCCCTGGCACGGGCCGGGGGGGGCCGGTGACCGCCGTGGTCCAGTCGTCCGGCGGCCGGCCGTCCGCTGCGGCCCTGCCGCGCGCCGTGTGGCGTGCGCGCGCGGTCGTGGCCGCGCTCGTCGCCCGCGACCTGCGCGGGCGCTACGTCGGCTCGACCCTCGGTCTGTTCTGGTCGGTCGTCAATCCGCTCGCCCAGTTGGCGATCTACACGTTCGTGTTCTCGACCGTCCTTTCGGTGCGCTTCGGCACGAGCGACATGCCATTCGTGCTCTACCTCGCGGCGGCCCTCTTCCCCTGGCTGGCCTTCCAGGAATCGGTCCTGCGCAGCGCAACCTGTCTCGTCGACAACTCCGTGCTGGTGAAGCGCGTCGTGTTCCCGATCGAGGTGCTGCCGGTGCAGATCGCCGTGACGGCGCTGGTCCACCAGCTGATTGCCCTGGTGCTGCTGCTCGGCCTCATGGTCGCGCTCGGCGTGTCGCCCCACCTCTCGCTCCTGGCGCTGCCGCTGCTCGTCGTGCTGCAGCTCTTGCTGACGATCGGCATCGGCTGGACCGTCGCGGCGCTGCACGTCTATTTCCGCGATACGGCGCAGCTCCTCGGCGTGCTGTTCCCGATGTGGTTCTACCTGACACCGATCATCTACCCGACCCAGCTCGTGCCCGCCGGCCTGCGGCCGGTCCTCGCCTTGAATCCCCTCTCGGCGCTGGTAGAAGCCTACCGCGATGTGCTGCTCCACGGCGTCGTGCCGTTTGGCGCGCGCGAGCTATGGCTCGCGGCGGTGAGTCTCGGCGCCCTCGCCCTCGGCGCCGTGGTCTTCACGCGCGCCCGGCGCGATTTCGCCGATTTGGTGTGAAAGCCTCGTGAGCGCCCATGGGTGAGGCTCCCGTCATTGCGGCTGAGGGGTTGGGGAAGGTGTTCCGGATGTATGCGCGGCCGTTCGACCGGATGCGCGAGTGGGTCGGGGGGCGGGTCCGGCACGAGGAGTTCTGGGCGCTGCGGGACGTCGACCTGACGGTCGCGAAGGGGGAGGCGGTCGGGATCATCGGGGAGAACGGCGCCGGCAAGTCGACGTTGCTGGCGCTCCTCACCGGCACGACGACGCCGTCGACGGGGCGGCTCGCGGTCGAGGGTACGGTGGCGGCGATCCTCGAGCTCGGCGCCGGGTTCCATCCGGAGTTCACCGGCCGCCACAACGCCCGCATGTACGCGGCTCTCTTCGCCCTGCCCGACGTGGAAGATCTGCTGGAGCGGGTCGTGGCGTTCTCGGAGCTCGGACATTTCATCGACCAGCCGGTGCGCACCTACTCCTCGGGCATGTATCTGCGCCTGGCCTTCGCGCTCGCGGTCAACATCGATCCGGAGGTCCTGGTCATCGACGAGGCGCTGGCGGTCGGCGACCAGCACTTCCAGACCAAGTGCATCGAGCGCATCACCGGCTTCCGCGGGCACGGGCGGACGATCGTGTTCTGCTCCCACAACATGTACCAGGTGAAGAAGCTCTGTGATCGCGCCCTCTGGCTGCGGCAGGGACGCGTCGCGGCGCTCGGCGCGGTCGACGAGGTGGTCGACGCCTACCTCGAGCACTCGCGCGCCCGCGACGTCTCCGATGCGGCGCAGGCCGAGGCCCGGGCGGCGGAGGCAGCCCTGCTGCGCATCGTCCGGGTCAGCGCCGAAGGTCCGGGAGGGGTACCCCTCGAGACCCTGCAGAGCGGCGACCCGCTCACGGTGCGGGTGTGGATCGAGCGCGCCGGCGGGGCCGAGGTCGTCCCCGGGGTCGGGATCGCCGTCGTCCGCAACGACGGGCTCGTCTGCTATTGCGTGTCCACGGAGATGGATGGTATCCGCATGCAGCCGATGTCCGACGGTACGTTCGCGATCGCGCTGCATTTTCCGGCGCTGCCGCTCCTCGGGGGCGGGTACTACCTCAACGTGGCGACGACCGACGATCGGGGCGGCTTGCTGGCCTATGACGTGCGCGAGCGGCTGAATCCGTTCCGCGTGCGGAATCCGGCCCACGACTACGGGCTGGTGCGCCTGGCGCACACCTGGTCGGCGGCGGGCATGGGTTCATCCAGCGGCGCCTGAGGGGCGCCAGACGGCGTCCAGGACGTCCAGGAGGGGAATCGGGTGGGGGGTCACGGCGAGGGTGGTATCCCCGGTACGGGTGACATGCGCACTGCGTCAGGGGTTGACAATCGAGGCGCGGCCGACTATCTAGCGGCGCCACGTCCCAGTAGGACCAGGGTCGTCCGAACGGTCGTGTGGCTTGTCGTGGCGCTGGTGGTCGCTCAGATCACCGCCTGCCACCGCGGGTCGAAGGATACGCTGGCGGAGCGCGCCAAGGGGTATTGGGAGCTGAAACAGCAGAAGCGGTGGGAGGAGGCGTACGACGGGTATCTCGATCCAGCCATCAAGACGTCGCTTACCAAGGACGCCTTCCTCAAGAAACGCCAGCTTGCGTTCGATATTCTCGCTTTCACTGTCACGGATCTGACTCAGAACGGGGATCAGGCGACCGTGCACGTGAAAGTCGACGCGAATATCCCATTGCGCCTTCCTGGTCAGGAAAAAGTACAAATTCGTAAAGACACGATCGACTCCGAGGAATCATGGGTCCGGCACGATGGTGTGTGGTACGTCCACGTCACCGAATGAGCGCCGGGAGCCAAGAGAGACAAGGGTTTGATGCTTGACAGGTCCAAAATGTTCGGCTTAAGATGCCGCGCAATTTGAGCGGTGTGGGGCGGCCTGTCTATATCCGGGGTCCCAAGGGCACAGTTACGGTATAGGGTCGTTGGTTACGCTCTCTGTCTTTCACGCGAAAGAGGAGAGGGAGGTGATGGGGCGGAGTGAAAGCGGAGCGATCTCAGTCAGCATCACCGGGTCAGAGCAGTACCGTTTCGATAGCAGAACGAGTGGAGAGACACGAAAGGAGAGTCGTACTATGAAGAAGGGGATTCTGCCGAAGTTGAGTATGGGCTTGGCGCTGGCGGGTGCCTGCGTCCTGTCCCAGGCGTCGCGCGTTCTCGCGGCTGGTGAGCTTGGCGATACCGTCACGTTCATGGAGCCGGCGCGTTCGCTCGTCATGCCGTTCGACGAGACCACCAACAAGAAGAGCTTCCAGATCGTCACCCGTATCGGTGGCGACGACACAGGCACGGGCGTCATCGCGACGCACTGGTCGTACTGGTCGAAGGACTGCGATCACCTTGCGGACGTTTTCATCTGCTTGACCCGCAAGGACACCGTGGTCGTCGATCCGACCGCGCTGCAGAGCGAGATCCAGTCGCCCAATCCGCCACAGAACAACAAGGTCGGCCCGGTCATCAACCTGACCGGTCAGAAGGGCATGCTCACCGTCACCGCGTTCGAGGCCGACACGGGCTCGAGCGGTCTCGGCTGCAACGTGCTCGCGCCTGATTCGACCATCGCGGACGCGATCGCCGGTGCATGGACGATCGCCAACACGACGACGAACGCGGCGTTTGGCAACGACGCCATCGGCCTCGATGCGGCCGGTGAGAACGGTGGCGGCGGCGATCTGCCGAGCGCAGCCACGTTCCTGGGCGACGATTCGACCCGCATTCCGTTCTACATCCAGACCTTCAACCCTTCGAGCCTGACCGACTCCGAGGTGATCCTGATCACCGTCGAGTCCAGCATCACGAGCGGCAACGGCCGTTTCCAGGGCTTCGAAATCGGCCCGTTCTCCCAGAACGGTTCACCGAAGGTCTGCTGCGATCTGAGCTTCATCGACAACCTCGAGGTCTCGACCTCGCTGCCCGACTTCTGCTTCGATTGCGTCGGGTTCGCGCCGATCTCGGACAACGTTGCCGAGGAAGGCGAGACTTCGCTGATTCCGCCGATCACGACGGTCACCACGTCAGGCACGTTGGAAGTCTCCAATTGCTCGACGCTGGCTCCGCCCGAGGTCGACGTCTCCGGTCTCAGCTCGATCGGCGAGAACTCGGATGGTCTCCAGTTCCTGTTCGGCTTCCACGGCCAGGCGGTCGGTCCGTTTGGTGCGGTTGTGAAGGCGAAGTACACGGGCGGCCTCACTCTGTAATTTCGTAGCCGCGTAATACGCATCACAAAGGGGGACCGGTGTTCCGACATCGGTCCCCCTTTTTTCGTTTCGCCCATGCTCATATGACATTTCGTTTGATTGGATATGTGCTGCTGCTCTTGGCGGCCACGTCCAGCTGTAAGTGGAAAAGCGGCGATGGACCTCAAATGGGGCCCGTCACGCAGCTGAATGCGGGCGAGGGCACGCTCGGCCTTTTCACCTTTCCGTATTACACGGCCGTCCTCGCGCTCGATGGGGGCGGCGCCGTAGCATCCTGGATGCGACAGGACGGCGCGTTCCGCCCGATCGTCATGCGTCACGCTCCGAATACCGACGCTGTCTTCGGCGAGGAGCAGTACCTCAGCCCGGAATCGCAACGCGACACGATCTCGGTCGCCCCGCAATTGGTACCGGGAACGACGCCGGATGAAATCTACGCGATGTGGCAGGCGCGCCGTCAGGCGACCGGCGACAAGTTCGTAATGTTCCGGCGCTCGCAGGACGGCGGCAAGACCTGGGAGCCGGATCGCCGCGTCAACACGCAGGCGACCTCGTTCCTGCCGTCGGTCGCGACCGATCGCGACGGCGGTATCTATGCTGCGTGGACCGACGAGCGGAGGCTCGGGTTCAAGATCTTCTTCAACCGCTCGCTCGATCATGGCGCCAACTGGCTGGCCGACGACGTTCTGGTCGAGGGACTGGACGCCAAGTTCGGTACCGCGATCAGCGTCGACTTGGCCACGGACGGGCATGGCGGCGTCCTGATTGTCTGGGAGGAGAACGGTAACAATGGGGGGAGGCGCGTCCGCGCCGCCTCGTCGCGCGACCGCGGCGCGACCTGGAGCCAGCCGACGTTCATCGACGACGGCAGCAACCCGCTCTCACCGATCGCGCCGACGGCCGCCTTCGTCGACGGCCACGCCGTCGCCGTCTGGACCGCGGCGGTCTCCGGCGACCGGGTGCTGTCGCAAGTGTGGAGCGACACCTCGCAGGACGGCGGTGCCACGTGGGGCAAGGACGTTCAGATCAGCGAGACCCAGGGCGGCGTGCAGGCGCGCGTCCACCTCCTGCCGGGTGACAAGAAGGCCCGCCTGCTCTACCACAGCGGTCCGCTGCGCGGCCCGTGGTCGATCCACTTCACGGAGACCGCGGGCGACGGCACCTGGTCGCCCGATGCGGTCGTGAGTGCCGGGGAGGGGCGGCTCCTCAATCCGCGTCTCGCCGTCGATCACGATGGCGCGCTCTACGCCGTCTACGAGGAATACCAGCGGCGCGTGCTCCTCAGCCGCTCGACCGATGGCGGCCGTACGTGGACACAGCTCGACGATCCGGTGTTCGCATTGCCGTCGAACTCGAGCGGCCTCTTCGTGCACTATCCGCAGCTCGCCGTCTCGAACGGCGTCGCCTACGTTCTCTGGGAGGTCTGGGGGTCGGCGCCCAAGAGCGCAAAGCCCGGCTTCGGCGACAGCAAGCGCCCCAATCCCGCCGACCTCTTCGTCCGCCGCATCACGTTTCCGCGTCCCAAGTCCTGACGCCGAGTCGGCGGGCGGCCGCGCCCACCTTGGGTTTGCGCCGAGGGTCGAGAAAGCCTTTCGGCGGAGGCTCGACTTTCCTATGGTGACGTGGGGATGCCTGCACGGAACGATTTCGTCAGGTGGCGGTGGGAGTGGCCGGCGCTGGCCGTGATCGCGCCGATCGGCGTCGCGCTGCGGCTGGCGCGCCTCGATCTCGGATGGTTCGGGGTCGACCAGGCGCGCGACATCGCGATCGCGCTCGACATCGTCGGCGGCGGGCCGTGGCCCACGATCGGCCCGACGATGCGCCGCGTGACCCGCCTCGGCGCCCTGTACCACTACTTCTGGGCGCTGCCCTACCTCGTCTCGCACGATCCCATCGCCGGCTACGTCTTCGCGGCCTGTCTCTCGACGGCCGCGCTCGTGCTGACGTGGCTCGTGGCGCGGCGTCTGTGGGGCGCTGCGGCGGGGGTCGTCACGGCCGCCGTCGCGGCGGCGCACCCGGTGTGGGTGATCGACGGACGGATCTGCTGGGCGCCGGCCGCGCTGCCGTTCGTGGCGATGCTCCTCGTCTGGCTCCTGCTCGGAAACCGGCCCGATGGCTCGTCGGCGCCCGGCGGGGCCCGGGTCGTGCTGATCGGCGCCGTGCTCGGTCTTGCGGTCCAACTGCACATCACGATGGCCGGCTGGGTCGTCGGCATCGGCCTCCTGTTGCTGCTCGACCGCCTGCCGCTCCGCGCCCTCGGCGCCGGGGCGCTCGCTGCAGCGATCGTCGGCGCGCCCGCGCTGTGGGCGATGGTCGCGCCCACGGAGACAGCCGAGAGTGGCCTTGCCGCCCTCCCAGGGCGCGGGCCTCTTGCGCCCCTGGCCCCCCGCCTCGTCGCGATCGGGACCCTTCCCGCGCGCGTGTTGGTCGGACTCGGCGACTGGGGCGGCGGACGCGGGCCGCGCACGCTCGTCGCCGCCGCGACCGGGGTGCTGCTCGTGCTGGTGGTGGGCGGTCTCGTGCGTCTGCTCATCGCCACCGTTCGCCGCGATCGCGCCGCCCGCACGGTGCTGATCCCCGCGGGCGTGACCGCGCTCCTCGTGCTCGGGCTTCCCGGGGACGCCTGGTACTACTACCTCGATAGCGTGCTGCCCCTGTGGGCGCTCGCCGCGGGGGCGTTCGTCGGTACCGTGTCGAGCTCGGGCAGCGGACTGCGTGAGGTCCGTGCCGCCGAGCACCCCGGAGCGGGGCGGCGCGTCGCCGTCTGGGGCGCGCTCGCGGCGGCGCTGGTTCTCGCCGGCGGCACCGCGCGCTGGCTGCGACGGGTCGCGATCGCGCAGTACATTCCGGTCGATCCCGTGTGGCTGACGCTCGACGGCCGGCCGGGGCGCGACGCGCCGAGCCCGGGCCGTATCGTGACGCTCGCCGGCAAGCGTCGCGTCGGAGTCCTCGCCGCGGCGCTCGGCGGGGACGTCGGCGAGGTCTGGCGACGTCTCCACGGGCCCGCGTTCGCCGACGCGACGGGCGACAACGGGTTCTGGGTGCGCTTTGCCCTCGACGGCCTGGGTCACGGCGTCGCGGATGCCGGCAGCGCAGCGCACGAGGGCAGCGGCACGCACCTGGCGTTCTGGTACGCCGACGATCCCGCGGCGGTCGCGCTCACGGCGCTGCCGGCGACTCCTCGGATCGACGTCGCGCGCGCCGGCCCGCTCGTCGCGGTGACCTATCGCCCGCGTTTGGACTACGCCTCCTGCCAGGGCGACGGCCGCGCCGTGACGGTGCCGATCCGCGTCGTCCCCGATCCGCGCCGCTACGGCGACGGGACGCCGGAGCTGCCGGCGGCGTTGCCGCAGCACGTGACCTGCCGGCTGCGCGACGAGGCCACGGAGGCGGGCGGGGAGGACCAGCGCCTGACCGCGTCGCTCGGCGGCAAAGGGACGGTGCGGCTCAGCACCGACACGCGTGAGGGCGTGGCCGGACGCGAGTCGTCGTTGTGCGTGCCGTCGCGCGGGGTGGCGGCGGTGCGTCTCGACGTCGAGCGCAACCCGGATGCACGCGCCGACCTCGATCTGTACGATTCGCCGGCGGGGATCGAGTGCGAGCGGACGGCGACGCCCGCGCCGGAGCGCTGACGATGCGGCTCGCTCTGCCGCTCGCGGCGCTGCTCGCCTTGCACGCGTTCTTCTTCGCCGACGTCCTCTTCGACGGGCGCTCGCTCTCTCCGGCCACGTACATCGCGGGGCTCACGCCCGACGGCCCCTACGGCGGGTCCGTCGCCGCCGGGGCGCCGCACCTCTTGGACGTCGAGGGTGCCGCGTGGGTCGACGAGCCGAGCCCGTATCTCGCCGCCGCGGGCTGGCGTGCGGGCACACCACCCCTCTGGACCCCCGCCGAGGGTCTTGGCGCGCCGCTCGCGGCCAATCTCAACTCCGGCGCGGGCAATCCCTTGCAGCTTCCGCTGGCGCTCTGGCCGAGCGCGTGGCACGCGGATCTCTTCGCGCTCGGCCGGATCCTGCTGCTCGCCGTCGGGACGGCGGCGTTCCTCACCGAGCTCACGCTCGTGCCGATGGCGACGCTCGTCGGCGCTGCGGTCGCGGGCTACGGCGGCTACGCGCTCGCGTGGATCGTGCACCATCCCCTCTCGGCGGAGCTGTACGCGCCGCTGATGCTCGCCGGCTTCGAGCGAGGCCGCCGCGGCGGCGCCGGCGGGTGGATGCTCCTGGCGCTGGCCTGCGCCGGCTCCTGCCTCGGCGGCAAGCTGCAGGCGACCGTCCTGTGCCTCGCGCTGCTCGTCGTGTACGCGTGGGTGCGGATGCCGCGCGCCAGCGGGGGCGGGGGACGCGCGACGCTGCGGGCCGCCGTCGTCGCAGCGTCGCTCGGCCTCGCGGTGGCGGCGTATCTGATGCTGCCCGCGGCCGAGCTCATGCGCCGTGCCTCCGGTTTGACGCTCGGCGGCCGCTCCGCCCTGGCGGGGCTCACCGTGCCGTGGCCGACCCTGGCGGCCGTCGCGGTGCCGCGCGCCTTCGTCCCGGCGGACCGCGCCTTCGCCGACGGCCTGCCGCTGCCGCCCGCCGTCGGCCTCGTGGCCACGTTGCTCGCCGTGCTCGGCGCGATGACGCCGCGCTCGCCGCTGCGTCGCGTGGCGCGGCTCTTCGCCGCCGTCGCGGCGCTCGTGCTGCTGCGCAACGCCGGCCTCTTCGGGCACGAGTGGATGACCATCGTACCCGTGGTGCGCGGCATCTTCTTCCTCAAGTACACCTTCGTCGCCGCCTTCGCGCTCGCCGTGCTGGCGGCGATCGGGCTCGACGCGGTGGCGCGTGGCCTGGTGTCGCGGGCGATCTGGCGGCGCGCCGTGGGCGTCACGCTCGTCGGCCTCGTCGTGCTCCTCGCGGCGGCGGCGCGGCGCGGCCTGCTGGTCGAATGGCCCGCCGCGCTCGCCCCGAGCCTCGCCGCGCTCCTGTGCCTCGGGGTCGCGCTCGTCATGGCGTGGCAACGGGTCGCGGGCTCGGTCGCCACCGCGCTCCTCCTCGTGGCCGTCATTCTCGAGCTGCGGGCACTGGCGCCGGTGCACCACCCGCCGCGGCTCGAGCCGTACGCGCCGCCGCCGTACGTGGAGTTCCTCCGCGCCGCTCCAGCCGGACGCGTCCTCGCCGACGGCTCGCTGATGCCGCCGCTCACCTCGGGCGCCGCGGGCCTCCACGACCTGCGCGCGATCGACGTCCTCACTCCGGGCGCGACGTACGCCTTCTTCACCCGGCTCGTGAGCTTCTGCGCCAGGATCATCCACTTCACGGTCGATCCCGATCTGCCGGTCGCCGCGACGGCGCCGGCGATCGACCTTGCCGGCGTGCGCTGGATCGTGAGCCGGGGCGCGCTGCCCCTCGACGATCTCGACGCGCGCGTTGCCCGCCAGAGCGGTCGGGCGCGTCTGGCACGCCTGCTGGCCGGCCTGCGGGCGATCCGCGCCCGGGGCGGGCCGCTCGCGCTCGGCGTGATCGAGAGCGCGGGCGACGACCACTTCGCGCTGAGCCTGCTGACGCCGTTCGCGCTCGAGATCGAGGCCGAGAGCGAAGCGCCCGAGCTCGTGTGGGATCTGCACGCCGAGGGCGACGGGGCGCGCGTCACCTGGCGGGTCGTCACGGACGGTGGCCGTGCACAGGCGGACGCCGGCGTGCGCGGCGGGACCACGGAGCACGACGCGCTCGTCACCGACGCCGTGCCCGGATGGCGGGAGACGCGGGTCGCGCTCGGGACGGCCGGGGTCGCGCGTCGCACGCGCTTGCGCATCGAGGGACGGAGCCTCGGACCCGGCCGGCGCGCGCGCGTCGATCTCGGCGACCTGGGATTCAGCGACGGGCAGGGGCCCGAGACCACGCGGCGGGCGGCCTCACAAGCGCGCCATCGCGACGAGCGCGCCGCCCTCGTGGCCGTGTTCCGCGACGACCGGGTCGGGGCGACGGTCTACGAGAATCGCAACGCCCTGCCGCGCGCCTTCCGCGTCGAGAGCATCGAGGCGGTGGCGAGCGCCGAGGCGGCGCTGACGCGGCTCGACGACGGCTTCGATTTCCGCCGTGCGGCGCTGGTCGAGGAGACGGACGCGCAGCGTGCCGCCAGCGAGGGTGCCGCGCGTGCCGCGGCGGGCACGAGCCGCGAGCGGCCCACGGAGGGCGTGTCGAGCGTCTGGATGGCGCGGACGCTCCTCGTCAAGGACGATCCCGAGGAGGTGACGATCGCCACCGATGGCCGCGAGCCGGGGCTGCTCGTGCTCGCCGACCTCGTCTATCCCGGCTGGCAGGCGACGATCGACGGGCATCCCGCGCCGATCCTCACGACCGACGGCCTCCTGCGCGGCGTGCGGGTGCCGGGCGGCGCGCATTGCGTGGAGCTGCGCTACGTACCCGCGTCGTGGGCCCTCGGTCTCGTCGTGACGGCGCTCGCGCTCGCGCTCGCGCCGGGCGCGGCGTGCCGTGCCGGCCGCGCCCATCGCAAAATTGTGCCGCCGTTCGTGGCGATGCTATAGAGCAGCGACCGATGCGAGCCGCGCCGGAACTCGACCCGCGTGCCCTCGGAGCCCTGTACGACGAAGGGTACTACCACGGCGTCAACAGCGGCTACCCGAGCGATGGCTACGAGCGGGCGCACACGACCTTCGCCCATTGGGTGGAGCATCTCGCGGGATGCTATCCTCCAGGCTCGCGATGGCTCGATCTCGGCTGCGCGTATGGCTACCTCGTCGCCGATGCGCGTGCCGGCGGCTTCCGTGCCGTCGGCGTCGACGTCAGCGCCTACGCGCTCGCCCGGGTCGCCGTCGCGGCCCCGACGGTCGCGGGATGCGTCGCGCGCGGCGTTCTCGAGCACCTGCCGTTCGCCGATGCCAGCTTCGACGTGGTGAGCGCGTTCGACGTGCTCGAGCACGTCGTCGACGCTGAGGCGGCGTTGAAAGAGATCGGCCGTCTGCTGCGTCCGGGCGGGGTGCTCGTCGGCGCCACGCCCGATCCGCTGCTCTTCGACCGTCACGAGCCGACCCACTTCTCCGAGCGGCCGCCCGCGTTCTGGATCGACCGTCTGCTGGCGCTCGGCCTGCACGTCGACTTCCGCTTCTATCAGGCGCCCTTCAACCTCGAGCTGCTGGCGCGACGCGACGATGGACCAGCGTTGGCGCCGGCGGCGCGGCTGCGCTGGGACGGTTTCGGCGACGCGCCCGATCTGCCGCGGGTGAGAGGCGAGGCAGGGAGTCGCGTCGCGTTGCGGCTGCGCTCCGGCTTCGGCGCGGCCGGTCCGACGCAGCCCGCGAGCATCCGCTGGATCGATCGCGGCGCCGCGGCGGCCTACCTCCTGGTCGGCGGGCGCGCCCCGGTCGGGATGCGCGTCGTCCTCGAGGTGCACGGCGACGCCGGCGGCGGCGAGGTGACGGTGGCGCTCGACGACCAGCGCCTCGGACGCATGGAGACGCCTCCCGGGTGGCGGACGCTCGAGACGTCGCTCGTGCCGGTCGCGGCCGGCGGGCACGCGCTGCGTCTCCACACGAGCGCGCCCCTCCTCGTCCGGCGGCTCGAGATCGTGGCCGAACCGACGAGCCGCGCCGCGCTGGTCGCGCGCCTGCCGTTCGACATGCACCAGCGCTATGCACAGTGCCGCGCAGTTCTTGCCTGCCTGCCGGGCACGCGCCGCACCATGCTCGACGTCGGCGGCGTGCTGGGCGGCGCCGGCGGCCATCTCGGCACCAGCGCCGACTTCTTCCCGGACGAGGTGCCGCCGGTCTCGACCGACGTTCGCCCGAGCGACCATCCCGACCACCGCGCAGTACCGGCCGGCCGCCTGCCGTTCGCCGACGCGAGCTTCGACGTCGTGCTCTGCATGGACGTCCTCGAGCACGTGCCGCGCGAGGAGCGCGAAGCGCTGCTCGGCGAGCTGGCGCGCGTCTCGCGACGTTTCGTGCTTCTGGCCGCGCCGTTCGCGACTGCCGGCGTGAGCGACGCCGACGCGCTCTTGTTCGCGACCATCCAGGCGCGCCACGGCTACGCACACGAGTTCCTGCGCCAGCATCTGACGCACGGCCACCCCGATCTCGCCGGCACCCTCGCCCACTGGGAGGCGCGCGGCGCGCGCGTCGTCGTGCTGCCGAACGGCTGGCTTCCCTACTGGCAAGCAATGCAGCTTCTCAACCTGCCGCTCGCGGAGCCCGTCATGGGCGAGCGCTACGCGCAGGCCCAGGCGCTCTACAATGCCACCGTGCGCGATTGGCGGGAGCCGGCGTATCGCCACCTGCTGGTGATCGATCTGCGCGGCGGCGACGAGTGGGGCGACGCCGTGCGCGCGCTCGCGCAGCGCGAGGCCGCCGCAGCGACGTCGCCGGCGTCCATCAGCGCTGCGGCGGCGACGCTCTCCGCGGTCGTCGACCTGGCGCGCGGGACGGAGCCCGCGGGCAGGTGAGCGGTACGCTGAGCGGGCCAGCGGCGGCGGCTGCGCGCGACGCGCCGGTCGCGACGGGAGGCGCCATCCCGGACGTCTCGATCGTCATTCCGAGCTGGAACGGCCGGGCGCTCCTCGCCGAATGCCTGCCGGCGATCGAGGCGCTCGCCTACCCGCACGAGCACCTCGAGGTGATCGTCTTCGACAACGGCTCACGGGACGACTCGGTCGGGTGGCTGCACGCCTCCTGGCCCGCCGTTCGCGTCGTCGAGCACCCGGAGAACGTCGGCTTCGCCGCGGCCTGCGATCGCGCGGCCGCCCTCGCGACCGGGAGCGTGCTGGCCTTCCTCAACAACGATCTGCGCGTCGATCCGCAGTGGCTGGGCCACATGACCGGTGCGCTCGCGGGTAGCGGGGCAGCCGCCGCGGGCAGCCGCATCCTCGATTGGGACGGCACACGCTACGACTTCGACGCGGGGACGATGAACTTCTACGGCCACGGCGCGGTGCCGCGTCACGGCCGTACGGTGCGCGCCGCCGCCGGCGAGACGCCGCGCCCGACGCTCTTCGCGTGCGGGGCCGCGATGGTCGTCGATCGCGCCAAGTTCCTCGCGAGCGGCGGGTTCGACCCCGACTACTTCGCGTACTTCGAGGACGTCGATCTCGGCTGGCGTCTCTGGCTGGAAGGGGAGCGCGTGCTCTTCGTTCCCGGAGCGACGGCCTATCACCGGCATCATGGCTCGGGGCTCGACGAGGCGCGCCGGACGACGCTGCTCGAGCGCAACGCCCTCGCCAGCGTGTTCAAGAACTACGACGAGGAGAATCTCGCGCGGGTCCTGCCCGCGGCGCTCCTCCTCCTGGCGGCGCGAGCCCGTCTGGCGGGAGGGGCGCGCGCCACCCTGTATCATGATACGCTCGCGCGGTTCCTCGACGGGCTTCCGGCGCTGCGCCGGAAGCGCGATGCGGTGCAGGCTCGGCGCCGGCGGCCCGATCGGGACATCGTGCCGCTGTTCGGCGAGCCGATGCGTCCGAGCTTCTTCGGCCGGGCGTACTGGCGTGAGCAGGTGCGGGTCGCGGAGGCATTCGGGATCGCCACCATCGCGGGGATGATCACGGGGGGCACGAGCGACACGGGCATGAACGACTTCATCGAAGAGCTGCAGGGCCGGATCGAGGAGCTCGAGGCGGAGCGGGCGCGCCTCACGGCGGAGGTCGCGCGGCTGCGCGACGAGCTGGCGCGTCAAGGACGCGCGGCGGGCGGCGCGAAGGGGGGCGAGTGCGCGAAGGGAAGCGAGTGAAGGACGACGGGGCGGAGACGGTGTGGACGAGGCGGCGGGTGTTGGGGACGGGGGCGGCGCTGCTCGCGGGGCTCGCGGTCGGCGCGGGAAGCGCGAGCGCGAAGAGCGCGCCGGCGTCCGGCAAGAGCGCGGCGTCCGGCGGGGGCAAGTCTCCCGACGATGAGGCGCTCCGCGCCGCCATTCGCGCGGATCTGCTCAAGCTCGTCAGCGCGCGCGCGCTCGCCGTCGACGATCCGTGGGTGCTCATGCACGCGGTCCTGGCGCTCGGGCGCGAGGCGAAGCACGGCAACGAGACGATCCTCGATTTCGTCAGCAAGACGTGGCTCGAGTCCGTGACCAGCGGCGACAAGCAGTGGCCGGCGTTCCCGCGCAACAAGGAGGCGCACCCGAACCACTTCCTCGAGATCATGTACGCGACCGGGGTACCGCCGGAGCAGCCGTTCCCGTCCCGCTCGGGTCCGGTCACGCGGACGGATCTGACGCGCGCGGCGAAGGCGCTCTTCAGCCCCGCGATGGAAGGCGACGAGCTGTCGTGGACGGTGAGCGTCTTCACCGCCGACATGAAGCCGGACGCCGACAAGTTCACCAACGCCGACGGCCGGCCGTTCACCGTGAGCGCCGTGGTCGAGGCCGCGACACAGGCAGCCGAGGCCGGCTACGCCGAGACCCTCGCGGCGATGCGCGGCACGAAGCCATACGACCGCAGCGCCGTCCAGGGGTACGCCTGCAACGGCACGCACGTCATCTACGGGGTGCTCGACGCGCTCCGCAACGGCTATCGCGGCAACCGGCTGACGGAGCGCGGGACTCTCCTGATGCAGGCGGCGCTCTTCCGCCTCGGTCCGGAGGTCGAGCTCATCGATCGCGTGATCGGTGCCGGCGGCGCGCCGACAGCACAGCTGAATGCCGACGCCGCCAAGCTGCAGTTCCTCGGGCATTCGATCGAGAACCTGACGTTCGCGCGGCGGCACGGCCTCTACACGCCCACGCCCGCCGAGCTCGAGGCCGCTCATCGCGCCGAGGAGCAGCTCGCGACGATCGCCCACCGCCTGGTGGCGACCTACGATCTCGACGAACTGGCGCACCAGGTGCCGCGCGCGTACGGCTTGATCCTCGGCGACGCGTGCCATGCCCTGCACGCCGTGGAGCGCGACGCGGCGTGATCCGCCGCGGACGCGGCGAGAGCATCGCATGCCGCCCTCCTGCGCCGAGTTGAGCATCGTGGTGGTCACGTGGCACAGCGCCGACGACGTCGGGCCGTTGCTCGCGTCCCTCGCCGGGCCGCTGGCGGAGGGCGCGGAGCTGATCGTCGTCGAGAACGCGTCGGGCGACGCCACCCCGGCAATCGTCCGCGCGCGGGTGCCGCGGGCGCAGATGATCGAGAACGCGACCAATCGCGGCTTCGGCGCCGCCGCGAACCAGGGCCTGGCGGCGAGCCGGGGAGCGTACGTGCTCTTCCTGAACCCCGACACGGTGGTGGAGGATGGCGCGATCACGCGGGCGCTGGCGTACATGGCGGACGATCCCACGGTTGCCGTGCTCGGCTGCCGCACGCTCAACCCCGACGGCAGCGTGCAGCACACGGCCGATCGCTTCCACAGCGTCGGCGGCCTGGTCCGGCAGGCGATCGCGGGGCGACGCGGCGCGAACGCCGCGCCACGCGGCGCCGCGCCGCCGATGACCTGCGACGTCGATTGGGTGTACGGCTCGTTCCTGCTGTGCCGCCGCGGTGTCTTACAAACGCTCGGCGGATTCGACGAGGCCTATGACATGTACGGCGAGGATCTCGATCTCTGCCACCGGGTGCACGTCGCCGGCGGCCGCGTCGTCTACTTCACCGGCGGGACGGTGGTGCATCGCGGCAATCGCAGCGGCGCGCATCGCTATGGCGAACGCCGCGACGTCGAGGTGCTGCGCGGCACCCTGCGCTTCTTCCGCCGCCGCCGCGGTGTCGCCGAGGAGCGCGCGTTTCGCGCGCTCGCGGGCGGGAGCTTCGTCGCGAAGTCGATGCTGAGCGCGGTCGGCGTGCTCGGGGGCAGGGCAGATGCGGCCGCCCGCGCGCGCACTTACGCGCGCATGGCCTGGCTCTGCGCCATCGGCGACCGGAGCGCGCCGTGACAGATCCCACGCTCTCGATCGTCATCTTGACGTGGAACTCCTGCGCGCTGCTCGAGGCGTGCCTCGCCGCGCTGCCCGACGCGACGGCGCCCCTCGCGACCGAGGTCATCGTGATCGACAACGGGTCGCGCGACGATACCGGGTCGCTCCTGGCGCGCCGCTCCGACCTGGTCATCGTGCGCAATCCGCGCAACCGCGGCGTGGCCGCAGGGCGCAATCAGGGGCTGCGGCTGGCGCGCGGCGAGTTCGTCGCGCTGCTCGACGTCGACACGGTGGCGGCGCCCGGCGCCTTTCGCACGCTCGTCGACTACCTGCGGCTCAATCCCGATGTCGGCCTCGTGGCGCCGCGACTGGTCGGGCCCGAGGGCGAGCTCCACTACAGTTGCCGACGGTTTCCCACCCTGCTCGACAAGGTCGCCCGGCGCCTGCCATCGCTCGGCCGCGCCCTCACCGACGACGTCGAGCTGCGCTGGTGGGACCACGCCACGCCGCGCGACGTCGACTACGTGATCGGCGCGTGCCAGGTGATGCGGCGGCCGGCGCTGCAACAGGTGGGACAGCTCGACGAGCGCATCTTCTACGGTCCCGAGGACGTCGACTTCTGCTTGCGCATGCACCGCGCCGGCTGGCGCGTCGTATACGTGCCGCAGGCGGAGGTCGCGCATCTCGAGCGCCGCGTGACGCGCAAGCTGCTCTCGGCCTTGACCGCACGCCACGCGTGGGCGCTGGCGTACTACTTCTGGAAGCACCGCTATCTGATGACGCGGCCCTCGACGGCCGCGCTGCGGCGGGCCGCATGACGGCGGCAGGCCCGGTCGCAGGCGCCGTCGCGTTCAGCATCGGCATCCCGGCGAGCAGCTCCGAGCCCGATCTCGCGGGCACCCTGAAGAGCATGCAGGAGAGCGCCGCCGCCGCGGCCGGTCCCTACGAGATCGTGGTGGCTGTGAACGGCAGCGAGGAGCCGGCCCCGGCCCTGGCGGGCGTGCGTGCCTTCGCTGACGCGACGCACGTGCCCCTCTGCGAAGGACCGGCGACGCCGAACGCCTCGCCCGTGGTGCGCGTCCTGCGCCTGCGCGAGCGCAGCAAGGTCGCCGCGTGGAACGCGATCCGCGCCGTGGCGCGTGGGCCCGTCGTCGTGTTCGCGGACGCCGACGTGCGCGTCGCGCCGGCGGCGATCGGCCTCTTGCTGGCGCGGCTCGCGGCGTCGCCGACGCTCGCCGCCGCCGCCGGCCGCGAGGCGGTGGCGCTCACCGCCGGCGACGGTTTCGTCGCGCGCATGGCGGCGCTGCCATACCGCTTCGATTTCAGCAACGTGCCGGGACGGCTCTACGCGCTGCGCACCGCGGCGCTGCCCGAGCCCATGCCGGCGCACGTCCTGCACGAGGATGCGTATCTGTCGGTGCGCCTCGGCCGCGAGCGCTTCGTCAAGGTCGACGGCGCCGTCGTCTACCTGCGTCCGCCGACGACCTGGGGCGAGTACCTCGACCAACGCATCCGCAACGAGCTCGGCAAGCTGCAGCTCGCGGCGCAGTTTCCCGAGATGCTGCGCGCCAACGGCTTCGGCGCGACGCCCTGGCGCGCCCTGCTGCGTGGCATCCGCATCGACGAGTATCCGCTCGCCGCGCTGTCGCTCGCGAGCCGGCTCTATGCGCGCGTGCGCGCGCGGCGGCAGGCGCGGATGTGCGGCTTCGACCGCGGCTGGGCGACCTTGCCGTCCACGAAAGCCTGGGAGGCCTGAGTGCAGCGCGTGGGCCTGCGCGAGCAGAGCACGATCGCGTTCCTGATCGTCTTCGACGTCCTGTGGGGCGTCGTCGCCTACCTGCTGGCGTTCGTCGTCCGCATCCACGTGCCGCTGCCGTTCACCGCCGACTTCCTGCCCGGCCAGCGCGTCTTCGAGCTGCACCACATGCTGCCGCAGCTGCTGGTGGCGGAGATCGGCATCCTCTACTTCTTCGGCTTCTACGATCTGCGCGCGCTCCGGGCGAGCTTCCGCTCGATCGTAAACAGCGTGACGGCGCTCTTCGTACACCTCCTCGCCGCGAGCGCGCTCTACTTCTTCTCGGGCGACGTCAACTTTCCGCGCTCGGTGCTGGTGATCTACTGGGTGATCAACGCCGCGGGCCTCGCCGCCGTGCGCGAATGGACGGGGCGCCGCCTCGCGACCTCCTCCGCCATTCGCGTGCTGCTGGTGGGCAGCGCCGACGAGATCGAGCAGTTCCTGACCGGCGTCGGCTCGCCCCGTTTGCACCACGTCGACGTCGTCGGCGCCGTCGCCGTCGATCCGAACGGAACGCACGAGGGCGCCGCCGCGCTCTATCGCCTGGTCGGCACGCCGGGTGCACCGCCGTGGCTCGGTGGGCTGGAAGACCTGCCGCGCCTGCTCGCCGAGCACGACGTCGGCGACATCGTCCTGCTCTCGCCGCTCTCCTGGCGCGACCAGCTCGTCGACCGCTTGCTGCGCCAGCCGCGGCGGCCGCGCGTCAGCGTGGTGCCGTCCGTGTACGACATCCTGGTGGGACGCATCTCCTCGGGCCGCATCCACGACGTGCCGCTGATCGAGGTGGTGAAGAACCCGCGCGACGACCTGGCCTACCTCGCCAAGCGCATCACCGACTTCGCCATCGCGGCGCTGCTAGGGGTGGTGGCGCTACCGCTGATGGCCGCCGCGGCGCTCGCGATCCGCGTGAGCTCGCACGGCCCCGTCTTCTACCACCAGCGGCGGGTCGGGCAGGGGGGCCACGAGTTCGTGATCTGGAAGCTGCGCACGATGGCGAAGGGCGCCGAGTCCGGCAGCGGGCCCGTGCTCGCGAGCGCCGGCGACGAGCGCGTCACTCCGATCGGGCGGCTGCTGCGCGCGACGCGCATCGACGAGATACCGCAGCTCTGGAACGTCATGAACGGCACCATGAGCCTGATCGGGCCGCGTCCCGAGCGTCCGGAGTTCGTACGCCGCTACGCCGAGGAGATTCCCGGCTATCTCGAGCGTCTGCAGGTGAAGCCGGGTCTCACGGGCCTGGCGCAGGTCAACGGCGAGTACCACACGAGCGCCGCCTACAAACTCAAGTACGATCTCGCCTACATCTACAACTACTCGCTCGTCCTCGACCTCAAGATCATGGTGGAGACGGTGAAGGTGATGGTGACCCGGCGGGGGCTGTGACGCATGGGCGCCGACGGTGTGGATCCTGATCGCTGTTGGCGCCGGTACATGCTGTTCGCCCCTTTTTGTCCGGGAGTTCAATACCGTCGAACTGGTGGTGGCCTGGATGGCGTTCGTCGCCGCCGGTTATTTTCAGTGGTTCGTCGTCGTTCCACGGATCGTGGGGTGGGTTGCAGCGAGAGCCGCTGACGTCACCAGGCTCAGCCGGGGACGTCGGCTGGGTCAAGGAGTCCATGACGACGCCAGCCGACGGTGAGGAGCCACGTCCGGGCGCGCGCAACCGGAGGACTCCCGGGTGGCCCGTCGCTGCTGGCATCGATGACTGCCCGCGATTCGGGCTTCCAACCGTCGAACCACCGCGCCGACGACGCGGGATCGAGCCGTACGCCCGTGAGTCTGGCACGCCGCCCGATGTGGCGGCGGGCGTTCAGCAGAACATAGCGGAGCGCGGCACGCACTTCCTTCGGCGTCGGTAGCATCCGCACGTGATACCGATCCGTAAGGACGGGCCCCGTGCGTTGCGCGATGCGGTTGACGGCGCGCGCGACACGGGACCCGATCGCCTTCATGCCGCGCCCAAGGGCGTCGCGGTCCTGCGCCTCGACGATCAGATGCGCGTGGGAACCCTGGAGCGAATACTGCACGAGGCGAAAGCCGGGACGAGCACACCCCGCGGCGAACGAGCGCTCGATCGCGCGGACGATCCTGGTCGTCCGCAGCGAGGGCGCGTCGGACCGGAGGCGCAGTGTGACGTGCGCCGGCAGCCTCTTGAATCGCGCGCGTGCGACATGCGGAAGCGTGCGCGGTGCGCCCGGCCTGCGCTTTCGACCGGCACCGGCGCGACGTCCACCCCACCCGCAGGGAGTCGTCAACAGCAAAGCGAGTTGTCGAGGTCGACGCGGCATCAACTTGATTCGGCGATCTTATACGATGCCCCAAAGGATTGCAAGCGCGGGGGAATGTCGTCGGGGGAAGTTGGCACTTCCGGGCGGCGGTGCCTTCGTGTCCACGCGGGCGCACGAGCGACCACGTCGGCGGAGGAGGCTGGTCGGATCGGGTCTGTACACCGCTGACGACTACCAGCAACTTCAGCGGTACCGAGGATCTTGGTTCCGGTTGAGCGGCTCACGCTGCAAATAGCGCGGGCCCTTCCGGGTTACTCAGGGCGACGGGTCACGGGGCATCTCGGCCGAAGCGTGCGGGAGTGGCCTGTAGAAGGTGCGGAAGGCGAGGCTCCCCGCCGCGGGGCGGTGATCGAGATGCAGACCGCTCGCAGCGCCCTCGCCCCATCCCGCGGCGTAGGTGCGGAGCGTGAGCGGGGGGACGGCGGGCGCGCGGGCATCCGCGAGGGTGACCCACACGTAGAGCGTCCGGCCGGCGCTTCCCGCGAGCGGCGCGAACTCCGCCGCGACCCAGGCGTCCTCGGCGACGGGTCCGCCCTCGACGACGGCGCGCCGCAGGGCGGGTGAGGTCGGCGCCGGGTCGGCCGCCACCTGCACGAGGAGCGTGGGCATGGCGCCAGCGTCGCTCCCTAGGCAGACGTCGAGGCGGCAGAGTCCGTCGGCGTCGGCGACGAACGTCTGGCCGACCGCGCGGCCCTCGCCGAGGAGCGGCGACCAGCCGTCCCCCGCCGGCTGCGCCGTGCCGGGCAGCGCGTCGTCGGGCTCGAGGTCGTAGCGTCCCGCACCACCGGACATCGCCGCCGACGCGACGACGGGCCGCGAGGCGGGCGGCGACTCGCCGTGGCGCCGCAGGATGCCGACGAGCGCCTCGACGAGCGGATCGGCTTGCGTCTCGGGGCCGGCGTGGAGGAAGACGTCGTTCCGCGCCGCGTTGCCGAGACGGCGCCGCAAGCCGCCGTCGCGGACCAGCGCGTCGAGCGCCTCCACCCAGTCCTCGTGCGTCGTGGCGAGGAGGCCGTTCTCGCCGTGGCGGATCGCCTGGCGAAACGCCCAGGCGGGCGATGCCACGGTGGGCACGCCGACGGCGCCGGCCTCGAGATACTTCACCTCGCTTTTCGCGTCGGAGAACGCGTCGGCGCGGAGCGGCGCGATGCTGACGTCCGCAGCGGCGAGCAGACGGAAGAGCCGCGGCCAGGGCACGAAGGGCAGCCGCTCGATGCGGTGGGCGAACGGCTCCAGCGCGGTGCCCGTGCGCAGGTAGCCGATCAGCGTCAGGCGCGCCCCCGGGTGGGCCGCAAGCACGGCCGCGAGCGCCGGCTCGACGAGGGCGAAGTCGAGATCGTGCATGGTCGTGCCGCTGGCGTAGACGACGCGGACGTCGCGGCGGAGCGCTGTCGCGGCGGCGTGGCGCGCCGTCTCGGCGGCCGCCAGCTCGGCGGCGCCGAGGCCGTTCCGAATCACGACGCCCGGCACCCCGGCGCGCGCGGCGGCATCGACGAGCGGGGCGCTGCTGCCGAGGAACGCGTCGCAGGCAGCGAGGGCCGCCGCGTAGCGCTCGCCGAACGCGAGCCATCCGGCGCGGTGCTGCTCGGGGAGGAGCGCCAGCGCGTCCAGCGGCGCCGCGGCCGGCTCGAAGACGAGGTCATCGCAGGAGAACGCGAGCGGGCGACCGGCGGCGCGCGCGCCGGACATCCACGCCGCCACCCACGTGCTCATCGGCACCCGCGAGACGACCACCAGATCGGCGAGCTCGATCGCCGCCGGGAGGGTCGGATCGGTGTAGTACAGCGCCGCGCTGGCGATGCCGCGCGCGCGCAGTTGCTCCCGGAGGTGCGTGACCCGGTACCGGAAGGGCGCGCCGTCGATGCCGGTGACGAAGAGGACGCGGCGCAGCGCGGCCGGTCGTCGCGAGCGCTCGCTGGGCGCGGGCGTCGTCACCGCGCGGTACGTGTCCTCCAGCTGATCGAGCTGCGTGTCGAGCGTCGGGATCGGCGTCGCGGCGGCACCGGCCCGCAGGCCCTCGCGCAGCGCGGGCTCGCGGATCAGCGCGCGCATGGCGCGCGCGAGGTCGTCGGCGTCGCCGGTCGCGAAGGTGAGGCCGTTCGTGCCCTCGCGCAGGACCTCCTGTGGGCCGCCGCTGTCGCTCGCGATCACCGGCACGCTGCAGGCGAGCGCCTCGCGCGTGACCATGGAGTACGACTCGCGCATGAGCGAGGGCACGACGAGGCAGTCGAGGTCGCCGAGCACCGCGCCGCGCCGGTCCGGCGCGAACGCGGGCAGGTGGCGCACGCGGTCGAGGATCGAGAGCGGCAGCGGGGCGGCATCCGGCGCGACCGCGAGGAGGTCCAGGGTCCACCCGCCGACGCCGAGACGGCTCGCGGCCGCGAGCAGGGTCGGCAGACCCTTGGCGCGATTGTCGGGACCGCCGACGTAGCCGAAGCGGACGGGCCCGGCGCGGCGCCGACCCGGCGGCGCGGCCGCCCCCGCCACGCCGTTCGGGCACACCGCGATCCGTGCCCGCGGCACGCCGTTGGCGATCGCGCTCTCGGCGAGCCGTTGCGACGGCGTGAGCACGGCCGCGGCGAGGTCCAGGGCCCGTGCCAGCTCGCGGCGCCGCGCGACCAGATCGAAGCCGGGCGCGCAGTGACAACGGGCGGAGTCGACGCGCGGCGCGCACACGAACCCCGCGTCGTCGACGAGGAAGAGCCGGGCGCACATCCACCACCAGTCGTGCAGGGTGACGACGACCGGAATGCCGCGCGCGACGGCGGCGTCGACCACCGTCGTGCCGAGGGCCTGGATGCTGTGGAGGTGGACGACGTCGGCGGGGAAGCGATCGAGGAAGCGCGCGAAGTGCGCCGTGATCTCGGGATGACGATAGCTGCGCGGATCGAGCGTGACGTAGCCGGAGGCGGCGTCGACGCCGGTCACCGGAAGGCCGTCCACCTCCCACCGCCGCACGCCCTCCGCCGCCGCCTCGGCGCCGGGCCGGCCGCAGAACACCTCCACCTCGTGGCCCCGCGCCTGCAGGCCACGCGCGACGTCGGCGCACACCAGGGTGGCGCCGCCGACGAACTCGGGCAGGAACAGCGTGATGACCTGGGCGATCTTCACCGCGGCGGCGCGAGCTCGCCGCGCTCGGCCAGATAGCGCCGCAGCCCGTCGCGCCAGGGCGCCGGGCGAGCGATGCCGAGGGCGGCGAGGCGGGCGTTGTCGAGCACCGAGTACGCGGGCCGTGGAGCGCGCGCCCCGAGCTCGGCCGTGGAGATCGACGCGACCGGTGCTTCGAGCCCGGCGTCGGCGACGATCGCGCTCGCGAACTCGTGCCACGAGCACTCCCCGGCGGCGGTGACGTGGACGACGCCCACGGCGACCTGCGGCTCGGCGAGCGCCCGCTCGACGAGCGTGACCACCGTCGCGGCGAGGTCGCACGTGTAGGTCGGGGCCGTGACCTGGTCGGCGACGACCTTCAGCGTCTCGCCGGCGCGCGCCCGGCGCAGGATCGCCGAGACGAAATTGCCGCCCTTGCCCGTCGAGCCGGCCCCGCCGAAGAGGCCGGCGCTGCGGACGACCAGGTGGCGCGGGGCGAGCGCGCGCACGAAACATTCGCCGGCGAGCTTCGACGTGGCGTAGGCGCTGCGCGGCTGCGGCGCGTCGTCCTCGCGGTAGGGGCGGTGGCCGTCGCCGGCGAAGACGTAGTCGGTACTGAAGTGGACGAGCAGGCTCCCGTGCTCGGCGGCGCGCCGAGCCAGATGACGCACCGCGAACGCGTTCACCGCGAAGGCACGCTCGGGCTCGTCCTCGCAGCGATCGACGGCGTGGAACGCGCTGGTGTTGAGGATCACGTCGGGGCGCACGCTTCGTAGCATGCGATCGGTCGCCTCCGGATCGGTGATCTCGAGATCGGCGTGACTCAGCGCCGTGAGCGACGGAGCGGCGAGGCGCGTCGCGAGCTCGCGGCCGAGCTGGCCGGTCGATCCGATCAGGAGGACGCGTGGCACCTCCTCGCGCTTACCGGCAGGGGAGGACGCGCGCAAGCTTCCGTCGTCCCGGGGGGTGGGTTAAGCTGGGCCGCTCATGGGCCGGCTCTGGGTTTACATGCGTCGCTACCGGGGTCGGTATGTGTTCGGCCTCACGTGCCTGCTCCTCACCGGCACGATGGCGATGGCGGTGCCCTATCTGTTGAAGCGCGCGGTCGACGCCATTGCCGCGGGCCGGCCGCCGTCGGTGGCCGCCACCCTGGCGCTCGGGATCATCACGATCGCGCTCGTGCAGGCGCTCGCGCGCACCTTCTCGCGCTTCGTGATCTTCAACGTCGGCCGCGACATCGAGTACGACCTGCGGAACGACCTCTTCGCGCACCTCGAGCGCCTGCCGCTCTCCTACTATCAATCGCAGCAGACCGGCGACCTCATGTCGCGCCTGGTGAACGACATCACCGCCGTGCGCATGCTGCTCGGCGTCGGTTTCCTCAACCTGATCAACACCCCCATCTACTACGTCTACGCCGTCAGCATCATGGCGTCTCTCGACTGGAAGCTGACGCTCGCGGCGCTGGTGCCGTATCCGATCGTCCTCGTGGTGGTGAAGCGCACGAGCCGGCAGCTGATGGAGCGGACCCTGCGCGTGCAGGAGGGCCTGGCCGCGATGAGCGCGCGCGTGCAGGAGAACCTCTCCGGCATGCACGTGGTGAAGTCGTACGTGCGCGAGCAGGAGGAGACGGAGGCGTTCGCCCGCCTCAACGCCGATTTCTCGGCGCAGAACATGGAGCTGGCGCAGGTGCGGGGCGTCATCATGCCGGTGATGCGCGGCGCCAGCACGCTCGGCACCCTGGTCGTCCTCTGGTACGGCGGCGTGCGCGTCATCTCGGGGGCGCTCAGCATGGGCGACCTCGTCGCCTTCATCGGCTACCTGCACATCCTCGCCTGGCCGACGATGGCGCTCGGCTGGATGCTGTCGATCGTGCAGCGCGGCCGCGCCGCGATGCAGCGCCTGGAGCAGATCTTCGTCATCCAGCCGGCGATCGACGACGGTGCGGCTGCCTGGCCCGACGGTGTGCCGATCCGCGGCGAGATCGCCTTCGAGAACGTCGAGTTCGCCTACGAGACGCCGATGAACGGCCACCGCATCCTGTCGCAGATCGACCTGGAGGTTCCGTCCGGTGCGACGCTGGCGATCGTCGGCCGCACGGGATCCGGCAAGACCACCCTGGCGAACCTCATCCCACGTCTGTTCGACGCCAGCGCCGGGCGGGTGACGATCGACGGGCGCGACGTGCGCGAGATCCCGCTCGCGGTATTGCGGCGGGCGATCGGCTTCGTGCCGCAGGATCCGTTCCTCTTCTCGCGCAGCGTGCGCGACAACATCCGCTTCGGCGCCCCGGAGACCAGCGAGGAGCAGGTCACCGAGGTCGCGCGGATCGCCTCGCTCGACCGCGACGTCGCCGAGCTGCCGCACGGCTACGACACCGTCGTCGGCGAGCGCGGCATCACCCTCTCCGGCGGCCAGAAGCAGCGCGTGACCCTGGCGCGCGCGCTGCTGGTCGATCCCCGCATCCTGATCCTCGACGACGCGCTCTCCAGCGTCGACACCGAGACCGAGCGGCGCATCCTGAGCCAGCTGCGCGGCCTCATGCGCGAGCGCACCAGCATCGTCATCGCGCACCGCATCTCGACCGTCCGCGATGCCGACATGATCGCCGTCGTCGACGACGGCCGGATCGTCGAGCTGGGCGACCACGCCTCGCTGCTGGCCCGCGGCGGCTTCTACGCAGAGCTTTTCCAGCGCCAGCGTCTGGCGGAAGAGCTGGAGGCGCTATGAGCCGGGTCCGCAACCTCCGGTTGGTGCGGCCCGCGGCGCCGACGGTCGCCGCGCCGGTCGATCCGCAACAGGAGGAGATGCTCGGCAAGGCGTACGACACCCGGCTCGTCCGTCGCCTGTGGACCTTCATCCGGCCCTACCGGCACACGTTCTGGCTCTCGACCCTCTGCCTGCCGATCAACTCGGCCTTCATGTTGGTACAGCCGTATCTGCTGAAGGTCGCGATCGACCGCCACGTCGCCGTCGGCAACCCGCACGGCCTCGCGACGATCGGCGCCCTCTACGTCGCCGCGATCCTCGGCGAGTGCGTCTCGTTCTACATCCAGTACTACCTGACCATGCTGGTGGCGCAGCGCACGCTGGCCGACCTGCGCGTCAAGGTGTTCGCGCACGTGCAGGCGCTGCCGATGAGCTACTTCGACCGCAATCCCATCGGGCGTCTGGTGACGCGTCTCACCTCCGACGTCGACGTCCTGAACGAGATGTTCGCCGCCGGCGCGATGACAATCTTCATGGACGTGCTGACGATGCTCGGCATCGTCGTGATCATGCTGAGCATCGACGTGCGGCTGGCGCTCGTCGCGCTCGCGGTGATGCCGTTCATGCTGATCGGCATCAACTACTTCCGGCTCGCGGCGCGCCGCACCTACCGCACGATCCGCGAGCGCATCGCGCGCCTGAACGCGTACCTGCAAGAGGCGCTCTCCGGCATGATGATCGTGCAGCTCTTCGCGCGCGAGCAACGCTGTTTCCAGGAGTTCGACGCGCTGAACGACGCGCACCGCGAGGCCAACCACTGGTCGAACGTGTACGAGGCGGCGCTCTTCTCCATGGTCGAGGCGTTGGCCTCGATCGCCGCGGCGCTCATGGTGTGGTACGCCGCCGGCGCCATCCACGCGGGCGTCATCGCCTTCGGCACGCTGGTTGCCTTCATCGAGTACATCCAGCGCTTCTTCATTCCGATCCGCGAGTTCAGCACCAAGTACGCGGTCATGCAGTCGGCCATGGCCTCCGCCGAGCGCGTCTTCCAGCTCCTCGACACCGACCCGGCCATCGTGTCGCCGAGCACGCCCCGCCTGCCGCGCAGCACCACCGGCGCGATCGAGTTCGATCACGTGTGGTTCGCCTACAAGGGCGAGGACTACGTGCTGAAGGACATCTCGTTCCGCATCAATCCGGGCGAGAAGATCGCCGTCGTCGGCGCCACCGGCTCCGGCAAGACGAGCCTCATCAAGCTGCTCTCGCGCTTCTACGACGTCTCGCGCGGACACATCCGGGTCGACGGCATCGACGTGCGCGAATGGGATCTCTCGCTGCTGCGCCGCCACATCGGCGTCGTGCTGCAGGACGTGTTCCTCTTCAGCGGCGACGTCGCCAGCAACATCTCGCTCGGCCGTCCCGAGATCACGCCGGCGGTCATGGAGGAGGCCGCGCGGCGCGTGAACGCGTGGCCGTTCATCCGTGCGCTGCCCGGCGGCCTGCAGGAGCGCATCCGCGAGCGCGGCAGCAATCTCTCGACCGGACAGCGCCAGCTGCTCGCCTTCGCGCGCGCCCTGGCCTACGATCCGACGATCCTGGTGCTCGACGAGGCGACGTCGAGCGTCGATACCGAGACCGAGATGCTGATCCAGGACGCGCTCCTCACCCTGATGCGAGACCGCACCTCGGTCGTGATCGCGCACCGTCTCTCCACGATCGAGCACGCCGACCGCATCATCGTCCTGCACCACGGCCAGGTGCGCGAGATCGGCACGCACGCCGAGCTCATCGAGGCGCGCGGCATCTACCACCGCCTGTACCAGCTGCAGTACGCCTTGACCGCCGACGAGTCGGCCACCGCCGAGGCCGGGCATTAGCCCGTCGCGGACGCTCGGCCGCGCGCTCGCCCTCCTGCTGCTCGGCGTCGCGCTCGGAGGCTGCTCTGCGGGGTACGTGCTGCGTGCCGGCTACGAGGAGGCGAAGATCCTCTGGCGGCGGGAGCCCATGGAGAAGGTGCTGGCGACGCCGGACCTCGATCCGGACACGCGCCGCAAGCTCGAGACCGTGCTCGCGGCGCGCGAGTTCGCGCTCGGGCTCGGCTTCGACGTGGACGGCAGCTTCGGCAGCCTCTCGTACAGCGACGAGGGTACGAACGTCATCGTGGTGACCGCCGCGGAGCGTACCGCGCTCGAGCCGTATACGTGGTGGTTTCCGATCGTCGGCCGGGTGCCCTACAAGGGCTACTTCGACGTCGCGCTCGCCAAGGCCGAGGCCGCCTCGCTCGAGGCGCGCGGCTACGACACGTTCGTACGCACGGCCCCGGCCTTCAGCACGCTCGGCTGGTTCGCCGATCCGCTGCTCCGCCATCAGCTCCGTCAGGACGAGGAGTTCCTCGTCGATCTCGTGTTGCACGAGCTCTACCACGCGACCTACTACGTGAAGGGCCAATCGGCCTTCAACGAGTCGCTCGCGACGTTCGCCGGCCACCGCGGCGCGATCGCGTTCTTCCGCGCCCACCCCGAGCGCGCGCACCCGCCCGGCGGCGGCGATCTCCTGGCCCAGGCCGAGGCGAGATGGGACGACGCGCTACGCTTCGGCGCCTTCGTCGAGAAGCTGGCGGCGTCGCTGCGCGCCGTCTACGCTGCCGCTGCGGATCCGGGTGCCGCCGTCGCCGGGCGTGACGCCATCTTCACGGGCGCCAAGGCCGACTACCCGCGTTTGCCGTTCGTCGCCGGCGGCTTTCCGGGCTTCGTCCGGGAGCCGCTCAACAACGCCGTGCTGCTCCACTATCTGCTCTACGGCACCGATCTCGAGATCTTCGAGGCGATCTACCGCGCCCAGGGCGAGGATCTCGCCAAGGCGCTGACGTTCATCCACGACGCGTCCGAGACGGCGCCGCGCGAGCCGTTCGAGGCGGTCCGCCGCGCGCTCAGGGCTGCAACGCCGCCAGCGAGCGCAGCGCCGAGCGCCGCCCCACCTCCGTGACCGTCGCGGTCAGGACGAAGGCGATGCCGAAGGCGATGGCGACGAGCGTGCGCTCGATCGGGGCGAGCGGGCTCGCGCCGACGCGCTGCCAGAAGAGCCGCGCCACGGGCCACGCCTCAATGGCGATCACCCCGGCGATCAGGCCGAGGCACGTCACCATGTAGATGACGCCGCCGAAGCCGGTGGCGATCTGCGCCGCATTGTTGCTGTCGAGCCGCGGGTAGGCCGCGCCGAAGGCGAGGCCGAGGCTCACGATGGCGGCGATGACGAAGAGCAGCGTCGCCATGAAGACGAGCGTGAGACCGGCGGCGACGCCGAGGTAGCGGTTGGTGACCACGATCAGCACCTCGCCCAGCACGGTGAGCGGCAGGAACGCGACCAGGAACTTGCTCCACCACAGGGTCGCGATCGACACCGGCGCCGAGCGCAGCACCCACCAGGCGCGTCCTTCCAGGCTGACGCTCGGGTAGACGAAGCGCACCGCGACCGACGCGGTGACGAAGGCGGCGAGGCCGAGATTGCAGAAGGCGACGACGTCGCGCAGCGTCGCCGCGAGTGGCGTGCCGTCGTCGATTGGCAGGACGGAGAAGTTGTAGACGTAGACGACCACCAGCGCGCCGAGCAGCAGAAGCTGCGACCACTGGCTGGCGTCGCGGAAGAAGACGGTGACGTCCTTGGCGAGCAGCAGCGCGGGGATGCGCGGCAGCGGACGGGTGAGCCGTGGCAGTACTCTGCCGAGAAGCGGCGCGCGGCGGGCGCGCGTGCGGCCCTCCTGCGCCCGCGACCAGGCGGTCAGGAAGATACGCTGCACCACGCTCGCGCTCGCGAGGTAGAGCACGAAGGCGGTCAAGGCGAGCAGCGCGAAGTAGAAGAGCGGCTCGCCCGGGCGCGCCCCGAGGAGCGGGATCAGCACCTCCGCGGCCCAGGTCGTCGGCAGATACCACGCCGCCGGCGCCTCGAACGCGGCGAGGAAGGCCGCGAAGCCGGCGAGGTCGGACGGGCTCGCGAGGCGCTCCGGGCGTACGAGACGCAGGGTGAGGTAGCCGATCGCCGCGAGCGCCACGGTCGCGACCACGAGCACGTCGCGGGCGCGCCGGGCCGGGAAGGCGAGGACGAGCGCGGTCGTCACCAGCACGCCGATCGCCGCCGGAATGAGCAGGAACGGCACCAGGGTGGCGACGGTCCCGAGGTAGAAGAGCGGGCCGGCGTGGTACACGACGCCGTAGGCGAGGAACGCGGGCAGGCCGAAGAGCAGGACCATCCACGACGACGCGACCGTGGTCTCGATGAAGCGCGCGTCGTGGACGCGGCGCGACGGAATCGGCGCGGCCAGCAGCAGCCGCACCTCGGGCGCCAGATAGAAGGTGGTGAGCGCGGTGACGACGTTCGAGATGACCAGCACCGCGAAGAAGCTGACGAAGAGCATCACCAGGAGACGCTGGGTCAGCATCGGGCCGAGCGCCGTGATGGTCTGGAAGTAGGACAGGGTGCGCTCGAAGAAGACGAACGACCCCGACCAGAACGCAGCGGTGACGAGCGTGAGGATCGCGACCTTGGCGCGGCTGCGGCGAAGCGCGGTGCGCGCCGCCAGCAGGCGCGGCGCGAGGAGCACGCGCAGGCTCGGCGCGCTCACACCCGCCCTCCGGTCGTCCCGGTGAGGCTCAGGAACACCGCCTCGAGCGAGCTGTCGAAGGGCTCGAGGTCGGGGCGCTCGGCGGCGCGCTCGCGCAGCTCGGCCAGGCTGCCGACGACCACGATGCGGCCGCCATCGAGTACCGCGATGCGGTCGCACAGCTCCTCGGCGACCGCCAGGCTGTGCGTGGAGAGGAAGATCGTGACCCCGCTCGCCGCGAGCGCGGAGAGCAGGCGCCGCAAGGCGAGCCCGCCTTGCGGGTCCATGCCGACCATGGGCTCGTCGAGGATCAGGATGCGCGGGCGATGGACGAGTGCCGCGGCGACCGTGAGGCGCTGCTTCATGCCGTGCGAGTAGGTCTCGATCAGCTCGAAGGCGCGATCGACCAGGCCGAACTCCTCCAACAGGTCGTTGCAGCGCTCCTCGAGCACGTCGGTCGCGACCCCGTACAGCCCGCCGACGAAGCGCAGGAACTCGATCCCGGTGAGCTTGTCGTACAGGGCCGGCTGATCGGGGACGTAGCCCGTCATCGCCTTCGCGGCCTCCGGCGCCTCGCGGATGTCGTAGTCGCCGAGGATGACCGTCCCGGAGGTGGGGGAGAGAATGCCGACCATCATCTTGATCGTGGTGGTCTTGCCGGCGCCGTTCGGGCCGATGAAGCCGAAGACCTCGCCCGCCGCGATCTCGAGATCGAGATCGTCCACCGCCACCACCGATCCATAGGTCTTCCGCAAAGCCACGCAGCGGATCATCGCGCCTCCTCGACCCGGAATGACAGTTTTCCGATCATGCCCGCGAGCGCCATCTGCTGCTCCGGGCCCCCCTCCACGAGCTTCACGTGCGTCGCATCGACCGGCATCTGATCGAACACCGAGTCGGCGCTCACCCACGCTCCGAGCCAGAGCTCGGTCCAGGCGTGATAGTAGAAGGCATCGTTCGCATAGACCACCCCCGCGACCAGGCGCGCCGGGATGCCGGCCGCGCGTGCGAGCGCGGTCAGCAGCGTTGCATGCTCGTTGCAGTCACCGCGGCGTGACGTCAAGACCTCGCGCGCGCTCGGTACCGTGACCGCCGGCGCCTTCTCGATCGCGCCGGCGACCCACGTGACGAGTCGGCGTGCCGCCGTGGGTGCGTCGGTGGCGTCGCCGACGATGGCGCGCGCGCGCGCCGCGACCACGGGATCGTCCGCTTCGAGGAAGGGCGCCGCGCCGACCGCGCTCGCGACATCGGCCGCCGCGGGCACGGTGAGCGGGAACGGGGCGGGGGGCGGCACGTCCTCGCGCGTGATGAACAACAGGTTTCCGTGCAGGCGCTGCCGCCGGCCGTCGCCCGGTACGCGCGCGGCGGCGTCGCCGCCGAGACGGAGCGCGAGATGGTCGGCGTTGCGCGGGTCGTCGATCCGTCCCTCGATCGGGATGCTGCTGTCGACCGCGAGATCGACCGGCACCGCGTTGCCGGCGTCGGCGAGGGCGTGCTCCTCGTCCTCACGCACCAGCATGAAGCCGAGCGCCGCCTCCTCGCGGACCACGTCGCCGTCTGGGGCGATCCAGGCGTGGACCTGGAGCCCCGCGTGCTCCTCGAGCAGGCGGATGGTCTCGATCGGGCCCGCAGGGCCCGGCACTGTCTCGCGGCCGTCGATCGTGATCGTCATCGGCTCGTTGTGCAGGGCGAGCGGGCTGAAGACGGGGACGGTGTAGCGCGTGCCCGGCGTGTGGTCGCCCGCGAGGACGCGCGGCCGCAGGGTGCTCGGGAGATAGATCGGCTCCTGCAACGGGATGCGCAGGTCGGACTGCTGGCCGCGCGGCCCGTAGCGCACCTGCAGCGTGTCACCATCGACGGTGCCGGCTGCGGAGAAGACGGTCGCCGGCGAGATCAGCGTGAAACGGAAGCGCTGCAGCGCGTAGCCCTGATCGGTCTCCGCCGCCATCGCCGTCCGCAAGGTCTGCGGCGTGCCGAGCATCGCCAGCGCGACGACCGAGTCCTCGTAGAACGCATAGCCGTCGGCGGTACGGGCGGTCACGCGATGCGCGTGCCCGACCTTGTCGCTGCCGTGGTACACGCCGAACCACTCGTCGCGCTCCTCGAGAGCGGCCGCGGGAAGGGCCGCGACGGCGTTCGAAGGCACCGTGGTCTGCTTGCGGACCAGCCCCACCACCAGAACCACCCAGGACGCGACCAGCGCGAAGGCGAGCGTGCGTCTCATCTGTGCGCGACGTCTCGGCAAAGCTCTACTGGATGCCCTGGGGGGATTCAATGTAAGAGGGCATCCGTGAGCGAACCGTCACCGACCTCCGAGTTCCCGGTCACTTCGTGTGCGACCTGCGGGCGCGACGTGCTGTGCTACGTCGACCTCGACGCCGACGATCGGGAGATCGCGCGCTGTCTCGAATGTGCGACGATCGTTGCGCCGGCCGACGTTCGCTGGATGCCGCTGACGGAGCTCGAGGCGGCGGGGTACGGCCTCGTCTTGCCCGAGGGCGGGTGCGGCCGCCCCGATTGCGGCAACGGACGCTGCGGGCGCGCCGCGCCCGAGCCGAGCTGAGCGCCGGCGCTCAGCGCGCGCCGAGCTGGCGCAGCGCTTCGTAGAGCACGACCGACACGGCGTTCGCGAGGTTCAGGCTGCGCACGTGGGGGCTCGTGATCGGGATGCGGTAGAGCGCGGGCGCGAGCTCGTCGCGGATCGCCGCCGGCAAGCCGCGCGTCTCGCCGCCGAACACCAGCACGTCGTCGTCACGGTAGCGGACGTCGGTGTAGAGCGAATCGGCGCGCGCGGAGAAGCCGATGCGGCGGCCGGGCAGGGCGGCGCGAAAGGCCTCCCAGCTCTCGTGCAACGTGAGCGGCACCCACGGCCAGTAATCGAGGCCGGCACGTTTCAGCTGCCGGTCGTCGATCGTGAAGCCGAGTTTTCCGACCAGATGCAGCGGTGTCTCCGTGGCGGCGCAGAGGCGCGCGATCGAGCCGGTGTTGGGAGGAATCTCGGGCTCGACGAGCGCGATGTGCATCGTGGGGAGAGCGCCGCGCGCTCAGGAGGGCTCGCGCCCGATCGCGGTACGACGATCGCCGCTCACCAGCTCGAAGCGTCCGCCGCGCTCGTCGATCGCGGGCGCGAGCTGGTAGTACGCGGGGCGCAGGAAGCGCGCGCGGTAACGGCCCTTGACGCGCGTGTAGAGGACGTTGCCGTCGCCGACCGCGAGCGTGGCCGGATCGAGCGCTTCCTCGGAGCCGTCGTTCAGGCGCAGGCGGAAGCCGCCGCCCGGCTCCGCGTCCACGCTCGTCACCACCCAGGGGGTGTCCTCGATGGTGACGAAGGCGCGCTCGTCCGCCATTGCGATCTGCCAGCGCCCGTCGTCCGTCTGCCGCAGGCAGCGGCTGAAGAGCGCGGCGATGCGCCGGTTGTTGATCACCTCTCCGTCGGAGTACCAGCGGCCGTCGCGGCCGAAGCTGATCGCTCCGGACGAGACGGCCCAGAAGCCTGCGCGCGCCACGGGCTCTTCTACTCGCGCCCGCGCAGCCCGTTCAACCGCCACGCAGGGCAGGTTGCTGGCGGGGGTTCGGGGGTTCGGCTATCCTCACCTTCGTCGTGCATCCGATCATCGTCTCCTTCGGGCCGATCACCGTCTACAGCTTCGGGGTGATGCTCGCGCTGGCGTTCCTCACCGCCGGCAACGTGCTCGGACGTGAGCTGGGGCGCCGGGGAATGGACCCGGAGTTCGCGTCGTCGATGGTCCTGTGGGCGGCCGTGGGCGGGCTCGCCGGCTCGCGCGTGCTCTCCATCTTCGACGATTGGGACGCGTTCCTCGCCCATCCCTTCGGCTTCATCTTTACGGGCGCGGGATTCGTCTTCTACGGCGGTCTCCTCGGCGGTTTCGCCACCGTCACGTTCTTCATCTGGTCGCGCCGGCTCTCGTGGTTGCGGGTCGCCGACTCGATCGCGCCCGGGCTCGCGATCGGCCAAGCGATCGGCCGCATCGGCTGCTTGCTCGCCGGCGACGGCGATTGGGGCACGCCGACGACGGTGCCGTGGGCGATGCGCTACCCGAACGCAATCATCGGCTGGGACGACTGGCTGAAGCACAACGGCCTGCCGCCGGACACACTGGTGCATCCGGCGCCGATCTATGAGACCTTCGGCTACGGCATCGTCTTCCTGATCCTGTGGTCGATGCGACGCTCACCCCAGCCCGACGGGCTGGTCATCTGGTGGTACCTGCTGCTCAGCGCGACGGTGCGCTTCCTGGTCGAGTTCGTGCGCGTCAATCCGCGCCTGGCGTTCGGCCTCTCCGAGGCGCAGTTCATCAGCCTCGCGCTGATCGCCGTCGCGGCGGTCCTGATCTGGCGCACCAATGAGGCCGGCACGGTTGCCGCGCCGGCGCAGGTCCGCTCGACGGGTCCGCCCGCGGCATGAGGGATGCCGCGCTGCGGGCGCGCCGCGTCCGCTCGGCCTCGCTGGCCGCGCTCGCGCTGCTGCTCGCGCTCCTCGCCGGCGGAGGATGTCGCCGCAGCGGCCCCGCGGCCGTCGGCAGCCCGGCGCCGGAGTTCTCGCTCAGCGATCTCTCGGGCAACGCCGTGCGCCTCGCCAATCTGCGCGGGCGCGTCGTGTTCCTGAACATCTGGGCGACGTGGTGCGAGCCCTGCCGCGAGGAGATGCCGGCGATGCAGTCGCTCTATGAGCGCTTGCACGGGGCGGATTTCGAGATGCTGGCGGTGAACGCGGATCAGGACGACCGTCCCGGAGTCGAGCGCTTCGTGCACGAGCACGGCCTCACGTTTCCCGTGCTTCCCGATCCCGAGCTGACGATCGCCGATCGATATCTGGTGACCGGCTACCCGGAGACCTTCATCATCGATCGGAACGGCAAGATCCTGGCGCACGAGCTCGGACCGCGCGAGTGGGACTCGCCGGCGAGCCACACCGCCTTCAGGCGGCTCATCGAGCGCGGCGATTGGACGGGGTTCTGAGCGGCCCGCGCCGCTTTGGGCGGCGCCGCCTGCCGGCGCTCGCGGCGGTCCAGCGCGCCAGGGCGCGCTTCGCGCTGCGCACGTCGGCCACGCGCACGAAGATGGTGGGGCGCCCGGCGCGATTGCCGCGGCTCGACCCGTACATGTAGTCGATGTTGACGTCGGCGCGCCCGAGCCGCTCCGCCAGCGCCTCGATCGCGCCCGGACGGTCGGGCAGATCGATCGCGAGCACCTCGGAGACGATGACGAGCACACCCCGCTCCTCCAGCAAGTGCACGGCCGCCACCGGATCGGACACGACCATGCGGACCACCGCGTGATCGACGAGGTTGGCGATCGTGACCGCCTCGATGTTGATGCGATGCTCGGAGAGGTCGCGACAGACCGCGGCCAGGACGCCCGGCCGATTGACGAGTAGGACCGAAAGCTGTTGTTCGACCTGCATGGGCCGGGTTTCCTAGTGCGTGGGTCGGCCTGGCGCAAGCCATCCGCTCTCATGCCCGAGCCGAATTGACGGGCGATCCCGCTCGGGGTAGTCTAGGTATTTGAGAATGATTTTCAGTTTCAAAATGACCCGGCGCCGCCACCCGGCAATGGCGCTGCTGCCGCTGGCGGCCGTGCTCGGGTGCGCGAAGCCGGCCGAGCGGGCGCCCGTGCCGTCGCCGCGCGCGAGCGCGACGCCGGTCGCGACGGCCGGGGCGGCCGACGTGATCGGCGCGCTGAAGCTCGTGCGCCAGGAGTACGCGAACGCCGTCCCGCCGGAAGGGGGCGCCGTGTCCGACGCCACCGAGTACGCCGAGAGCCAGCTGTTCACCGAGCAGGCGCAGAGCAAGTTCGCCGCGATCGCCCGCTCCGTCGACGAGACGCGCGCGCGCGCGATCAGCGACGGCCTGCGACGCGTCGCCGGCCTGGTCGAGGGCAAGGAGCCGCCGGCGCAGGTGGCGAGCGAAGTCGGACGTACCATCGCCTCGGTGGAGGAGCTGCTCGCCGGGACGGTGCCGGAGGACATCCGCGGGCCCGTGCTGGCGGTGACGCGCGCCGATCAGGCGATCGCCGCCGAGGAGATCGTCGGCGAGTACCGGGTCGCCGTCACGACCGGCGCGGCGCGGCCGATCTACGTCCGTCACGACTCGACGCTGGTGCAGCTGCCGGAGCAGTCCGGCCAGGCCTACCTCGGGGTCCTGCTGCGCGAGAAACGCACGAAACGTTTCCTGCCCGCTTCCCGGGTCACCGCGGTGCTGTCGCGCGACGGACACGACACGGCGGTCGTCCTGACCGAGCTGTGGGGCGACTTCCATCAATACGGTGCCAACGTGGCGTTGCCGGGCGACGGGCCGCTGACGGTCACGATCCGCGCCTCGGCACCCGCCTACGCCCGCCACGGGGACATGCTGACGCACTTCGTGAGCCCGGTGACGGTGACCATGCAAGGGCGGGTGCAGCAGGGTGCGCTGCACTTCGACGGGCATCCGATCGCGCCGCAGGACGCCGACTACGCGATCGGCGACGACGTGCTGCAGGCGCGCGCCGAGGCCGGGACCCTGCGCGAGGCCGGCCCGTACCGGGTCGGGATGATCGTCGAGGGGCCGGAGCCCATCTGGCTCTGGCAGGAAGGGGCGCCCGTCCTGCAGCCCGTCGGCGCCGACGCGACGAACCACCTCGAGGTCGTGCTGCTCGATCGCGAGTCGGGGCAGCTGGTGCCCGACGCGCGGGTCACGTTGACCTTTCTCGACGGCGGGCGCGACCTCGGCTCGGCCACCTTGCATCCTCTGCTGTCGATCTTCTCCCACTACGGCGAGACGCTGGCCCTGCCCGCGGGCGTGAAGACCGTGCGCATCCACGTCGATCCGCCCCCGCTCGGGTCCGTCGACCGGCCGCGCCTCGATGGCGTCGCGGACCTCGAGGTGCCGCTGCCGTCGCGGCGCGAGGCTCGTCGCGACGCCCCGAGGTGCGTATGAGCGTTCGCGTGCGCGTGGTCCTGGTCGCTCTCCTGGCGCTGACGCTATTGCCGGGTCTCGCGCGGACGTCGCGCGCGGACGACGATTTCGCGGCGGCGATTCGCGATGCCGCCGGCCGCTATCCCGACGAGGCGGCGCGCCTCGCGGTCGGCGACGCGTTCCTGCGCTTCGAGAGCTCGCCGCTCGACGGCCAGCTGAAGGCGGCCGACCCGGCGCGCTATCGCGACCTCGAGGTGCGCTGGCTGGCGCTGGCGGGGGCGATGAAGAGCGGGGCGCCGGCCGGCGAGGTGCGGGAGCAGGCGGCGGCGCTCGCCGAGGTCCTCGATGCCGTCTCGCACCCGGCCACAGCCGCGGGCTCGTCGAGCCTCTTCGTCGATGCCTTCGTCATCATCGTGCGCGAAGGTTTCGAGGCCTTGCTCATCCTCACCGCGCTCGCGGCGTACCTCGTGAAGGTCGGCCAGCCCGAGAAGCGGGTGCTGATCTACGGGGGCGGCGGCGCCGCCGTCCTGGCGAGCCTCGGCCTCGCGGTCGTCGCGGAGCACGTCCTGCCGATCGGCGGGCCGGCGCGCGAGGCGCTCGAAGGCGTGACGATGCTCATCGCGGTCGTCGTGCTCTTCGCCGCCTCCTACTGGTTGATCTCGAAGTCCGAGGCGCGGCGCTGGCAAGCGTTCGTCCGCAGCCGTCTCGAAGGCGCGCTCGGGACGGGGCAGGCGCGCAGCCTCGTGCTGCTCGCGTTCCTCGTCGTGTTCCGCGAGGGTTTCGAGACCGTGCTCTTCTACGAGGCCCTCGCCGGCCGCGCCGCGGGCAACCCGCTCGCGCTCTCCGCGGTCGCCTCCGGCCTGGCGCTCGGCATCGGCGTTCTCGCGATCATCGGCGTTGCGCTCTTCCGCTACGGCGTGCGCGTGCCGATCCGCCCGTTCTTCGCCGCGACCGGCATCCTGCTCTACGTGCTCGCGTTCAAGTTCGCGGGCGCGGGAGTGCGCGAGCTGCAGGAGGCCGGCTGGGTCTCGGTCACGCCGGTGCGACTGCCGGAGCTGCCGCTGCTGCGTGACTGGCTCGCGGTCTATCCGTTCGTCGAGCCGCTGGTGGCGCAGGCGATCCTCGTCGCGGCGCTGGTCGCCGGTGCCACGTACGCGCTGGTCGCCCGCGGTCTGCGCCTCGGCGGTGCGGAGGCGGCGCGGACGTGAGCGGCAAACGCCTCGCCGTGCTCGCGGGCGCCGCGATCGTGGTGACCGGCATCGGCGCCGCGCTCTGGCTGCGCCCCGCGGGCGCGCTGCCCGCGGAGAACCTGCCGCCCGAGATGGCGGGACGGGTGAACCCGCGCGCCGGCGACCTCGCTGCCGTGAGCGAGGGCGTGGCGCTTTTCCAGGGCAACTGCGCGAGCTGCCACGGCGAGCACGCCGACGGCCACGGTGCGGCGGCCGCCGGGCTCACACCGCCGCCGGCGAACTTCCGCGGTACCGACGTGCTGGCTCGCCACTCGGACGCGTACCTCTTCTATCGCCTCACGGAGGGGAAGCCCGGAACGGCCATGCCGTCCTTTCGCGGCGCGCTCGCCGAGCGCGAGCGCTGGGCGGTCATCGCGTATCTGCGCTCGCTCGCCCCCGACGGCGCCCCCACGCGCTGACGCGAAATCTTTCGCGTACTCGATGGTTTGCTGGTCGGGTCGCCTCTGATATGCTGCCATGATCTTGCCACCTCGAACTGGAGCGCAGCATGCCACGTCGGCGTCGTAGTCTCACCGGAGCCCTGGCTCTCTTCGCGATTCTCGCCGTCTTGTTCTCGGGCGGTCGCGGGGTGACGAAAGTCGACGCGGTCGGCAAGGACGCCTCGTACGAGAACCTCCAGACGTTCACCAACATCCTGGCGATCGTCCAAAAGAACTACGTCGACGAGGTCACGACCGACCAGCTCATCGAGGGCGCCATCAACGGCATGCTCACCTCCCTCGATCCGCACAGCGCCTACCTGACGCCCGATCTCTACAAAGAGCTGCAGGTCGACACCAAGGGCAGCTTCGGCGGTCTCGGCATCGAGATCACCATGCGCAACAACATCCTCACGGTCGTCTCGCCGATCGAGGACACGCCCGCCTACCGTGCCGGCGTGAAGGCCGGCGACATGATCATCAAGATCGACGGCCAGTTCACCAAGGACATGACCCTGGTCGACGCGGTCAAGAAGATGCGCGGCCCCAAGGGCAGCAAGGTCGTCCTCTCGATCAAGCGCGAGAAGGTCAACGAGATCTTCGACGTCTCGCTGGTGCGCGAGGTCATCAAGATCCAGAGCGTCAAGTCGAAGCAGCTCGAGAAGGGCTACGGCTACCTGCGCATCACGCAGTTCCAGGAGCGCACCGACAGCGACGTCGAGCGCGTGCTCGAGCAGTGGTCGCGCGATGGCGCGATCGAGGGCATCGTCCTCGACCTGCGCAACGATCCGGGCGGGCTCCTGACGCAGGCGGTGAAGGTCTCCGATACCTTCCTCGACTCCGGCCTTATCGTCTACACCGATGGCCGGCTCGAGAATCAGAAGCAGAAGTACTTCGCGCGCCGTCCCGGCAGCTACATGGACTTCCCGATGGTCGTCCTCGTGAACGGCGGCACCGCCAGCGCCTCCGAGATCGTCGCCGGCGCGCTGCAGGACCACAAGCGGGCGATCATCCTCGGCACCCAGACGTTCGGGAAGGGCTCGGTGCAGACCATCCTGCCGCTCGACGACAACTCCGCGCTCCGACTCACGACGGCGCGCTACTACACGCCGAGCGGGCGCTCGATCCAGGCCACCGGCATCGTCCCCGACATCGTCATGGACAACGTCCTGATGACGCGGCCGGCGAGCGGCTCGAAGACCCCGCAGCAGCTGCTGCGT
>Ga0157379_10000260_pt1 | contig 41462 bp, 66 predicted proteins | sample S25metaG_FD_121802 | JGI IMG/M metagenome (GOLD analysis project Ga0157379, IMG submission 121802) | Switchgrass rhizosphere microbial communities from Kellogg Biological Station, Michigan, USA - S2-5 metaG | ecosystem: Host-associated > Plants > Roots > Rhizosphere > Soil | place: USA... | reverse complement strand
GTGTCGCTGTTGTGTTCCTACACATGTCGCCTCTATGGTTTAGAGGCATTGTCTGGCTCGTTGGTCTCAACCGCGTCGCCGCTCAAATACCCTCCGTACCCTTTGACGACTGTTCATCCTCCGACGACCCAGCTTCACGCATTACCATTTCAACTGTCTATGCCCAGATAAACCCACGTGCACATTCTTTAAATCTCACTCTCATAGGTGTAAGCGGATCAGAGATATTCTACTCGTCCAATACTTCCAATCTCCTATGTGAGTTCGCATGGAGCTCTCAAACACACTTGACCTCTAATATTCCCATTGCAGCAACCGTCTTTGCCCCCACGCAGGTCCTCACGTTTACCCTCACTCCCGAGTCTCAGTCGCAGTTTGCCTTTTGCGAAACTTTGCGTCCACCATCCCCTTTGAACACGACCAACTTTGACCCCCAGAATGGCGGTTACTGTCCGATTCCCGCTGGCCCTCTGGCATTCTCTGTTTCGACACCACTCTCCCGGTCTTACGAACTGACGACCCTTAACACCCAGATTCGCGTCCTTGACACTTCCAGCCCTGCAAAGGAACTAGCGTGTCTCAATATAGCGACCACACCGCTGCACATTGCCTCCAAGAATAGAGTCTATGGTCATGCAGTCATCATCTTTTGGTTCTCCATTGGATTGACCATTGCATACTGGCTTGTCGTAGGCGCCGGTAGACTTGCGGCAGCTTGGAAACGAGGCAGACAGAGAGTTCATGACCATATTTACTCCCGCGTGCAAGCCATTGGCTTTGCATTAGCTAGTGCCATCAGTGGTGAACGCTTCACATCATCCCCGGCCCTGATGCGCTTCGGTTCGTGTTCGGTCGTTACTCTTGTGGCGTAAACCATTTATCTCGCGTGTATGTTTATTCACAGGCACCCCTTCCATGCGGGACATCATATTCCATACGCAATGGTGTACGCTCTTAGGTATGGTCGCAGTCCAGTGGCCTCGTTTCGCATGTGAGTGGGCATCAATTGCTCCGCTTGTGAGACTTCCACTGATCCGTAATTAAGACCCCTTCTTTGCTCAAACCGCTTGGGCGACCTTACTTTATAGTACGTAAATAAATAAACTCTATCCTTATTTGGAGATGATTTTGCTCACATTCTCATTGTTTTTAGATATCTCTCTCACGCAAGGGTCTGAGTCCGCTAAGACACATTGGTATCCATTACACACCAACCCTTTCGATCCTCCTGCAGAATTCGCGGATCAGATTTCAGATCCAACATCTCCCCTATATCTTGACGTCAATATTCCCAATTCCATATTTACCCTCCCAGATGGCATCTCAGTGACTGGCATTCCTGCGTTGGCCTCGGCCGTGGGTGTTCGTCCCCAGGACGTCTTTAACAATTCCGTTGTTATCTTCCTGCTCATTCTTGGCGCCACGGTCGTGATAAGTGTTTTAGTCTTCTCCCTCGATTGGACATTTGGTTCTTTGATACGGATCAATGAACGAGGTATCTCAGGGACAAGGACGCCACCATGGACATCCACTACTCCCAAAGAATACCATGATTCCCCAGAGCTTGTTTTGGGTGATGATGAGCTAGGTTCTAGTGGCGTTCGATTTCAAGATCGACCCTCATCATCGCGAACCTTACCCGTTCTGCTTAATCGTAGCGGATGGCTCACGCAACGTCTGGGTCAAAGTTCGTTTCATGGTAGCGTTCTGCATGGGAACCTTGTTAGAGTTCTCATGCTATTTCACTTGCCGGTCACGATATTCTCCTGTTATCAGTTCAGCTCAGGCAAGTCCCACAGTTCCCTTGCCGCTGTCATTCTCGCTGCATTATCATTTGCAACCCTATCCGTCGCTATCCCTGGATACCTTGTGCTCCGGCTTTCTACTACTCCCACTAGTAAACTCTATGATGAGACGCGAACGCTTTTAGCCCTGGGACCGCTCTATAATCATTATGCCCATGGATCCCAACTTTTCGCATGTTTATTTTTCGCAAGTAACATTGCCTACGGCCTGGTTCTTGGATGCGGACAGCGAAGTGGCACAGCCCAATCCATCATCATTCTCGTCGTTGAAGTGACTTCCGCGCTCACCACCAGCGTTTGGCTCCCCTGGGGTCGCGGCGCAACGATGGGGAGCATCAGCTTTATTCTTTGTGTGGCACGGATCATTACGGCCGTCCTCCTTGTCATCCTAAGTCCAGTTGTAAGTTTACTTTACTTCCAAAATGTTTATTCATGACGTCCTAATTGTCACCTTTTCATTTCCTAGGTTTCTGTAGGTGATGCAGCTGGTGGCTGGATCACGTATGCCATTCTCGTCATTCAAGGGCTGGTATACGCTGGCTTCTTCTTGATGCTGATCTTTAAGATTTTAGAGGGCCTCGTTCGCCTTATTTGGAATGTTTCGTTTGATCGCAGCAAACATACCGTCGATACTGGCTTATTTGGGACGATCGGTCTTGTTGCACGTCGAAAACGAGAATTGGCTAGGAGAACCAATAGACAACCTTCTCGGCCAAGTCGCGCTGACTCAGACGCTACGACTCAACATATGCTGCCGCCTGGCGGCCAAACTACTGCTGCATCTCGTTCAAGGACCACAGTCTCAGGACCACCTTCTGTGTTACGACCGGAGCAGCTGAATCAACCGTATCGTGAAGACAGTGATGACGAGTCGGGGTACATCTTAGGGGCATGGCACTATGACGATGATTTGGCCATTGAAACTTTTACTCCCCCTGCGCCGTTAACTCCTCCTCCCCAACCCACAACCCAAGCCCAGCCTTCTTCTGGTTTCAGTCGTATCGCCGGAGGTCGTGCCAACATCGATTCCCCATATACCATGGCGGCTGGCAGTAGCACTGCCTTTGCTTCTCCTGCTGCCACCACCAGCACTGCCCAAGAGGCCACCAGCACGTCAACTGCGAACTTACCGCCCGGCGCCATGGCGCCGGGTCAGGTCGCTTCTCATGTAAGGAGGAAATCTCAATCGGCTATCATCGAGGATACGTCAACGCTCCTTGCTGCCAAAGGGACTTCGGCTACGACGGGGAGTAACGCTGGTGCCCAACGTCGCAAGAATTGGTTGTCTCGAGCACTGTTTTCTGACAATGCGAGGAGCTCACCTCGTCGCACTCTTGAACCTACCGAGCCAAGTCTTCCAGATGAGGGTCCTTCCCCAGATGGGTCTTCTCGCACGTTTGTGGTAATTCGGAACCGGAAGCCTTCGCCACTTTCTCAAGCACAGCTCCCAGAAGAGCAGGAGACAACAACCCCTGACGAAGGTGCGAAAAGCTTTACTGTAGTACGTCCGCAAAGAGCCGGCGGGTCTGTGACTGGTCCCTCTGCCGGTGAGGCTTCTTCTGCATAGCTGTCCCATTTAGGGTGGCGCGTGGGGCACCAAGAATTTGCTGTTGGATCACTCAAATTTGAGATTTGTGGACAAGATTTGCCACTATTCAAAATGACACTATTAACGGACGCTCGTGCGAATCAAGTCGGTTTAGCATATCGGGGAAGGTATCTGTTCCACGGACGCGTTTTTGTATACCACCTCCATCTGGCATTTGTATATCCCACTCACTTCTTTTCATAGCCATCAGTTTCTCATTTACATACCTCTATACATGTAGTTCCACATGTCATAATAGCATTTGCATTTGAAATCGGAGTCATAGGACACTGAAGCATTCCATGCTGTAAATTAGAGTCTATCTCGTACAGAAAGAAGTCCCGAAGAAGCTGAATGAAAAAAGAGTTCTAAGTTAACGGCGAAAGTGCGTCAACGAAGTCACCAAACGTAATCAAACAGACGAAATCGGAGTGGCTTCTTCTGTGTTGCCACCTAGCCAGAATACCCTCCAATCGCTGAATCCTTTCTGCGTCCATCCATACATCCCTTGCTCTCGGACGTTTCGATCAGCCATCTCGATGGTGTCCATCGTGCTAACACTGGTCTGACGTTGCAACAATCCCGGCGAAGCTTCCTGCCTGCCTCTTTCGCTCCAGTGTCCTCCCCGACACAAAAACCCAGTTCCGCCCGGCCCCACGTCGGCATGAACGACAACAGTCTCGTCGCGTGCCTTACCTTTCATCCCAGCAGATAAATCGAGAAAATCCAGGGCATGTTCTTGCACTTCGACGCCATCATCACTAAAAGCCGTGACTTGTAAGAATGGAAGACCTGTTGTCATTCGCTCACAGGCTCGAGGAACAACGCGGGTCGGCACGGACCGCCATCTTATAATTTTGAGAGGCGGGACTGAAGACAATGGCATAGGTATTGGAGAGGGAACGACATGGGTAATCCTGCCACGGGTAAGGAGGCATAGATTGATTGTGTCGTTTATACCCGTACGTACTTGAGGGGTAAATCTGATTTTTGCTGATGGGAAGCTTATTTCTGCGGGTTGGACCCAGAGTCCCTTTGATTCCCTCGTTAGGGATAAACTGTCGAACGACCCGATGGCAAGTCTAAATGGTGGCTGCGATGAGGGATATTGGGAAGATATTCGACGTGAATGTGTGGGTGGCTCCCAGAGGTCAATTTCTCCCACTGATGAATCAGAAACACGGATAACACCCGCTTTCTTCTCGAATATAACGAAAAGAGACAGTTGTCCGTTTAGCGGAGCAGGTAGTGGCATAATGGTGGAAGGGGATGATATTCGACGACTCCGCTGTGCACTCAATAGACCGACTTCAGAGGATAAAGTGGATGTCGGAGTCAGGGTCATTGCAGATCGGGGACTCGACCCAGAATCTGGAGGACATTGGTAAACATACGTGACATTTCGTGCGGGCAAGGGGGTGTAGAATTCCTGTATAGAGGTTAAATTAAATAGTGGAATTCACGCAACACCTACCTTGACAAAACGGAACGCTCGTTCACCCCGAACGGTTTCATAAAGTAATATATTTTGTTTGGTTGCCACCGCCAGTCGAGCAGTAATACGATTTTGACTGGGAGAACGCAACAGCTCAAAGAAAAGGACCGATTGATTGACAAGTCGAGACCCTGCCGATGCCAGAGGGACATAATCAGTCATCCATTGTAAACCATTATCGGCACGTTCGAGAACATCCCATTCAGAGCTACCAGTATTCACGCGATTCGGAGACAGACCGACAGAGGACTTGGGCGGATCTTTCGGTGGCACTGGAGGTGGTATTGAGTCGGGGTCTACAAGGCCAGCGACAAGCTTAATTGCGCTGACAGGTTGCTCGGATTTCGATGCCCTGAATGTTCGTGACCTGGACTTCTTGGGTGCTTGCTGCCAGTCTGTCAGACCAGTTGCGTCCAGTGCTTCGCTCTGCTCCTTTCAGCAATCTGAAGTCTCAAAAGCAAAAGGAAGAATTTTTACCTTGCGTGTACAGGCCCACCGGGCCAGATTAACCAGGCTTGCTAGGCTGTACATCCGAATAACTTTATGGGGACCTTTATTTTCTTTGTCAGATACAGTTTCCGGAGGGTCAGTTGCAACTAAGGCAAGTACAACGCCTTTCGGAGTGTTGGAAGATGATTGTTCATATTCGAGTAAATCCAATTGGTATACACTATATTCAGTGCTCAGGAGTCATGGAGACACGACATGAAGAAATATCCCACCCTTGTCCTTGCCAGATATCACGGCAACGAGGCTCGGTCGCCCCTAATTCCGAAGAGGTAGACTCTGGTTCAGTATCGAGAACGGATAGGCCATTCGCATGACCTATGAGAAGCATGCTATCGTTGCATATGGGGAGAAGAGACAGAATTGGTTGTTCGGCATGAGGTAAAAATCGTGATCCAAAGGTATGCAATTCCAGATGACTTGGCGGCAAAGACTGAACAGTGGTTGGCGGAAGAGATGGATCGGCGTCCTGTTCAGGATATTCATCGTATAAATTCGACAAAACGGTTTGTGTACGAGACAGGGGTGGTAAAGGGCTAGGAGGTTCCGAAGGAGGAGGGGGAGATTCTGGAGGACTCTCAAGCACGACCTTTAGACAAGAAAGAGCATGAGAATTATGTTGGCAGAAATCGCTCTGTTACTGCACTGACATGGGGACCCCAGCCCTTATTCCTGCGAGCCTGCTGCCTCTCTGGAGTATCATCTGCGTATCGTTCGGCAGCTCTGCAAAATTGGTGTCAGAGAGTGCCGAATAGAGACAGAGAATGGTTCTCGCCTTTTCTCTACCCAACCTTTCCACCTCCCGAATCTACGAAATGAGGTCAGAGCACAGTAAATACGCTATAATACCAGCATGCCTTGAATTGGGCCCATGTTGTGCAGCGAGTTCTTGATAAGTAGGTAGCTCGTTATCTGGTGCGTTATTAGGAGGAGGATTTGTGTTGTAAGCGTTCTGGTCCATGGTGTCGACACCGAGAGGACCCGTGCATTGCCTTCAAGTCAAATCGTGACAGTCACGTCGTAATTGCCAAAATTAGCCCAATGATGTGACGTGACCTTTTCGCACGGACCCATTGTTACCCATTCACTTGTAGATATCTTAACCAGACTTCGTCGTTCTTTCCGTGTCCACGCTGCCCTCGTCGCACCCCATGGTGACCCAAGTGGGATATGGCGTCTCGTCGTTGTTCTCGACGATCCTCGCGGGTCTCATCGCGTTCGAGTCCGTCAATTTCGCTTTGGGCCAGTCATTAAGCACGAACATGCCCGTGCCTCCATTACAATGGCTCAACTTATCTGCCCTTATCTCAGGTTCCTCGCCCCCACCTCTCATGTATAGCTCGATAGGATACGATGAGACCACAAGATCTGTTGTCATCTTTGGCGGCGAGTCCCAGGCTGGAGTTCCGCAGCAGCAAACATACCTTCTGAACACGGATGCCTTATTGTGGTCGGTACCAACGCCACTTGTCACTTCGAGAAATTCGCGTCCTCCGGCGAGATCGAGAGCATTGGGGACAGGTGATTTCGCCGCGAATAGGTGCATCTGACTTCCTATCACTTTGAATTTTCATTTAATACCCAAATTTCAGCCGGAGAGATTTCATTATTTTCGGTGGAAAGAGTGATAATAATGAAGCGTTGGGAGATGTCTGGGTGCGTTTCACTTTTATCTGAGAATTATTTTTTTGTCTTATACGCGTATATGCATCAGGCGTATGACTACCTGTATCAATTTTGGACCCCAGTGAACATTATCGGGAGTGGCCCATCCCCTCGTTGGGGAGCCTCCGGAGGTATTGATCCCGCTAATGAACCCAACAGTGGAAACAACGTCAGCAATATCATGCATGTGGCCGGTGGTACCGACAGCAGCAATGTCTTTCCTTCCACGCAGCTTTACGAGCTGCTAATTACGGGAACCATCGCTTCAGATGTTGTTGATGTTCAGGGTGTTTGGAAGAGCGTTTCCAATTCAACTCAATTTCCAGGAAATGTCGATGGAGGCGGGACCCTGATCTCCCAGACCCAGTCAACAAACGCACGCGTCGTAATTTCCGGAGGATGTGGTTCTGATACGAACCCTAGCTCTGCAGCCAATACTTCGTGCATCAATCCTTCAACATACGTGGTGACGGTAGGTTCTCTCTCAGCCTTCTCTCCTGGGCAATGTCCGGCACCGCGGCTCGGGCCAACCCTTGTTCCGAATTTAAATCCATCATCGACGGCTTTCGCGTCCCAAGTTTTCATGCTTTTGGGAAATATTGACCACTCCGCATGGGATGATAATGACGGGCTTTCTGACGGAGAAGTGGTATGCAATTCAGTTGAGTTTGTATTATCGTGTCACCTCATGCATGAACGCAGGCTATTTTGGACGTGAATACAGGGACATGGTCGCGCATCCTACCTGCTGGTGATCCCAAATCGACACATCCCTTTCCCGCACCAAGAGAGGGCGCTGCTGCGTTGTCATTGCCAACAGGGCTTTTTGGAAGCAATCGAGCAGCAGTCTCAGATACCATTATATTTGGAGGACGAGATCCCAATGGAACCTATATGAACGATATATGGATTCTTCGGTCATACAATGCCACGCTTAGTCATTCTAACGATACGTGGTCGGGATTTGGCAAAGGATCACTTGGAACTGGTGTCGACGCGTCTGGTGCAGGAGTCACGGTACAATATCTTTCGACCTGTGCAAGGGCCTTAAAAGCTACACCATCGACCTCCTCTGCTGGAAAACCCTCACCAACCTCAGGAGAATCACCCGAAATTAGTCACTCACCGAAGAATTTTGACTTTGATGTGTCCATGCCACATAAGGTCTTACCCCCAGTGTCGCTGGCTGTTATCTTGGGGGCGATCGTGATGCTGCGCTACGCTTCAACCCCAGCGCCAACTTCACAGCCGTTACACCCAGTTAGCTGGTACCTCGCGAATTCTGGTTTGGTGGTCGCGTATGCGATCGGCGTGGCCGGCTTCGCCACCTCCTTCTCATCTTTGACAAGAAATACCACCAATTCGCAGAAGAGAGACGCGTCATTCCTCCCTTTCCTACCTACAGGCCATGCACGAGGTGGATTTGCCTTATTTATTCTCCTGTACCTAGTGTGCCCACTTTTGTTTTTGCGGTCCCTATTACGAAACCATAAACGAAAGAGGAATAATGAAGGGCATGGCAAGGAAGCCGAGGAAATGGGACTTGCCCTTCCGGAAAAGGATACTCCTGGAACCACTCCTGGATCTGAACGACCTCCGAGTCCGTCCCAGAGCGCACCGGAGATACACTCTAGGGAATCTTCATTACCTAATCGCCGATTGCGAACATTCTCTGGCAGTTTGCTTAGTCATTGGAGAGGACCTAGCTCCAGTGAAAATTTGAATCATCAAGATTCTCCTCCTTCGAAAGGATTCGAAGTCGTAAATCGACCAAGACGCACGAGTGCTGCTGCTGCACTTTATCCTCCGAGAGATCCAATACGGTCAATAAATGATCTCAGCTGGTTGGAGAGGCGGAGGAGTGTCAGTGCTGTGGTATGTATCCCGAATTTATTCGATTTTCTTTAATTAATACTCTTTCAGGGTGAATTGGATTATGCACTGAGTCAGATGGGTCATTCTCCCAGGTCAGTTTCGCCCCCCTACAACTCTCGTCCCCCAACAGTTGCTTTCAGCAACAGACCGTTCGTTCGAACTCCAACCCCTCCCCACACATCGCGCCAGTATATCGGACGTTGGGATATCTTTTTACATATATTCTTCCATGCTTTACTACTAGCTAATTGCGCCCTCGCCCTCGTTGCCTTATTTGACCGTGCCCCCATTGCAACCTTCGCCGTTTTCTTGGTCTGGACCATTGGATCTTACCTTTGCATATTCATCCTTGCGTGGAATGGCCGACCAGCGAGGTCAATTCTTACCACTCTTCTTTATCGTTTACGCACACATCCCGCACCGCCCTCACAGCACCCCATGGAAACCCCAACAGTCGAAGAAAATGATCACGTGCATAATGATCATCTACAAGTTCCTCAATCCCCAGTAGCTGGACCCTACTATCAACAACCTCCTTGGCGAAGGGCTGTTTCTCCTGACCGTCTAACCCGAACATCCTATGGTCGTCCAACACCTGAGCTCGACGAAGTGGATGACGACGACGACCTAGATGAGTCGGACCGACAACGACGCATGGAGGAAGAACTGGAACGGCGAGATGTCCATATCATCACCGTCCCACGAAAGAAATTATGGGTAGCAAACCCTGGCTAAGTAGTACATATTTCGAATCTAACATCGTACATACCTTGCTCTCTGTATTTCCATTTGTTTTACCATCACAATACCTCAACCGCAATGCTTTCATGACCCACGTTACCCATACTTATAGATAGGTGAACATTACTGTATTTCATTTTATCATCGGGACTTTTTTTGGCACCATATAATTCCATTGGGGTCCAGAATAATATACACGTGTAAATGAGACAATGTAAATTATGTACTATAACTTGCGTTCATCCTCCTCGTCGCTCCCTACATTGAATATGGGCTCTCCTTCAGCAGTTGGCTCTGCACGTTCCTTCCCTTTTGCTCGCCGTCTATATTCATCTGAATAGTCGTCGTCAAAGCGGTGGCCGTTTGGTGATGGCGGCCGATGGCTATTCAATGGAATGCTCTCCTCCTCTGCGTAATCTCTTCCGCTAATTTTCACTGCTTGTTGGGTCTTCCGTCTCGATCGAATCCAGAAGAACAACCCAATGGCCACAGCAATCAGAACTAGAACGAGAGCCGCAGAACCAGCGTTATAGTACGCTGAGCGTAGAGGTAAATGACTGGGGGTCCTACTAGAGAAAACTAGAAAACATACCTTCCCACATGGCCTTGTCTTGTTCTGGCGTCTTGGCAATACCTGGGACTGTAGTTCCAGTTTGGGGCTTATTTTCGTCCACGATGGGTTTAAACGAGGGCTTGAAGTCAACACCGACATTGCTGGCGATCTGGGCAGTTCCACCTGTCAAGGCGGAGAAGTCGACACCCATGAACCGTAAAATCATGTCATGCGTTACGTGTGGGACGTCGTAAGGAACCATGTGCGAAGCATTGAATACCTTACGAACAAGTCAGAAATTTGGCTTAAGTTTCGAAGGTTTGATATTTACCTTAACATAGGTTAGGTTTCGCGCTTCTGTCCACGTTCCGGCGTCAGTGCCGTTTACAGACCACCCTTGTGCTTTCGCGTCCTGGAGAAACATTGAGGAACAGCTCAAGCGAATGTAATTATGGAAACTTACGCCAAATCCTGTCTGATTACCCCAAGTCAGACCTTCTATTAAGGCCTCCATACCAATATGGTTGCAGATAAGATCCTGGTCTCCCGCAAAAAGCATGATTTTTATCTTTGTCAATAACTTCGGGAATAGCCCAATGGACGCCTTTGAATGTTGGTTGGTTAGGTGGCTTCCGACAATACCGTTACATTCACGCCATGCTTCAGGCTTGTCCGTAGCATGCAGCGCGCTTAGAACGTCTTTCCGCTGTAGGATAGATATCATAATCAGAATGCATTTGTTCATGACAAGTCAGGAGGACGTACGCGTAAGTATTTGGTTATATCCGTAAGATCTGGGGGCCAATTCATGCCACAGGCTGGAGATGTATCGCTAAGTCGAACATCATAAATGTTTATACACATATTTGTCCCATTAACACTACAAAATAGGCATCAGCTTGCCATCTATCCCAATGGAATAGATATCGTACTCATGTGTTAAATCCCTTATAATACCGGGTAGAATCTCTTCACAGGGGTGTATCGTAGGTGCTACAACTTTATCGGAGCTGTAGGAGTCATTAATAAGTTTCGAGCACGCCTCAGTATGAGCGACTGCATTTTTATGTGGCTGTGGTGTAAGAATGTCAGCGAGAGATTAAATAGATATCTCGTTAAATACGTACGACCGATCCTTCCTCGAAAAGGCCCATTTTAAGCGAGAAAGGTACAAAAGAGGGGTATTGTGTTCTGCCGTCTATCCAACCATTGCCAATAGCAGCGCCGTTTAGAGGAACATGTAGATCGGACTCAAGAATAGCGTCGGCTAGAAGAGTGTTACGACGGAAAGATCTTTAAAAAAAGATATTACATACCGATATAAGGTATAAATTGTCCAGCATAACTCTCCCCAGTTAGATAGGTCTGAAAATTAATTAGAAGGCTCCAGAGATAAAAAGGAGACCGAGCATACATCCATAGTTCTATATTCAGGGAACACTTTGTAGAAATTACGCAAAAAATGAACGACTTGGTCGGCAGCCTATCAATATCATCTTAGTTCGTCAATGCTTCATTGAGACAAGAGCTCACCTGAGTTAATTCCGTAACGTAGGAATCCGTAGGAGCGTAAGATAACCCAGTCCCTGCCGGCTGGTCAACTGAGAAAGATGTCAGTGCATTATAAATATTGGTAATAGAGACCATACGAAATATTATTGTGGAAAATTCCTCCCAGCCTCCAGTTATGAGTTTTAGACCCCCTTTCCCATCTATCCGAAATGGCCCCGACTCCATGAATGCACCATCAAATGAAGAGCATCCCGGTCCACCCTATTGAAACATAAGACCGGTCAAGACATGAACACACCAAATATTACATACGTTGAACCAAAATATGACCCGCTCTTTGTCACTCGACCGGCGTGCTTTCGCCATGAGGAAGAAGAGGTGTGCAATTACATCGTTAGAGGATAGTTGTTTCGCCTTGGGGTCAGATGGTAACTCGCCAGCCCATATATGCAGTGGGTGCAGCGTATCCTGATGTAAATCCGGTAACGCTGGTACGTAAAAGGAGGCAGCAGAAGGGACTGCGGAGCAGAGAAAGGTGAGTCCAGGACGAGAAACCCAGAAATATCAGTAAAAATAACATACTGGTGTCCACTGGAATCGCCTGTGTATTTAGGGCAGCGAAAATCAACCAAGTGATGTGAGCAGTATATGGGAAACTGGGTATACGCATGGTGGTAAAGTACGTTGTCCGGATGTTGGCCACAATAGGCCAGTCGTTACCAAACGGGTCAGTAAGAGTTTCTCAAGTAGTTTAAGAGCGAATGTATACTAATTGAGGTCGACGACGACGACGACGTCGTGTGTGTGTCGTAGAGCTCTAAGAGCTTTAAGTGATGGCTAGGATCAGAGTAGTGTGCTTGCCAGCGTGGACTTCAGGGACTGGATAGGGTTAAGTAGAGGTAGACGCCCGTTTATCTCTAAACTGGTTCTTAAGCACAACCAATATGCAGCTGGGACGTGTTCTTCTAACGTTCACGACGCTATTTGTGCTCGCTCAAGCTACCGGATTCAGTTACTCCAAGGGATGGTCGCCAGGTCAACAAACAGCCAAACCCGCCGAGCCAACTCCGACTCTAGAGCCCAAGGCGGGTCAGACACAGGCAACACAGAAACCAGCGGGGAAGTTCAGCTGGTCTTCTCTTCTAACTGACGGCCCCCTTGGAAGTTTCCTCTCTCGTTCAGGAATTAATGTGACTGAGAGGCTTGAAGATGCGAAGAAGAAATCGGAATTACCTTGGGACGAGAGAATTCCGCTAATAACTGACGAGAATTACGAGGCAATAATCTTCAACGAGACCTTTGCTACACCAGAGGAAGAGACAGACCGAGTTTGGTTCTTAATAGTGTAAGTTCATATCCCTTGCTAATAAACTACCTTATCAACATTGTCCAGCACTGTCACCAATGGTCAAAGGACTGGCTTATCGGGATTCCTCGATGAACAATTCAATGAGGCATATAATACCACTCTCATCGAAGGGGATTTACCAAATGTCCGCTGGGGAAGGATTGATTACCTGAACGTAACCCGCCTTACCACCAAATGGGTTGTCTGGAAGTATGTCATTCCCGCACACAACCATCTAACTTGATGTTTACTTCTGTCTATTTAGAGCACCTATGCTTATCGTCTGCAAAGACAGAGGCAAAACCTTACGCTTCTTCATGCCGCAACAGATTGGCGGAAAGGCCGCAGCTCTCAGATCCTTCCTCAAGCACGAAACCTGGAAGCAAGTTCCTGCTTGGAGTAGTGCCTGGGCTCCTGGTGGCAGTCGGTAAGTAAAGCTTATGCTGAAGAAAATGCAAGCTGATAAACTACCTTTAGTGAGGAACTTCTCGACAAATTTGCCGTCCTCTCAGAAAAAGTCTATTTCTATATGTCAAAGGTTCCTCGTTGGCTGTTCTTGATCATTACCGGCGGCATAGGCTCTGTCTTACTAAATCTTTTCCACGGCAAACCCAAGCCCGATCAGAAAAAGCCCCCTGCTGCCGCGAAAGCCAAAGTCGAGCCAGCACCTGTTGTACCTGTCGAAACGAAAGCTACGACCTCATCTACCGAAACGAAGAAAGGAGGCTTGAAACGTAAAGGCAAAAAATAATGTAGAATTTCCCCCTCATGATCGATACACCATGTATAACACTCGAGACTGTATCCCAACGCTTTTAATTATCGTAATAAATATTACAGCGTGATATCCTCCACTTGATACTCCCCAATCGCAATCTCCGCCGTTTCATACGCTTCTCTCCGTTTTCTACGTTGTTCCCCGTCCTCCATCCGTTTTGGAGCAGCTTTTTGGGCTTGAGTCTTTGCTCGTGCGAAGGCTTCCAGAGGGCCCTGGAGACGATTGAGATCTCCTATAGACGACAGTTGTGTATCAATAGCAGTCGATATTTGTCGGAGGAGTCGGTGTGAAGGTTGATACTGCAGTAGCAAGAAAAAGTGCGCGTCGAGAATGTTTTGCAAAAATGTCAGGATCTGTGGAGTTATCAAAATTAACCATCATGATGTGGCTTACTCTCTAAATTATATTGACGCACCCTTTGTAGTGATGGGATCCCAGAACTGTGGGACAACTTCTCTTCTGAAGCTCCATCACCAACTTTAACCGACGTTCTACTCCATAAATTCAGCCACGCCGCTAGAACCTCGACCATGGGCAGAATATCTTGGGCATCTGAGAATTGTCGCTTCAATGCCAACCGAAGGAGGGGAGATGATGTTTGGTAATCAACGACCATCGCAAGACCCCGTTGTAAAGACGGTACTGCAGGAATTCCAATGTGCATCGTATTCTCGGCCAGTGGCTGACGATGGCATTTGATGATATGGGCCAACATATCAATGATGTCTGTTTCTGGCAAATCGTTGACATGTTGGAATGCCGCAGAAATTGAAGGCTGCTCGAAGTGAGATAAAGTTTGGGATAAGTTATGTCAGACATACCCAATCGTCCCAATGGCGAAGTGCAGGAAGTAAACCTCCGTCTACCATTCCATTTCCCACCGCATCGTGCTTAATGAAGTAGTGGACAATTTTGCCAGAATAGGATTTTCGAGACACCAATAATAATGCCTTGAGGAATGTAGAGACAAATTGATGGCTTAAGTATGGTTGGACGGCAGCCTATATTATCTATGATGAATAGAATGAAGGACACAGAAGATTACTGAACGAACCTGAGAGGGTTTTACGTGCTCCTTCTTCTGTTGCATCCTTTCCCGCCGTTGAGTTTCCAGTCTATTCGTCTCTGTATCGATCCACGCGAAGAAAGCCTTTTCAGCATCTTCAGCGCGTCCACCATCCAGGGCCTTTGTGACGCTCTGGACGAGTTCCCGTCGAACATTGTCATCCCAAGACAAGTTTGCATTACCAGGTATGTAAAGCCACTTTTTAGTATCGTGTGCTTTACCCATGGCTAATGCAACTGTGGAAGCAGCAGGTAGGCTTGTAGGCATAATGAAAACTGCAGACCTCTCGGCCTTCTGACCAGAGCCTTTGATTCGTGGCGAAACAACCAAGAGAATCTGGGAGTCGGAGGCTGGTACGAGATCCAGGAATGGAAGCGATTTTGGTGAAGAAGTAAGGCTTGAGGGGAGGATAAACAGATGGGAAGCGAGGATGATGGCAAATTGGACATCCCAGAGTAGGAAGATGACGTCCGAATGGGAAGAAGAACGGAATGCCGCGAGCATGACGAAGGCTGGGCCTGCGGACACAGCAGACAAACCTGCTGATGTTCCGTCGTCCACCTTCATGGAAGGATTCCAAGTAATTCCGCCCAAACGAAGAGGTTTGTGCAACGCTGTCATGGAAAGCTGGCCCGATGTTTCTCTAGAGAGCTGGAAGATATGGAAAGCATCGGGGTAAACTGTAAGGGACTGTAAGCCGGTTATCCATCCATAGTGTGAAAGAATAAGACTAACCAAGAAAAGTAATATAACCAGCCGTGTCGCATGTTATATTAGTGATATCCTAGAAATAAATGAGTAACTCTATAAAATAAAGCGAAGAAATGAACGTACGTCGACCTTTAAAGTACTGAAGGTATACTCCACAGCTCCGCCAAGTTCTCCCGCAGCGTTCAATGTGTTGACTCGGATTTTCAACTGATCAGAGAGGACAACGAAACAGACGATCAATAGGGATGCAGAGTCTCCTGCCTTGAAGAATGTACAATCTGCCGCGTCAAAAACGAAGCTCTTTTTGAGGACGGCATCTGCCGACATTTTAGTACCAGTCGAAGCTATCTCTCTAGTTTTATCCGACATGACCATAATATCGCCATGGGGAGATATACCAATCGTATGTGAAGGAAGTAACGAATGTGCCCATACTTTTTGCACAGGGTTGAGAAACTGAATCGAAGTGATTAACTGAAAGAAAACGTGAAGTGCTGATTGCAGCTCACCACTAGTACAGGGTTTGTATCTGACAGTTGGGCAGGGTTACTGAGGTGGTCCCACCATCGGTGTACAGTTTTTAATGCGTCAGAGCCCTTCACACCAGCTAGTTCGTTTTGTAGAGCTGCATATGAGGTGCTAGCCTCAGGTGTGTCGAAGCGCGTAACAGCAGGGGCTACAAAAGAGGCCAATGGACCTAATGTATGTGATGCAACTGGATGCATATTAGATAACTATACAATACTGATCAGAAAAGTGAAGATAGAGACCAGAATTTATGTCTACCAACCTCGAGGACATGGAAGCCATCGCCTTGCACCGACACCGTCGCATAGCCCTTTCCATGACTGTCTTTAGATGTTGTCGCGGTAATATATCCCCTACTAGATTGCCCTGAACTAGTACCCGATACTACACGCGAAGGGACGGGATAGCTGGAGAGCAGATACGGTTCACTGAGAAGAACACTCATTTGCTTGTTTTGCTTACATAAATTGCCCTTTACAGAAAATAAAATTTGGCCAATACAATACTGTTACAGCATTAATTTGTACATGTCAAGTCAAGCTTTCTAAGTGCTGTCTAAATCGTTCGTTTTCTCGTAATTTTGTCAGTAATCTCTTCTCCAATGATAAATTTTCGATTTGGGTGTCGAGAACTGACATTAGACCAGTAATTGCGGTGGTCAATATCGCTGAGACCGGTAAAAGCCTAGAGCACTCCGTTAATTCATGTAGCACTTCTGAATAATCCTGGTGAAGCTGGTCTATAGAAGAAAATAATTGTCAGGAACTTTGTGCGAATATTAATCTACATACCTATGGTTTCCGAAATCAATCGAAGGCTTGCCAATGATTCAGGATCTAGCGGTCCAGACATGATTCGCATTGACTGCGAAATAGCCTTTTGAAATCGCTTTTGCATATGGATAACCCTACGGCATAAAATTGGCATCGTTCCGGACAGCTGGAGTGCATCAGCGACTATCCTCGAATATCATCAAGAGCAAAACCATACTTTCTCTGTAATTAAAGAGTCTAGAACTTGAAGCTCTCTCTCAAATTGATAGCGTTGATAATCTTGTGATATTTCCTCTTCTTGGGCAGCGAGAGCTTTTGCAAAATCAGTAAACAATGCCTACTTGTTGTAAGTTTTTGGGATCGAACTATCTGGTAAGCAGTCACCTCTGCATCATGTGCAGCCCAAATAGAGGTTTCTTGGATACTGTGCCGCATGAATAACCATGGAATGAGTTGTGAAGCTAAATTCAATTCTTGCGAACTTTTTGCCTGGGAAATAACGGTGGAACTTGAACTGGGAGGTTGGGATGACTCTGTGGGAGGATTAAGAGGATCCTGGAAAGGAGCCAGTCGTTCATTTGGGTTATCGGGTGTCTTTAGAATCTCCTTTGAGCGGGAAACGGGTCGAGTCGTCAGCGTCCGTTCAGATTCGGTTCGACTTTTCGGTTTCACTATATTTCGAGACGATGCTGATTTTCCTGATATACGAATATTCAGCTCGTTGATCCTAGCGTCTGGATTCACATACCTCGCTTTTGTACGCCAGCCATGACGGTGCCAATAAGATAAACGCGTGGATGATTGAACGCGCTGAGTCACGTTTGTCACGTCACGCGTCATTACCCATTAGGGCATTTTCGCGGGGCTCGGTAATTGCCGGCCACCACGTTACGACTTCGAGGAATTATGGTCATGTCCATCTTCAAGCCTCTGGCGTACATCTCTATACCTATTCTTTTTCTTCAGACACTATCTGCTAAATTTCCTCTTGCCAGGTACTATATTCGACTCGCACTATACGTCTCTACCCTAAGCATTGTATCAATCTACGGAGCCTTAGCATCGGTAGTTTTGACTCTTGTCGGCCGACGATATACAATCAATCTTGTCACGGCGAGGGCATTTTATGCTTTAGCAAGCAGAGCAGTGGGCATTACTGTTGATGTTGAAGGGGAGCAGTGGATCAATACTCGCCCTGCCATCCTAGTTGGAAACCACCAAAGTATGTTGGATATCTTGTATTTGGGACGGTATGTACAACCAGAATATTATGTCGTAAATTGAACTTATTATGTGTTACAGAATATTCCCAGACCGTGGCACCATGGTTGCTAAGAAGGAGCTCAAATGGGTTCCATTCTTTGGACAATTCCTCGCAGCATCTGGAGCTGTTTTCCTTGACCGGTCAAACAATGTGAATGCAGTCAAATCTCTTACAGAAGCTGGAGATACCATGAATAAGAAGACGACATCGGTATGGCTGTTCCCCGAGGGAACGAGGTCCATGAACCGGGTTAACAAGTTGCCTCCTTTCAAAAAAGGCGCATTCCATCTAGCTGTTCAAGCCCAAGTGCCTATTGTCCCTGTAATATGTGAAAACTACTCATGGTTATATGGTCATGGCAAATTTGAGAGCGGGAAGCTCAAGCTTCGAGGTATGATTACTTTGTTCCTTGATGTGGACATGACTGACCGTCTTGGTGATAGTGCTGCCACCTATCCCTACTAAAGGTCTAACGAGTGTGGATATTCCCGAATTGACCACTCGTACTCACGATATCATGGAGAAAGCCTACCAAGAGATTTCTACACGTACAGAGCAGCCTAAGACGGTGGACGAGCCATCAGCGGCGAAAGCTGACTCTTTCATTACCCCTGATATCCCTGTGCTAGATGACAAGGTGGTAGGAGGATATAAACGGACCTCTAGCTCGGAATCGACGAGCATTCGACGTCGCAACAGTGAAGCTGGCAGTACCGAGTCTGATGAAGGGATGGTTTTGGTCGGACGACCAACATAATGACTTGATATTGGAAATGTTTTGGGTGTGTTTGGGATAGATTATACAGACCAGGGGGTTTTATACACTACATATAATTGTTTATTTCTTCACGCACGTTTGAAGGAGCTGAAGACTTAGGCGCCTACACGATGGAGATTGGGAGTATTTTTGTCCCATCGCATGTGCTATTCGGCAGAAGTGGCAGGAACTCGCGATGCGCATATAAAACCCTCAATTTCACAGCTCATTGATGTTCCGCTACCTTATTCCCTCCCGCATTCGTCTCCTCCCACGTACCCATATGCTTACTGGAAAACTGCCAGAGTGCTGGGGTCACCGCGGGGTATGGTCTACCTAAATATCCGACAGCTTATCTAGAGCCCACTCTACAGGCATCCGCCGCACTCCCAGAGAACACTATCGCCAGCTTTGAAGCTGCTATTAGGGATGGAGCTGAGGGTTTCGAAACTGGCAGGTCCCTCTTTGCGCCATGACGCCACTGTGGCGTATTGTCGAATTTTGTAACTGTGTCGACAGATATTCACGTCTCCAAGGACGATGTCCTTGTTATGTTCCATGATGCTAGTAGGTGTCATGGTCTTTAGGCTGTCTCTCTGACTCAAATGTTGTGTTCTAGACTTGCTCAGGACCACTGGGAAGGATGGTGCGCCACTACGTGTGCTTCCAATCGAAATTCTTACTCTAACATTTCCCAGCTCTTATCGGCGAGACGAATTGGTACGGAGATGATGGCATAGAGAAGCTAAGGACTATCAAAGAGCCGAGCCAGCCTATCCCTAATTTCCCTCAAACGCTTGCCTTGTTAATGAAGGTGATTCTACACCCCATTTACCTCATAAATTGGATTTATGTATACATTTCAGCCCGAGAACCAACATGTGAAGCTTAATATTGATTGCAAGGCCAACAACGACCCGGATCGTTTGCTTTCCCTCGTCCACAGTTGTATAATGGAGATTCCAGAGTGGGAAACCAAGCTTACCCCTCGCATCGTCCTTGGCCTTTGGCATCCTGCATTCATTCAGCCAGCTATCAAACATGTCCCCTATTTGCGCCGTGCATACATTGGCCGAAATCCCTACACTGCAAGAGAATACTTCTGGCCTCATGTTGAATTCTTCTCCATGGAGTAATTGGACTTCCCTCCCTCCCTAATCTCATTCTCATAATACCTGGCAGATTCTCCGCTCTTTGCAGTTATGAAGGGCAGAACTTCATCGCTGAATGCGCTGCGGCCGGTAAACTAATTACAGTTTGGACTGTGAATAAGGAGGAAGAAATGATGGAGGTCAGTCTCTTGAAGACCATGCGCCACTTATCAGGGTCGTTGAATTAATTATTACCATAGGTGGTGAGATGGGGTGCTTTCGCTATTTTAACCGATGTCCCTTGGACGTATATCGCTCTGAGAAGGAAACTAGAAGGTCAGTCTTTTGGGGAGAAATTGATGCCCGGTCTCACAAATATCACAACAGCCAACTTTGAAGAAGCTTCTCGAATATCACGTTTATTCCTTTGGACGACTCTCCGTTATTACACCGCGCGACAAATACTCTATTGGCGTTTAGAACGGTGGTACTTGGAATCCATTCGCGGCCCCTTTCAAAAGGTGCCTGTAGTAACGACCGCGTGACCTCCCTGGTCTCCTTTCTGCACTTAATTCAACCGGTTTCTGGAGTCTCTAGATAGTCTTTTTCTTTTCTTAAATGGTATATATTGTAGGCCCCCAAAAGATATCGACTTGTTATGTAGATCAAACAGGTGTGAGAATCACACTATTCGTTATACATGTACTCGACTTCATCCACCCCTCGTCCTCCAGCAAAGGGTCCAGACTGCTCCCTTGGCATAGGTCCCATCTCAGGTTCTTCATCTTCCTCCTCCTCAATATCATCCACAGCACTTCCATCGTCCAACCCAAACGGTAATACAGGCCGTAACCCAGACCCGGAACTTGAGCGACGTGTCCCAGCAGGTGACTTGGGAAGAGCCGCCATGGTTTTCGGACTCATATGCTATGAAACACGAATTATTTAATCGTATATAATGAAATTTAACAGAAAGTTCAATTACCTCCCAATCGTTGACGTTTTCGTCATGACCCGCAAGGGCAGCGTCCTCCGATCTTTGCTCTGGCCCCAGTTCCCCAATTGAGACAATACTCTCACTATCACTGATAGTATCTGTACCGATATCCGCAGGAGTGAACATAGAAAGCCTTTGCCATGCTGAGAGACCTTGACTCGAGGGGCTGCCGCTCAGGCCAGGATGATCGTCGGAAAGACCTAAATCGTGCAGATACTCCTCATATTCGTCTTCAAAGGCGATATCTTCGGGTATATAAGGAAGGAAGATGGCAGGATCTCGAGCTCGTGAGCGAACAGGAGGAAAGACGTCAGGGTCGATATTCTGTCCTCCAGAGACGCTACGTTGAAGATGGGCAAGCTCGGGGCCCCCGTGGAGACCTTCGAGGGGAGGGACAGAGTGGCTAGATGTTCTTCTGTGCATATTGGACTGATTTGTGTTGGCTGTCGCTGCTGCTCCGTATCTCTTCATGTTGTCTAAAAGATTGATTAGAATCAATCAAAGCGAATAAGGAATTCAAAACCTACAGAATCGGATTAACGTCCGTAGGGCGGTCTCTTGAGCCTATAATCCAGTTAGAGAATATTCAAAGACAAGTTGTGTCACTTGCCAATGCGCCTTGTACATCTTCAACTTCTGAACCAGTGAGCCATTCGTCTCGAAGATCAGGTCGGCAATTAAGATAAATTGACGTAATGACCTTCATGTTTGCTGGGAGAGAACACTATCAGAGGGAACACAAAGCAAAATATACCTTAAACGCACATTGTCTCCACTTCCGTCCACAATAAGGAACCTGACTCTTCAACAACTTCAAAACATGAATTTGAAGCATTTGATGCGAAACTTTCAACATTCGCTTCAAAATTGCCGAACTCTTGTACTGAACCAGTAACCATATTCGATGCGAACGTTGTTTCGATAACTTCTGCATGATGCGGACAAAATTGATGCTGGTAAAGAAGTTCCGCCACGAGTAGTTGGAGAGGAGTTCTAACTCCTCTTCTACTGTTTGTCCGTTTGGCATAACGACTTGTCGAGTTATTGTTTGACGGAGTGGTGGGTTGAGCATGTTGTCTTCTGGACGGTTAGCATGCGGGACTGGAGCGAAATTGGTGTAGCAGTAGCGGAAGAAGCTACCAATGGTGTCAAGGGCAATTTAAAGGTTCAAACGATCCACTCACTTGTGCTCAGGATGGTCCGTCTTTGTTATCACAGTTTGAGAGACCTCTTGTAAGCCGAACATTTTGAGTATCAGCAAAAGACAGTTCGAGTCCAGGAGTAGCTGTCCAAAATGATGGAATTTCATGACGTCTATAGTCGTTTATAAATATTTCTGAGGTCCGAAAGTCAAGGCGAACTTACGTGAAACTTTAAACCACTGAAGCATTAACATGAGAATAGCTGAAACAGCTTTGGAAGTGATCTCTCGGTGGCGCATGACGTCCAACTCTTCCAATGTGGGGGGTGGAGGTGGTGGCAGCGGAGGTTCTGTAGAATGGTCAGAAACATCGAAAGTAGGGTAGAGATTAAAAGCATACCTTGCCCCAATGACGCACCCAAACTAGGGTTAAACCCATTGTTCGATGTAGCTGAAGGGGGAGGCTGATTTGAAGTTGCATGAACGGATGCGAGCAACAGTTTCAATAAAACTAGGACAAAGCCTTGTAAAGAGGGAAGTGTGGCACTCTGAAACAAGAGGAATTTAATCGAACAAGTCTATCATCGGAATACCGATACAACTTACATATATCGTTTCAACTCTCCCGAGCCGAATAAGATCTTCCTTCTTCTCCTGTGCTTTCCGACGTTCGCTGGATGTTTCGGCGTTTCGAACAGCTTTCTCGGCTTCAGCAATCTTCCTGTCGAGTAATGCGATGTCCGCTAAGGTCTCTCCGTCGTCGTTTCCGCCAACTGTAGATACCACGGAGTATCGCTTGTCATGAATTCCAGTTAAAAAGCCTCCCAGCTCAAGAAGAGAATCATGCTTATTCGGCAAGTTGTCCAAGCCACTCTCGTCGAGGATATATTCCTCTCGAGTTTTAGCCATCTGCCAAAGGGGTGCACCGACATGCATATGATGTTCATATAATCGATCGGCCTCGTCAATAGCGAATGGCACCAACTTTGCATTTCGGAGGCGTGATCTAGAAGAAAAAGGAAAGACGAAAGGTCGATTTTGATCCGTCTGATATTGCTGCTTCTTGGGTTTAGGAGAACCGAGTGGCGGTGTTGGTATTGGAGTAGGTGGAAGTGGACCAGCGTTTGGGTTTAGAGGGGGTCGTGAAAATCCATAACCACCACCAAGGGGATCTTGACTGAAGCCTTGTGTAACGTCGGGGTGGTGGTAATGTGGTCGGATAGGAATGGGGGAATAAGCATGGGATAAGGCGGCCGCTGGTTGGTCGGAGCCTGGGGCAGGTGTAAAGGTCGGGTATTTCACTGATGTCTCTTCTCTAAAAGCGATGAAATCCGCAGGTGATGATTTTACTGCCACCCCGGTTTCTTGTTCAGCAGGTAATCCACATAATTCTCGAGTTAGATTTTTACAGCGAGATAGTTCGCGAATGCCACCACAAGTTGTAAGCAGTGTTTTCCACATGACCAGGAGGAGCTGAAGAGAGTCAGCATGGATTATTGGTTATTGATTTCAACAACTTACCTTCTTCATAGGATAGCCTTTGGCACTCCGTTCTTTGAGCGAACTCAACAAATGAATGAAATATATGGGTAGTGGAGGATCCAAGCTCACTATCGTCTCGGTTAATGCTACGTAAACGGAGACACTGGCAGTCACTTACTTAGCTCTTCTCCGAATTCGTGATCTGGCTTGAAGACCTCCAAAAGGAAATAGAGCATGCCCAAGTAAACAGATAACTCGGTACAGATCTCTTCCATGAATTCTTGTTTCTCCACGGGCGTCATATTAAAATGAGCCATGTCTTGGTCCGATAAATTACTGAGGAAACATTAGAAACATTTCGAGAAATGGGAAGAAAAACTAGCCTCAGGATGTCGAGCTTGGAACTCGCCAGCTTTATGGCCTCTACAATGATGCTAGTACCGTTGGCTGCACGTACAACTTTGCAGTTCTCGATAATCCAATGAAGCTGATGCTCAGAAGAAGTTGTTTCACCAAAGGTGCCTATACAAAGTATATAGCTGCTAAAACATATTTGTATTTTAAATGACGTACCTTGTAAGACGTAGAATAAACGACGCGCATTCGTGAACCGTATTTCAGCATCTCTGTGTTCTAGACTTTCCAGAAGACGTTCGACATGTGCTTTGCGTTCAGAGAAAGAGCTCTTGGTCCATTCTGGTGAAAATTATAAGAGAATACTTGTTGATCGATAGAGAGATGCGAACCGCCAGGGAATGAGCCTTGCCATGCTCTATAATTCTCCGCAACCTGAGAGACTTCGATATAGGAGTAGAATTCTTCCAGCTCATTGAAGACTGTATCCTCATCTTCATACCGAAAATCGTAGAAAGATTGCTGAAAACACGGGTATTTAGCTTTGCGTTGTGATGTTCATGACCTCGACGCTCACCTTAGCTTTCGGTTGCGAGTTGACCATCGATCTCAGCTGGCCGAGTGTAATCGAATCCATAGATCCAGGGGGTAGTTGGGAATTGCCCTCCATGACTCGTAGAAAGGAGTAATTAACAAGAAGCGAGTGCGGTGTGCTGGGCGAAGGCGCAATTACATAAGGCGCGTTTTGGTAACGCGTCTTCTCCTTAACTTGAACCCTTAGCAATCTCTCAAAGTCTGAACTTTTCCTTTTCCATTGACCACCTCCTGAATAGAATTTTACGACATGAGCAACGTGGAGATGGATGTCGACGTGCCTCAGATCGATGAGGGTCTCTACTCTCGACAATTGTGAGTTGTCATAACTAGTGTCGCCACAAGCCAAACCCATCAACTTTGTCTGCAGATATGTACTCGGCCACGAAGGTAGGAAGTAGATAGCGATACATATATGTTTAATGACTTATCATTCGATAGCCATGAAGCGCATGGCGGCTTCTAATGTGTTGATCGTGGGTCTCAAAGGTTTAGGTGTCGAAATAGGTGCGTTACCAAGCAATCATAGCTACTGGATCTCACCCTGATATTTACTCCCTACTTCAGCGAAGAACATTGTATTAGCCGGTGTAAAATCAGTCACTATCTTTGATCCCGAACCAGTGAAACTCCAAGATTTAGGAACTCAGGTATGCCATCTTCGTAATTATCGCTTTGACCCTTACTAACACCCATGTTTAGTTTTTCCTCCGAGAAGAGGATATCGGCCGTCCTCGTGGAGAAGCAGCTGTTCCGCGGTTGGCTGAACTTAACGCATACGTTCCTGTTAAGAATCTTCCAGGAGCACCTGGTCAAGAAATTTCCGTCGATTTGGTCAAAGGATTTCAGGTCTACTCTCCTACTCTGTCCAGTCGTTATTTGTGACTCATAGAGTTCACTTAGGTCGTTGTACTTACAGACGTCCCACTCGCCAAGCAACTAGAGATCAACGACTGGACGCATGAAAATGACATTCCATTCATCTCAGCTGATACACGAGGATTATTTGGGTTGGTAGATTGTCAAATTCTTAAACAGTTGACTCACGAGCTTTAGTTCGGTCTTCAATGATTTCGGGCCCAAGTTCACTTGCGTTGATCCTACTGGCGAGCAGCCTTTGACTGGCATGATTGTTGAGGTATCCGAGGTGCGTAGTTATGATTAACGAAAGGAAGGCGTACTGTAACAATGATATTAGGATGAAGAAGGTTTGGTTACTTGCTTGGACGAAACCCGACACGGTCTCGAAGATGGCGACTTTGTCACCTTCACCGAGGTGAAAGGCATGGAAGCCTTAAATGGCTGCGAACCCCGCAAGGTCACTGTTAAAGGTCCCTACACCTTCACAATTGGCTCGACAGTCGGCCTTGGCAAGTATATCTCTGGTGGTATTTTCACACAAGTCAAGATGCCCAAAACTCTGTCCTTTGTAAGTCGTAATGTCAGTCCCGGATTGGTTTAGTCTAACGCATTTTTCTTTAGAAATCATTACGGGAATCATTAGAAACCCCTGAATTCTTCATCACCGACTTCGCCAAATTCGACAGGCCCGCGTCACTACATGTAGGCTTCCAAGCATTAGCGTCTTACAAGGCCAAACACGGACGTCTTCCTGCACCAAGAAATGAGTCGGATGCCACTGAAGTTCTCTCTATTGCCAAAACACTTACTTCTGAAGACTTAAATGAAGGTGTCATCAAAGAACTTGCGTTCCAGGCAACGGGTGATTTGTCTCCCACCATTGCTGTTATTGGTGGCTTCGTCGCCCAGGAGGTATTGAAGGCATGCTCGGCCAAGTTCCATCCCATGGTTCAAAACATGTACTTCGATTCCCTAGAATCTCTTCCTGCAACCCTCCCATCCGAAGCAGACGCTGCCCCCATTGGATCCCGCTACGATGGCCAAATCGCTGTGTTCGGAAAGACTTTCCAAGACAAGATTGCAAACTTCAGACAATTCCTTGTTGGATCCGGTGCCATTGGATGTGAAATGTTGAAGAACTGGAGCATGATGGGTCTTGCGACTGGTCCTCAGGGTATCATCCACGTTACGGATTTAGACACAATTGAGAAGAGTAACTTGAATCGTCAATTCCTGTTCCGTCCAAAGGATTTGGGACGCTTCAAGGCTGAGACAGCAGCTGGAGCTGTTACTGAAATGAACCCAGATTTGGCTGGGAAGATCAGGACCCGCCAGGAGGCTGTTGGACCAGATACTGAAAGTGAGAATTCTCCCCTTTGACTCTCCGTTGATGTTTTGACGATAATTGTAGATGTATTCGACGAAGACTTCTTTGCGGGACTTGATTGCGTCACGAATGCTTTGGATAATGTCAAGGCCCGTGAGTTTCTCGGTTTTCTGAACCTTTTATTCGATTTCTTAAATTTCGTAGGTGTGTATATGGATCAGCGCTGCGTCTTCTACGAGAAGCCACTTCTCGAATCCGGTACACTTGGCACCAAGGGAAATGTCCAAGTCGTCGTTCCTCATCTCACCGAGTCTTATGCATCTTCGCAAGATCCTCCCGAAAAGGAGGCTCCTTCTTGCACTATCAAGAACTTCCCTAATGCAATTCAACATACGATCCAGGTAAATTACCTCTTGGATCTGTTATTCCTATTGTTAACCATCTTTTCATAGTGGGCTAGGGAATACTTCGATAACATTTTTGTCAAACCACCGCAAACCGTCAATTCCTATCTCTCCGAGTCGAATTTCCTCGAAACGACTCTTCGATATGCAGGAAATCAGACAGAACAGATTCGCTCGATCGTCAACTATTTGGTCACGAATAAGCCTCTTACTTTTGAGGAGTGTATCGTTTGGGCTCGGTTACAATTTGAGGAAAACTTTAACAATTCTATACAGCAATTGTTGTATAGCTTGCCAAAAGATGCTGTAAGTATAGTGCTGCTTGTTTTATCTTGTTTAGAGAGTCAATGTATTTGCTCTTAGGTAACTTCCAGTGGACAACCCTTCTGGTCAGGACCCAAACGTGCACCCGACCCACTCACGTTCGATTCCAATAACGTGAGTTACTTTACGATTACGATACACGTATTCCTGACGAATCCTGTAGCCTGCCCATCTTGACTTCATCATTGCTGGAGCTAACCTCCACGCTTTCAACTATGGTTTACGCGGAAGTGCCGACCCTGAGTTCATCAAGAGAGTAGCTTATTCAGTTCATGTTCCACCGTTCACTCCCAAGAGCGGTGTTAAAGTCCAGATTAGCGACAGTGAAGCACCCCCTGAAAACCCTGGTGGTGTGTTCAAGTTCATCTGAGCATGATACTTTCGTTGTTAATTTCCCCCTTTAGATTCTCAAGATCCGGATGAATTGAAGAAGCTTCTCCCCCCACCGTCCTCCCTCGCTGGTTTCCGTCTAACCCCGGTAGACTTCGAAAAGGATGACGACACAAACTTCCACATCGATTTCATCACCGCCGCGTCCAACCTTCGTGCCATGAACTATAATATCAATGTCGCTGATCGCCACACCACCAAGCAGATTGCTGGCAAGATTATTCCTGCTATTGCTACCACAACTGCACTTGTCACTGGTTTGGTCTGCTTGGAATTATATAAGCTCATCGATCATAAGAATAAGTTCGAGGATTATAAGAATGGTTTCATTAACCTTGCCCTTCCTTTCTTCGGATTTTCTGAGCCAATTGCTGCTGCGAAGAATAAGGTGAGATACATTTTTGCCTGATTTCGAAATGCCTTATTTAATTTCGGTATAGCATGCCACCAAAGGATCGGTGAAACAAGAGACCCTGGATGAAGACGCACCTGCTGTGTGGGAGCCATCCGTCGAATGGACTTTGTGGGATCGTTTCGAGTTCAAGAATGATCCAACTTTGAAGGAGATAATCGATTGGTTCAAGGAAGAGCATGAACTGGAGGTCAACATGGTTTCGCAGGGTGTTTCTATGTTGTGGTCTTCATTCGGTCCTAAGGCAAAGGTAAAACCTTGAGAATGATTTTACTACTCGATGCTAATGTTGTCGGGAACAGAGTATAGAGCGAATGCCAATGAAGATGAGTCAACTCGTTGAGCATGTTAGCAAGAAACCCCTGCCGAAGGACACCCGACACTTGCTTGTAGAAGTTATGGTCCTCGACAAGGAGGGAGATGACGTCGAGGTATTTCATTTAGCTTTATTGGCGTGACTGCAATGCACTGAAGTTCCTTTTGCAGATTCCATTTATCGTCGTCCGAATTTAAATAAAACCATCTAGTCTTAGATTTCTCTCTCCCTAATTTTCTGGAGATATTGTTTTACTCGTCAACGACGTGTACACCATCTTAGCTAGTACTAGTAACGCACGAACAAAATGAAAGTATTATTTATCTAGCGAACTTTCATTGTCCGGGTCTCTTTTGCCCTCCTCATTTTGACGCCGTCGAAATCTTTTTATAGCCAAATCCTCCTTCCCTCATGTCCAAGCCCAACATCAAATCCGAGCTCAGTTTCGAAGATTATGGCGACTCTAGAAATCAAAGGAGCACATATCGGCCGGGTGGATATGTACGTTTTCATCATACATACCCAACCTGATTTTTGCTGAAGCAGTAGACTCATTAGAACATGTCTCCCGGCTTGATTCGCGCAAGACGCAGATTCTTCCTGCCTAATCTTCTAACTGGCATGGCCGTCGCAGGATTTGCCGTCGGTGTCTGGGCATATTCCATTAGTGCCGTGAAGCAAGACGTGTTTGACGATATCGACGAGGAGGCAAGGGCGTTGGATGCGGAAATTGGGTCGGGCACTGCTGCTGTTCCTATTTCTGCGACAGCGCCAGCTAGTTTATCTGCCGTAGCTGTTTCGCCACTATCGGAGCTTGTTTCGACGTCTTTGAAGGATGGTGGTTCTCGTGCTTGGTCTGTTCCGAGAGGTGTTATGTACGCTGCACTCGGGAATCGGTTTCCTGGACTCTTTGAGCCAACGCGAAAAACTTTAATTTGGACGGCACCTCCTGTTGACAATATCGGGCGAATAGGCGACAGGATACCGATACACGTAACTTGGAGGAAGGCATGAGAGGAACTTCATGGGTGATGTGGAGAGCTTACAGGAGATGAAACGCGATATTTTATTTAAATGTGATATGTATTAACCGCAGCTGTATACCAACAAAATAATCAAGACCGTCACTCATACGCCAAACTAGCGGCCTTCCCTTTAGCCCGTGCAACAGCCCATGGAGTACCTGCTGTATAAAAATCCATCGGATAGACAACATTTTCGCCTTCATTCGGTTCCATCCAACTTTTATTCTTACCCAAAGCTACGGAGACTTCATATGGGCTGAGCAACGGTTTTGGAAAGGCGTATCCCCAGTCTATGGAAAGTCGAGGACAGGATGTCTGGACGAATGTTGATATATGTGGTGAGAATAAGGATAACTTCGCTGGTGAAAGCTCTGAGAGTAATATTGGGACATAAGGTATTGATTTTCCGGATGAAGACATCTGATGTATGATGGCCTACATTGTAGGAGAATGAGTGTGATATGTGGGCGGAAATTTTGTAATGTTACCTGGAGCTGTAAGAAACTCCCTTGGCGACCCAATGTTCCCAGGACCACTCCCCATGAATTTGGAGCGGAGTTTTCAGGTATTTGAAGACTATTGCGAGCTGTTTTTACTGCTTCGTGTCTAACAGTGGTCATTTCTCGATGATCGTAGTACTCCCGTGTAAGCTTTTTCGAATATGGGTCGTATCTGAAGGCCGGAACGTGTGGGTTGGCAATCATAATAGACTCTAAATGGAAACGTCCATCGCCTAAGTACCTGGAGGAAGCATGGATGATTAGCATGGTTAGACAAATGCGAAAACTCCAGAGCCGACTTACAGGAGGGCATCAACGTCACCTAATCTAGGCGCAGTACAGCCTAAGATCTCACCGGGGCTCAAGGGTTTAGCTCTTGGGATAATAGCATCGTATTTCCCAATAGACATGGCGGGTGGCAATGAACTCGTCGAAGCAACCATTCCTTCATCCTGTGAAGCAGTTACGGTAAGCATGCCTTTTGGTTGTAACGATGTTCCCGAATAGTTTATGGACAGATCCTCTTTGAGTCTTTGTAAGGGAGCCACAAATTGGATGGTCGATACAAGTGCAAGGCGAGTTGGATTTTCTGAGGCTTCCTTTGACTCGGGGAGATGATTGGATCCTTCGTCTTCTAGGATCACGGCTGAACGACTAGGATTGTCGTTCAATAATTTTGCATGGAAGGTGTCTCTGTTATCTGGAAAATTCATGCGGATGGTCTGGTGCAAGTGCTCCGAATCGATGCCAATTTCGACGAAGATATATAATGTCTTGATGGTCGTTTGATCAATGGGTACTATAAAGGGAAGGTGAATTCTATTCTGCCTCGTAAAGGTCGAGGGCGTACCTAGACAACTATGGCCGTAATGAATGAGCATATCACAGCCCAGAGCGACAGCAGTGTAATCATCGATGCAGCATGCCCCGTAAGTCACATCGCCCATAATAACAGTCAAGGCATCCGTAAATCTGGGCTGTGTCAGAGAACTCCCTCTCAGAAATAACGGCCAGAGACTCACTGCTCAATGATGTCCGCAATGGCACAGGCGTACATTTGCAGACCCTCAGGCATCTGTAAAGCGACCATTTTTGCATTATTCTTCCGGACATGATGAATAGTTTTATGTATTTCAAAGGAATAATTTGATGGTAGTTGCTTAATAGCAACATTCAGCTCAGGATCGTCAAGGATTTCAAGTGGTATTTGGTGTGCGATGAGGGCTGCTGTGCGTCGTTTTGGAAGAGGCTCTGTCGTTCGTCCTACAAAGCGCTTCTTGGGACGAGAAGCACTGCCAGAGGTGGATGGTTTTGAGTCTGTCATTGACGGAGAAAGATGAATAAAAGCGCGTGACGTGACGTAAATGGTAACACTTTGGGAATCCGTGTTCGGAAGAGCCTTTAAACACTTTGCGATATTCTGCTGCCTTCATTACTCTACAATTCTCCCAAACAAATACCAGCAATAAATGATTTATCTAGTGTATTCTTTTGTCGTTCGAGGCTCTTTAAAACCAGTTATATAGCACTACGACCAGCAGTATCCTCGTCAGGTTGCTGTCCTAGCTCGAAAATCTATGCGGAGGGCTTTCCCTGAAGGAAGGCATATGATTAGAATAGGAGGTGAAATCACAAGGAAGCCATCTTACCTTGATCAAAGAGGCGACTCCAGTGACAACTCCAATCATGCCCACACTGAACCCAACGAGATACACGGCTAGAAATGTGTTACGGCAAATAGAAGCCACAGAATGAAATAAATTTACAGAGGTAAAGCTTTGATCTAGGCCCACGGACGTAAAGGGGGGCATGAGAGCTCTATTGAAAAGGTTCATGATGCCAGGCTATCGGATGGATGAAGTGTGGGCTACCTGGTACAACTTCTGCCTCTCGGAGACGTGGTTTGGCTCTATAATGAGCATAAGTCACAGAATTAACGAAATAAATAATTTTCCTACTGTTTACAATGCCTTCGAACATGGTGATACTGTATGGATGGTACCGGAAGAATGTGAAATGCTTGGGATTACGTAATAACCCAACTTGCTCATGAACGATCGCGTCCGAGTGAGGGTATGTCCATTATTTTTGACATTCCGATATGGTTATAACGGTCAAGTTTCTAGGGAGTTACCGTATATCGCCCCATTATTTATGGGAATACCTCTGTTCCATTGACAGAAGAAGAACGCAAGAACTCCAAACATCCAGACCATACTTTCCGCTGGACCGTAGCAGTTCGCAGTCCAACTACACCTCCAAACAGTAAACCAGAAGTAGTTGGAGGTGCAGATGATCTTGGTTACTTTATAAAGCGTGTCACTTTCAAATTGCACGAAACATACCAGCCTGCGAACAGAAGTAAGTTAACAAGTTCTCTTTCGCCACAGCCACCAGCTAAGTTCCGTCTCAGACGTCGACAAGCCTCCTTTCGAAGTAACAGAGACAGGGTGAGCATAATTTCTATATCTCTTGATGCGTCGGTAACACAAACCACGCAGCTGGGGAGAGTTTGAAATTGGAATTCGAATAACGTTTGTTCAAGAGTCCGGAGAGAAGGCGATATCTTTGCATCACCATCTCAAGCTACACCCATGGGGTCCTAATGATCGACATACAGACCCATCAGGTCCACCGCCGCCACCTTCACCATATCCAGTTCATTCCTGGCAATACGACGAAATAGTCTTCCACGAGCCATTCCAATCATTCTACAACATCCTCACCAGCAATCCTCCCACCCTTCTCCCCAGTATCCGAAAGAAGCCTGTCCCTCCAATCGAGTATCCGCCACCACCTGGAGCACCAACCTTTTCTGCTCAAGAAACACCTGAATTTACTTCGTCGATGGAGAAAGAAGAGGCAGATAGGCTAGAAGCGGTTCGCAAAATGCTGTTAACGGAGACAGATAAAATGAGGATGCGTTTATTCGAGAAAGAAGAGGAACTGAAGCAGTTGAAAAACCAAACTGAAGCCTAGGGATACAGTGGGTGGTATCAATATTTGTACAGTATTCTATGTAGTCTATGTAATTGTCATTAGTATATCCTTTTAAATTTTACAGGAATGGTCCCCATCCAGGATACATTCGAGCCTGCCATAGAATTAGCAAGTTTTGCCTGATAACAGGGACAACGAGTTCCTACCAAATTCTTGAGACTCTTCGCATCTTGGATAAGAGCATCGACTAGATTGCTGGTCGACATTTCTTTCCCGTCGTCTCGACTATCCCATGGAGTGTAAATGCCTTGTAGTTTTTTCTGAATTGGCATTAATGCGCCTTTAGCTAACTGCCGAAGGTCCACCTCATCTTTCAGCGCGTTAGTGTAGGCCTTCTTTCTCTGCGCTAGGGTTTTCCTCGACTTCTCCTGTGAGAGCATAAGCTGTCCGCATGAAATCGGTAAAAAGGAGAGACGCACCATTCTCTTCTTCTCATCTTCCCATTCGACCAGCGGATCGTGAACAAAGGCATCAAGGACACTCATGAGACAGTCTTTATTTCTCCTAAGTAAGCCCATGGTAATCTCACAAGCAATGCGGAAGGGTCCTAAATTGACAGACTAAGTACATATCAGGTGCGTCGGATTAAACATACCGTCGACATTGGTTACGCCTAATCCATCTTGCATGTTCTGTGTCAGACGGAATGGTACCCTTTCCGGTGTCTCCAGCCGTTTTCCCTAGAGGTATTCGGTCAGAAAAAACTCCAACCAATAGATGAACTTACGCACTCTCTCGAAGAGACAATCAAAGTCTACATGGATAGCACTTCCAGTATTCATATCGAGAAGAATATTCTCTGAATGTCGATCACCCAACCTGAGTTTACCGCTGCGATTAAAACTAGAAGGAAAAGGATGGCACTATTAAATGGACACACCCTAGAATGTACCCGACCATTGACATAACAGCTGCGGTACGAGCGAAAGAAAGTCGACTGGCCAACCAAGCTGATGGCTCAGGAAAAGTATCGATGAACCATTCGTGGAAGACGGGTGGATATCTGCACAAGGCTCAGTCATAGTTAAACGGTGTCGAAAAGCATCCATACGCTGGCAAGATCTCCTTTGCAAAAATCTCTGCCTGTTGTTCCACGCCATTGATCTCCTTGATTTTGGCAAATGCTTGGTGAACTTTCGTTCCCTGGGTGCATACATACATTAGATTGAAGGCCACCCTTTAGACTTGCCCACATACCCAGATCTGAATATTCCGGATCTCGTAGCTCCTTATGAGCACGGGACGCATAGGAACAGTATTCGGGACCCATTGAATCAAGCCCGATTCTTCATTTAGAGTGACAACACTATAAGTTCGAATGTCTGAGAAGAGCTGTTGAGTGGGCTGTATGTGCAGATTGAGTTCCGCACTTACGAAGTTGCCTACGTCGAGAATCCGAATCCTTCTTCAACAGTTTGTTGATCAACGCATTAAAATCCATGAGCCTCGCGTCCTTTCTCAGATCATCTTTCGGCTTTCCGAGGAACGAGAATATTTTCCCATTATCGGCAAGGAGGGTGAGCTTGCGAGGTTTTGCGAGAGATTTCATCACCTCAACCGCATCGTCAAACCCTATATGCAGTATTATTCAATAAATCAAAGTAAATATTCGAAGACGTACTGTGAATTGTTGGCAAATGATGAGGGAATGGCTGATGGGATGCCTCTAGGGATGATTCCGAAGGAAGAGAAGCAATCAAAGATTCTTGCAATGGGACGATCAATTGGGAAGGTGCAAGTCTGGCTAGTCCAGGGAACAATTTTGCCATGCTCAGTGGTAGCTTTGGTTCTTCTGCAACGACATGACTGCAAAGCTTCAGCAACTCGTTTGTCATAGCTCTGCACTCCGTGATGATTTGGGTAACTTTTGCCCCGACGTTTCGCGGATTGGCCTAAACCGAATGAGAAACCCGAAGGAGCAAGAAAATGAAAGGATCCACCATGATTTTACTAATGATATCTTCTCCCCGACGATTACGTTCTGCTTTCTTCGATTGCACCACCGACATAAATAGCCAAACACCTTGATGAGGGTATTCTTCCATAATCTTCATAATGAGATTCGACAAGGTTTCGAAGACAGCTTTGTTTCGGTGATCAATCCGTGAAACAATTTGTGGGAATGCCGTTAACCACTGAAGGACAGATTCAGTAATGCAGCAAGCATTTCTACGGCGATATAAATACCTTGTACGTGGCAATGGACCGCATTGCCGATGTGATTTTATTATTGGCCTTGGCTACTATTGCCTTTGCTTCGGCGCTACTGTAGAGAGTCAGTTGGATATTGAATATGGTTATAAAATCTGTAATTACGTGTTATCGGTGTCTCCTAGATCCAACCAAAGAGTTAACAATCTGGGCATAGTCTGGTAAACATATTTGGAGCCTGATTGCAAGGTCTTCGTGTAACATTTAATCGTTTGGTAGATGAGATCACTCCCCGGACTGTACACATGGATTAGGGAAAAGAAACAACGAAGACAGAATACATTACCTATTCCTTTCGTGTAAAGAAAGTTCGGCAATTTGGCGATCATAGAAGTTTCCTAAATGAAAATGGGCACTTTCCCAACTGAAGAATAATGAGTATGCGATGCTAATACAAGAATGGACGATACTCAAGACGTACTTCGGCGCGATGCTCACGGCCTCTTTGAAGCATTTATGCACCAAATCCTTATCAGATCTCTCCGCATCATACATCCACTGTGCTCGGAGAATTTGTGTCTATAAAATCGCTGTTAATATTGAATATCGAGAGTTTTCCGGACATGGACCTTTGCTTTCATTTTCATGGATTCAGGATCAGGTTCTTGTTCGGTCAGGTCAATAATCTCTCTCTCCGCTACAATTGCAGCTTTAGTCAAAGCCTTTTCGAGCTCTTGCAGCGCTCTAATGGGTTCACCGGTGGCCTTGATCAATTTTACACTTTGAAGAAAATGAAAAGGTACGTCCTTGCATTGTGCTTGCAAGATGGCACTATAAGCAGTCTGAATGTGGCCAGCCTTGCGTGCTATCTTCGAAGTAGCTACCCAAGCCTGTCCAATTACAGGTTTTAGGTGTTTATGTAGTTTGTCACTGGAATCACATCAACGATAAATACATAAATACTTTGGTGGGGCTTACCTCAAACTTAGTGCCGTGCGCTGGAGACTCAGAACCGGCTCCCTTATACGGAAGCTAGGTTGGGTAGATTCAAGCCGTCTGCTGAGGCGTTCTGAGAGTCCTCGGATAGTCTTTGGGTTCACCCTAGCGCTTCCAGCTAATGTGCTTTCGTAAATAATTTCGATGTCCCTAACCAAATGAAGGTTCAAAACAGAATCGTACGCCCTCCTATACGATCCAGATCCAGCAGCGTGAATCGGCATGCCGAGTTGTGCCCGAGAAATGGACAGTGCTTCTGCAATACGAGGTGAATCGCCTTCACGCATGGCTAAAAGCACTCTTGAGATTGATAGCTCTGGTGGTGGATTCGCGATTTGAACATCCACTAGTTCCTGAACATTCTGCCAATCGCCCACTATCCAAGCACCCTCGGCTTGAAACCCACTCATAGCTTCATGCCAGTCTGGATTGCGATTGAGTACGCCTTTAATATGTGTTCTCAAAGTATCTGAAGTGATGTCAGGAGGGGAATGTTGGTAAAAACAATGCAAGACAAACCATAGTGCCCTAAATTGCGGAGACAACGTAAGAGTCCGATATGGTATTCCAAATTGTCAGGAGATTCTTGGAGTCTGACTTCCCAGCAACTCTGCGCAGACGTCCAGTGGCCCATGCTTTCATGTTGTCGAATCTGGTGTTCCAAAGATGCATTCAGAACCCTACTGTTGACTCCTTCCATTCCATCCGGTTCATCCAAGTGCGAATAGATTTCATGAAGACGTTCGTAGTAAACCTGTAGTTCAGGATCATCTGAAGAGATCCCGCGTTCTTCTCTGTTCTGGATTTGCCTCTCGAAGTTCATCAACGCTCTCGCATATGCTTTACATTCGAACGCCGCTTTCGCAATAAGTTCTCGATCTATGCTTGCGAGCAAAGAGTCAACTTTGGTCAAATTATCTTCCGATTCCATGACCAGATCAGATAGCCGAGAACGTTTCGAATCAGCACGGCGCTGTGCGATTCCTTGGCGCATTGCGCGTATCCATTTGTTCAGATGGTCCATGAGCATGAACACGGCCTTGCGAGGCTTTAGTGACGACTGCAACAGCAATTCAGCAAACTTACCTGAGCACAAAGTAATCTTCGGTCACCAGAAGAATCCCTGCTTGGCTCGACCTGGTCTGTGAGTACGGCGATAATTTCCTCTCGGATGTTCTGAGTATCTGCATCATCGCCGGAAATGAGAATGTGAAGAACGAGATGGGGTAACAGGTGGCGTGCTACTCCGACGTCTTTGTCGATAACCACAGCACGAAAGACGTCGAATATAGCTTTGGCACGAGGTTGAGAAACTCTGTCGATGAGATGTGCTGTCCAATCTTGCATCCATTCACGGTATGTTGCCTTGGAAGGGTATACCGGATGCTGAACTGGGCGGATGGATTTGCTGGTTCTGGTATACTTGGCTTCGAGGAGAGGAGTGCAGGCTTCGAGAACATGGGATGGAAGTTCTCGCCATCTTGCGCGAGTTTTGGTGGGCACAGCTTTTACTGGATGTGATGCAATGATATCCTTTGTGAAGCCACAAAACTTCAGGAGTTCCTGTATCGCGAAAGCCAAGTGACTTTGAAACTTGATGTCACTTGTAGAACGAAAAGTCCCAAGAAGAATGTCCTTGATGAGGTATAGAGCAAACTGGATTGACTCTTCCTCGCTCCCGAAATTGTCGTACATTATCAGCTCGGGATCCTTTGTTGCCAGATCCAGACGGTCAGGATCGACGGCTCCTAAACGACCAATACATTCGTATGCCAGAAGTCGCAAAGGATCAACACCATCTCCGTCCCTGCAAGCGATTTCCCATAAACTACCAGCGAGCCTGTTCACGAGTGGATCGAAAACATCATCAGAGGCATGCTTGAGAATATACGCTTGATTGGAAATCATGAACTCCTTCAATTCCTGCAAAGAAAGCTCCGCCACAGTCAGATTGTCATTTGCTGTCCGAGCTAAAATGATGTCGAGATGTTCCATGGGCGACAAGTGAGTCCTGAGTGCCAGCAGTCTTGCAAAATATGGTTGGAGTTCGGCTATGGTTTCCAGGCCGACGAATTCGTTTGAATACCTTTCAACTACCTCTGCGTTCTCGATAATGAGATATTTAAAGGTATTTTGAACAAATTGACGTTCTTCTGCCTTGAGATCATTCCACGCAATCACGAATGCGGCGGAGGTAGGTCCGATGTATGGCCGTATATCTTTCAGTGCAAGCTTTGTGATGAACGTGTACCAGCTGCTCAAGGTTTCTTTCATGAGCATAGGGACTGGCAACATGCTTTGCAATGTGGCCATGATCTAAAGAAGACGTTTGAGAATCAGATCCATTCGAGTGTGACGAAGAGAACGAGGGGAATTTAACTTACCTGTGGCGCCACTGAAGTTACCTGAGACCCGACCTGTTCGATTAGGGCCCCGAGGCTTCGCATGACTTTTCGTTTAACATCCAAAGATCGCTTGCCATGAACGTCCTGCAGAACCTCGTTCAAATGGGAGATTACCCCCATCAAGTACTCGTTAAGCAATGGTGTATCTCTGTTGCCACGTTCGGAAGACAAAGAACGTTCTACTTTGGCGATAGCTTCATTAGCCTGGAAAAAATCGTCATTGGAGAAGGTCATAACAAAGGAAAACAGCATACTAGTTTCGCCCGAACAGGATCATCATCGCCCATGGCAATGACGATTTCCCCAAGGAGTGGAACGACAGTGCTCTTGACAAGCATAAGAACGGTGATATCACTAGTCGGTGCATTCGCGCTTTGCATCAGGAGGTCGAGGATGAAATCGAAAATTCTATCCGTTTCAGCCTGTCCATTAAGGAGGAAGACGCAAGCTAACACATCATGCGTCGTGACAAGAGCGACGGGAGATTTACGTAGTTCTCTCCCAACCTTGACAATAGCTTCACCATTGCATGTGCAGACCAAGTGGGGAAGGAAATGGGATATAGTCAAGTTATAAAATTTGCTGGGCGACATATTGAGAAAGGCACATATTTGAAGAAGTTGCTCCGGATTACTTGATACAGTGGAGACCGCAGCGATAGCAATTTTCGGGAGATACGGCGATAATAAACTATACGGTCCCTTCCCATGCGCGGTATTGATATCAAGTAGCTTTTGAAGTTTAGCGCGAGAAAGCCCCGGCATGACTGCGAAGACCCACCTGCATATAAGCAAGTCCTTTTAAGACAGGGTTTTGGTGACCGAGTTGGCTAATGATACCTAGAAGCAATCTTCCCAAAATGTCACCCTGTGCAAGCCTTCAGGGTTATTAGCATAGATAACTAACACTACGAATCATCTTCAACATACCTGCCCATATTGCCCGAAGAAATTAAAGTGGTTTCCAAGATACCAAAGCTGTTTCCGTTCAAAAGTTCATCAACAGTCCGGAGCAATGGCTCTGCTCGATGTGCTGAACCTCGCAGCGTACTTTGGCATACAGGAATTAATTCCTTTAAAACGCGTCTAACTGAAAGGATTAGGAGAGATGAAAGGTTATGTATGGGAGCTAGTCCTTACCCTGCTTTCAGTCTAACTTGTCGCTCTTGACGTTGCATCCCATATTTAACAACACGCACCACCTCTTCTAGCTTGCTTCCGCCGAAACCTTGCGAATGGTGCTTTGCAGCTTGTGCGAATAACTCATAGACATAGCCGGCATATTCCGCCGTCACTTTACTTCCCGCCGCTTCGAGTAGTTGCACACCCATGGACACAAAAGCCGGTATCACAGAAAGACCAGGAAGGACAGTGTCTCGGACACAACGCTTCTGCTGTACATGAGTAAGGAAGCATGGTAGCTTGATAAGATGTCGGAGTGCTTCGAGACGATCTTCATGGGGGCCCCCGCAGTGCCATCTAAAGATATATGAGACTGGACTGACGTATAGGTACGCAAGTAACATACCGCGTAATGCACGTAAGAACTGCTTGGATGACAGAAGTACACCACTCAACATCCTCAAAACCTTCAGGAAAGGGATATGCATCCTGATTCTTGGCGAAAAACCAATCCAGGACTTGAACGTGAACTTTCAGACGCCATGTTCTGGATCTCGCTTGTTCTGCTACGTTGTCTATATTCATAGCGGGTGGTTGTGGCTGAAGCAAAGTGAGGATGGCATCACGTTCCACGGAGTGAGGTTGCTCGGTAAGCAACGTCGTGAGCCTTTCGCGTTTATTTGGGCTTATTTTAGGCGTAGAAATCCGAAGACATTGATAAAGGATCTCCTTTGACAAATAGTAAGCTGACTGCCTCAGCGCTGGTACTTCAACCACATACCTGCATTATATGATTACCTTCCTCGTCACTGCTACGAGATGAAAGTCTGTCTTCGAACCACGCACAGTCAAATCCCAGTTCAGTTCCTTCCGGAAGGCTTTTCAATACTCTTAAGAGCCCTTGGTCGGCATACCCCCAGGCAGCAGCTGGTCTCTCTCCTTGTCGTTTGGCGATTAGCTTGTGCATGCATGGGATCACTGCGTCCAAACAACTCGGTCCATGGGCAGACAATGCCTCTATGACATCCAGTAATTGTGCTAGCTGCCGACTTCGTTCTTGAACACGTCTGCCCTGGGGTCCGTATGAAATCTTCGCGAAATGAGTGGTGGTAGCTTTGACGACCCTTACTGAAACATAGGAATAGGTTGCCAGTTTCGCCAAAGTAATTGTTCCTCGAGCAGCGAGAAGCAATGAATCTGATATCAGGGCATCCAGGACAGTCGCGGAGGGTATCCATACTGACGGGTATATGGTAGCATCTTCTGTCTGTGTAGCACAAATGTTAGCTAGAGAGGAAAGAAAGTTAAAAGAAACTGTACATTTGATTGATTCTCAAAGAAAAGGTATTTAACTGGTTCCGTAAAATCCTTAGAAGATAGATCTGAAAGTGGTTAGACATGCAGTATTCCTTGAAACAAATGGGGTTACCTTTAGCAACGCGTAAACATTCATCAAGACAGTCTCTTAAACCTTCTGTAGATTCTGTCGGCCGCCGGTACTCTCGGTTTTCGCTTTTCATTCCAGCCAAAACCTCTAACAAATTCAGAGCGACCTCTTGTGCTTGTGATTTCAGATGGGTCGGTCCGTCCACAACGTCTTCTGGT
>Ga0157379_10000258_pt1 | contig 41557 bp, 35 predicted proteins | sample S25metaG_FD_121802 | JGI IMG/M metagenome (GOLD analysis project Ga0157379, IMG submission 121802) | Switchgrass rhizosphere microbial communities from Kellogg Biological Station, Michigan, USA - S2-5 metaG | ecosystem: Host-associated > Plants > Roots > Rhizosphere > Soil | place: USA... | reverse complement strand
CTCGGCAATACCCGGCGCCTTTGTAACCCTCGCTTCGGCCGCGGGACAATTTGCGAGACAATTGGCCCGTTCCAGCCCGCCCGCGCCCATCGTGCAATGACACGATCCGGTTGACCATGGACAATTTGTACGCATGCAATTCGTGAGAGGCCGTGGACAAGCTCTTCTACCAATGCGGTGATTTCCGGATCGACCCGGCGAACCGGCGACTCACTCGCGCCGCCGCCGAGATTGCGCTCGAGCCCAAGGCGTTTGCGACATTGGTATTGCTGATCCAGCGCGCTGGTGACCTCGTGACCCGCGACGAGCTGTTGGACGGCGTGTGGGGCCACCGCTACAGCACGCCGGCGACACTCAACCGAGTAATGGCGGTCCTGCGGCGCGCTTTGGACGACGATGCGGACCGGCCGCGCTTGATCGGCACCGTGCATGGCTCCGGCTACCGCTTCATCGGCACCGTCGAACGCATCGTCCTGCCTCAAGAGCCGATCCGCGCCCGCTTCGGACCTCCGCCGATCGCCCGCCTGCCGACGAAGCTGGGCCCGCTGATCGGCCGCGACACGGAGATCGACCGCATGCGAGCGATGCTCCTGAAGGATCGCGCCGTGACGATCATCGGTCCCGGCGGCATGGGCAAGACGCAATGCGGACTCGAGCTCGGCCGACTTTGCGGGGACGATTTTCCGGATGGCGTCTGGTTCTTCGACCTTTCTCCCTTCGAACGCGCGCAGGAATGGCTGCGCGCGCTCGGTGCTGCGCTCTCCGTGCCAACCGCCGCCACTCAATCGCTATTGCCGAGGATCGCGGCCGCTTTGCGAGACCGTGCGGCGCTGCTCCTCATCGACAACTGCGACCGGCTCGCCACGGACCTCGGGGCGCTCGCCTACGAGTTGTTGCGCAGCTGCCCGTTCCTCAAGATCCTGGCCACGTCTCAGCAGCGGCTCGACTTCGTAGGCGAGCGACTGGTGTGGCTCCCGGCGTTGCAACTTCCACCGAGTGCCACCGAAGCGCAAGGCACGGCACTCGAAGCCATTGCGGCGACGCCATCCGTGGCTCTGCTGCTCGAGCGTGCAGCTGCTGCACAGCCAGCCGTCACGCTTCACCGCGACAATGTGGATGACATCGTCGAGATCTGCCGACGAGTCGAAGGCATGCCGCTCGCCCTGGAGCTTGCCGCCGCCCGGTTCGCTACGCTCTCCCCGGCGGCCATTCGAGAGCGTCTGGGCCAGCATTTCGCCTTCCTCGCAAGCGACAGCGCGGGGCGCGAGCGTCGGCACCAGACAATGCAGGCGCTCGTCGAATGGAGTTACGAACTGCTGTCTGAGGACGAACAACGGCTGATGTGCTGGCTGGCCGTGTTCCTGCAAGGCTGGACGGTTGATGCGGTCGAAGCGCTTGCGACCGGGCTCGGCAGGAGTGGCGCGGAGGTTCTCGAGCTGCATTCGTCGCTCATTTTCAAGTCGCTGGTCGTGCTCGATCCGACACTGTCGCCCATCCGATATCGCATGCTGGAGCCGGTGCGCGAGTTCGCGCTGCAGCGTCTGCAGGAACGTGGCGATGAAGCGCATTCCCGCCGTGCTCATCTCGACCATTTCGTGCGCCTCGCCGAACGTTCGCACGAGGGGATCCTCGACTCGCGGGTCGAGCACTGGGCGGCGCGGCTTCGACACGAGCACGCCAATTTCGACGCCGCCGTGTCATGGGCGAAGTCGGGCGCGAACGACGACGATGCAGCGTTGCGCCTTGCCGGTGCGCTCATGCTCTACGGCAAGACCTGCGAGTTCATATGGCTGGCGAGCGAGCTGGCAGCGCGGGCGCTCGACAACGTGGCGCCGGCGCCTACGGCGACTTACCTGCGGGCGCTGCTGTCGAGCGGCATGCTCAAGCTCTACACCCAAAACGAGAGCATCGAGTCTCAGCTTGTCCTCGCGGCCGACCTGGCCGCGCAGCTGGGCGATCGCCGGTCGCAGGTGTGTGCCAATGCTTATCTCGCCTTGTGGGACGCGCACCTGCGCCGACCCGAACGAGCGAGGGCGCGACTGGCCATTGCCGCGGACCTGGCTAAGGACATACGGGACGACTGGCTCAGATCGGTCATCGGATGGGCCGAGGCCTGGTTGGCCCTGGCGGAAAACGGGTACGATCGCGTCCTCGCTACGCTGCTGCCATTGCGTCACGTGAGCTTCGATCCGCAACAGCACCAGATGATCGAGATCTATTCCGGTCTTGCACACTTCTCGCTCGGGCATTGGCGCGACGCGGCATGTTCGTGTCTGGCGGCCCTCGAGATGCTGCGGTCGCAAGGGGTGAGATCGGTGGCCGCGGTCAGTGAAATGGCCGGCTACCTCGCGGTCCGAACCGCACGAGCCGAGCACTGCGCGCGCTGGCTCGGCAAGGCCGCGGACATGCGGGAGCGAACCCGAAATCCACTGTTCAGCTTCTGGCTTCCGCACAACGAAGACGCCACCATGCGAGCCCGGCAAGAGCTCGGGGACCGCCGATTCGATGAGGCACATGCCGCCGGCGCATCGTCACGCGATGAGCTCGTTCTCGAGGAAGCTCGTGCGTTTCTGGTCGACGTAGCACAGGGCCGGGTCAATCCCGCCGCGGCTGGATGTTCTGATTCAGGCGAAACACGTTCTCGGGATCGTAGCGACCCTTGACGCGTGCGAGCCTCGTGTACGTTGGTTCGCCGTATGCCGCCTTTACGCCCGCCTCGCCTTCGTTGCCCAGGAAATTGACGTAGACGCCGCCGTTCGAATGGGGTTGCAACGCGTCGTTGAAGTTCTTCGCCCAGGCGACGTAACGCTCGGTGTCGGAGCTCCCGGTCCACATCCCGACGACGTTCACCGCGAACGAGGCGCGCCGGTGCGCGAACGCCGTCGCGTCTGAAGGCACGCGCGCGACCGCACCTCCCAGGTGATGCACATGCACTTGCGCGAGCGGCGCCCCATGCCGCACGCGTGCTCGGTGATCGTTTCGATCGCGGCGTCGGTCAGCCGGTCGAGGTATGCCGACTTCCAGTAGTTCATGCACCCGGACGGCGCTCCGGCGTCGAGCATCGACTGCAGGGCCGTGTAGGGCATGGCGCCGACGAGATCCACACCCGCCCGATCCCACTCTTTCAACGGGCGCACCGCCCGCTCACCTTCCACGGAATCTCCGGAGTAGCAACAGACGATGGCGACCGCAGGCTTGCCCTGGAGCGTGCCCGGCACGAAGGGCGCCCGCGGCGCCGTGAGGAACGCAAACAGCATGGTCAGCTCGTCGGGGGCCGAGTCGGTCCGTTCGCGAAAGAAACGCAATGCGTCCGCCGCGCGCTCCACAGGATAGAGCGTCAGGCCGGCAATCACGGTAGTCACCGGATGAAGGCGGAAGTGGAAGCGCGTTACGACACCGAAATTGCCGCCGCCACCACGAAGGGCCCAAAACAGGTCTGGATGCCGGCTTTCGTCGGCGACGAGCATTTCGCCATCAGCGGTGATCAGCTCGGCGCGGAGCAGGTTGTCACATGTGAGGCCATGGCGACGCATCAACTAGCCGATGCCGCCGCCCAGCGTGAAGCCGGCCGCTGCGCGGCTGCGCTTCGATCCCCTTCCCTAGAAGGCGAGAATCACCACGGGCTTGCCGCACGACAGGCCCCCGGTGTTGGAAACCAAGAATTCCGTCCATGACGTGGCAACGCTCGGAATCGCGATGCGGTCGACCTGCAACGGAAGGATCGAGCACATCGTCTGTCGATCGGCGAAAGGTTGAATGGCAACTACAGGATGAGCATGAATGAATTGACTCTTTTGCTCCGCCTTCTGGAAGAAATCCGTCCAATTCGCAAACAGCCCTGGCTCGTTCGGAAAGGGCCGATCGAGGGTAATGAAACTTCTGCCGGCCGCCGCGGCGACGCTTACCGTCAACTTGCCGTTCGTCGCATCGAAGCCTATGGACGTCGTGATTTCATCTCCCGGTTCAACGCCAACGATGCTGCCCGTTTGTGCGTAGGGGGTTGCCCCCTTCTGCCAATAGTATTGAGCCTGGATGGACCAAGTGTCGACCTGCGTCCAGGATGGACTGAAGTTCGCATCGTTGCCGGACAGCCCGCGACCTACAAACAGTAGCGGGACGATATGGTTGAAGCGGTAGTCCGACAGCTTGTAGGGTCCCTCGTCTCCATACCAGTCAAAGTCGACATCGCCCCACACATAGAACGTGTGCTGGCCCGGATCCCAGGTAGGCGACGAAGGAAGCGGCGGCACACGGTATTTGTACTCGATCTGCCAGCCTTGATTCGAGGACGGGAACTGTGCCACTTCCAGCGGTCTCGCCCCAACAACCACGGCGCTAGCGGGCAATACGCTTGGCGCTGCTTCGGGAACGCAGGCAAACACCCCGGTCACACCGTCACCCTCGGCCGTCCAGCCCGCGTCACGAATCTGGTTCAAAGTCACGGTGCTGATGGTGTAGCGATGATTGGGCGCGGCACCCATGCCATTGTTGTACAGGCGGTAGAGTTCCGAGGTTCCGGGCGTACACCCGCCGCCGACATCGGGCAACTGGAGAGAAAAGGACACGGCCTCGAATTGCCAATCCGAATTGCCCTTGACGGATGCGCATTCGTCGGCGAATGGCGTGTAGAAATGAGAGCTTTTAGGTGCGAACGACGTACTGAAAAAGCGGCAGGTAGGGGATGTACCGGCGACGGGCCCCGACCAAACGTCGAATGTCAGCCCTGTACGCTTCCAGACTCCAGCGAAGGCACCGGCATCCAAGGCGGCGATTTCCTCCGGGAACGCCGTTACGAAATAATGGTCCCAGCCCGCGTGGTAATACTCCACGGCAATTTCGGTTTGTGCGCGCGCGTCCCCGGTATATCCGAGTCCGCCGGCCACCGCGGCAATGCCAGTCAGAACGACAAGCGACCGCTGCGCCCACCTCACGTTGAGAAGTGGGTTTGCAATGTGATCGCGCTGCATGACGCATCTCGCTGTTGCACAGGCTTGGGAAAGCGTGCGCTCAATTGCGAAAGCTGGCAACTCGACGTCTCCACCGCAGGGGCAGAGTCCCGAGCAAAAGGCGGGGCGGGATCGGCGTGTGAATATGCTCGCATTCGATCGTTAACCGCATTGTCCACTGGCTAAGACTCGACCTCTTTCGATTTGAGTCGCTCGAGCGACGGGGCCTCTCGCCGACCTTCTCACTTAGGGAAAGAACTTCCAGCGTCCCTCGGAGACGATTTCGACGGCGCCATCGACCACCTTGATGGCGGTTTGGTCGTCAATGGCGTATGCCGGACCTCCGATGCTTGCTGCCCAAGTTTCTGCGTTGACCATACTGTTTTCTGGCATGAATTCATGATCGAGATGAGGGAAGATCGAGAAGCCGACGATCCCCAAGCCGCTGTCGTTGCCGGCCGCTGGCTTCCAGTTCACGAATTCCTCTCCGATTCTGGGAGTCATCACCATGCTTCCGGCGCTCACCCCCACCCAAACGGCCTCGGGCAGAGACGGCAGCAGAGCCGCCAGCCCGGACTGCCGCAACCAGTGGCACAGGTAAGTCGCGTCGCCGCCGTCCACGAGCAAGACGTCGGCTTCCCGGACCCAAGGAACCCAGCGCTCTTCACCGATGCTGGGCAGCGCGGTGAGTTCCAACAGGCCCAACGACTTCCAGCCCAAGTCGCACATCGGCGCGGGGGTCCGACCTGCGACAAAACGCCAAGCCGACGCAGGCGTGCACATCGGGTGGCCGTACTCCGCCGTGGGAATGCATAGGGCGCTGGACTCCGCAATCGGCTTTCCCAGAAGATCAACGAGCGTGTCGCGGATGCACGCGTTCTTGATCCCCCCGGAAGTGAGAAGAAGCTTCATGATCCTCTGCGTTGGCCTGGGAGGGCTGACAACGGATACATCGCTGAATTGCCGGTATCCGGCACGCCAGCCGGCCAGCTTGGCAGGCCGGGCGTCCAACTGTGCGCATCCTCGGCAGGCGGAGACTTGCCCATCCTGTTATCGTCGGCTCATCGCAGCGTAAGATTCACAATTTAGATCAGAAAACTGATTCGCTGGCAACTTCGCGCCCCGGGCAAACTGGCCTATCAGCTGCTTCGATAAATGAGTTGGAGATTCTGCGTGATCGGCTCTTTTGCGCGCTCATCGCTTGTCGGCTTTGTCTTGGCAATCTCCATTGTCGCCGAAGCGCAACCGTATGCCGCTGGTGAAGCAGTCGTCCTCCCCGGTACTGAGATCGCGGATTGGGGCCAGGTCGAGAAAGTCGACGGTCATTTCGGCAAGCCATCGGCGAATATGACTAAGGTTCCGGCCGTGTTGATCCTGCACGGTAGCGGCGGGATAGATGGCCGGGGCGCTTTCTACGCAAAGGCGCTACAGGACGCCGGCATCGCCACGCTCGAGATCACCATGTTTTCGCCTGGAGCGCGGCCGCGATCGGGCACGAAGGCTACGATGCCCTTCGCCGCCGCAGCATTGAAATGGCTGGCCGCACAAGGCGAAGTGGATGCTACGCGTATAGGCGTGATGGGCTTGTCGTGGGGTGGCGTCATGTCCGTTCTCATGTCGAGCGAGCTGACGCAGAACGCGTTGGGCAAGGATGTTCCGAAACCGATCGCCTTTGCGCCGCTTTATCCCACCTGCTCGGCCATCGCGCGCATCGTCAAGAGCAGGCAAAGCGGGTTCTACGGCGCCGAAACCAGAATGAGCAGTTCACCCATGCTGATTCAGGTGGGAACGAAGGACGACTACGAGGACGACGAGCACGGGTGCGACGCGCTCGTTGCATCGTGGCCTGCTGCTGCACGCGAACGGACAACGCTTCACTACTACGAAGGCGCGACCCACGGGTTCGACACGCAGGGTCGACCGCGCCAATTCAATGATGAGTTTGCTCACGGTGGACGTGGTGGAGTCGTCAGGATGTGGCCGACCCCCAGCGACGCGGCTGCGGCAAGAACAGCCATCGTCACCTTCTTTGTCGAACAGCTGAAGCCGTAGGCGAGAGTCTCGCTCGGAACCAGCGACTCGCTCCCATGCGCTCTGTACTCGACGCAATGCTCGGCACCCGATGCCTCGCGTGGATCCTCACCGGCGCGATCGTGCTGGTCGGTTGTGACGCCCAGCGTCCCGCCAATGCGCCGATCGCCACCCAGGATCTCACCAAGGGCTACCGGCTCCAGCGGGTCAAGGCCGATCCCGACAACCCCGGGGATGTGCTGGTCATCCTGACCTTGTCGGGCGGAGGCACGCGCGCGGCGGCGCTGGCGTACGGAACGATGGAAGCGCTGCGGGACGTGAAGCTCAGGATGGGGGGCCGAAGCCGCAGCCTGCTCGACGAGGTCGACGTCATCAACGCGGTGTCCGGCGGCAGCATCGTCGCCGGATACTACGCGGTCCATCGGGAAGGGCTCTTCCGCGATTTCGAGTCCCGATTCCTCAAGCGCGATGTGGAGCGCCAGATCCGCGCGGAGGTCTTCGCCAATCTGCTGCGGCTCGCCCAGCCGCAATTCTCGCGCGGTGAACTCCTCGCCGAATACTTCGATCGGGAACTGTTCGACGGCGCAACGTACAGCGACCTGGCGCGCGGCAACATGCGGCCGTACGTGGTGATCAACGCGTCCGCTTTGGCGACCGGTGCGCGGTTTCCGTTTACGCAGGCGCAATTCGACCTGCTCTGCTCGGACCTTGGCAGCGTCTCGGTCGGGCGCGCGGTCGCCGCGTCCGCAGCGCTGCCACCTTTCTTTGGCGCGATCACTATCGACAGCTTCGCCGGCTCCTGCGGTCCGGTGTCGCTGCCGGGGATCGCCGCGAAGATCGATGCGACCACGCCGACTCGCGTTGTCCGTCTTGAAGAAGCCCGCACCTACCTGGATCGTTCGCGACGACCGCACGTCCACTTGGTCGACGGCGGGTTGATCGACAACCTCGGGTTGCGCGTGGCAGGCGATTTCGCGGTCGAGCACGGGGGATTCTTCGAGCTGGTGGAGGCGCTTGGCTATCGTGACGTTTCCCATGTGGTTTTCATCTCGGTCAACGCCGAGACCGCCTCCAACCATGCGATCGATCAAAACGCCAATACGCCGAACTTCTTCCAGACGATGAACGCGCTCAAGTTGCCGGGGTCGGCGCATTCCTCGGAAGTGGCCGAGCAGCTCCGGGCGAGTTTCGACGGCTGGCGCAACGACGTGAGGAAGGCGCGCCAGGGCGCGAGCGGTGCGGCGGGCAGGACGGGCGGGGAGGGCCCGAAGTTCTATTTCATCGATGTTTCGCTGCAGGGCATCGCCGACGAAGGCGAGCGCAACAGCTTCCAGACCATTCCAACCACGCTAACACTCGACGCTGCGACCGTCGACCGCCTGCGCGCGGTCGCGCGCAAGCTGTTGCTGGAGTCGCCGGATTTCAAGAAGCTCGCGGCGGATCTGGGGAGCTGATTCGCGCGAGTGATCGAGGGGACGCGAATCAGCCTGGTGGATGCACCCTCGCCAGGCGCCGACGTTCCACGACCGTCGCCAGCAGCAGCCCGGCCATCGACAGCGCAACCGCGTAGCCCTGTGCGTTGAGGACAGCGTCGCCGAAGGGTTCGTCGCTGCCGATCAAGGGGCCGAAGCCCCGCACGGTCTGCGTGATCGCGATCATCGCCGCGACCAGCGCCGCCAGCGTCGCGCCGCGGGCACCCCACAGCAGCGCGACGAGGACAAAGAGCACGACCGAAAGGCAAGTGAAGCTAATCGCAAACCACCCGGGATTCCGGCCAGCGGGGGCGCCGAACAGCGCATGGACGCAAAGCACGAACAGCGCGCAGGCCACCACCCCGCCGGCGATCGAAAGCAGCGTCCGGGTGTCCGGACGCTTGAGTTGGAACTGCGCCCACGCCGCGATAAAGGGCGCAAGCAGCAGGATGGCGGCGAAATTCGCGACCAGCCAGACGTGGAACGTGCGCCACGCGTCGGGCCGTCTCGTGAAGTAATCCCACAAGCCGACCAACACCGCGCCCGTGAGCGCCAGTGCGAACGCTCCGGCGATGACCGCGCCGACGTCGCGCGGCGATTCGAAACGCAGCGGCGTCGCCGAGAGGCTTGCCGCGACCAAGCCGCCGACGACGGTCACGAGGACTTCGATGAGCGCGAAGCCGAATGATTCGCCCAGCGACGAACCCACCAGCGGTTCGAAGATCAGCGCGCCGAGAAAGGCGCCGGCGAGCACGGGCATCCAGTCGGAACGAACCCGGCCCAGCACCAGGCCGAGCGCGAGGCCGCTGGTGAGCCACACACTCCACGCGTCTTGGTCCGAATACGCGAAAAAGGCGGAGAACGCGCCGAGCGCAAGGTACGCCACGGCAACGACGACGACGGTCTGTACCTTGTCCAAACGGGACTCCTGGTGCCGTCGCGACAGGGACACGTAAACGTCGCCCGGTAAGTCCGTTCGCCGGTGTGGCCGCGAGCGACGGTACCTTCGGAATTATAGGCGACGCGTGGGCGGACCGTTCGCGATCACCGATCCGAGCATTCGTTGCCGAGCGCGATAGCTGTCGGCGCTGCGGCGACCGGCGGCGATGCGCAGGTCGACACGACTAGAGCAGCAGCGCAGGAGACGAACTCCCTGTCGAGCTTCCAACCACATTCAAGCTTGTGGTGAACCGTAGGGCGGCGGTTGCACTTGGCCTTGAGACTCCGCAATCGATACTCCAGCGCGCGGACGAGGGGATTCAGTGATGGATCGTTCCGCGTTGTTCGTGGCTTGCTCGCTCTCGGCCGCGCCATCGACCATTCCGATTCATTCACGGTCCGCTTTGTAGTAGATCGAACGGCTGCAAAGGGTCCAGAACCGGACATTTCGCGGTGCAGCTACTGAATCACCTCATCGGCACGAAGCAGAATTGACGATGGAATCGTTATGCCAATCGTCCGTGCGGCGTTGAGGTTGACGACAAGTGCAAACTTGGTTGGCTGTTCTATGGGCATCGTTGCCGGGCTGGCGCCTTTCGCAATCCGGTCTACGAAACTCGCGGCTCGACGATACAGATCGGCAAGGTCGGCCGCATAAGACATGAGGCCTCCCTGGGCTGGATAAGTGCGCAGTGCGTACATCGCGGGCAGTCGGTTGCTGGACGCAGTCTGGATGACTAGCGAAGCATTTGCGAATAGAACGCCGCCACTAACGACCAGCAGCGATCCGGCTCCCGCTGCTTTGGCTGCCGCGCATGCAGGTTCGATGGCCGCGCGATTCGACGTGTGATACGGCAGCAGCTGCCACCCTCGCGCTGCGGCGGCGGACCGAGTGGCCCTCCATGAACCGATACTCGTTTCTTCCCACAAGACCCCGATGGGTGCACGTCCTGGTACCACTTCCTTCAGGAGCTCGAGCCGCTTTCCCACGAGATCGACTTGTTGGAGGCTGAGCCCGGTAATGTTGCCGCCAGGCGCCGCGAGCGACGTAACGAGTTTCTCTTCGACCGGATCGACCGCACCGCCCACCATGACCACAGGAATCTTGTTGGTTGCCCGACGCAGCGCGTCGACCGTAGGGCCTGCTGCCACGATCACGTCTACCTTCGCTGCGACGAGTTCGCGCGCGAGAGCGGCGTAGTGCTCCGGACCACCCTCGCCACCGCGACCTTCGAGGACGAAGTCGGAACTGTAGCGGTAGCCGAGGTCGCGAAGGCCCTCAAGGAGCGCATGAGCTGACGGATTGGCAGGCTCGGGCCCTTGAAAATCGAGATTCGTACCTCCCGCGGAGAGAAAGCCTACCCTCAGGGGTTTGTGTAACTGCTGGGCCTGCACGATCGCTCGGATTGCCGCCGCTGCAAGCGGCAAAGTGAGCAGGAACCGTCGTCGGACCATAGGTGATGGGCGGGAACAGGCGGAGCAGGAATATTGCGCGGCTCACCGATTTTCGTCCAGCATGTGGACGATGTCCGCTTCGGGTCGCTAGGGGTCTAACGCGCGTTACGACGCTTCGATCGAAGGTGAAGCGCGGGGTCTATCCCATGGCGCCCGCGGATCGTATGAGATAGCTGACTCGGCATGACTCGCCAAAAATGGACCCGCGTCAGGCATTCAACCGCATGATTTACCTGTCATTCTTGACTGCGAGCGCCGTTTTGTTAAACCGAAGGTCCCTGGTTCGAGCCCAGGTCGGGGACCAAATCGTTGCCGATGTACATCGAAAGCGGCTTGGCTGCGCTCCTATCCCCCGAGCGAGGCTGACTGTCCGCCGCATCCGTTAATCGCTTAGGGCGGACAGTCACGACTATCCGAGGTCGTGGCATTCTGATTCTTATCGATCGTCGCCGTCCTCATCTTCCGAGGCAGGTACAGACGGACTCACGGATACGAGCGTTCCCGACCATACCCAAGCCTTCTGACTCGGTGCAAATCTGGGCGCCAGCAATCCGTCGTTAATCTTCGACCCCGATCACAACCGCCGCACGATTGGAAGTCGGGGGGCATCGCCGCTCTCGGAAAACTCGGATGCATCCCGACGCGGACGCACGATTCGATCGAATGAGGCTGCACGCAAAAAGCCGGATCGCAATCTGGAGAATGTCATCGTCGTGTGCGGAATATTCGCGTCGGTTTGGCACATCCCAACTCACAGGCGATTCCAATTTCGGCATCCCGGGCTGTCGAGTGGAGGTAGAATGCGGATAAGTAGTCCCGCGCGTTCGGGGAGCGCGCCGGAGACGTCATCCGATGTCCGACACCGCCGCTTCATCCTCCTCCGAACCTTCGTGGCGCCGCTGGCTGCGCCGCGTCGCGATCATGTTGGGCGTGTTCGTCGCGCTGGTCGTCCTCGCGTGGCTCATCGTCCCACTGGTCGCCCGCTCGCAACTCGAATCACGGCTCACCGAGGGGCTTGGCCGCACGACGACGGTCGAATCCGTCGAGTTCAATCCACTCCTGTTGCGTCTCACGGTCCGCAAGCTCGCGATCGCCGACACGGCGGGGTCCGCGCCAGTGCTCGCGTTCGACGAGCTCGTCGCCGACGGATCGTCCGAGTCCATCGTGCGATGGGCGCCGGTATTCGACGCGGTGAAGCTGGTACGTCCCGCGCTGTCGCTCGCGCGCGGCAGCGACGGACGCTACAACATCCAAGACCTGATCGACCGCGCGCTCAACGCCCCTGACGGACCGACGCCGGGATTCTCCTTCAACAATATCGAGATCGACGGCGGCGCCATCGCTTTCGATGACGGCGTCGCCGGGCGCAAGCACCGCTTGGAGAAGCTCGACGTCGGCGTCCCGTTCCTCTCGTCGTTGCCATACCAAACCGAAATTCATGTCACGCCGCGGTTCAACGGTTCGTTCAACGGGTCACATTTCGCGCTTGGCGGCGACGCGGTGCCGTTTGCCGAGCGACGAGAGGCGGTGTTCGACATCGACTTCGACGCGCTCCCGTTGAAGGAGTATGTCGCTTATCTGCCGGTGAGGCCGCGCGTCGATCTGGCCGGCGGCGCGCTGACCACGCGGCTCAAGGTCGTATTCATCGACGGCAAGCCCGATGAACGCAAGCTCGAAATCCGCGGCGACGTGCGCGTGGATGGCCTTGCGATCAAGCGCCGCGACGGCTCATCGCTCGCGGCAGCCGAGCGGATCGCGCTGACGCTCGACCGCATCGACGTGTTCGGACGCGACGTGCGCATCGCATCGGTCGCAGCGGATGCGCCTGTTGCGGACGTCAGACGCCTCAAGGACGGCACGCTCGAGCTCGCTACACCGTTGTTCGAGGCGGCGTCCGCCCCGCCTGCCAGGGTAACGGCGGCGAATCCTGCCGCCGCGCCCGACAAGCCATGGTCGGTGACGGTGCAGAAAGCCACAATCGCGCGCGGCGCGGTCGTGCTCGCTGACGAGACGTCCGGCTTCCGCACGGAGCTCGCCGACGCGACGGTCGACGCGTCGAACCTGTCGACCAAGGCGGGCGAAAAAGCGCACGTCAAACTTGCCTTTGTGTCGGCGGATCGCATCGCGTCGTTCAAGGGTGAAGCCGATGTCGAGCCGACGGTGCCCGCCGCAACCGGTACCCTTGACTTCGAGAAATTTTCGCTCTCGCTGCTGCTGCCGTACTACCGGAGCGCGCTCGCCGTCGACGTGCAGAAGGGCTCGCTCGACTTCGCCGGCCGTTTCGCGCTCGGCGCGGACGGTAACGTGACAGTCTCCGACGGTGTGGCATCGATCGCCGACCTCCGGCTCGCGCTGCCCGGCCAGCGCCAGCCGTTCTGGCGCTTCCCGAGCCTTGCCGTCAGCGGCGTCGCCGCCGACCTTCGCGGTCGCAAGGTCACGATCGGTGAGTTCCAGAGCGTCAATGCGGAGTTGCGTCTCGCGCGCGAGCGAGACGGGTCGCTCGAAGCGGCGCGCCTGATGAAGACAACGGCGACAACCGGGGTTGCATCGGACCGCGACACCTGGACGCTGGCGCTGAAGAAGCTCCGGATCGAGCGTGCGGCGATCGACGTCGAGGACCGCGTCCCGCAGCCCGTCGTCAAGCTGGCGGTGCGCGACCTCGCACTCGATGTGACCGATCTGTCCAATGCGCGTGGGGCGAGGTCCACGGTATCGCTGCGCGCGCGCGTAGGCGAGCGCGGACGCGTGTCGTTCGCCGGTCCGATCACGAGCAATCCGGTCTCGGCGACGGGGCAACTCGATGCGTCGGGATTGGGCCTCGTCGCCGTCAAGGCGTACGTCGAGTCGAACGTCAACGTGGTGCTGACCGGCGGAACGCTGGCCGCGAAGGGCAGGCTCGCGATCGACGTGCCGGACAGCGCGCCCGTGACAGCGACCTGGAAGGGTGATGTCACGGTCACTGACTTCGCGGCGCTCGACAAGCCAACCTCGTCGGACCTCGCCCGCTGGAAGTCGCTCACGCTCGCCGGCGCGGACATCACGAGTGCGCCTTTGCGCGTGGCGATCGAGCGGATCGGCATCGACGACTACTTCGCGCGCGTCATCATCTACCAGGACGGCACGCTCAACGTCACCCGCCTGCTCACGCCGGGCGCCGAGCCCGAACCCGCTCCGGGCGCCAAATCCGCCGCGCCGCCACCCGTTGGCGCCCCTACGCGCGAGGCGCTGCCGATCACGATCGGCAGGATCGAGCTGGCGCGAGGCAACGTCAATTTCTCCGACTTCTTCGTGCGGCCGAACTATGCGGCGAACCTGACCGACGTCACCGGCAGCGTGTCCGCGATGTCGGCGGACCTGGCCGGTGATGTCGCGATCGCCGCCCGCGTCGACAACACGGCGCCGGTCGAGGTGGCCGGCCGCGTCAACCCGTTTGCGAAGGAACTGTCGCTTGACCTGGCCGCGAAGGCGCACGATATCGACTTGCCTCCGCTGACGCCGTACTCGGTCAAGTACGCGGGCTACGGGATCGACAAGGGCAAGCTCACGTTCGACGTGCACTACAAGGTCGAGAACCGCAAGCTGTCGGCGGAAAATCGGCTGGTGCTCGACCAGCTCACGTTCAACCGTCAGCACGTGGACAGCCCGACAGCGACGAAGCTGCCGGTGCTGCTCGCGGTGTCCCTGCTCAAGGACTCGCATGGCGTGATCGACATCCAGCTGCCGGTCTCGGGGTCGCTCGACGATCCTGAATTTTCGGTGGGCGGGCTGATCGTTCGCGTGATCGTCAACCTGATTGCGAAGGCGGTGACTGCGCCGTTTGCGCTGCTGTCCGCCGCGTTCGGCGGCGGCGAGGAGTTGTCGACCGTGCCCTTCGCACCGGGGAGCGCGGCGCTCGGCGAAGGCGCGGGCAAGCAAATTGACACGCTTGGCAAGGCGCTCGCCGATCGCCCGGGGCTCAAGCTCGAGATCGGCGGGCGCGCCGATCCGTCGAGCGACCGCGAGGCGCTGCGCCGCGCGGCCGTCGAGAACGCGATGAAGCACGAGAAGATGAAATCACTTGCAGCCGCCGGCAACGCGCCGGCGTCGGTCGATCTCGTGACGATCGGCGCCGACGAGCGCGTGCGCTGGCTTACTGAGGCGTACCGCGAATCGTCGATCAAGGATCGTCCGCGCAACGTGTTCGGCATGCTCAAGGACATCCCACCCGCCGACATGGAGGCGACGTTGCTCGCCGATGCGAAAGTCGACGACGATGCGCTGCGCCTCCTCGCCAACGCGCGCGCGCAGAGCGTGAAGGACGCGCTCGCGGCGAAGGGCGTCGCGGGCGAGCGCTTGTTCCTGATTGCACCGCACCTCGGGAGCGAGGGCGTCGCGCCAATGGCCGCTGCCACTTCACCCGGCTCGGGTGCTCCTGAACCCGCGACGGCAGCCTCGCCGAGACGCGTCGATCTCGCGCTGCGCTGATTTCCAAGCTATCGGGATGGAAGTCAAGGGACGGCGTCTGGCCGATCTCGGCCGTACGAGCGCGCAGCGCGCCGATCCGCGTTCGCGGGTTCTATTCAGGAGTCGCAACGGACCGCGCTGGTTTTGGCATCCACGAGGAGGGCGGTTACGCTTTAGGCTTGGACGCTTCCGGATGCGCAAGAAGCGCTGATCGACGGAGGTCTCGTGGCTGTGCGCGCCGGGCGCGGCACGGTCGCTATCGTCCTTCGCCGGCCGTGCTCCGCCTGGCGTAGAAGTCCGCGACCTGCTCGATCTCGGTCGACGACATCTGTCGGGTCATGTTGCGCATCTGGCCGTGGCTGTCGTTGCGCCGCATGCCTCCTTTGAAATCCTTGAGTTGAACGACGAGATATTCCTTCGGCATGCCTTCGAGCCAGGGCGCGCCGAGCTTGTGATCAGTGCCGCCGTGGCATGCGATGCACGGAGCGATGTTACGTAGCGGATCGCCCACTCGCACCAGCGCCGGTGCCGAAGTCTCGTCGTAGCGCGCGGGAGCGGTACGCGCCTTCGGCAGCGAGTCGTAGTAGGCGGCGATGTCGGCAATGTCGCGATCGGACAGGTTGCGGGCAAGGGCCTGCATCAAGGTGCTGGCCCGGTCTCCCCGCTTGTAGTCGTGAAGTTGCTTGATCACGACTTCGGGATACTGACCTGCGAGATTGGGCGCGTTGGCCGCGCTTATGCCTTGAGCGCCATGGCACATGCTGCACTGCTGGACGGCGATCGTCGCCCCTCTGCCGACGGCGTCGCCCGAACTCGGCTCGGCCATTGCCGCTACGAGCACGACACCCGTAGTGGGCTGGCCTTTCGATACGGTTGAACTGCTGTCTCCCCAGTTGCCGGGAAGGCCCGCCGCACGGCAAATGCTCGCCCAAATCCCGCTCGCAGTGTAATCAGGCTGAACGGACGGCAGCAAGACGAATCCCACCAGGAACGACAGCACGATCAGCGCCGCGAGAGACACGACGCTCCATCGAAACCACGGGTTGCCCCACGCGTACACGCGCTCTTCCTCCATTACGGGCCCCCGATTGGAATGGCGGGCACCGAGGTCTGCGGAAGCACCGCCAGCTGCGCGATGGGATATCCGTAATTGACAATCGTGAGCCCGATCATCATTGCCACCCACAAGCCGAACGTGTTCAAGGCCGCGGGCGTCCGCTCGCTGGGATTCGCGGCAAGGCTGAATGTGAACGTGACGGGTGTTTCCGCGTTGCTCCGCGCGCGAGCCAGTACGTAAACAAACAGAACGGCCGAGATTACAAGAAGCAACCCGCCCAGGGTGGAGGCCGTCACCGTCCACGCCTGGGGTTGCAGCGCCGGATGGCTGTAGTCGTAGTACGCCATGCGCCGCGGCATCCCGAGCAAGCCGACCAGATGCCACGGCATGGACAGGACCATCATTCCGACGAACCACAGCCAAAGCTGGGCTTTGACAAGTCTCGCCGGCAGAGGCGCGCAACGCGTGAGCTGCGGCCATAGATCGTAGGCGATCATGAAGTACATGATCACGATGGCGCCTGCGAAGATGAGATGGAAGTGTCCGGTCACCCACTGCGTGTTGTGAATCGTCTCGTTCAGCTGATAGCTCATGTTGATGATGCCGCCCGCACCACCGAAGCCCAGCATCACGAACGAGAACGTCACTGCCAGCATCATCGGGTTGTCCCACGGCAACGCCTTCACCCAACCGAAGAGTCCTCTCCCGCCGCGTAGCCGTCCCGCAATCTCCACGGAAGCGACGATGGTGAACACGGTCAGAAGTGTCGGCACGGAGACCATGGCGGTCATGACGGCGTGCACGAACTTGAAGCCCGCGCCCACTTGTGGGTCGGCGAAAAGATGGTGAATGCCGATGGGCATCGAGAACACCAGGAAGAGCACGAAGGCCACCCGGCCCATGGTATCGCTGTACAGCCTGCCGCCGATCGCGCGCGGCACGATGGTGTAGAAGGCGATGTACGCGGGCATGAGCCAAAAATAGACGATGGCGTGCAACGTCCACGAGAAGAACACCCGCGAAAGCCCGGCGTCGATGGTGCTCTTGAAGCCCAGGCTCACTGGAAGGATCAACACAAGCAGCTCGATTGCCGCTCCGACCGACGTCCATGCCCACAAGTAGGCGCCGGCGACGTTGCCGAACATCGCCAGCGGCACTGGGGCTCCCGGGTGTTCCTTCCTCCATGCACGCAGGTTGAGCGCCATCAGCGCGACCCATATCCACGATCCGACGACGACAAGAACAACCCCGATGTAATAGAACGAGCTGGCGATCATCGGCGGGTAGAAGGTGTAGAGCACCGAAGCCTTGCCGCCGGCTACGGTAAGCGCGGCCATGACGGTTCCCGCGACCACCAGCCAGAATCCGATCCATGCAAAGCGCAATCCAATGAGGGGCCGCTTCAGCGCGAGCTCACAGATGGAGTAGCCGAATCCCATCGCGACCAGGGTGGGAAGCACGTAGGCCATGACGGTTCCATGCGCCGTCACCGACCGGTAGTAGTGCTCCGGATTATTGACCCAGGCGTGCAGCGGGCTCCGGACATACATTTGCCATTCGCCGAGCACGATGGCGACGAGAAACGCCACGAATGCGACCCAGAAGTGGGCAAGCACGAGCTTCCTAGCGAGGAACACAGCTCACCCTTTCTCCGCTCCGTGCGCGGGCCAGGAAATCAGCGGGTGGGATCACCTGTACCCGCGCCCACATCGCCTCGTGCCCGGTCCCGCAGTATTCGTGGCAGGGCATCAAGTGCTCGCCCGCGCGCCGGAAGGTCGTAGTGAAGGTGGCAACGTAGCCGGGGATCAGCATGACGTTCGCGTTGGTCGTGCCGACGATGAAGCCGTGGACCACGTCAGTGCTCGTGCCGCGGAACGTGACCGGCATTTCGGCGGGCACGACGATGCATTGCGGCTCGAACGAATACTGCTGAGCGACCAGACGCACGATTACCCGGCCATCGGGCGCGACGCTCGTGCCGAGGTTGCCTTCGACGAACTCGCCTGCGACATGAAGCGTGCGTGGATCGATGGTCTCGACCCGCGAGGGCGGCATCGATGCCCATTTCAAGCCGGTGAACACCATCACGGCAACGAGCAGGACGAAGATGGCCCCAACGATGATCGCCCAACGGCGCTCGGCGGCGGCGGCAACCGCGTGCGAGCCATCCTGTCCATCATGCGTCGTCGCGGTGGTCACTGCACCGCTCCTCTTTGCAGAAAGACGAAGAAATAGAAGGCGAGATAGATCACCACCACGATCGCGGTTGCAACACCGGCGACCGCGAACGCTCCCGACGGCCCGCGGCGAACGATCTCGTCGACCTCGCGGTTGCGTTGCTCCTCCTCTTTGCCCGGATTCGGCTGCGTCACGATGGGTGGACTCCTCATTCCGGGAGCAGCTTGCGAAGATCGTTGACCTGCGCCTGCGTTACCGGTGTGCCGCTGTTCTGCCAGGCTACGCGGATATAGGTCACGACGGCGGCAACCTCACCGTCGTCCAGCATATGCGCAAAGGGGGGCATGCCGTACGGCCGCGGATTCTTCCGCGTGCCCGGGGAATAGCCGCCATTGAGCACCATGCGAATCGAGTTCACCGGCGAGGCCATGGTGATCGACTGGTTGTCCGCAAGCGGAGGGTAGTTCGGCGGATGGCCTTTGCCTTCTCCACCGTGACAAACGGCGCACCACTTCTCGTAGGTCTTGCGTCCGGTTTCCATCACGTTCGGACTCACGAGCCGCGCCTGGCTCGTCGGCCGCGGCTCGGCGTCCCGTTGCGGCAGCGCCTTGAGGTAGACCGCCATGGCTTCGGCGTCCGCGTCGGAAAGATACTGCAGGCTGTTGTAGACGACCTCCGCCATCGGACCGTAAACGGTTCCGCGATGCGAGATCCCCACCTGCAACAGATCGCTGATGTCCTTGAGGCTCCAGTCGCCAAGACCCGCCTCGCGGTTGGAGGTGAGCGAGGGCGCGTACCAGTTCTGGTTCGGGATCATGCCGCCTTCGAAGGCCTTGGATTCGCTCGATCCGCCAAGGGCGTTAATGGCGGTGTGGCACATCGCGCAGTGGCCGAGACCCTCGACGAGGTAGGCACCACGGTTCCATTGCGCCGACTGCTTCGGATCGGGAACGTACTCGCCCTCCTTGAAGTACAGCGCGCGCCAGCCCATCAGAAGGTCACGCTTATTGTAGGGGAAGCGCAGTTCGTGCGGCCGGTTCTGCTGACGGATCGGCGGCACCGACATGAGGTACGCGTAGATGGCGTCCGAATCCTCGCGCGTGACCTTGGTATAGGACGCGAACGGCATCGCGGGATACAGGAGCGCGCCGTCGCGTGACAATCCGCTGTGCATCGTGCGATAAAAATCGTCCGCGCTCCATTTGCCGATGCCGGTTTCGTCATCCGGCGTAATGTTGGGAACGTAGATGTTCCCGAAGGGCGTCGGCATCGCGCGTCCCCCGGCGAAGTCGCGGCCGGTGGGCATGGTATGGCAGGCGACGCAATCGCCCGCGCGCGCCAGGTACTCACCACGAGCAAGATACGCCGTCGTCGCGTTGACCGGTGTCGTAACCGCGGTCTGCGGCAGCATGCCTGGGCGGAAAATGGCCACCGCGACCACCCCAAGGACGAACAGGACGAGTAGCGCGAGCGCGAGGCGGATGGTTGTGCGCATGGCGTTCAGCGCTGGCTGCCGCACGCGAGCGGCATGCGCACGAGGTTCGAGGATTCGGGCGAGGGATCCTTGGGCGATTCCTGCCGCGCGAGCCAGGTTGCGACGGCCGCGATGTCGGACTCCGAGAGTCGCGACGCGATCCGCTTCATGCAATCAGGCTCCGCGGCGTGCCGGCTCCCGACGCGCCAGCGCGTGAGCTGCGCCGCGATATACGAGCTGCGCAGACCGGCCAGACCCGGGATGCCCGGCTCCATGCCTGTCAGTCGAATGCCGTGGCAGGCCACACATGCCGGAATTCCCTTGGTTGCGTCGCCTCCGGTCGCAATGGCCTTGCCGCGCGCGAGCATTGCCGCATCGGCCGGCGCTGCACCTGCAGCTTCGAACGGCGGGCGCTGTTTGGCGAAATACTCGGCCATCTCGCGCAGGTACACGTCGGGCAGGTATGCCACGAGATAGTTCATCGGCGGGTACTGCCGGGTGCCGTCACGAAAAGCGACAAGCTGGTTATAGAGATAGCCTGCGGGTTTCGCGGCGATCCTTGGGAAAGCGTCGCTTTGAGTGCCCTGTCCGTTCTGGCCGTGGCACGTTACGCAACCTTGAACGCGCGCCTCGATGGAATCGAGATCCTTGAAGGCAGGGACTGCTTCGTCCGCGGCGGTCGCCGGCAAGGCCCAGAACGCGGCGCCCGTGGCGGCCGCGATCGCGAGGCGGCGAAGGGACAGAGATGGCGGCGTCATGTGCTTTTCAAGGGCGTGCAAGGCGTGTCGTAATCTAGCATTCCGTGGGCTGTGGGTGTTGCCGGCATGAGCGCTGCGCTGTCCAACAATTGTCGTGTCGGCGAACACCGCGGCCTTTCATTGCTCAGAATCGCGATCTCAAGCGCCCGCCTACCCGCCGCTATCCACGCAAGACGCTTGCGCCGCGATTTCATTCCGTGCCAGTCAGATCGAGTGACGAATGCTGATCTGGATCGTTCTGAGTGGGGATTCGCAGAGCGTCGGCAATTTCCGCTGCGAACGGTCGCTAGCGCAACACGAGCACCGGAATCGTGCTGTGCGTCAGCACTTTCTGAGTCTCGCTGCCGAGCAGCAGCCCGGAAACACCCCGCCGGCCGTGGGACGCCATCACAATCGCATCGCACTTCTGGGCTTTCGCAGCCGCGATGATCGCCCGCCAGGGCGAATCGGAGACCACATGCACGGTCTTGCATTCAATCTCCGCCGCGGCCGCCATGTCTGCCGCAGGCTTGAGAACGCGGTCGGCCTCGCGCGCGGCCATTGCCGCGTATTCCGCTTTTGTGGTGCTTAAGTAAAACCGGGCTCCGCCATCGATCAACTCTTCCGGCTTGTACATCGGCGTCGCATAAAGGACGACGACCCTGGCTTTCAACGCCTTCGCCAAGGGTAGCGCTTGAACAATTGCCTTTGCGGACAGCTTCGAACCGTCGGTGGGCACGAGTAGATCGGTGTACATGGCGTCTCCGTGTCGATGGCTGCGACCATGCTACTTCCGACGGCTCAGGGGGCCGTTGACCTATGTCAACGCTGCGCGGAGAACGGTACGGGAACAAGATGCTCGGGCACCGCAAGCGCGGACTCGAGCCACGAATCCACCGTATGGTGATGAGCCCGGCGCGCTACATAACGGACCGCAAGAAGTGCGGATGTCGGCAGGAGTCGGCACCTACTCCCGATTCGCGCCCATCGGCCACGTTTCGTTCGCGTGGCGGAGCAAGCCGGGATGGGCGCGGCAATTAGCGATGAATTCGCGCACCTCGCTCGTGCGCCAAGCGTTCTTGTAGGCGTGCCAAGCCTGCGGGATCGAATCGCGGCGCAGATCTGCTGGGGCAAAAGGAAGCGCATTGAGGAGCTTCACCTTGCCATTGGGCACCACCAGGAGCATGGCCTGCGGACTTTCCAGCCGGCGATCCATTTCAGTGACGATGTCCCACGGATAGATCGAGAGCGCAATGCGCGCATCGGTCTTGCCGGCGCGATCGCGCAGCGCATTGACAGCGCGCTGCCAATCCTCGTCGCTGCAGGCAATCTGATCCCACGCCGCCGCGGCGCGGCCGATCCGCATCATCGGACCGGTCACGAACGCGCTGCAGCCAAGCGCAATCGCCAATTCGTAAGCAGCGACAATTTCGTGGACATTGAAGCGATTGGGGACGAACACGAGCTGCGGCGGTTGCCCGCGCGCAACCAGCCGCGTGATGGCGGAGGTGGCGGCCGCAAAGCTCGATCCCGGACGGACGCGGGCATGGGTCGCCGCGGTCGCGCCGTCTACCGAAATCTGCACGCATTGGACGGCGAGCGCTGCCAGGCGGTCGGCGGCCGCATCGTCGATACGGCTGCCATCGGTCTCGAGCTTGAGGGCCACGCCGCCCTCGGTGAGAAGTTCGAAGAGCTCCCAGCAATGCGCGACGCCGAGCGGTTCGCCCCCGCCGAAGGCCGCATACGGAATGCCGGATTCGACGATGCGTCGCGCGAGGTCCAGCGCCTCGTTGCGCCGGAGCTCATCCGGCCACGCCGCACCCGGTCCCGATTCCTCGCAACAGGTGATGCAGCGCGCGCTGCAGCGGTTGGTCAGCTGCCAGGCAATGAAAAGAGGGGCGCTGTACTCGTCGACCGAGCGCCCCTCCATGGCGAACAGCTACCGATACTAGGTGAAACGAATGTACGGCTGGGCCATCACCTGTTCCGAAACATCCTCCAGCTTGGGCGTCTGCCACACGGGCTTGTCGCCGGTCGCGGGCTTGGTGGTCGCCGCATTGTTCGACGGCTTCTGTGCATCGACTGCGATTTTCATCTCACTCATGTTCCCTCCGTTCGGTCAGACGCAAGCAACCGGTAACAACTGCCACTTGTTCGCTTCCGCGTGACGCGCTGGATCCGCAATCGCGCCACGTATGGCCGCCAGCACTGGTTCGTCGCGCCAGGCACGACGGTACGCTTCCCACGCCTCCGCCAGCGACTGCCGCCGCAAATCCGCGCAAATGTGAGGAAGCGCCGCCGCCACTTTGACCCGTCCGTCCGGCAACACCAATAGCGTCGCCGGTGGCTCGGCCAGGCTTCCGCGCAGCCCTTCTTCCATACTGAACGGAACATAACAAAGTTCCATGGCGCCTTCAACCTCTTGTTGCAGTGCCAGGACGTCGAGAAACCGCTGGTATTGCGTGACGTCAGGCTCCAGCTTGTCCCAGAGCCGGGCTGCGGTACCGATGCGCATGAGCCTGCCGGTGTTGAATCGAAAGGCGCCGAGCGAACGGGCGCGCTCGATGACTCGTTCGGCCTCATGGATATTGAGCCGCGTCGGCGCAAAGGTGATTTCGAGCGGCAAGCCCGCTTCCCGGGCGGCGCGACACGCAGCGTGCGCCAGCGCGAGCGACCCACCCGGCCGCTGGCGCTGATAGGCCTCTTCGCTGTCGCCATCGAGGCTGATCTGAATGGACCGAATGGGGAGGCGAGCAAGCCGGTCGGCGAGTTCGCGATCGAACTTCTGCCCATTTGTTTCGATCTTGAGGCGAACTCCCGCGTTCCCGAGCGTTTCGGCCAGCGTCAGGAAGTACGGAACGACCAGCGGCTCGCCCCCGCAGAGCATGACGTAGGGGACGTCGTTGCCGACGATGTCGTTCGCCAAAGCCAACGCTTCGTCGATTGCGAACTCGCCAGGCATCCGTTTGCCGGGGGCGGATTCCGTGCAGCAATGCAGACAGCAAAGGTCGCAGTCGCGCGTAAGCTGCCACGAGACCAGCAACGGTGCCTTGAGGCTGTCGATCCAGTTGGGCGCAGCGCTCAATGCCAGGCCCGCAGCAGGATGCCGACGATGAAAAGGCCGACTGCAACGGCGTAGCAACCCACGATGCTGCGGATGGCTGCGACAAAATGCCGCGGTTGCTCGAATGTCGGAAAAGCGCGTCGCGCGCTGGTCACGAGCAGCGGCAGCGCGAGCAGCGCAGCGAGACACGTCACCGGGAATACGCCGGCCGCAACACCGACGGCTGCTGTCAGCAGGCCCGCAGCGGCAAGCCCGAGATAGAGCCAGACCGCGCGACGCCGTCCCAGCCGCACCACGAGATTGCGCTTGCCGACCAGGCGATCCTGATGGAAATCGGGAATCGCATTCACTACGGCAAGCGACATGATCAGCAATCCCGGCACCAGCGATGCCCAGAGCGCGCCCCACGACACGTCACCGGTGTGCAGGTAGAGGCTGCCGAGCACCATCCAGGGGCCATACGACAGCGCGATGACGGTCTCGCCCAGCCCCCGATAGGCCCATCGGATGGGCGGGGCAACGTAAAAAATAGCGGCCATGCCGCCCAGCAGTGCGAAGGCGAGGATCGGCCATCCGCCGCGCAAGGTCAGGTACACGCCGACGGCGAGGGCGCCGGCAAACGCGGCGACGCCGAGCCACATGATCGCGTCCGACATTGGGGGCAGGTCGTCGGGATTGAATACCCGGTCCGTGCCCATTCGTGAATCGAAGTACTCGTTGAATGCCTCGACGCCAACGACCGCAAGCACCACGCCGGCAAGGCCGCTCCAGAAGATCGGCGCATCGAATCTGCCGGCCATCGCATACGCCCAGGCGGCGCCCAGCAAATAAGGAAGCAGCCCGGCATAGAGAAAAAACCGGTAGCGCACCATGCTGAGCACGTGCAGGAACCGCCGGAGCTTCGATCCCGCCGCGCCGAATCGCGAATGGGGCGTCGCGGTCAGAGATGGACCCATTGATGCAGCGTCGAGGTCTTGAGCGGATCGTTGGCGAGGTCGTGGACAAATTGCGCAACCCGTGGGTCCTGCCATGCGCGCTGGAAGTTCTCCCAGATCTCTTCCAGCGAATGCGTGCGCAGGTCGCCGCAGATGAACGGCAACGCGTTGATGAGCTTGACCAGCCCGTTGGGGAGCACGATCAGCAAAGCGGCCGGGTGGTGCAGCCGGTAGCGGAGCTCTTCGAGCAATCCCATCTCGTGGAAATGCACGCGCATCCGGCCGCGATACTCGTCGGTTTTCGCGTGCAGGACCTGGAAGAACTCTTCGTATTGCGGTTCAGTCGGCGCGAGCAGGTGCCACGTCTTGACCGCGTTGCCGGTGTACATCGTGCGGCCGGTGTAGAAGCTATAGGCGCCGAGCTCGTACGCCATGTCGACGGCGCGGCCTATTTCATGGATGTTGAAGCGCGTCGGCGAATAGTTGATCTCGATCGGAACCCCGGCGGCGCGCAGATTGCGCGTGCCGTCGAGCGCCGTGTTGAATTCCCCGCGCACCCGCATCTTGTTGAAGGTTTCGCGCGTGGCGCCGTCGAAGCTCACCTGCACGGCCTTCACGCCGAGGCGTTGCAGACGCTCGCAGTTTTCGGGCGTGAGGAAATGACCGTTGGTCTCGATCTTGAGCTGGCCGCCGCGCGTGCAGACGTATTCGACCATCTCGAAGAAGTGGGGATGGACCATAGGCTCGCCGCCCGAGAACGACAGGTACGGGACCTCCTGGTCCAGCAGCTGCGCGAGCACGCCGAGGACCTGCTCGCGGCTGAGCTCGTCACGGAATGCCTTGCCGGGGCCGCTTTCCTCGATGCAGTGCAGGCATGCGAGATTGCACTCGTTGGTGATCTGCCACGCGACGTAGAGCGGCGCACCCAGGTCTCCGGACTCGGTGGCCGCCGGCGTCGTGGCAGGTATGATCGCTTCGGACGTCTCGCTCGTCACGGCGCCGTTCCGTCCAGCAGGCCCTTCGCGCGCAGGTCGGCGATGAGCGCCACCACTTCGCGCTCGACCGCGCCGTCGGTGTCCTGGAAGCGCTCCTTCAGGATCGACACGATCTCGCGCTCGTCGCGCCCGGCCGCAAGTTCGCGCACGACTGCTGCGGCGGTCGGATTGAGCGTGTAGACCTTCTCGGAGCGCGTCTCGAAGAGTACGGCGCCGAACTTCTCCTCACGGAACTTGACGTATTTGGCGAGCCGCATGCGGAAAGTCCAGTCGAAAACCTGAAGTCTAACGAGAAACCGGGCCAACGGGCACTCACGCCGCAGGCTCGCCAGGCCGGGTCCGCCAGGCCCGCTAGCCGGGCCCCATCATCCCGAGGGTCCGGGGCAGCCAGGTCGACAGCGCCGGCCAGTAGGTGACGACGACGAGGAATCCCAGCATCGTCAACAGCCATGGCCAGACGGCGATCGTGAGCTCGGTGATGCCCATCTTGGTGATACCGGAGGCCACATACAAGTTGAGTCCCACGGGCGGGTGGCACATGCCGACCTCCATGTTCACCACCATGAGGATGCCGAAGTGGATGGGATCGATGCCGAGCTTCATCGCCACGGGGAACAGGATCGGCGCCATGATCAGCACGATCGACGACGGCTCCATCACGTTCCCCGCGAGCAGCAGGATGATATTCACGAACAGCAGGAAGGCGACCACGCCGAGACCTTTGTCGAGCATCCAGGCGGCCAGCTCCTGCGGGATCTGCTCCGAGGTCATGAGGTACGAGAACATCACGGCGTTCGTGATGATGTACAGCAGCATGGCGCTCATGTTGGCCGAGTCTAGGAGCACCTTCGGCACCTGCGCGAGCGACATGTCCTTGTACACGAACACGGCGACGAAGAACGCGTAGACGGCGCTCATCGCGGCCGCCTCGGTCGGCGTGAAAATGCCGGAGTAGATGCCGCCGATGACCACGATGACGAGCAGCAAGCCCCAGACGCTCTCCCGGAACGTCTGCCACCGTTTGGCCCACGAAGCCCGCGGCTGCCGTGGATAATTGTTCTTGCGCGCCCGCCACCATGTCGTCACGCCGAGCAGCGTCGCGAGCACGAGTCCTGGGATGATCCCGGCAATGAACAGCGCACCGACCGAAGTATTGGTCGCGACCGCGTACATCACCATCACGATCGACGGCGGGATGAGGATGCCGAGCGCGCCCGAAGTCGTGATGACGCCGGCGCCGAAGCGCGGGGGGAAGCCCTGCTTGACCATCGCCGGCAGGAGAATCGCGCCGATCGCGACGACCGTCGCCGGCGAGCTGCCCGAGACGGCGGCGAACAGCGCGCACGCCATCACGCCTGCCAACCCGAGACCGCCGTGCCAGTGGCTGACCATCGCCGCGGCGAAGTTGATCATTCGTCGCGCAACGCCTCCGTGAGTCAGGAAGTTGCCGGCAAGGATGAAGAACGGGATCGCCATGATCTCGAACCGCTCGATGCCGGTGAAGAGCTTGAGCGCGACCGACTCGATCGGCACGTTGGTCATGGTGAACAGGTACGTGAGCACGGTGAGGCCGAGCGAGATCGAGATCGGCATCCCGGTCAGCATGAGACCGAACAGCAGCGCGAAGATGATCCACGCGTTGTTGAGCGGAACGCCGGCCAGCTTGAGGACGACCGGGATCGCGATCAGGACCGGCGGAATCAGTGCCGGCCAGCGGGAAGGCGTGGCGACGGGGCCGGGGAACGGGACGGCGGCACTCATGGCCTGCCCTCGCGGACCGGCGCCGGATGGAGATTGGTGTCCAACGCGTAGGCGCTGGCTTCGTCGATGCCTTCGACGTGCGCGACGTCATGGTGCGGCAACTCGCCGGTGCGGAAGAAGGCCCATGCCACTTGCAGGAAGCGGAAGCACATGAGATACGAGCCGAGCGGAATGCACATGTAGACGATCCACTTCGGCACTTCGAGGTCGGGTGACACCGAATCGGTGTGCGCGATGTCCCATACGAAAGTCGCGCCGAGCGTGCCCACGATTCCCGTGAACGCGGCGCCCGCGAGGAGGCCGAAGAGCACATAGAGCTTGCGGGTATTGTCCGGCAGCCGATTGATCATCACGTCGACGCCGACGTGGATGCCGGTGCGCACGCCGTAGGCGGCGCCGAACTTGGCCATCCACACGAACATGTAGATGCAAAGCTCCTGCGCCCATGAGAGGTCGATCTTGAGCAACGCGTCCTGGAGGCCGGGGATCGGGAGGCCCGCGGCGTAGCGATGGACGACCGCCACGAAGATGAGCAGCGTCGCCGCGCCCATCAGGAAAGCGATCAGCCACTCCTCGAGGTGGTCGAGAAACTTGAGCATCCGATTCCCCCTGATATCCGGTGCGCGTTCGGCCTTTTTTGCAGGCGCGCCGACGGGATCCTGGTGCGAGTCCTTCGCTGGCGGGCCTGCAGCCGTTCGGTCTACGGCTTGAAGCCGGTTTCCTTGTACACCTCGGCGATCGTGTCCTTGCCGACGCGCGCTTCGTTTTCCTTGTGCACGACGACCAGCGCCTTTTTCATCGCGGCCTTTTCGTCTGCGGTCAGCGTCAGGATCTGCGTCTTGCCGGTCTTCCGCACCGCTTCGATCGAGTCGTCGTTTTCCTTCTTGGCGATGTCGTTCGCGAATTTTGTCGCGTCCTTCATCGCGCCGTCAAGCGCAGTGCGAATGTCCGCAGGCAGACCATCCCAGAACTTCTTGTTGGCAATGACGGCGTATCCCAGATAGCCGTGATCGGTAAGTGCCAGGTACTTCTGGACTTCCTGCATCTTTTGCGTATAGAAGTTGGACGGCGGATTCTCAGTCCCGTCGACGACACCGGTCTGCAGCGACTGGTAGACCTCGGAGAACGCCATGACCTGCGGGATCCCGCCCAACGCCTTGATTTCGTCACCCAGCACTTTCGAAGACTGGATGCGCATCTTGAGACCCTTGTAGTCGGCGGGCACGCGGATCGGCTTGTTCGCGCTCATTACCTTGAAGCCGTTGTCCCAATAGGCGAGGCCGACGATCCCCTTGCTCTCGAGCTTCTTGAACAGCGCGGCGCCGACGGGCCCCTGCGTGACCTTGTGCAGCTCGTTGTAGTCGTCGAAGATGTACGGCAGGTCGAACACTTCGAACTCGCGCACGCCGAGCGGACCGAACTTCGCAAGGGACGGCGCCAGCATTTGCACCGAGCCAAGCTGCAGCGCCTCCATCTCTTCGCCGTCCTTGAAGAGCGCGCTGTTCGGGTAGAGCTCGACTTTGACGCGTCCCTTGGTCCGCTCTTCGGCGAGTTTCTTGAAATACTCGGCAGCCTTGCCCTTGGGGGTGTCGACGGCGACGACATGGCTGAACTTGATGACGATCGGCTGCTGCGCGTACGCAGGCAGGGCAAACGCGAGCACGATGGCCGCGGCCGCAAATCTCGTGAATCTCATGATTTCTCCAGTCTTTGCATGAGCAGCCTCGTAACGGAGATTGCCGATGTCATTCTGGCGAAGGAGCCGGGGGCGATTCTTGATCTGGGACAAGGGTTGGAACCGCCCGCGCGCCTCGCAGACATTGACCTACGTCAATGGGCTTCGGTGCCGGCGGAATATCATCGATAGGCGGGCTTTGCGTGCCGCCGCGTCCGGCCCGCACCTGACAGGAGATGAGAGTGCAGGGCGACCGCATCATTCACGACGAGCACCGTTCGCTGGCAGCGGTCCTGCACGGCATGCTCCATCTGGTTCATGCCATCCGCGATCGCGGCGTCCGCCCGGATTTCAACGTGCTCGGCGCGATGATCTACTACATCGATGCGTTTCCCGAGCGCTTCCATCACCCCAAGGAAGACGAGTACCTGTTCCATTTCCTGCGCATCCGCCATCCTGACGCAAAGCCGCTGCTCGACCGCCTGCAAGGAGAGCATCGGACCGGTGCGGAAAAGATCCGGACGCTCGAACAGACCCTCGCGCGCTACCAGCAAGGCGGCGCGAAGGAATTCGCGAGTTTCCTGGCCGCGGTCGAGGACTATGCGGAATTCCATTGGCAGCACATGAAAACCGAGGAAAATGAAGTCATGCCGCTCGCGCGGAAACACTTGACGGCGGACGACTGGGACGCCGTCGATGCGGCATTTCTCGGCCACACGGATCCAATGCTGGGCATCGACGTCGGCGCCGGCTTCACGGCTTTGTTCAGTCGCATTGTCCTGATTGCTCCGCCGCCGATCGGCGTGGGACCGGAACAGCGGCGATTTTGATTCATCCGCGGATCATCGCCTCGGCCACGAGCTCGGCGAGGTCGCGCGTCGCGATCGACGTCGCCTGGCCCGCTGTCGCGAGTCCGTCACCCATCATGACGGAGCAATACGGACAGGCCGTGGCGATGACGGCCGGCGCCTGCGGCAGCGCTTGTTCGACGCGCGTCACGTTGATTCGCCGGCCGAGTTTCTCGTCCATCCACATCCGACCGCCGCCGGCACCGCAGCACATTGCCTTTTCGCGCGCGAGCTCGAACTCGAGTGGCTTGTCGCGCGTCAGCGCGGCCAGCACGGCCCGCGGAGCATCGTACTCACCGTTGTGCCGGCCGAGATAGCACGGATCGTGCAGCATCACGCGCTCGAGCCTTGGCTCAACCTTGATCCGGCCCTGCGCCAGCAATCGCTGCAGAAGCTGCGTGTGATGGATCACTTCGAAATGCCCGCCGAACTCCGGGTATTCGTTGCGTAGCGTGTTGAACGCATGCGGATCGCAGGTCACGATGCGCGTGACGGATAGACCGTTCAACGTGGCCACGAGCTGTTTCGCGAGTGTCTGGAACAGCATCTCGTTGCCCGTGCGGCGCACGCTTTCGCCGGTCGAGGTCTCAGCTGCGCCGAGAATCCCGAACTTGACGCCCGCGTGCTGCAAGATCTGGGCGAAGGCGCGGGCGATTTTCTGCCCGCGGGGGTCGAAGGATTCGGCCGATCCCACGTAGAACAGCCAATCGAGCTCCTGGACGTCCTCCGCTTTCGTCACGACCGGGATGGAGAGCCCGTGCGCCCAATCGCCGCGAGCAGCAGCGTCGAAGCCCCAGGGATTGCTCTGCGCCTCGTAAGCGTCGAATACCGCTTTCAGCTCGTGCGGGAATGCGCCCTCCATCATCACGCGCTGCTGCCGCATCTTGAAGAACTTGCCGAGATGCTCGAGCTCGATGGGACAGGCCGCCTCGCAATAGCCGCAGGTCGTGCATGCCCACAGCGCGTCCTCGCTGATGACCGGGCCTACAAGCGCAGGCAGCGCCGCGTCAGGCGCGTCGCCCGCCAGAATGGTGTCGCGCTGTTCGACCAGGTGCTTCTTCAGGCTGTCGTTCACCCACTTGAGCGCAAGCGGCTTGCCCGTGAGGTAGGTGGGACAGGACGTCTTGCAGCGGCCGCACTCCGTGCACGTGAAGGCATCGTAAGCGTCCTTCCAGCTGAGATCGCGGGCGGTGCGCACGCCCACGGTAACGTCCTCGCCGTCGGCAGCGTTCATCACGCGGTCGAGATCGACCGATGGCACGCGATTCGGCGGTGTGGCGTGCGCGAAGAACAACCCGGGAAGTGCGGTGACGATGTGGAAGTGCTCGCCCATGGGCAGCAGCACCAGGAACGCGAACACCGTCAGCATCTGCACCCAGTACGACAGTTGCCAGCCGGCGTGCAGCGTCGCTTCCGGGAGGCCGGCGAACATCGACGCCAGCGCCGATCCGACCACGGCGAAGCTGCGCTCGTGTGCGATGCCCGGATCGCTGGCGGCGAATAATGCGAACCGGAAGCCGTCGAACATGAGATCGGTCACCATGATCGCCGCGATCAACGAGAGGATCAGGATCGCCTCCCGATTCGCCTCGAGTCGCGCGGGCTTCTGCACGAAGCGGCGATAGAACGCGTAGGCGACCGCCGCGAGCACTGCGAGCTCCACGAAGTCCTTGGCGCCCGCGAACAACCCGCCGAGCCACCCTGGATAGACGAAGCTCGGCAGGTATCCGACCAAAATCAGCTGGACCTTCCGGGCGAGCAGGATGAGAAAGCCCGTGAAGATCACGCAATGCATGACGCCGGCCTTGGGCTCGCCGCGAATCATCCGCGACTGCAGGAGACCGTCGACCAGGACTCGCTTGAGCCGCGCCAGCGGGTGGTCCCAGCGCACCTCGGGCTGAAGCCTCGCGACGATCGCGAGCTTCCGCCACGCGAGATAGCCGAACCCCGCGAACGCCGTGGCCATTAGAAGAGTGATGCCGATCGGACTCATCAATGGCCCGGATCAGACGAGGGCTTGGTAAGCCGCTACTTCCAGCCCATGCCCACCATCTTGCGCCGCATGAAGGCGATCTGGGTCGCCAGCGGCAACTGCTTGGGGCAGACGTCATGGCAGGCGAGCAGCGACATGCAGCCAAACACGCCCTGGTCGTCGCCGATCAACTCATAGAAATCGTCATCGGTGCGGGTGTCGCGCGGGTCGAGCCGGAACCGCGCGATCTTGTTCAAACCGACCGCGCCGACGAAGTCCTGACGCATCCGCGCGGTACCGCAACCCGCCACGCAGCAGCCGCATTCGATGCAGCGGTCGAGCTCGTAGATTTTCTCCGCGAGCTCCGGCTCCATGCGCTCCTCCAGCCGCGACAGATCCACCTCCCGCTGCTTCATATGCAGCCAGCTTTGCAGGCGCTCGCTCATCGCGCGCATCCACTTGCCCGTATCGACGGAGAGATCGCCTATCAATTCGAATACCGGCAGCGGCGCGAGCGTGATTTCGGATCCGAGGTTCTGCGTCAACGTGCGGCAGGCTAGGCCGGGCCGGCCGTCGATGATCATCGCGCAACTGCCGCAAATGCCCGCACGGCAGACGAAGTCGAACTGAAGCGACGCGTCCTGCTTTTCGCGGATTTCGTTGAGCGCGATGAACAAGGTCATCCCGTCGGCTTCCTCGAGCTCGTACGTCTGCATGTGCGGGACGCTGCCGGGCTCCTGCGGGTTGTAACGCAAGACCTGGATCTTGAGCATGCGGTGCTGGCCCGCCGCAGTGGTCGCGCGCATCGGAGTCACTGCAACTTCGTTCATCCTCGCCTCGCGTTGGCTGTACTTGCGGGCGGCGCATCCAACGGCTCGTCGATGCGCTCGTTGCGGCCGCGGAAGCGCGCCGGCAAAAGATCGTCGAATGGCATGAGCTTCTCCTGAACCTGGTGGCGTCCCGCATCGCCGTGCTGCGCCCTGATCGCTGCGACCTCCGCGGCGCGCCTGGCCGTGTCGGCGTGGTCGACATAGTCCTTGGCGCCGTAGCCGCGCCATCCGGGTGGCAGCTCCATTTGCATCACGTCGAGCGGCTCCCATGCGAGCGAAGGCAACGTCGCGTCGGGGCCAGCCCATGTCGCAAGCGTGCGCGCCAGCCACTGCGCGTCGTCGCGCCGGGGAAAGTCCTGCCGGAAATGCGCACCCCGGCTTTCGGTACGCCTCAGCGCCCCGTAGGCGATGCACAGCGCCAGCTTGAGCATCTTCTGCACCCGGTACGCCGAAACGAGCTCCGGATTCGCGCCGCGCACGCGGTAACGCAGGCCGATATTGCGGCTGCGAAGCAGGAGCGTGTGCAGTTCCTCGACGGCCGAAGCAAGGTCCTCGCCGGTGCGGAAAATGCCCACCTTCGCCGTCATGAGGTCCTGCATCTGGCCGCGGATGGTGTTGGCCTCTTCCTTGCCGTTGCCGTCGATGAGCGCGTCGAGCTTGGCTTGCTCGCGGGCCAGGAACTCGTGGATCAGTCCCGTCGAAAGCTGCACGTGGTTCTCGTGGCGATCGCAGAAATCGGCGATGAATTCGCCGACGATCATGCCGCCGACCACGGTTTCGGCAACCGAATTCCCGCCCAGGCGATTGAAGCCGTGCATGTCCCAGCACGCCGCCTCGCCCGCGGCGAACAATCCTCGCAGCGTCGGGCTCTCGCCGGTGTGATTGGTGCGCACGCCGCCCATCGTGTAGTGCTGCGCGGGCCGCACCGGAATCCAGTCCTTGGTCGGGTCGATTCCGAGGAAGTGGCCGCAGATTTCCTTCACCTCGCGCAGATTGCGATTGATGTGCTCCGCGCCGAGCAGCGTAATGTCCAGCCATAGATGCTCGCCATAGCGCGATTGCACGCCTTTGCCGCCGTGAATGTGCTCTTCCATGCGGCGGGCGACCACGTCGCGCGAGGCGAGCTCCTTCTTCTCCGGTTCGTAGTCCGGCATGAACCGTTTGCCGTCGACGTCACGCAACAGTCCGCCATCGCCGCGGCACCCCTCGGTGACCAGGATGCCGGCCGGGAATATGGCGGTGGGATGGAACTGGATGGCCTCCATGTTGCCGACGGTGGCCACGCCCGTTTCCAGCGCCAGCGCGGTGCCGATGCCCTCGCAGATCACGGCGTTGGTGGTCGCTCGATAGAGGCGGCCGGCACCGCCGCTGGCGATTGCCGTGGCTTTGGCGACATACGCGACGAGCTCACCGGTGACGAGGTTGCGGACGATCGCACCGTGGCAGCGGCCTGCGTCATGGATGAGGGCCAGCGCTTCCATGCGCTCGTGTACGGGAATCGCATGCGCGATCGCCTGGTCGCTCACCGCGTAGAGCATGGCGTGGCCCGTGCCGTCGGACACGTAGCAAGTCCGCCATTTCTTGGTCCCGCCGAAATCGCGCTGCGCCACCAGGCCATGCGCATCGTCGCGCTCGGTGATCGTGACCTTCGCGCCATTGATGATGACGTCGCGGTCGCCCTTGCGCACGCGGCTCCACGGTACGCCCCAGCTGGCGAGCTCCCGTACCGCCTTGGGTGCTGTATTGACGAACATCCGAACGACCTTCTGGTCGGCGCCCCAGTCGCTGCCGCGCACCGTGTCCTCGAAATGGATGTCCTCGTTGTCGCCTTGTCCCTTGATCACATTGGCGAGGCTTGCCTGCATCCCCCCCTGTGCCGCCGCCGAGTGCGAGCGCTTGGCCGGAACGAGCGAGAGGATGACCACATCGTGGCCGCGACGCTTGGCGCCGATTCCCATGCGCAGCCCGGCGAGACCGCCGCCGATCACCAATACATCGGTATAGATGACGTTCACTTGACGCCTTTGGCCGGGTTACCGCCCGGGGGGGATGCCTGCAAATGCGCCGGCACGTAGCGCTCGCCGTAGCGGTCCTGGTGCTCGATGCCGATTTTGATATACGCGGCGAGCGTGGCGAAGCCGAGCGCGAGAAAGAACACGGTGATCGCCCACTTGACGAGCTTGAGCCGATGCCGTGTCGCGGCCGGGTCGGGACCTGCGAAACTGCCCCATTTCACCGCGAGGCGATAAAGGCCGATGCCTCCGTGCAGCTCGACCGCGAGCAGCAGCAGGATATAGAGCGGCCACAGGTGCTCGCTCCAGACCCGATCGGCGGATTCGTACGGTCCGATGCGGTCGGGACGGGTGAGCATGATGTACAGATGCACCGACGCCAGGAAGAACAGCGCGAAGCCCGTGAATACCTGCCAGAACCACAACGTGGTGTCTTCGTGTTTCATCATCCGCATGTGACCGCGGAACGTCCGGAACTTGTGGTAGTCGCTGGGAAACTTGCGCAGCGCCAGCGCTGCGTGCACCACGATGAGGCCAATGACCACCGCGACCACGATTGAAACGATCCACGCGTACGACGTGCCGAAGAAAAAATAGCCTTCGAAGAACTTGGTGATGGTCCACATGGCGTCCTTGCTGATCAGGATGGACGACACGAAGAACATGTGGCCCCACATGAAGAGCACCAGCACGAGACCCGTGGCGCTTTGCGTGAGATCCAGCCTGGCCGGCCAGCGGCTCTTGCGGGCGCGGTCGGCAAGTCCAACGCCGGCGATCAGCGGGCTGCTTCGCTCCATCGTGCGATTCCTTCTTTCAGACGTCGGAACGACGGCTGTTGCAGAGTTGCTTTGCCCCGGGTCGTGCATCCGTCGCGCCCCGTGTGCGTAGGTCGGCGGGGCCCGAAACGCCACGACTGCAAGCTATCCTCCGTGGTGTTGGCGAGTCTTGACCTGCGTCAAAGTCACATCCGGCAATGCGGCGAGAATGCGCTTAAGGGGAGAACGCTTTCCTTCGCAATGAACCCGCGGGCCACCGCCCGAAGCGGTGACGCAAACGCGGCAGGAGATGCCTGATGTTCCAGGTTCGCATTCACGGCCGTGGCGGCCAAGGTGTCGTTTCCGGCGCCGAAATATTGTCGGTTGCCGCGTTTCTCGAGGGAAAACACGCGCAGGCGTTTCCCAGCTTCGGCTCGGAACGCACGGGTGCGCCGGTGATGGCGTTCTGCCGCATCGACGACAAGGAGATCCGCGTCCGCGAGCCGGTGCTGCAACCCGACGCGCTGATCATCCAGGATTCGACGCTGCTGCAGCAGGTCGATCTGTTCGAGGGCCTGCCCGTACGCGGTTACGTTCTGCTCAATTCCACGCACAGTATCGACGAGCTTGGCCTTGGCGCATTCTCTCGAGGTCCCCGGAAGTATCGGCTGCACATGCTTCCCGCCACGGAGCTCGCGGTCAAGCATGTGGGCCGCGCCGTCCCGAATGCGGCGCTCCTCGGCGGTTTTGCCGCAATCACCGGCGTGATCGCGCTGGCCTCCGTCGTCGCCGCGATCCGACAGAAATTCCCTTCCAAAATCGCCGAGAAGAATGTGGCCGCCGCGACCGAAGCATTCGAGCTCGCGAGCAAGGCGCTGGAGACGAGCGATGCTTAAGCAAACCGAAGGTTCGCACGCGGTGGCCGAAGCCGTCGCGCTCTGCCGGCCGCAAGTCATTTGCGCCTATCCGATCACGCCGCAGACGCACATCGTCGAGGGCCTGGGCGAGATGGTCAAGGCAGGGGAGCTTGCCGACTGCGAGTTCATCAACGTCGAATCGGAGTTCGCCGCAATGTCGGTGGCGATCGGTTCGTCGGCGGCCGGCGTGCGCACCTACACGGCCACCAGCAGTCAGGGGCTCCTGTTCATGGCGGAAGCGGTCTATAACGCCGCCGGGCTCGGATTGCCGATCGTGATGACCATCGGCAATCGCGCGATCGGCGCCCCCATCAATATCTGGAACGACCATTCCGACAGCATGTCGATGCGCGATGCCGGCTGGATCCAGTTGTTCGCCGAAACCAATCAGGAAGCGCTGGACCTGCACATTCAGGCGTTCCGGCTGGCGGAAGAGCTGTCCTGTCCGGTCATGGTCTGCATGGACGGCTTCATCCTGACCCATGCATACGAACGCGTCGACATACCCACGCAGGAGCAAGTCGATGCGTTCCTGCCTCGCTACCAGCCCCGGCAGCTCCTCGATCCGGCCGACCCGGTGAGCTTCGGCGCATTGGTCGGTCCCGAAGCCTTTACCGAGGTGCGCTACTTGCAGCACCACAAGCAGCTGCGCGCGATCGGGCTGATACCGCAGCTTGCCGCGGCATTTAGCAAGCAGTTCGGCCGCAATTCCGGCGGGCTGCTCCGCACGTATCGCACCGAGGACGCCGAGACGATCGTCGTTGCGCTCGGTTCGGTGAACGGAACCGTGCAGGATGTCGTCGACGAGATGCGCGAACGCGGTGTGCGGATCGGCTCGGTATCGATCTGCTCGTTCCGGCCGTTTCCGCTCGCCGCGTTGCGTGCTGCGCTGGAGCATGCGAAACGCGTGGTCGTGCTGGAAAAGTGCCTCGCGGTCGGCTTGGGCGGGATCGTTTCCGACGGTGTGCGCAAGTCGCTGTCGGGCATCGCGCTCAAGGGCTATACCGTCATCGCCGGACTCGGCGGGCGCGCCATCACGCGCGCGTCGCTGACGCGGCTGTTCGAGGACGCAGGGCGCGACGAGCTCGAGCAGGTCACGTTTCTCGACCTGAATGCCGACGTGGTCAGCTTCGAGCTGGAACGCGAGAGCAAGACACGCCGCACCGGTCCCACGGCAGAAGCCATCCTTCGCCACATCGGAACGGTCGCCGCGAGCATTGGCTGAATGGAGAACCATCGTGGATGCGCAAATCAAGTTCTATCAGACCGGCACGTTCACCGTGGGCAACCGGCTGCTCGCGGAAGACCAGCGCACGGTCCAGGCGGACATGCATCGGACCAACTCGCTCAATTCCGGGCATAGGGCCTGCCAGGGCTGCGGCGAGGCGCTGGGCGCACGCTATGCCATCGATGCCGCCATGCGGGCGACCGACAACCAGCTGATCGCCGTCAACGCGACCGGTTGCCTGGAAGTGTTCTCGACGCCCTATCCGGAGACGTCGTGGCAGATACCGTGGATCCATTCGCTGTTCGGCAACGCGGCCGCGGTGGCGTCGGGTGTGGCCGCGGCGCAGCGGGCGCTCGGCCGCAGCCATGTTCGCGTCATTGCGCAGGGCGGCGACGGCGGCACGACCGATATCGGCTTCGGTTGCCTTTCGGGCATGTTCGAGCGCAACGACGACGTCCTCTACATCTGCTATGACAACGAGGCGTACATGAACACCGGCGTGCAGCGCTCCAGCGCAACGCCTCCGCTGGCGCGCACCGCCACGACCCCTGCGGTCGGACCCTTTCCCGGCAATGTTTTCGGAACCGGCAAGAACGTGCCGCGAATCGCGATGGCGCACGGCATTCCCTACGTGGCGACCGCGAGCGTGTCCAATCTGCGCGACCTCGAGCGCAAGGTGACCTACGCGATGTCGATCGACGGCGCGCGCTATATCCATATCTTCGTGCCGTGCCCCCTGGGCTGGGGATCGGCGTCGGACGATACGATCAAGATCGCGAGGCTTGCCGTCGAAACGGGACTGTTCCCGTTGTTCGAAGCCCACCACGGCGAAGTCACCGCACACACGCAAATCCGGCACAAGGTCCCGGTCACCGAATACCTCAAGCTGCAGAAGCGCTACGCCCATCTTTTCGGCAATCCCCCCGATCTCGGGCGTATTGCGCTCATTCAGCAGATGGCTGATCACAACATCGCCAAGTACGACCTGCTGAACTAGGAGATTCCCGTGGACAAGCCATACGCGATCACGCTCGATCCGGGTTCCAGCCTCGCCAACAAGACGGGGGCATGGCGCACCAACCGGCCTCTTTACGTGGATCGTCTGCCGCCTTGCAATCACGCCTGTCCGGCGGGTGAGAACATCCAGGGCTGGCTGTATCACGCGGAGTCCGGCGACTACGAAGCCGCGTGGCGCGCGCTGACCGAAGACAACCCGCTGGCGGCGATCATGGGCCGCGTGTGCTATCACCCGTGCGAAGGCGCGTGCAACCGCGGCAAGCTCGACGAGTCGGTCGGCATCAACTCCGTCGAGCGTTTTCTCGGCGACGAAGCGATCAAGCACGGCTGGAAATTCGCGGCGCCCGCCGCCGAGAGCGGCAAGCGGGTGCTGGTCGTCGGCGCCGGACCCTCGGGCCTTTCGGCCGCCTATCATCTGCGGCGCCTCGGCCACAGCGTCAGGATTGTCGATGCCGGACCACTCGCCGGCGGCATGATGCGCTTCGGCATTCCAAAATACCGGCTGCCGCGCGACGTGCTCGACGCCGAGATCCAGCGCATCCTCGACCTCGGTGTCGAGCTGCAACTCAACACCAAGGTTTCGAACATTCTCGAGACAATGCGTGCGGGTCGCTTCGATGCGGCATTCCTCGCGGTCGGCGCGCACATCGCCAAGCGCGCGTACATTCCCGCAGGCGAGGCGGCGCACATGCTCGACGCGGTGTCGGTGCTGCGCAGCATGGAGAACGAGGACAAGCCGATGCTGGGGCGGCGCGTCGTGGTGTATGGCGGCGGCAACACCGCGCTCGACGTCGCGCGCACGGCCAAGCGGCTGGGCGCCACCGAAGCGATCATCGTCTACCGCAGAACGCGGGACAAGATGCCCGCGCACGACTTCGAAGTGGAAGAAGCGTTGCAGGAAGGGGTGCTGATCAAATGGCTGTCGACGATCAAGAACATCGCCGATGAAGGCACGCTGACCGTCGAAAAAATGGCGCTCGATGCGTCGGGCTTCCCGCAGCCGACCGGCGAATACGAGACGCTCGAGTCCGACTCGCTGGTCCTCGCGCTGGGCCAGGACGTCGATCTCTCGCTGCTCGAGGGCGTGCCGGGGTTGGAGATCAAGAACGGCACCGTGCAGGTCGCGCCGAACATGATGACCGGTTATCCCGGCATTTTCGCCGGCGGCGACATGGTGCCGTCGGAGCGTACGGTGACGGTAGGCGTCGGCCACGGCAAGAAGGCCGCGCGGCACATTCATGCGTGGCTGTCGGGCACGGTCTATGCGCCCGCGCCGAAGCACGAGCTCGCGACGTTCGACAAGATGAATCCCTGGTATTACAGCGACGCCCCCAAGACCGTGCGCCCGATGCTCGAGCTCGCCCGCCGCACGTCGACGTTCGACGAGGTCGTGAGCGGTCTCGACGAGAGCAACGCGCTGTTCGAAGCGCGGCGCTGCCTGTCGTGCGGCAACTGCTTCGAGTGCGACAACTGTTACGGCGTATGTCCCGACAACGCCGTCATCAAGCTGGGACCGGGGAAGCGCTTCGAATTCAACTTCGACTACTGCAAGGGCTGCGGCATCTGCGTGTCCGAATGCCCGTGCGGGGCGATCAAGATGGTTCCCGAGTCAATCTGATCGCGCGAGTGCAGGCAGGCCGTTAGGCTGCTTGGGGCGCGAGCATTAGGAGACACCATGTTGCGCAAGGACGAGAGCCAGAAAGCGCGGAGCGCAGTGCCGCCGCCGCGAGGCATGCGGTTGCTGCAGGATCCGGTCTTGAACAAAGGTACCGCATTCACCGATGCCGAACGCGATGCGCTCGACATCCGGGGACTGCTTCCGCCGCACGTGTGCTCGCAGGAGCAGCAGGTGGCACGCGTGCTGGAGAACTTTCGCCGCAAGACGACGGACCTGGAGAAGTACATCAATCTCACGGCGCTGCACGATCGCAACGAGTCATTGTTCTTCCGCATCCTGATGGACCATCCCGACGAGACGACGCCGATCGTCTACACGCCGACCGTAGGTCTCGCCTGCCAGCAGTTCGGCCACATCTTCCAGCGGCCGCGCGGCATCTTCATCAGCGCGAAAGATCGCGGCTCCGTCGCACGGGTATTGGCCAATTGGCCGCGCCGCGATGTCGCGATCATCGTGGTTTCCGATGGCGAGCGCATCCTGGGCCTGGGAGACCTGGGGGCGAACGGCATGGGCATCCCGGTCGGGAAGCTCTCGCTGTATACGGCATGCGCGGGCATACCGCCCACTGCGTGCCTGCCGGTGCTCCTCGATGTGGGCACGAACAATCCGGCATTGCTGACGGATCCGCTGTATCTCGGGCTCCAGCAGCCGCGCCTGCCCGAAGCGGAATACGACGCGCTGGTCGATGAATTCGTCACCGCGGCGCGCGAGCTATTCCCCGGCGTCGTGATCCAGTTCGAAGACTTCGCCAACCACAACGCGTTTCGCCTGCTCGCGCGGTATCGCGATCGCATCCCGACGTTCAACGACGACATTCAGGGGACCGCGGCGGTGACGGTCGCGGGGATGCTGTCCGCACTGCGGATCACCAAAGGCAAGCTCGGCGACCAGACCGTGCTGTTCCAGGGCGCCGGCGAAGCGGCGACCGGGATCGCCGAGCTCGTCGTGGCGGCGATGGTGGCGGAAGGTCTCGACCAGGCAGCCGCGCGGCGTCGTTGCTGGCTGTTCGACTCGAAGGGGCTGGTGACCAGCCGGCGCACCGGACTTGCGGCACATAAGGAGCCGTTCGCCCACGATCATGCGCCGGTGGCGACGCTGCTGGAGGCGGTGACAGCGCTCAAGCCGACCGCCATCGTCG
>Ga0157379_10000252_pt1 | contig 42045 bp, 39 predicted proteins | sample S25metaG_FD_121802 | JGI IMG/M metagenome (GOLD analysis project Ga0157379, IMG submission 121802) | Switchgrass rhizosphere microbial communities from Kellogg Biological Station, Michigan, USA - S2-5 metaG | ecosystem: Host-associated > Plants > Roots > Rhizosphere > Soil | place: USA... | reverse complement strand
TCGCCTCGCATCTCGGCCGGCCGAAGGGAAAGCCCGATCCCAAGCAGAGCCTGAAGCCGGTGCGGGAAGCGCTCGAGCGCTACTTGCGGAAGAAGGTCGCATTCGTCGCTCCGGCCATCGGAGCCGACGCCGAGGCGGCGTCGCGCGCGCTTCAGGATGGCGACGTGCTCCTCCTCGAGAACCTTCGCTTCGATCCGGGGGAGGAGAAGAACGATCCCGCCTACGCGAAGGCGCTCGCGACGCTCGGAGACACCTACGTGAACGACGCGTTCGGGGCCGCGCATCGCGCCCACGCCTCGACCGAAGGGATCACCGCATTCCTCACGGACTGCGCCGCCGGCTTCCTGCTGGAGCAGGAGCTCAAGTCGCTCGCGCGACTCCTCGAGAGCCCGGAGCGGCCGTATGTGGCGATCCTCGGCGGAGCCAAGATCTCCGGCAAGATCGACGTCCTCACCAACCTCCTTCCGCGCGTGGACCGGATCGTGATCGGCGGCGGGATGATGTTCACGTTCCTGAAGGCCAAGGGAATCGAGGTCGGGCGCTCGCTCGTCGAGGAGGATCGTGTCGAGACGGCGCGGACGCTTCTCGACGATCCGGAGGCCTCGAAGAAGCTGCTCCTGCCGAGCGACTGCCGCGTTGCATCCGGCACCACGGGCGAAGACCCGGGGCGCATCGTTTCGGTCGACGGTATTCCCAAGGATCAGGCCGGCATCGACATCGGCCCCGCGTCGATCGCCGCGATCGAGAACGCGCTCGCGGAAGCGCGCACCATCTTCTGGAACGGACCGATGGGCATCTTCGAGGTCCCGGCGTACGCGGAAGGGACGCTTGGCGTGGCCCAGGCGGTCGCGCAGGCCACGCGCCGCGGCGCCTTCACCGTGGTCGGCGGCGGCGACTCGCTGGCCGCCGTGCATCAGGCTGGAGTCGCAAGCAAGGTCAGCCACCTCTCGACGGGGGGCGGCGCGTCGCTCGAGTTCCTCGAGGGGAAGACGCTCCCAGGCGTGGCCGCGCTCGAGCGCGCGGCGCGCGCGGAGGCCCGATGAGCCGCATTCTCGCCGCGAACTGGAAGATGAATCTCAACCTCGCGCAGGCGCGCGCGCTTTACGCGTCGTGCGGCGAGGCACGCACGATCTACCCGGATCTCACGCTACTCGTCTTCCCGCCGGCCACGGCACTCGCGGCGCTCTGCGAGGCGCGCGGCCGTATGGGCCCCGCGCTCGGCGGCCAGAGCTGCCACAGCGAGCCGAAGGGGGCGTTCACCGGCGAAGTGTCCGCGGAGCAGCTTCGCGACGCCGGCGCCGAGTACGTGCTCGTCGGCCACTCCGAGCGCCGGCGCCTCTTCTGCGAGAGCGATGCCGTGGCGCGCGCCAAGCTCGGCGCCGCCTGGCGCGCCGGCCTCACCCCGCTTCTCTGCATCGGCGAGACGCTCGCGGAGCGGGACCGTCAGGAGACGCAGAGCGTGATCTCGCGCCAGCTCACCCGCGCGCTCGAGGGGGCGCCGACCCGGGCCACGCTCCTCGTCGCGTACGAGCCGGTCTGGGCCATCGGAACCGGCGTCGTGGCGACCACCGAGCAGGTGGCCGAGGCGCACGACTGGGTGGGGGAGGAGCTGAGCCGTCTCGGGCGGAGCGGAACGCCCGTGCTCTACGGCGGGAGCGTCGATCCGAAGACGGCCGCCCCTTTGGCGCAGCTCAAGGAAGTGGACGGGTTCCTGGTGGGTGGCGCGTCCCTGGACGCGCCGTCCTTCCTCGCCATAGCCAAGGCGTTAGCCGCGGCGGTCGAGCCCGCGCGCGATTGACCCCCAGCGGGGCGCGTGGTAGTCTGGTCGGCCACACGCGTTCACGAACATCTCGGAGGAGTTCATGTCGGGCATTTTGATGGGCCTCATCACGACACTCCACATCCTGGGCTGCGTCTCGTTGATGGTGGCCATCCTGCTCCAGTCGGGGAAGGGCGGCGGCCTCGCGGGAACGTTCGGCGCGGGATCGAGCCAGACCCTCTTCGGCGGACGCGGGGCGGCGACCTTCCTGAGCCGCGCCGCCGGAACGCTGGCGGTCGTGTTCTTCCTCACCTCGCTGACCCTGAGCCTGACCTCGACGCGTCAAGGCGTCGCCGGCGGTCGGAGCCTCATCACCGAAGAAGCGAAGAAGCGCGCGGGCCAGGGCCAGCGGCCCGCGGCCGAGTCGAATACGCCGCCGCCTCTGGGTGGTCAGACCACGCCGGGCCAGGGGCTCACGCCTCCGGCCGCGACGCCTCAGGCTCCACCGGCCGCGACAACCGCTCCGGCGCCGACCAAGACGTCCGCGGCTCCGGCCAAGAAGGCTCCGGTCGCGCAGCCCAAGTCCGCGTCGACCACGCAGCCGCCGGCGCAAGAGGCGCCCGCGACGAACACGACGGCACCAACACCGCCCGCGAGCACGACGACGCAGGGCGGTCAGTAGACGTGATGCTCATGCCCGGGTGGTGGAATCTGGTAGACACGTACGTTTGAGGGGCGTATGGGTAACCCCGTGCGAGTTCAAATCTCGCCCCGGGCACCACAAAGGTCCCCTTTCCTCGGAAAGGGGACCCGTTTTTTTATGCGCTGGAAGGGCCGCGCGGCGCCTAGGCGCCGGCGCGCGAAGCGGGAGGCTCGGGGATGATGCCGACGAGGCGAATCGTGAAGCGGTCCTCGGCGCGAACCTCGTTCTTTCCGCCACAGTGCTGGCAGCGGATGTACGAGCGGCGGGGGTCTTCACGCAGGTGAAGGATCTGGGTCGGTCCAAAGAGCTTCGAGCACCGGAGGCACTCGACCGCGGGGTTGCTGACCAGCTCGGCACTCTCGGGCATTGCGGTTCCTCCGTGTTTCGGATGGGCGTGGCGCGGCGCCGCGCGTCCTCGTACCGGGGCATTGTAGGCGCGACGGGCGGCGCGGTAAAGCCCGGGAGGGCATCCACGTGAGCGCCCAAGCAGGCCCCTACGATGCCCGCCGCGCGGCGGCGTACTGGAGCGGCGAGCGCCACGACCTCGGGGACGAGCTCGCGTCCGTCCTCAGCCTCGGCGAGCCTCCGGCGGTCAACCGGGCCTACGACGCCTGGGAGACGGGCCTGGTGCTCCGCACTCTCGGGGAAGGCTCGGGCCGGCTCGGACTCGACATCGGCGCCGGCGTCGGCCGCGTCGCCATTCGCCTCGCCCCCCAGCTGGGGCGCGTCGCGTGCGTGGATCTCGCACCGGGCATGCTCGAGCGCCTGCGTGTGAACGCGGCGCGCGCGGGCGTAACGAACGCCGATCCGCTCCGATCGCGATCCGACTCGCTCCCCTTTGCGACCGCGTCCTTCGACGCCGCGGTCTGCCTCGGTCTCCTCGAGCATCTGCCGCGTCCGGTGCAGAGCGCGACCCTCGCGGAGATCGCGCGCGTTCTCCGCCCAGGGGGGCTCTTCTGGCTCGTGCTCAACAATCCGGAGAGCCTCCTGCTCGCCGACACGGCGGACAATCCCTACCGCGACGGGCTCCAAAGGGAGAGCGGCTACTACTGCTCGGTGGTGTCCGAGCCCGCGCTCCTCGAGGAAGCCGCCGGGTTCTTCCGGATCGAGAACCTGGGCTCCAATCTCGTCTACTCGCTCCAGCGCCACGCGGCGCGCCTCCTGCCCGACGCCGCGCGGCGGGACCCGCGCCTCGCGCCGTTCTTCGCGCACGCGGCCGAGTGGGATCTCGCGCTACGGCCCATCGGGACGCTCGCGCGCGCCGCCGCCGATCATCACCTCTACGGGCTGGTGCGGCGATGAGCGACGAAAAGCCGATCCTCGTCACGGGGGGCGCCGGCTACATCGGCTCGGTGCTCGTCCCGATGCTCCTCGAGAAGGGGTACCGCGTGCGCGTGCTCGACCGCTTTCTCCACGGCGGACACGGGCTCGAATCCCTGCACGGCGAGGGGGATCTCCAGGTCCTGATGCGCGATCTGCGCGATCCGCGCGTCCACGACGAGGCGATCGAGGGTGTGGACACGGTGATCCATCTCGCCGCGATCGTGGGCGACAAGGCGTGCGCGCAGAACGAGGAGGTCGCGGTCCAGACCAACTGGACCTCCACCGTCGCGTTCGCGCGCCGCGCCGCCGCCGCCGGCGTGCGCCGATTTGTGTTCGCCTCCACGTGCAGCGTCTACGGCGAGGGCCGGGACGAGATCCTGACCGAGGAATCGCCCATGCGCCCGCTGTCGCTGTACGCGGAGACGCGCCGTCACGCCGAGGAAGGGCTGCTCGAGCTCGTGGGGATGCAGGGCTTCGAGCCCGTGCTGCTGCGATTCGGCACCGTGTACGGGCTCTCCCCGCGCATGCGGTTCGATCTCGTCGTGAACCTCCTCACGCTCCACGCGGTGAAGCGCGGGAAGGTCTCGATCTTCGGCGGCAAGCAGTGGCGGCCGTTCGTGCACGTGCGCGACATCGCGCGAGCTCTCGAGATGGGAATGACCGAGGCCATGCCGTCCGGCTCGCCCATCCTGAACGTGGGGGACAACCTCGAGAACTATCAGCTCCTGGATCTCCGGGAGGAGATCCAGGCGCGCGTTCCCGGCGTTCGGGTCGAGGTGGTGCCCGAGGCGAGCGATCCGCGCACATACCGGGTCTCGTTCGACAAGATCGAACGGCTCTGGGGATTCCGCGCGAGCCGGCGTGTCGGGGACGGGATCGAGGAGATCGCCCACGCGCTCCAAGCGGGCGCGATACCGGATCCCGAGAACAAGCGGTACGTGAACGCCTGAGGACGCGCCGGTAGGCCTTGCGCCCTGTCCTAGCGCGGGTTAGGGTCAATCCATACCTTGCGTTCGGTTCCACGGGAGGTACTCCTTTGCCACGGTTACAGCTGAGCCTGGACGAGCTTCGGGAGCGGGCGCTCTTCGTGCGGCGGGACATCGTCACCCTTCTCGCGCGCGCGCAGAGCGGCCACTCGGGCGGCCCCCTGTCCTCCGCGGACTTCGGGACGGCGCTCTTCTTCCATGAGATGGACGTGAACCCGGAGCGCCTGGACGATCCGTCCCGCGATCTCTGGCACTTCTCGATCGGACACGTCACGCCGGTCATCTACGCCCTCATGGCGGAGCGCGGCTACTTCCCGCTCGCGGATCTCCTCGGCTTCCGGCAGTTCAAGGGTCACCTCCAGGGACATCCGAGCAAGCACGACACGCCGGGGATCGAGGTCTCGTCGGGTTCGCTCGGGCAGGGACTCTCCGTCTGCTGCGGGATGGCGTACGGCTCGCGCTTCGACAAGAACCCGCGCCGCGTCTACTGCGTGATGGGGGACGGCGAGCAGCAGGAAGGGCAGATCTGGGAGGCGGCCATGTTCGCCGCGCACTACAAGCTCGACAACCTCTGCGCCGTGATCGACTACAACCGGAAGCAGATCGACGGTGACGTGCAGGACGTTCTCGGCGTAGCGCCCCTCGCGGACAAGTGGCGCGCGTTCGGCTGGCACGTGATCGACGCCGACGGCCACGACATCCAGAAGATCCTCGCCGCGTTCGACGAAGCGCGCGCGACGAAGGGGAAGCCGTCCGTGATCCTCGCCCACACGGTGATGGGCAAGGGGATCTCGTACATGGAAGACGACTACAAGTGGCACGGCGTGCCGCCGACCGTCGAGCAGGCGGACAAGGCGCTGGTCGAGCTGGGCACCTCGCTCGCCGAGTGGACCAAGCGTCTCGAATCCCACACCACCCGCGGGGTGACACCCTCCGCGAACGGAGCCGCGTCGTGAGCCAGCCCACGCCCGTCCTTGCGGAGGCGCCCGTGAAGAGCCTCGCCAAGCCCGAGATGAAGCGGACCCGCGAAGGCTTCGGCCACGGTCTCCTCGATCTCGGCGAGAAGAAGCCGAACGTGTTCGTGCTCGTGGGCGATCTGTCCGGATCGACGAACGTCTCGTTCTTCGCGGAGAAGTATCCCGAGCGCTTCCTCCAGGTCGGGATCGCCGAGCAGAACATGATGTGCGTGGCCGCGGGTCTCGCCGCGGTCGGGAAGATCCCGTTCCTCGCCACCTACGGCGCATTCGCTTCGTGCCGGAGCGCGGACCAGATGCGGGTCACGGTGGCCTACACGGACCTGCCCGTGAAGATCGGCGGCGCGCACGGCGGGATCAGCGTCGGCCCGGATGGCGCCACGCATCAGGCCATGGAGGAGATCGCGATCGTCCGCTCGATCCCCAACATGAAGATGATCGTGCCCTGCGACTACTGGGAGACGCGGAAGGCGACCGTGGCCATGGCGGATGACCCGCACCCGAATTACATCCGCTTCGGGCGGGAGCCGGTCCCCGTCGTGACGGACGCTTCGACTCCCTTCGTGATGGGGAAGGCGAACGTGATGCGGGAAGGAAAGGACATCGCGTTCATCGCGTGCGGCGTGATGGTCTACGAGGCGCTGGTCGCCGCGGAGGCTCTGGCCACGCGCGGGGTGCAGGCGCGCGTGATCAACATGCACACGCTGAAGCCGCTGGACCATGAGGTGATCGAGAAGGCCGCGCGCGAGTGCGGCGCCATCGTCACGGCGGAGGAGCACCAGGTGAACGGCGGCCTCGGCGGCGCGATTGCCGAGGTGGTGGTGCGCACGCACCCGGTGCCGATGGAATTCGTCGCGGTGCACGACCGCTTCGGTCGCTCGGGGAAACAGGACGAGCTGATGGCCGCCTTCGGGATCAAGTCGCCCGACGTGATCGCCGCGGCGGAGAGGGCGCTGAGGCGAAAGAAGGGGTAGCCCTTACCCCGTGAAGGCCCCCGGCACGGGCTTGGGGGACCCCAGGATCGCGGCGAGCGAGTCCACGCCGAGCGGCATGTCCGAGACGAAGGGCTCGCCGTACTTCACACCGATCATGCTCCCGAAGTGACGTAGGCGCGATTCCAGCCGGATCAGGAACTCGGGATCGTTCAGCGCGGTCACGCGCGAGTTGGCTGCGTTCCGTACCACCTGGCTCTGGTGCGCGAGGATAGCCGCCTTCTTCGCGTCCCACACCGACGTCACGTCCACGACGACCGATGGATGGAATCCGATCCGCGACGCGAAGTACCAGCGTCCCTTGGGGCGGAACGCCGGGCCTTCCGCGGCGTACTGGATGAGCCCCGCGAGGTACCAGGCTCGCTCGACGATCAGCGACGCCTGGATGTGGTCGGGGTGACGGTCCTTGGGGAAGTGCGACAGCAACACGGCGGGGCGCAGGCGACGGATCCACGTGACCACGGCGCGCTCCTGCGCGGAGTCCATCGCGTTGATCCCACCATCGGGAAGGCCGGCATTCCAGCGCCCCGTGAGCCCCAGAATCCTGGCCGCCTCCGTGGCCTCGCGATCCCGCACCTCGGGCGTGCCATTCGTGCCCATCTCGCCGCGCGTGAGATCGAGGATCCCCACGGCGAACCCTTGCGACGCGGCCAAAGCGAGCGTGCCGCCGCACGAGATATCGGCATCGTCGGGGTGGGCCCCGATGGCGAGCAAGTCGAGGGGAGCGGTCGTCGTCACGACGCCGTCAGCTCCGGGCGGCTTCGGTCCTGGCCAGCTCGGGCGGCTGACCGTCCCACGAATGCGTGTTGCGGTACTGGGTGCGGATGGTGCGGACGGTGCCGGTCTTCACGCGCATGACCATCGAGTGGGTCTCGGCGGTGTTGCCGGAGAAGCGGACGCCGTCGAGCATGTCGCCGTCGGTGACGCCCGTCGAGGCGAAGGTGATGGAGTCGCCCGACGCGAGATCGGTCTCGCGGTACACGCGTCCAAAGTCGCTGATCCCCATCTTCCGCGCGCGTGCCTTCTCGTCGTCGCTCCGGAACAGCAAGCGTCCCTGGATCGCGCCGCCCAGACATCTCAAGGCAGCGGCGGCCAGCACGCCTTCCGGGGCACCTCCAACACCGACGAGAACATCGACGCCAGTCGAATCGAGCGAGGTGGCGATGGCGGCGGAGACGTCGCCGTCGGGGATCAGGTGGATGCGCGCGCCGGTCTTCCGGACCCTCTGGATCAGATCTTCATGGCGCGGACGATCGAGGATGACGACCGTGAGATCTTCGAGGTGGTAGCCCTTCGCCGCGGCCACCGCCTCGAGGTTCTCCTCGATGGTGCGTGAGAGATCGATGGCGCTCGCGGCCTTGGGGCCGACGGCGATCTTCTCCATGTAGGTGTCGGGGGCGTGGAGGAAATGGCCGCGCGCGGCGAGGGCGATGACCGCCATCGCGTTCGGACGCCCGTAGGCCACCGAGTTCGTGCACTCGAGGGGATCGAGGGCGATGTCCACCTCGGGGCCCCAGCCGGAGCCAACCTGCTCGCCAATGTAGAGCATGGGCGCTTCGTCCCGCTCGCCCTCGCCGATCACCACCGTGCCGCGGATGTCGACGTTGTCGAAGGAGCGGCGCATCGCCGTGACCGCGGCCTGATCGGCGGCGTTCTTGTCGCCGCGTCCCATCCAGCGGGAGCAGGCGAGAGCGGCGGATTCGGTAATGCGAACGAGATCCAGACCGACGTGACGGTCCATCGATCTATTTCCCGGCCGCCACGCCCAATTCGGCCGCGTCGACCTCGTCCCAATCGTTCAAGGCCTCGTTCCAGCGATAGAGGCGCACGCGGCTCGTGGACTCCGTCTTCGAGTAGACGTACTCCACGTGCGTGCCGCCGCCGATCCGGTTGCTGAAGTGGGTCTTCTTGTCCACGACGAGGGGGCGCGTGGTACGGGCGAGCTTCATCTTCCCCTGCGGTCCCGTCCAGACCACCGTCTCGGTCACTGCCTGGGTCTCCTCGTCCTCGATCTCATCGAACTCGAGGTCGCCGAAGAGCTTGTCGAGGCGCCTGAGCACCTCTTCCCAACGTTGATCGTTCATGATTTTGGGCCCTCGTGGGGGCTCGATTGACTTGGGATTGAAGCGTCCTATAGTAGCACACCTTATGCATGACGTGAACCTTGGGGCCCCGGGAGGCGTGAGCGGTCGTACGGCGCTCGTCGTTGGAGGCGGACGCGGTCTGGGCCGTGCCATCGCGATCGCGCTCGCGGAAGGCGGAGCGCGGGTGCTTGCGGTCGGGCGCGACCCGAAGCCGCTCGATGAGCTCGCCGCGCTGGCTCGATCGCGACGCCTTCTGCTCCGCGCGGCACGCGGTGATGCTGGCCGCGCGGCCACCGTGCGCACGTGGCTCCGTGGTTCGGGAGGCGCAGAGCGCGCGCCGGACATTCTCGTGGTCGCGGCAGGGGATTACTGGGAAGGGCCATTCTCCAAGCTCACCGCAGAGCTCTGGGAAGCGCTCCTCCACTCGAACACGACCGTCCCGCTCGCGGTGCTTCAGGAGGCGCTCCCGCTCATGCGCAAGCGCCGCTACGGCCGCATCCTCCTGTTCGGAGTCGCGGGTGGGGAATCGCCGCGCGCGGCCGCCAGGGCGCACGCGTACCGCGCCGCCAAGGTCGCTCTGCTGACCCTCGCGAAGAGCCTCGCGCAGGAGGAGGCGCCGCACGGCATCACGGTGAATGTGATCCTACCTGGGATCATCCGCCCCGCGTTCTCGGGGAAGGAGGCGGACCTGGTTCGCCGCATTCCCGCGGGGAGGCTCGGCAGCCCTCGCGAGATCGCCCGCGCGGCGCTTTTCCTTCTCGCCGAGGAATCGGGCTACATCACCGGAGCGGCGCTCCCGGTAGCCGGGGGATATCTCCTCTAGTCGTTCGGCAACCATTGCCGCGATCCCGCTGTCGAATCCTGCACTGAGCCCGTCGACCCCTCCACGGGAACCTCACTATGCGCGCATCCTTCATCCTGGCCTCGGCCCTGGCTGTTCTTGTCATGTCGGGGCGCGGGTACGGCCAAACATCGACGCGGCCGCCGTCTCTCTACGAAGGAGCTCGAAGCGCGCTCTCGGATGCCGTGGTCCAAGGCAAAGTGGGGAGCGCGGTGGGTCTCGTCGCGCGAGGCGATCGGATCCTCCTTTTGAACGCCGTGGGGGACATCGAGCCGGGTGAGCCGATGCCCGTGAACGCCATCGCGCGGATTGCCTCGATCCAGAAGCCGATCACGGCGGCAGCGGTTCTCATCCTCTACGAGCGCGGCCAGCTCGATCTGCGCGATCCCGTGAGCCGGTGGATTCCGGACTTCGGCCGGCGCGTGCTGACGGCGCGCGGCGACACCGTTCCCGCGGCGCGATCTCCCACGGTGCTCGATCTCCTCACCCACGAGGCAGGCCTCGTTCCGGAAGGGCCGGAGCTGGACGCGCTCTGGGACGTTGCGACCACACAGGAGTTCGCGCGCCGGATTGGGAGCATTCCGCTGCGATTCCAGCCCGGTTCCCGATTCGACTATGGCTGCTGCGGGTCTGCCTACGAGGTCCTCGCCGCGATCGTCGAGCAGGTGAGCGGGCAATCCTTCAAGGATTTCCTCACGGCCAACGTCCTTCGACCACTCGGAATGTGGGACACTTATTTCTTCGTGCCCGAAGCGAAGCTCCATCGACTCGCGGCACAGTACGGACGCGGTCCGGATGGAGCGCTGACGGTGGCTCGACATCGCGGCCAGGAGGAGCCCGAGAACTCCTTCTACTCCGGTGGTGGCGGGCTTCGTTCCACGGTGCTGGATTTCTACCGCTTCGCGGTCATGCTTCAGAGGGGCGGGGAGCTGGATGGAGTGCGGTTGTTGAAGCCGGAAACAGTCCGAATGATGGTGTCCGACCAGGTTGGGCCGATGTATCCGGAGGTCGGTTACGGATGGGGATTTGGCGTGAGGGTCAAGACCACAGGGTCCGGACGAGGAAGCTACGGTTGGAACGGTGGCACCGGAACTCGATTCGAGGTGGACCCGGAGTCGGGCCTGATCGCGATCGTATTCGTTCCCACCCGCCCCGGGACCCCCGGCGTCAGCCAGGTCCGGAATGAATTCGTGTCGCGGGCGATCGCCGCAGGCCGGTAAACGTCCCTAGACCGGTCCGGACCCGCTTCGCCTCTCGTTGACCCGCTCTGCGCAACCTGTTACAATTCCATGAACTAGCCCTCTAACGAAAGGTTTTGCTTGCGCGCATCCACCCCCAAGACCTGGGTGCTTCGCAACCCGGTGGCCCCGGAACATGCCCGGCGCCTGGCTGCGGAGCTGGGTCTTTCTTTGACCTTCGCGACCCTCCTCGCCAACCGCGGCTTCGGCAGCTCCGAAGAGGTGAATGAATTCCTCATCCCGTCCCTGACGCGCCTCGTGGACGCCTTCGAGATGCGGGACATGGACAAGGCCACCGCCCGTATCTGGGAAGCCGTGGACAATCAGGAACCGATCCTCGTCTACGGCGACTACGACGTCGACGGCATCACCTCGACGACGCTCCTCACCTCCGCGCTCACGCGGGCCGGCGCCAAGGTCTCCTACTTCATCCCGGATCGAATCCGGGATGGCTACGGTTTTTCGGTTCGGGGCGTGGACGTGGCACGCAAGCGCCGGACGCGCCTCGTGATCACGGCCGACTGCGGTATCACCGCGACGAACGAAGTGCGGCTCGCGAAGGAGCACGGGATCGAGGTGATCGTGACCGATCACCACGAGCCCCTGGGCGAGCTGCCCGACGCGGTCGCGGTGCTCAACCCGAAGCGTAAGGATTGCCCGTATCCGTTCAAAGAGCTCGCGGGCGTCGGCGTGGTGCTCAAGCTGGTGCAAGGGCTCGTCGCGTCGCGTCCGGGCGCGCTTCCCGAGAGCTTCGTGATGGAGCATCTCGATCTCGTCGCGCTCGGCACGATTGCCGACGTCGTTCCGCTCCGGGGTGAGAACCGCATCATCGCGAAGATCGGCCTCGAGCGGATCTGCAACTCGCAGAAGCCCGGCATCGTGGCGCTCAAGGAAGTCGCTGGCCTCCGCGCGCGGCGGGTCGAGAGCGGGCACGTGGCCTACATCCTCGCGCCGCGGATCAACGCGGCGGGCCGGCTCGGGAATGCGGAGAGCGGCGTGCGCCTCCTTCTCGCGACCGACATCGGCGAGGCGACGACCATCGCGGAGAGCCTCGAGGAGGACAACACCAACCGGAAGAAGATCGACGAGGACACGCTCGAGGATGCGCTCGAGCAGCTCCGCCGCATCGGGCCCGAGCTTCCGCCGGCGATCGTGCTCTGGTCGGAGGATTGGCATCCCGGCGTGCTCGGGATCGTGGCGTCGCGACTCACCGAACGGTTCCATCGTCCGACGGTGCTCATCTCAGCCGACGAGGACGAGGGGAAGGGCTCCGGGCGGAGCATTCCGGGCTTCGACGTCTGCCAGGCGCTCCAGGAGTGCCGCGAGCACCTGATCGGTTTCGGCGGCCACAGCTACGCCGCGGGACTCACGATCCGCGCGGAGCAGATGCAGGCATTCCGCGTGCGTCTCTGCGACGTGGTGACGCGCCGGCTCATGCCGGACGACTACGTGCCCAAGCTCTCCATCGACGGACCGCTCTCCCTCGACGACTGCAACGAGGAGCTGGTCGAGTTCCTGGACCGGCTCTCCCCGTTCGGCATCGGGAACGCGGAGCCCTTGTTCATCGCCAACGACGTTCGGCTCGCCTCGCCCCCCATGGTCGTGAGCCGGAACCACCTCAAGCTGAGCCTCCGCCAGAGCGGCCGCGAGATCGACTGCATCGGCTTCGGAATGGGACACCTGGCGGGGCCCATCCAGTCCGACCCGGGCCGGGTCTCGATTGCCTTCGTTCCCACCATCAACGTCTGGCAGAATCGTTCCCGGCTCCAGCTGAAGCTCCGCGACATTCAAATCCGGTAGCCATGGATCCGGTCCCTGCCGAACTCCCGGGACCGCTGCTCGAAGCGCTTCAGCGGTCCAACCGCACTCTCGATCTGGAGAAGATCGGGGCGGCCTATCGCTTCGCCGTGGACGCGCACGGCTCTCAGCTACGGAAGAGCGGTGAGCCCTACGTGACCCACCTGACCGCGGTCGCCACGATCCTCGCCGATCTCCTCGGCTCGGGCATCGACAACACGCTGATCGAGGGCGCGCTCCTCCACGATGTGGTGGAGGACACCACGGTCACGCTCCAGCAGGTGGAGCGCCGCTTCGGCCGCGACGTGGCCGCCCTCGTGGACGGGGTCACGAAGATCGGCCACCTCCACTTCGAGCGCCCCGAGCAGGAAGAGGCGGAGAACTTCCGGAAGATGCTCTTCTCCATGGCGCGCGATCTCCGCGTCATCCTGATCAAGCTCGCGGACCGTCTCCACAACATGCGCACGCTCACGGCGCTCGGCCCCGCGCGGGCGCACCGGATCGCGCGCGAGACGCGCGAGATCTACGCCCCGCTCGCGCACCGGCTGGGGATCGCGCGAATCAAGTGGGAGCTCGAGGATCTCTGCCTCAAGCACCTCGATCCCGAGGCGTACCGGGAGATTCGCGACAAGGTCCAGCTGAAGCGCGAGGAGCGGGAGCGTCAGATCCAGGACGTGGTCCAGCCAGTGAAGTCGAGGCTCGTCCACCTGGGCATGAAGGCGGACGTGGTGGGGCGCCCGAAGCACCTGGAGTCGATCTACCGGAAGATGCAGGCGCAGGGGCGGAAGTTCGAGGAGATCTACGACCTCCTGGGCGCGCGCGTGATCGTGCACGACAAGGCCGACTGCTATCGCGTGCTCGGGGTGGTGCACGACCTCTTCACGCCGGTACACGAGCGCTTCAAGGACTACATCGCGACCCCGAAGAGCAACATGTACCAGTCGCTCCACACGACGGTCGTGGCGCCGGGCGGGCTCATGGTGGAGTTCCAGATCCGCACGCAGTCCATGCACCAGATCGCGGAGCTGGGCGTGGCGGCGCATTACCGGTACAAGGAAGGGGGCGCTGCGGGCGACTCGGAGCTCCTCGCCAAGCTCGCTCCCGTGCTCCGGAATCCCGAGTGGCAGTCGACGAGCGCGGATCCGGTCGAGTTCCTCGATCTCCTGAAAACGTCGCTCTACCAGGACGAGGTCTTCGTCTTCACGCCGCGCGGAGAGCTTCGCAGTCTTCCACGCGGCGCGACGCCCATCGACTTCGCCTACCTCGTGCACACCGAGGTCGGGAATCACTGCGTCGGCGCGAAGGTGAACAACCGCATCGTCCCGCTTCGCTACGAGCTCCGGAGCGGCGACAAGGTGCAGATCATCACCTCTCCGATGGGAAAGCCGAACCGCGACTGGCTCAAGGTGGTGAAGAGCCCGGGCGCGCGAACCAAGATACGCCACTGGCTCAAGGTCTCCGAGCACGCGGACAGCGTCACGCTCGGGAAGGAGATGCTGGAGCGCGAGCTTCGGCGTCGCCGCCTCACGCCGCCGGCCACGACCACGCTCGACGACCTGGCGCGCGGGTTCGGACACGGCGACGCGGACGGCCTCTACGCCGCGCTCGGCTCGGGAACGCTCGCGCTGGCGCAGGTCATCCAGCGCTGGTTCCCGGCGGGGCTCGGTCCGGTGCAGCGGCTCAAGGAAGCGTCGCTCGAGGCGGTCCGCGCGATCACGGGACGCCCCGGCCATGGCGTGCGCATCCAGGGCGTCGACAACCTGATGGTGAGCTTCGCGCGATGCTGTCAGCCGGTGCCCGGAGACTCGGTGGTCGGCATCGTGACCCGCGGCCGCGGCGTGACGGTGCACCGCACCGACTGCCCGAATACCTTCAATGATCGTGTCGCTCCGGAGCGGCGCGTGCTCGTCGACTGGAGCGCGGCGCCGGAGGACGCGTTCTCGGTGAAGCTCTCGATCTACGGCCAGGATCGGAAGAGCCTCCTCGCCGACATCGCGAAGGCGATCGCCACGACCAACACCAACATCCGCACCGCGGGCATCAAGGCGAACGACCGGAACGCGCGCGGCGCGTTCGTGGTCGAGGTCCGCGACCTCGCGCATCTACGCCAGGTGATGAAGGCGGTGGAGCAGGTGGATGGAGTCGACGCGGTGGAGCGCGAACAGGTGTTCGGCCGGTCGCGCGGCGGCGAATCGGGAATGGCGTCGTGAGGGCGCTCGTCCAGCGGGTGTCGCGCGCGGCGGTGCGCGTGGACGGCGCCGAGATCGCGCGCATCGGCCCCGGACTTCTCATCCTCTTCGGCGTGCGCACGGGCGATCCGGAAGGCGCGGAGGAGCGTCTTGCGGAGCGCTGCGCGGAGCTCCGGATCTTCGAGGACGAGGCGGGGAAGATGAACCGCTCGGTCCGCGACCTCGGGGGCGAGGCGCTCGTGGTGCCGCAGTTCACCCTCTACGCCGATACGTCGCGCGGACGGCGCCCTGGATTCGACGCGGCCGCCGCCCCGGCGCAGGCCGAGCCCGCGTGGCGGCGCTTCTGCAGCGCCCTCGACGCGCGGGGCGTCCCCACGCAGGGGGGCCAGTTCGGCGCGAGCATGGAAGTGGAGCTCGTGAACCGCGGCCCCGCGACGTTCCTTCTGGAGACCACGGACGGCTGACGTCGCATGCAGACCAATCTCATCAATCCGCTCGGCCCGATGCTCGTCCTCGCTTCCCGTTCGCCGAGACGTGTCGAGCTGCTCACGCTGGTGGGCGCTCGCTTCAGCACGTTCCCCGTGGACGTGGACGAGTCTCCGCTCCCTGGTGAGCGCCCCGAGGCGCACGTGCAGCGGCTCGCGGAAGCCAAGGCGAGAGCCGCGGCGGAGGCGCGCGGCCTGAACGGAGCCGAGGAAGCCGTGGTCGTAGGGGCGGACACCATCGTGTCGCTCGATCGCGCGATTCTCGGCAAGCCCTCCGGTCCCGACGAAGCGGCGCTCATGCTCGAGCGGCTGTCGGGACGCATTCACGAGGTCTGGACCGGACTCTTCCTCTTCGATCCCTCCGCCGGCCGGTCGATCGGCGGAGCGCTCCGAAGCATCGTGAAGTTCGCGCCGCTCAACGCGGACGACGTCGCGCGCTACGTGGCGACCGGGGAGCCGCTGGACAAGGCGGGCGCCTATGCCGTGCAGGGAAAGGGGGCAGTGTTCGTGGAGGCGATCGAAGGGTCGTACTCGAACGTCGTGGGACTTCCGCTCAGCTATCTGAAGCACCTCCTCGGCCTCCTCGTCGAGCGCCCGGCGGGACGAGCGTGAGCCGCGATCCGTTCCGCTTCGAAGGCGATCACATTCTCCTTCTCGACCAGACGCTCCTGCCCGATCGCGAGGAGACGATCGAGATCCGGGACGCGCGCGCGATGGCGGACGCGATCTCGAGGCTCGCCGTGCGCGGAGCGCCCGCGATCGGAATCGCGGCGGCCCTCGCGCTTGCGGTGGAGGCGACGCGCGATGGGAGCGCTCCGGGGAAGCTCGAGCGGCTCGAGGACGCGGGTCGTCTTCTCGTCGCGTCGCGGCCCACCGCGGTCAACCTCGCTTGGGCGGTCGATCGCGTGCTCGGCGCCGCGCGCCGCGCGCTCGCCAAGGACGCGGATCTGGCCGCATGCGTTCGCGACGAGGCGCTCGCGATCTGGGACGAGGACCGCGCCGCATCGCGCGCCATGGCGGAACACGGCGCGTCCCTCTTTCCCACCCAGACCCGATTCCTGACCCATTGCAACACCGGGGCGCTCGCGACGGGAGGGGGAGGGACCGCACTCGCCGTGCTCCTCGAGCTCCACCGCCGGCGACCGGGCAGCATCGAAGTCTGGGCCACCGAGACTCGCCCGCTCCTCCAGGGGGCCCGGCTCACGGCCTGGGAGCTTCGGGAGGCGGGGGTGCCGTTCCGGTTGATCGCGGACTCGGCGGCCGCCCACACGATCCTTCGTGGCGGGATCGAGGGGGTCCTGGTCGGGGCCGACCGCATCGCCCGAAACGGCGATGCCGCCAACAAGATCGGGACGCTGGGGCTGGCCCTCGCGGCGAGCGCGGCCGGCATCCCGTTCGTGGTCGTGGCCCCCACCTCCACGGTCGACCCCCGGATCCCGGACGGGGCGGAGATCGCGGTCGAGGCCCGGGCGGCCGAGGAGATCACGTCCATCCGGGGCATGCGCCTGGCCCCCACGGGGATACGGGCGGAGAACCCCGCCTTCGACGTGACTCCGGCTCGGTGGATCGGGGCGATCGTCACCGAGCGGGGAGTCCACCGGGGCCCAGCCTACGATCTCAGGGACCTGGGTTGACACCAAACCCCGCCCCTGATAATGTCTTGCGTTCGATTCGTCTCAGACACTTGGAGGAAGGGAATGGGCACGTATTCCGTGCGCGCCGCGGAGATCGTCCAGGACTGGTACGTCGCGGACGCCGAAGGACAGATCCTGGGCAGGCTGGCGAGCGACATCGCGAGCGTGCTCAAGGGCAAGCGCAAGCCGACCTATTCGACGCACCTGGACGTGGGCGATCACGTCGTCGTGATCAATGCCGAGAAGGTGCGCGTCACCGGACGCAAGCGCGATGACAAGATGTACTTCCGCCACTCGCTCTATCCGGGTGGTCACACGCTCACGCGCTATCGCGATCTTCAGGCGCAGAAGCCGGACGAGATCATCCGGCTCGCGGTGAAGGGCATGCTCCCGAAGAACCGCCTCGGTCGCGCCATGATCAAGAAGCTCAAGATCTACGCTGGTCCCGAGCACCCGCACACGGCGCAGCAGCCGCGTCCGTTCCCGTGGTCCGAGGGCCGTCTCAAGGGAGGAGAGTAATTTTGGCGGCGAATCATTTCCAAGGCACCGGACGGCGCAAGACCTCGGTCGCGCGCGTGCGCCTCGTGCCGGGCACCGGCAAGCGCCTCGTCAACGGCGTCGACCTCGACCGCTACTTCTCGCGCATCACGCTGAGCCGGCAGGCCGTCGGCCCCCTGGTGGCGGGCAATCTCATGGAGAAGTACGACATCCACGCCACGGTCCACGGCGGCGGACACGCGGGACAGGCGGGGGCGATCTGCCTCGGCGTTGCGCGTGCGCTTCAGATCGCCGACCCGACCCTGCGCGGTCTTCTCGGCAAGGAAGGCTTCCTCACCCGCGACGCGCGGATGAAGGAACGCAAGAAGTACGGGCAGGCTGGAGCCCGGAAGCGCTTCCAGTTCTCGAAGCGGTAAACCAGTCGTAAACCGCGGCTCCTCCGTGGAGCCGCTACTTCACACGCCCCGGGCCGCGACAGCCGGTCTCCCGACCTTCGGGAACGTCGCGCGGATCGATGGGGCGGAGGATCAAGACCGGAGGGTGTTCGCTTGGCCGATATCGGAATGAAGGAATTGCTCGAAGCGGGAGTCCACTTCGGGCACCAGACCCGCCGCTGGAATCCCAAGATGAAGAAGTTCATCTTCATCGAGCGGAACGGCATCTACATCATCGATCTCCAGAAGACGCTCAAGGCGCTGCACGACGCGCGCCAGCTCCTCGAGGGCATCGCGAAGAAGAACGGCAGCGTGCTCTTCGTGGGCACGAAGCGCCAGGCCAAGGACGCGGTCGTCGAGGAGGCCACGCGCGCCACCATGCCGTACGTGAACGAGCGCTGGCTCGGCGGCATGCTCACCAACTTCAAGACCATCAAGTCGAACATCCGCCGGTTCAAGGAAATCGAGAAGATGGACGCGGACGGAGTGCTCGAGAAGCTCTCGAAGAAGGAGCAGGCGCAGATCAACAAGGAGCGCACCCGCCTCGAGAAGATCTTCACCGGCATCAAGGAGATGAGCAATCTCCCGTCGGCCGTGTTCGTGATCGATACGAAGAAGGAGCGCATCGCGGTGGCCGAGGCGAACCGCCTCGGGATCCCGGTGATCGGCGTGGTGGACACGAATTGCGACCCGGACGTGGTGGACTTTCCGCTCCCGGGCAACGATGACGCGATCCGGGCGATCCGCGTGTTCGCGCGCTTCGTGAGCGACACGCTCATGTCCGCGCGCCAGGAAGCCCAGGAGGGCGCCGACATGGCCGCGGAGATGGCCGCGAAGGAAGCCCCTCCGGAGCCGAGCGCCGTCGCGAACGCCTGACGTTCCTCACCCGTAGCGAACAACCCAAGTTGAAGGAAGGAGTTCTCGAATGACGATCACCGCCTCGCTCGTCAAGGAGCTGCGCGAGCGGACCGGCGCGGGCATGATGGAGTGCAAGAAGGCGCTGTCCGAGGTCGCGGGCGACCTGGAGAAGGCCATCGACGTGCTGCGCAAGTCGGGCATGGCCCGCGCCTCGTCCAAGGCCGGCCGCGAAGCCCGCCAGGGCCTCATCCACGCCTACATCCATCCCGGCGACCAGCTGGGGGTGCTGCTCGAAGTCGACTGCGAGACGGATTTCGTGGCTCGCACGGACGACTTCCGCGATCTCGTCCGGAACATCGCCATGCAGGTGGCCGCGACCAACGCGCAGGCCGTGGACCGGAACGGCATCGATCCGGCTATGATCGAGCGCGAACGCGTGATCCTCATGGATCAGGCGAAGGAGAGCGGCAAGCCGGAGGCGGTCCTCCAGAAGATCGTCGATGGCAGGATCGAGAAATATTACGAGGAGATCTGCCTCCTCGAGCAGCCGTACATCAAGGATCCGGACCGCAAGGTGAAGGAGCTCGTCGATCAGGCCATCGCGAAGATGGGCGAGAACATCATCGTGCGGCGCTTCTCCAAGTTCCGGATCGGGGACGCCTGAGTCCCGTGGAACCCGCGCGGCGCGTCCTCGTCAAGCTGAGCGGCGAGATCCTGGGCGGCGACCAAGCCGTGGGAATCGATCCCGTGGCTCTGGGGCGCGTCGCGGATGAGCTGAAGGAAGGGCACGAGGGCGGGGCGCAGATCGGCATCGTGATCGGCGGCGGCAACCTGATGCGCGGCGCGACCGTGACCCAGGCCCACGGCGACGAGATCGACCGGACCACCGCCGACAGCATGGGGATGCTCGCGACCGTGATGAACGCGCTGGCGCTCCAGGACGCGCTCGAGAACCGCGGCATTCCGACGCGCGTCCTCTCCGCGATCGAGATGCGAACCCTCGCCGAGCTGTACATCCGCCGGCGCGCGGTGCGACATCTCGAAAAGGGGCGCGTCATCATCCTCGCGGCGGGTACGGGGCATCCGTACTTCACGACCGACACCGCCGCGGTCCTTCGCGCGGTCGAGATCGGCGCGGACGTACTCCTCAAGGCCACGAAGGTCGATGGCGTGTTCACCGAGGATCCGCACCGGAATCCCGCGGCGCGCCGCTTCGACGTCCTCCAGTACAAAGAAGCGATCGACCGCCGTCTCAGCGTGATGGATCAGACGGCGTTCACCATGGGTATGGAGAACCGTCTTCCGCTTCTCGTGTTCAACGTCACCGTTCCCGGAAATCTGGCCCGCGCTCTGAAGGGGGAATCGGTGGGCACCCGGGTGGCCGTGGAGGTCTAAGGGATGGACCCGAATTTCGTGAAGCACTCCGAAGAACGGATGAAGAAGGCGGTCGAGACGATTCGCCACGAGGTCGCCACGATCCGCACGAGCAAAGCCACGACCTCGCTCCTCGATTCCATCCGCGTCGAGTACTACGGCAATCCCGTACCGCTTCAGCAGGTCGCGAGCGTGAGCGCGCCCGAGGCACGCATGCTGGTCGTGCAGCCGTGGGAGCGCAACATCGTCCCCGAGATCGTGAAGGCGATCCAGAAGTCGGACCTCGGGCTCAATCCCGTGGACGACGGCACGGTCATCCGCCTCACGCTGCCGCCCCTCACGGAGGAGCGCCGCAAGGACCTGGTCAAGGTGCTCGGCAAGATCGTCGAGGACGGGCGCGTCCGCATCCGCACCGTCCGGCGCGAGTGCAACGACGAATTGAAAAAGCTGGAACGGGAGCACAAGATTTCCGAAGATGACGGGAAGAAGACGCATGACCAGGTCCAGAAGCTGACGGACCGGTACATCGCGCTCCTCGACGAGATCTTCCAGAAGAAGCAGGCCGAGGTCATGGAGGTCTGATCCTGCTACCGCGACGCGCCGTCCTCCGCCAGGCCCGCGGCCGGGACGATGAGACGGCCGCCGCGCCCATGTCGGACGAGGCTCTAGCCGAGCCCGTCGCGGCCCTCCAGGCGCCGACTTCGATGAAGCCTTCCAGCAACGCCCTCACGCTCGAGCAGGTCCTCCGGCGTCCGGTTCCGGGTCACATCGCGATCATCATGGATGGGAACGGCCGCTGGGCGAAGCGCCGGGGACTCCCGCGCCTCATGGGGCATCGCGCCGGTCGCCGTTCGGTGCGCGAAGCGGTCGAGGGATGCGTCGAGCTGGGGGTGAAGGTCCTGACCCTCTACACCTTCTCGCTCGAGAACTGGGAGCGGACGAAGGGCGAGGTGAAGGGGCTCATGCGCATCCTCGAGCAGGTGCTGATCGAGGAGCGGGACGACCTCAAGAAGAACAACGTCCGCCTCCGCACGATCGGCCGGGTGGACCTCCTGCCCGACCACAGCCGCGCGATCCTCGAGGAGACCCGCGCCTTCCTCGACGCGAACACCGGTATGACCCTCGTGCTCGCGCTCTCGTATGGAGGCCGCGCCGAGATCGTGGATGCGGCGCGGCGTATCGTGGAGGCGGATCGCGAGCGGCGCATCGATCTCGCTTCGATGGACGAGGAATTCTTCCGCCACCGGCTGGACACGGACGGCCTGCCCGACCCCGATCTCCTGATCCGCACGAGCGGGGAGCTTCGGATCTCCAACTTCCTGCTCTGGCAGGCCGCCTATTCCGAGTTCCTGTTCACCGACACGCTCTGGCCCGATTTCCGTCGGAAACACCTCTACCAGGCGGTGTATGACTTCCAGCACCGGAGCCGGCGCTTCGGCCGCGCCGATTGAACCGCCGCGGGTCGCCGCGGCGACCCGCGACGCCTCGCTTCCCGCGCGGGTCCTGAGTGCGGCTCTGTTCCTGCCGCTGCTCGTGCTGCTCGCATGGTACGGCAATGTCCCGTACCTCCTCTTCACGATGGCGGTGGTCGGGCTCGGCCTCCGCGAGTTCTACCTGCTCCTCGAGGCCAAGGGCCTCTCGCCGCACTGGAAGTCGGGGATGCTCGCCGTGCTCCTCCTTCCCATCGGGGTCTACCTCCGTTTTCGCACGCATCGCGTCGAGGAGTGGCACGTCGGCGGATTCTTCACGATCCTGGTCGGCGCGGTGCTCCTCGCGGAGCTTAGGCGCGGAGCGGGGAAACAGGCGGTCGCGAACACCGCGGCGACGCTCATGGGATTCCTCTATATCGGGTGGCTCGGCACGCACCTGGCCGCGCTCCGCGAGCTTCCGTTCCCGGCGCACCGTCCGTACCGCGAGGGGATGTCCTACGCGCTCCTTCCGTTCGTGCTCGTATGGTCGTGCGACACCGCTGCGTATGCGGTGGGACGCGCGATCGGGCGGACCAAGCTCATGCCGTCGGTGAGCCCGGGCAAATCGCTCGAGGGCGCGATCGCCGGATTTCTCGCGTCCATCGGTGCGGCCTTCCTCGCGCGCGCCTGGTTCGCGCCCTATCTGACGGCGCTCGACGCCGCGGTCCTGGGCGCGCTCGTGGGCGTGTTCGGACAACTCGGGGACCTCGTGGAGTCGCTCTTGAAGCGAGACGCGGACATGAAGGACACGTCGTCCTTGATCCCCGGGCACGGTGGCGTGCTCGACCGGTTCGACAGCCTCCTGTTCGCGGCGCCGATCGTCTACTACTACCTCCTCTTCCAGGTCGTGACGCCGTGATCCGGGTCGCGCTCCTCGGGGCGACGGGCTCGATCGGCACGTCGTCGCTCGCCATCGCGCGCGAGTTCCACGATCGCATCCGGCTCGTGTCCCTCGCCGCCGGCTCGAACGCCGAGGCGCTCGTGACCGCGGCGGAGGAGTTCGGCGTGCGCCGGATCGCGCTCGGGAACCTGGAGGCCGCGGCCAAGGCGCGCGGGCGGTTCCATGGTGAGGTGGGCGAGGGAAGCGCGGGGGTGGACGCGCTCGCGTCCGATCCCGACGTGGACGTCGTGGTGAACGCGCTCGTCGGGAGCGTCGGCCTCACCGCCACCGTGGCAGCGCTCCGCGCGGGGAAACGGGTCGCGCTCGCCAACAAGGAATCCATCGTGGTGGCGGGCGAGCTCCTGTCCGGGCTCGCGCGCCAGCATGGCGGCGAGATCCTGCCGGTCGACTCCGAGCACGGGGGACTCCATCAGTGCCTGCTGGAGCGGGATCCCGCGTCCATCCGGCGCGTGATTCTGACCGCATCGGGCGGTCCCTTCCTACGCCGCGCGCTCGAGACGCTGCCCCAGGCGACGCCGGAGGAAGTCCTGAAGCATCCGACCTGGTCCATGGGCGCGCGAATCACCGTGGACAGCGCAACGCTCATGAACAAGGGTTTCGAGATCATCGAAGCGCGATGGCTCTTCGGGATCGAGCCGGAGCGGATCGAGGTGCTCGTCCATCCGCAGTCGATCGCCCACGGACTCGTGGAGTTCGTCGACGGCTCCGTGATCGCGCAGCTCTCCTGTCCCGACATGCGTCTTCCGCTTCTCTACGCGCTCAGCTTCCCGGAACGGTGGGCCTCCTCCTTGCCCCGGCTCGACCTCGCGAAGCTCGGAACCCTGGCGTTCGAAGCGCCCGATCCCGCGCGCTCGCCGGGGCTCGCGCTCGCGCGGCGCGCGCTCGAGCGCGGAGGGACCACGCCCGCCGCCTTGAACGCCGCGGACGAGGAGGCGGTGCAGCTCTTCCTGAAAGGCGTGATCGGCTTCAAGGATCTCACCCGGCTGGTGGGGGAGGTCCTGGACGCGCACGAGCCGGAGGGGGCGCTCACGCTGGAATCGATCGCGGCCGCGGATCGCTGGGCGCGCGCCCGGCTCGCCGACCTGGCCGCGTCGCGGGCGCGGCGATGAGCGCCATGAGAGCCGCGCGCCGGAGGGGCGGTGCTTCGATCGTCGCGCCGGATCGCGACCGGCTGCTCGAGCTGAGCGCCGCGCTGCGCGACGTGCCGGTCGCGGTGGTTGGCGATCTCGTGCTCGACCGGTACTGGTACGGCCGCTCGTCCCGCATCTCGCGCGAGGCCCCGGTCCTCATCCTCGATTTCGAGGAGGAGCGCGGCGTCCCCGGCGGGGCAGCGAACGCGGCCATGAACGCGCGGTCGCTGGGCGGCCGCCCGAGACTCGTCGGACGGGTGGGACGGGACGAAGCGGGGCGGGATCTCGCGCGAGCGCTTCGTGCCGAGGGGCTCGATCCTCGATGGCTCCTCCGCGACAACGGCGCGGGCACGATCGTGAAGACGCGCATCCTCGCGGGATCCAGCCACACGTCCCGCCAGCAGATCGTGCGGCTCGATCGAGGCCATGGGGCCACGCTGCCGCCGTCCGGCGAGCGATCCATCGAGCGGGCGCTCGCGCGGGCGATGAACGGGTCCAGCGCGGCGCTCCTCTCGGACTACGGCTACGGGGTGCTCGCCGCGCCGCTCCGGCGCGCGGCGCTCACCGCCGCGAGGCGCGAAGGGCTGCCGGTGGTGGTGGACTCCCGGTACGCGCTCCGCTCCTATCGCGGCGCCACGCTCCTGACGCCGAACGAGCACGAGATCCGGGACGCGTTTCACCTTCCATCCCTCGATACCGGAGCCCTGCGTCGCGCGGGGGAAGAGCTCCGGGAGCGCACCGCGGCGCGCGGCGTCTGGATCACGCGCGGCAGCGACGGCATGATGCTCCTCGAGCGGGGCCGTAAGGCCCTTCGCATCCCGATCGTCGGATCGTCCGACGTCGCGGACGTGACGGGGGCCGGCGACGCGGTCTCGGCCGCAGCCACGCTCGCGCTCGGCGCCGGGGCGACCCTCCTCGAGGCCGCGCTCCTCGCGACCTACGCGGCGTCGGTGGTCGTGATGAAGCGGGGAACGGCGACGGTGTCGCGCGCCGAGCTCGACGCGGCGGTGCGCGCGCATCCGGTTCCGCGGCCGGAGCCGGCGTGAGCCGGGGCAAGATGCGCGAGCGAAGCGAGCTCGCGGCGGCGCTCGACCGCGAGCCCGCGCTTCGACGCGGTCTCGTCCTCGCGAACGGTCTCTTCGATCTCATCCACGTGGGGCACGTGCGCTATCTAGAGGGAGCGAGGGCACGCGGCGAGCGGCTCCTGGTCGCCGTGAACTCGGACGCCTCGGCGCGCCGGCTGAAGGGGCCGGACCGCCCCTACGTTCCACTCGACGAGCGGATGGAGATCGTGGCGGCGCTCGCGTGCGTGGACTGGGTGCTCGCATTCGACGAGCCGAACGTGGAAGGGCTCCTCCGCACGCTTCGCCCCACGGTTCATGCGAAGGGAACCGACTACACCGTGGACTCCGTCCCGGAGCGGGCGGTGGCGCGCGAGCTGGGGATCGAGACGGTCGTCGTCGGCGATCCGAAGGATCACGCGACGAGCGACCTCGCCCGCCGCGTACGCGAGGGACGCTGACGTGGAGGATCCGAAGCGGATCTTGGTGTCGCGCCTCCGTCAGATCGGGGACGTGATCCTCACGCTGCCGCTCCTCGACGCGCTGCGCGCGCGCTATCCGCACGCGGAGATCGACTACCTGGCGGAGGAGCTCCCCGCGCAGGCGGCGATCGGGCATCCCGCTCTTGGGCGGGTGCATCGGCTGCGGAAGTGGCCGGGACTTCCGGCCCCGCCTCTTCTGCTCGCCCGGTTGCTGGGAGCGCGTTATGGCCTGGTGATCGATCTCTACGGCAATCCGCGGAGCGCGCTCCTCTCCAGCTTCACCGGTGCGCCGGTGCGCGTGGGGCCCGCGCGACGCTCGCGGCGGCGGCTCTATACCCACACCATTCCCGCTCAGGATCCGCACCACTCGGCCATCGACTACCACCTCTCGGCCCTCAGCGCGATCGGTGTCCCGGCCGCAACGACGAAGGCGCCGCGCATCCACTTGAGCGAGGTCGAGCGTGCGGAAGGGATCGCGCGTCTGGACCGAGCCCTGTCCCCGGGGGAGCCCCGGGTCGGTCTCCACGTTGGAAATCGCTGGCCGGCCAAGCGCTGGCCGGAAGAGCGATTCGCCGCGCTCCTTCGCGCGATTTCGAAGCTCGGCGCGCGCGGAGTCGTGCTCGCGGGACCCGGAGAGGAGGCGCTCGCGCGACGCGTGGCCGAAGGGGCACGCGGGGCAGGACGCGCTCCGGCCCCGGTGATCGCGGGCCTTCCCCTCCGGACCTACTTCGCCGTCGTCGCCTCGCTCGATGCGCTCGTGACCAATGACGGGAGCCCGCTCCACGTGGGCCCCGCCGTCCAGGTGCCGACCGTAGGGATCCTGGGTCCCACCGTTCCCGAGATCTGGTTCCCCTACGCACGCGAGGACGGGCACCAGCTCCTCTGCAAACCGATCTGGTGCCGACCCTGTCACCGCCACGAGTGCGCCCGGCTCGACTGCCTCGAGTGGGTCGAGGTCGGGGAGGCGGTCCGGGCCACGGAGCGCGCGCTCGCGCATGGAGGGCGCGTCCGTGCCACCGCATGATCCTGCGCCCCCGTCGCTCGACGGCGTGCGCCGGCTCCTCGTGATCCGCCATCGCGCGGCGGGCGATCTGCTCCTCACGACGCCCGCGTTCCGCGCGCTTCGCATGGGACTTCCGGGACGTCGGATCGAGGTGCTCGTGGCGCGCGGGCTGGGCGAGCTGCTCGAAGGAAATCCGGACGTCGATTCCGTGATCGAGTTCGATCGCCGGGCGCTTGGTTCCCAGCTCGGGCTCTACGCGCGCCTGGCGCGCGGAGGGTACGATCTCGTGCTCGATCTCGTCTCGAATCCGAGGAGCGCCTGGATGACCGCGCTGACGCGTGCGCGCATCCGGGCCGGCTACGCCATCGCGGGACGCGATTGGGCCTACACGCTCGCGGTGCCACGCGAGCCGATCGGGCCCGGCGGGCCCACGCTTCGCTACGCGCCGGAGGCGGCGCTCGATCTGGTGCGCGGGCTCGGACTCCCGCCGCGCGGGGTCGATCTCACGTTCCGTGTCTCGCCTCGCGCGGAGGAATCCGCCAAGCGCGGCATTCGCGCGGCCGGACTCGATCCCGCGCGCCCCTTCTTCCTCTGCCTCCCCGCGGGATCGTGGCCGTCGAAGACCTGGATTCCCGAACGGTTTGCTCTGGCCATGGACGAGCTCGCGGAGGAGGGAAGCGTGGTGTGGATGTGGGGTCCGGGCGAGCAGGCTCTCGCCGAGCGGTGCCGCGGCCTCATGCGGCACCCATCCGTCGTCGCGCCGCCCATGGGCTGGCAGGAGATGGGAGGCTGGATGAAGCGCGCGGCGGTCTGGGTCGGAAACGACTCCGGCCCCAAGCACGTGGCCGTGGCGCTCGGGCTTCCCACGGTGACGGTGTTCGGGCCCACGCATCCCACCACCTGGCAGCCGCCCCAGGGGCCGCATCGGGTGGTGCTCGCGGATGGCCTCGACTGCCTCCACTGCAACGCGAACGACTGTCCGCTGCCCGGAGACCGGCACATGCGCTGCATGCGCGACGTCTCGGTGGGACGCGTGGTGGACGCCGCGCGCGCGCTCGTTCGGCGGCCGGCGGAGGCGTCGTGACCGAGCTGCTCAGCGTCCTCGTTCCCACGAAGAACGAGGAGCCGAACATCCGAGCGGTGCTCGAGTCGGTGCGCTTCGCGCGGGAAGTGGTCGTGGTCGACTCGGGGAGCACGGACGGGACCCTCGCGATCGCGCGCTCCATGGCGGACCGCGTCCTCGAGCACGAGTACGTGAACTCGGCGGCGCAGAAGAACTGGGCCATCCCGCAGCTCACGCATCGATGGATCCTGATCGTGGACGCGGACGAGCGCGTGACGCCCGAGCTGCGCGCGGAGATCGAGCGTGTGCTGATGGATCCCGCCCGCCTGGACGGGTACTGGATCCGCCGCGACAATCATTTCCTGGGACAACCGATTCGCACCGCGGGCTGGCAGCGGGACAAGGTGCTCCGCCTCTTCGACCGCACCAAGGGCGCCTACGAGCCGCTCCACGTGCACGCCGAGGTCGTGATCCAGGGACGCGTGGGCACGCTCCAGAACAAGCTCGTCCACCACACGTACCGCAGCCTGGATCAGTACTTCGAGAAGTTCGGCCGCTACACGCGATGGTCCGCCGCCGATCTCAAAGCGCGCGGCGTGCGCGCGTCGGGGATGCGGCTCCTCGTGCGTCCCTGGCTCCGCTTCCTCCGCATGTACGTCCTCGAAGGGGGATTTCGTGAAGGGCGTGCCGGCATCGTCCTGTGCATGCTCGCGGCGTTCTCGGTGTTCACGAAGTACGCGCGGCGGTGGGAGGACGAGATCCAGCCGCCCAAGCCCCCGGCGCCGTGACGGTCGTCTTCTTCGGAGCGTCGGACCCGAGTTACCCAAGGAACGTCGTGCTGCGCGAGGCGCTCGCGTCCGCGGGAGCGGAGTCGGCGATCGTCGCCGTCTCCCCGCAGGCGGGCGGACTGGCTCGCACGACCGGCCTCCTGTCGCGCTGGATCGCGCGCGGCGGGGGAGCGGGCGCCGACGCGATCCTCGTCCCGTCGTTCGCCCATCGGGACGTGCCCCTGGCCCGCCCGCTCGCGCGGCTCGCGGGACTCCCCATCCTCTTCGATCCGCTCGTGTCGCGCTGGGACACGCAGGTGGGTGACCTCGGGCGGGTGCGCGCGGGGACCCTGACGGCCGCTCGACTCCGGGCCAGCGACAAGGCGGCCCTCCAGGGAGCCGATCTCGTTCTCTGCGACACGTGGGAGCACGGCGACTTCCTGAGCCACGAATACGGCCTGCCGCGGCGGAAGCTCGCGCGCATTCCCGTCGGCGCCGACCATCTCGCCTTCGACCACGGGGCGAAGCGCACGGAACCGACGAACGACGTGCTCGAGGTGGTCTACATCGGCGGATTCCTGCCGCTCCACGGTGTGGACGTGGTGATCGACGCCGCGACGCTCCTCGAGCGGCGACACGGCCAGGGCTTCGCGCGCTTCACGCTGATCGGCGGCGGGATGACGGCCCCCTTCGCGGATCGCGAGATCGCCGCGCGCGGGCTTCGCTCCGTGCGCCACCGTTCGCGCGTGCCGTATCCGGAAGCGATGGACGCGCTCGCGCGCGCCGACGTGGCGCTCGGGATCTTCGGGACCACGGCCAAGGCCGCGCGGGTCGTGCCTCACAAGGCCTTCCAGGCGCTCGCGGTCGGGGTGCCGCTCGTGTCGCGGCGCTCGCGCGCGATGGCGGAGTTCGTCCGGGAAGAGGACGAGTTCCTCGCGGTGCCCGCCGGCGACGCGGCCGCGCTGGCGGCGGCCCTCGAGCGTCTCGCTTCGGACCGGGCCCTGCGCGCCCGCGTCGGAGCGGCCGGGCGTCAGGCGGCCCTCGATCGCGCGTCACCGGAACGGATCGGGCCGCTCCTTCTCGAGGCGGTGGCCACCGCGCGCGCGGCAACCTCGCCGGGGAGGCGGCGATGACCGAGGCTCGCGCGCTCCGGATCCTGCACGTGGATTCGGAGCGCACCTGGCGCGGCGGGGAGCGTCAGGTGCTGGAGCTGATGCGCCGCCAGCGCGCGCGCGGCGACGAGCCGCACCTCGCGGCGCCGCGGGGAAGCGCGCTCCTGAGCCGGGCCGTGAGCGAGGGCTTCGCCGGGCACGCGGTTCCGATGCGCGGCGCGTGGGACCTCGGCTCCGCCCTCGCGCTCGCCGATCTCCACCGGCGGCTCCGTCCCGACGTGGTCCACTGGCATGCGGCGCGCGCGCACGCGCTCGGCGCCATTGCGGCGCAGCTGGCTCCGGGCCCCGCGCGCGTTCTGTCGCGGCGCGTGGATTTTCCGGTGCGGGGCTCGGCGGGCAGCCGCCTTCTCTACGGCCTTCGCCGCGACGCGACGATCGCGATCTCCGAAGGAGTCCGGGAAGCGCTCGTCCAGAGCGGCCTCGATCCATCGTCGATCGACGTGGTCCGGAGCGGGATCGATCTGACTCCCTTCGACGCGCCGTTCGATCGCTCCGCGATCCGCTCCCGCCTCGGGACCCGGGAAGGGGACTTTCTGGTTCTGCAGGTAGCCGCGCTCGCGCCGCACAAGTCGCAGAAGGACTTGCTCGACGCGGCGCGGATCGTGCTCGCGGAACGGCCGGAAGCGCGGATCTGGATCGCGGGGGAGGGAATCCTCAGGGATGAGCTGGAACAGCAGCATCGGAGGCTCGATCTGGGGGACCGGGTCCGGCTCCTCGGTTTTCGCGACGACGTTCCAGATCTCCTCAAAGCGGCCGATCTATTCTGCGTTTCCTCCTATCTCGAGGGGATGGGGACGGCCACGCTCGATGCGATGGCCGTGGGGCTGCCGGTCGTCGCCACGCGCGTGGGAGGAATCCCCGAAATCGTCGAGGACGGTGTGACCGGCCTCCTCGTGCCGCCGCGGGATCCCGAGGCCCTGGCCGGGGCGATCCTGGCGCTGGCCCGTGACCCGGCGCGCAGGCAGTCGATGGGCCGAGAAGCGCGGGAGCGCGTTCGGGCCTTCTCGGCCGACCGGACCGAAGAGGAGACGAGGCGGGTCTACCTGAAGGCCATCGGGGCGGTCGATTGACCGCCTAAAACCAAGCTGTTAGAGTCGTTCCGCGTTCGGCGGTCCGACCCAACAGAGGAGATCATGACCGAAGCCCTGCCCGTCCTTTTCTACGGCGCCCTGATTCTGGGCGTGCTGGTCCTGGTTCACGAGATGGGCCATTTCCTCGTCGCGAAATGGCTCGGCGTCCGTGTGATCTCGTTCTCCATTGGAATGGGTCCCAGGCTCTTCGGCTTCACGAAGGGCGGGACCGACTACCGCATCTCCGCCCTTCCTCTCGGCGGTTTCGTGCGCATGGCGGGGGATTCGCCGGAAGCGGACGAGCGCACCGGGGCGCCCGACGAATTCCTTTCCAAGCCGTGGTGGGCGCGGGCCCTCATCACCGCCGCCGGCCCGGGCGCCAATCTCGTCTTCGCGCTTCTCATCAACATGGCCATCTTCCTGGTGGGTGTGGAGGGACGCGACTACTCGACGCGCGTCTCGCGCGTGAAGGCGGGCTCGGTCGCGGAGAGCATTGGCCTTCAGGCGCGCGACCACATCACGGCGTACGGCGGCCATCCCGCGCGCACCGTGTCGGAGCTCTCGGACGCCATCGAGTCGGCGGCCACCGACAAGTCCAAGGCGGCCCAACCCCTCCCGCTCACGGTCGATCGCAACGGCGAGACGAAGACGCTCGAGCTTCGGCCCAAGGAGGTCGACGCCTTCGCGGACGGCCTCGACTGGGACATGGGGACCCAGGTGGGGCAGGTCCTGATCGGCTATCCGGCCTATGAATCCGGTCTCCGCGAAGGTGACGAAATTCTGAAGATCGACGGGCAGCGCGTCCTCCTCTGGACCGACCTCTCGACGATCCTCCGCAGCAAGCCGAACGCGGCGCGAACCCTCCTTGTGAAGCGCGGCGATCAGACCTTCGAGGCGCACCTGAAGACGAGCCCCGAGGGGACGATCGGCATCTCGCCGCCCGAGACGATGACCTACAGGCAGACTTTCCCGCCCATGAAGGCGATCACCCTGGGCGTGCAGCAGACGTTCTGGGTGACCGGGCAGATCTATTCGGGACTCTGGGGCTTCGTCACCGATCCCGTGCGCCTCCACACGACGGTCGCGGGGCCGATCGCCATCGCGCAGGTCGCGCGGCAGCAGGCCAAGGGCGGTCTCCAGCAGCTCGTGACCTTCGCGTCCTTCATCAGCCTCGCGCTCATGGCCATGAACCTGCTGCCGATTCCGATCCTGGATGGTGGGCACATCCTCTTCGCGTTCATCGAGGCGGCGCGGAAACGTCCCCTCTCGCTCAAGACCCAGCTCTTCTTCCAGCGCATCGGTCTGTTCTTGCTGATGGGCCTGGTCGTCTTCGCCTTCTACAACGACCTGAGTCGCGTCGGACAGCGTCGGCGCGCCGAAGCGGACATCGACCGGCGGCTCCAGACCACATCTCCGAGCGACACGGCCGCCGCGACGCACGAGCCCTGATCCCCCAGCGGATGGCCTGCCGCGGCATGCGGGGCCGTTCCGCGCCTTTCGCGTCCCTCCGGCTCCTGTTCCTCCTGGCGGCGTTCGTCGCCGCGGTCCCGTGCGCCGCTCCTCGAGCGGCCCGCGCGGCCGACGATGAGACGGATCTCACGTTCGAGCGCGAGACCAACAAGGTCGAGATCGTCGGGAACGCGTCGATCGACAAGGGAAAGCTCAAGGGGTTGATCCGGACGCGCTCCGGATCGTTCTGGAAGCCCTGGACCAAGCACCCGCTGAGGCAGGACTACCTCCGCGCCGACGCCGCCACGCTCGAGTCCTACTACCGCCGGAGCGGCTACCTCTATGTTCGCGTCGACAGTGTCGTCGCGCGCCCGACGAAGGACACCAAGAAGTCGGACGTGTTCTTCTACCTCCGCGAGGGACCGCGCGCCACGATCAAGGAGATCCGCCTGACGGGGCTCGGTCCCATGAGCGACCGCGAAGTTCGCGAGGCGCTTCTCTATCAGGTCGGGTCGCCGCTCGAGTTCGGCATCCTGGAAGCGAGCCGCGACTCCATCACGTACCAGTACGCCGACCGCGGCTACGCGCTCGTCAGCGTCTCCGACTCGCTCCGCGTCGACAGCACGCGGGTGTCGGTGCTCTACGCGATCCGCCCCGGGCCGAAGGTGCGGATGGGCTCCATCGAAGTCGCGGGCACGCAGAAGACGAAACCCGTCTACGTGACCAGAGAGCTTCTTTTCAAGCCGGGGGACGTGCTCCTCCGCTCCAAGCTCATCCAGAGTCAGCAGCGAATCTACGACTCCGGCCTCTACAGCGACGTCCAGATGGAGCTGGGAAAGGTCGACAGCGCGACCGCGGCCAGCGACATCGGGGTGACGGTGCGAGAGCGGAAAATGGGATGGATTGACGCCGGTATCGGGTACGGCACCGTCGATCAGCTCCGTCTCACGGGGCAATGGGGACAGCGGAACATCTTCCGCTCCTCGATGCGGCTCGTCGCGACGGGGCGGCTCGGTGTGCAGATCGATACCGGCCCCCTCCATACGCACGCCGGGGACCGGAGACTCGACCTCGCGCTCACGCACCCGTGGCCGCTCGGCATCCGCGTACAGACCACGGTGGGCGTTTACGCCGAGGACGAGCCGATCATCCAGCTCACCGATCAGTACCCGGTCCAGGCCATCGGTGCGTCGCTCGTTCTCTCGAGTTCCATGTTCAAGTACGGGCGGAACGCGGCCTCCTACGAGCTCCGGCACGTCACGCAGGACAGCCTGCTCACCCAGAGCACGACGAATGACTCGAGCTACACGACCCACCGCATCGCGTTCACGATCGAGCGCGACACGAGGCTCAACATCTTCGATCCGCTGAAAGGGAGCGACATCTATGGGCGCGTCGAGTTCGTCGCGGGGACCATTCCGGGGACCGCCCAGTTCACGACGAGCACGCTCCAGGCGACGAAGTACCTGCACTGGGGCCGCGCCACTTTCGCGACGCGCGTCCGGGGTGGCTATATCGAGCCATGGAGGCCGACGGGGCCGGATACCTCGAAGACCGACGTTCCGCTCGAGCTGGCCCAGATCCCGACCGAGGACCGCTTCCGAACCGGCGGCGCCTCCACCGTCCGGGGCTACTACGAGAACGAGCTGGGAACACGCGAAGTGCATACCCTGTCGTCCGCGAACACGGATTCGGTCTACAGCGTGATCCGAGGCGGCCAGGTGCAGCTCCTGGTCTCGGCCGAGTTCCGGTTCCCGCTCCTCTGGATCTTCTCCGCGGCGGCCTTTTTCGACGGAGGCAACGTCTGGGAGCGTCCGGAAGACATCAAACCAGGAAATATCTTCAGCTTTGGGAACGGAGCGGGGTACAACGATATGCGGTACAGCGTGGGGCTAGGCCTCCGCGTCGGAACCCCGATCGGCCCGATCCGCCTGGACTATGGCTGGAAGCTACGGACCGCCCGGCCCGACGCCCCGGACGTGAACCCGGATCCCGGCCTGCTCCACTTCAGCCTGGGGCACGCATACTGACATGAGCCGCACCACCCTCGAACCTCCTCCCGCGCGCGAGGCGCGCGAGCGGCGCCCATTCCACGCGTCCACGGCCTTCCGGATCGTCCTGGCCGTGGTGCTGGGCGGGCTCGCGCTCGTCGCGTTCGCGGTCGCCTCGCTCCTCTTCTTGTTCCGCACCGGCAACCCGGAGCTCTCGCACCGCATCATCGCCGAGGTGAACCGGGTCGCCACGTCGGATTCCACCCGCTTCACGAGCGACCGCGTGCACGGGACCCTCTTCCGGGGGGCCGTGGTCGAGAACCCGAAGCTCCTCGTTCAGACTCCGAACGGCGAGGTGGCCTGGGCTCAGGCCAGGTCCATGCGCGTCGAGTTCGACCTGATCGCGTTCCTCTTCCAACAGCGCCAGGATCTCCGCGTCGACCTGGACAGCCCGCGGATCGACCTCGTCCACGACCGTAACGGCGAGCTCGTCATGCCGCGCTTCGCGCGGAAGAAGCAGGGCGAGGGCAAGGGGCTCGGCGGAATGCGGGTCGTGATCGCGGTGAAGAACGGCGCATTCTCGATGGACCGCATGAAGACCCGCTACGGCAAGATCGCCGGAGTGGCGACCCTCCTCTCCGGCCCGGAGCATTCGACGATCATCCTCGACCGGCTCGCGGGCGTGAGTGTCACGCCGGGCCGGCCGGGGCGGCTCGAGCTGAGCGGCCAGCTGGACCTGGAGAAGGCGATGCTCAAGGCGCGCCCCCTCGAGATCGCGCTCGGGCAGACGCGGATCACAGCCGAGGTGGACTGGGACCTCGAGAAAGCGCGCGTGCGTGAGGGGACGCTCGACCTCCATCCGCTCGAGCTCAAGGAGTTCTTCCAGGCGCTCGAGATCGCGACCGAGGACGGCACGGCACGAGGTGAGGTCACGTTCGCGGGCACGCCGACGGACGGACAGGCGCGCGTCTGCCTCGAGGGCACCTTCGCCGGCGAGCCGGTGGACACGCTCGTGCTCGAAGCGAGCTCGCGCCCCGGCGCGGTCGACTTCTCGGGATTGAATCTCAGGGTGCGGTCCACGAACGTGACCGGCAGCGGCACGTTCGACACGCGCGGCGTGCTGAGCGCGGATCTCGCATTCCGAAACGTGAATCCCAAGGTGCTTCCGTGGTGGAAGTCGCCGGAGAACACGCCGGAAGGATCGCTGGCTGGCCGGGGCCGCTTCACGGTCCGCCGCGCTGCGCCCAACATCGACGTCCTCGCCTCGGTGGACCTCATGTCGAGCCGGCTCAGCAGGCTTCAGATCTCACGCGGACACGTGCGTGTCGCCTCGCATCCGAACGGCTCGGTGGAGCTCGACTCGAGCTGGGTCGACATTCCCGGCAGCCGTGTCATCGCCGCCGGCACGCTCGGCAAGGATGGGACGCTCGCCGCCAGGGCGCACGCCATCGTCCAGAAGCTCGAGGGTCTGAACGTGCTCCTCGCGTCGCCGCAGATCGAGGCGGGACACGGCCGGGTCGACGCGGCCTTCAGCGGAACGATCGAAGCGCCGCAGTACCAGGCGCAGATGGATCTGTTCGACACGCGCCTCAAGAACGGAATCGGAGGCGATTCGCTCACGCTGGAGGTGCAGGGCAAGCTCAAGCCCGAGCTCGACCTCATCGCGGACGCGGGCATCCGCGGTCTCAAAGCGGGCGCGCGGCCTCTCGGGAACGTGGTCGCGACGGTGAGCGGCGGCAGGACGCTCCGGATCGAGCGATACCGCCAGGCGCTCGGCGACACGGTCATCACGCTCGAGGGGCAGGTGATCTTCGCCGAGGAGGGGGCTGAAGCCCTGATCGACTCCGTGGCGCTCACGGCGGGCGAGTACCACGTGCGAAACCGGGGGCCGGTCAAGGTCGGCTTCTTCGGGAGCCGCGTTCGCGTCTCCGAGCTCGCGCTCGATCTCGACCCGGGCACGATGCGGCTCGATCTCGACTACAACCCCACGGCCGATGCCATCGACGCGCGGGGAACCATTGCCGACGTCGACCTCGGCCGCATTCCCGGGCTCGCGCACGGGAAGATCCGCTATGCCGGTGTCGTGCACGGCGACTTCCTGGCGAGCGGTCCGCTCAAGGATCCGGATGTCTCGCTGAATCTGTCGGTGGTGGAGCCGACCGTCGGAGACATCGTGGGGGATAGCGTGCGCGTCGATCTCGACTACGCGCCCGGCGTGCTCACCGTGCAGCAGGCGGCCTGGACGAACGAATCGAGCCGGCTCGTGGCCAACGGAACGATCCGGCCCCACGTCACGCTCCAAGAATGGCTCAAGGCGGTCGCGAACAACGACAGGAGCTGGTCCAAGCGCGCGGACCTCGCGCTCACGGCCTCGCTCGATTCCTTCGATCTCAAGCTCGTGGCGCCGGCCGACACGTCGCTTCGATCCCTCCAGGGGATCGCGACCGGCAAGGCGCGCATCAGCGGCACAACCGCCGACCCGGTGATGGGCGTCGAGGGGCGCGTCTCGTCGATGTCCTACCGCGGCGTGCAGGGCGAGATCGCGGGAGTCGACCTCTCCTACGACAACCGGAGACTGAAGGTCAACCGCTTCGACGTGAAGCAGAACGAATCGATCTCCCAGGTGCACGGCGAGCTGCCTCTCGACCTCGGCATCTATGCCGAGGAGCGCGTGATGGACAAGGAGCCGATGTCCCTCACCGTGGACATCCCGAACGGCGACTTCTCCATCGCGCGCATCCTGCTGCCGGACATCATCGGCTACAGCACCGGCCGCTACACGGCGTCGGCCGTGGTCTCAGGGACGCCGTCGGACGCACGCGTGACCGGCTCGTTCAAGCTGACGGGGGGGAGGATCCGGCCCGCGGGCCGAGACGAGGTCCTCACCAATGTTGAAGCTGACGGCGCGTTCGACCAGAGTCAGCTCACGATCACGAAACTCACCGCGAGGCAGGGGGAGAAGGGAAAGCTGGAAGCAACCGGCCTGTGGCGGTGGCCCACGGGCTCCCACCCGGAGAAGCCGGCCTTCGGACCGCCCGGAACCTACGAGTTCCACCTCACGGCCACTGACTTCACGGCCAGCGACCGGTTGACCTACGCCGCCCGTTTCACGGGAAAGATCGATGTCGTCAACGGGCGAGATCCCTTTGGCGGCGAGCGTCCGTTGATTAGCGGACATGGCACGATCACGAAGGGAGAGATCACCCTCGATCTCTCCAAGCCGCCCTCCACGCCGTCGGAGCCGCTTCCATTTCTATACAGCGTGAACGTCGACCTACCCGGGAATTTCTTCTACCGGAACCTCGACGCCGAGGTGGAGCTGGAGACGGTCGATGGTCCGTTGACCTTCAAGAACGAGGGAGACGGGGACCTCGCCCTCGGCACGCTCGAGGTGCGCAGCGGCAAGTATTACGTGATGACCCGTGAGTTCAGGAATCTCCAGGGTACGATCAACTTCAGCAACCCGGATCGCATCGACCCGGACGTGAATGTCGTGGGCGAAACTCAGATCCCGGCTCCAAGCACGCCGGAGGGTTCCCGGACCGTTTACCTCGCCCTCACGGACCGCGTGTCGCGACTCAAGGTTCGCGTGTATGACGATGCCGATCCCCCCACACCGGCGAACGATCTCTGGAAGGCGCTCGCCTTCGGGCAGTTCGTCCCCATGAGCGGCGTCTCCACCGAAGCCGCCGCGACCGGTGGGGTGGATCCCTCGGTGGCGGTGCCGATCTCGAACTATCTCTTCCAGAACGTGGAGCGCTGGATCGGCAGCTCCGGCTTCATCGACACCATCGATCTGCGCGGATCGGGCGGCGCGGCCGATGGCAACAAGTCGACGAGCGCGGTCAGCGTCGTGGGCGTGGGAAAGTACGTGACCCCGCAGTTCTACTTCAAGTACAGTAAGGACTTCTCAGCCAAGGCGGAGCAGGAGATCAGCGCGGATTATCGCGTGACCCGGCACCTCCTGCTGAAGGGCCAGCAGATCCGGAGCACAAATCCGGCCCAACCGCCCCAGGAATACAATCTCGACCTCAAGATCCGACTGGAATACTGAGACGCGTGGAACTGAATCCGGTCCAGCGCCAGGCCGTGGAGCATCCCGGCGGGCCCCTCCTCATTCTCGCGGGCGCGGGTAGCGGGAAGACGCGCGTGCTCACGGGGCGCGTCGCACACCTGGTCCAGGAGCGCGGCGTCCACGAAGGGTCGATCCTCGCCTTCACCTTCACGAACAAGGCGGCCCGCGAGATGCGCGATCGCGTGGAGTCGCTTCTCGGTACGGACGAGCTCCGGACCTGGGTGGGCACGTTCCACGCCACGTGCGTGCGCATTCTGCGCCGCCATTCCGAGCTCCTCGGCTATCCGAAGGCCTTCGTCATCTACGACACCGACGACCAGCGCTCACTCCTCCGGGAGATCCTGCGCGACGAGGGCGGGGACGATCGCATGCTCACACCCGCCGCCGCCTCGTCCCGGATCTCGCGCCTCAAGAACGAGGGCGTGACGCCGGAGGCGTTCGAGTCGCAGATCCGCTCGCCCATCGACCGGAAGCTCGCGCCGGTGTACGCGAAGTACACGAAGGCGCTTCGCGATCGGGCGGCGATGGACTTCGACGATCTCCTCCTCTACACGGTGCGGCTCTTCGACGCGGACGAGGACGTGCTGCGGTCCTACTCGGGGCGCTTCCAGCACGTGCTCGTGGACGAGTACCAGGACACGAACGCGATCCAGTTCGAGCTCATCGAGCGGCTCTCGCGCGTGCACCGGAACCTGACCGTGGTGGGGGACGACGATCAGTCGATCTATCGCTGGCGCGGCGCCGACGTGGGGAACATCCTCTCGTTCGAGAAGCAGTTCCCGGACGCGACGGTGCTCCGTCTCACGCAGAACTACCGCTCCACGCAGACGATCCTTCGCGCCGCGAACGGCGTGGTGAAGCACAACGTCGGCCGGAAAGAGAAGGAGCTCTGGACCGAGAACGAGGCCGGGAACCCACTCACGCTCCACGTGCTTCCGGACGAGGAGGCCGAGGGTGAGAAGGTGGTGTCGCTTCTTCTCGAGGCGCGCCGGCGTGACGACCGCTCGAACCGCGACTTCGTCGTGCTCTACCGCACCAACGCGCAGTCGCGCGCCGTGGAGAACGCGCTACGCCGCTCCGCGATCCCGTACCAGATCACGGGGGGCATCTCCTTCTACGAGCGGCGCGAGGTGAAGGACGTGCTCGCCTATCTCCGGGCCGTGGTTCAGCCGAGGGACACGGTCGCCTGGCTCCGCGTCATCAACGTTCCCGGGCGCGGCATCGGGAAGACCACGGTGGATCGCCTGCGCGAGTTCATGGAGGCGCGCGGCCTCACGGTTCCCGAAGCCCTGGCGCATCCCGAGCTGGTGCAGGCGGTCGGTCCCACATCCGCGCGAAAGCTCCTCGAGGTCGGGCATCTCTTCGAGTCCATGAAGCCGTTCCTCACGCTCTCGCCCCCCGCGTGCGTCACGGAGCTGGTCGCGCGCGTGCGGTACCGGGAATACCTCCAGGAAGAGGATCCGGCCGAGGCGGCGGAGCGGATCGAGAACGTCGAGGAGCTCATCGCGGGCGCCGAGGCCTATGCGCGCCGTGTCGAGGAGCCGAGCGTGGAAGGATTCCTCGCCGAGGTCTCGCTCCTCACGGACGTCGATCTCTGGGAAGAGGGCGAGGATACGGTCAACCTCATGACCATCCACTCGGCCAAGGGACTCGAGTTCCCGGTCGTGTTCATCGCGGGAATGGAGGAAGGGCTCTTGCCGCACGCGTCGGCGCTCGACGATCCGGCGGAGCTGGAAGAGGAGCGCCGCCTTCTGTACGTCGCGATCACGCGCGCACGGAAGGAAGTGCATCTCTTCCACGCCCACTACCGCCGGAGCTGGAACGCTTCGGGCGGCGGCATCTCGCGCTTCATCGCCGAGATTCCGCGGGAGTGCCTGGAGGTCGAGGAGGCGGAGCCCTGGCAGACGGCACGTCCGGTATCTCCGCGCCGCTACGCGGGGGCGTCGTCGGGGTCGTCGGGCCGCTCGGGCTCGCCGAGCCCCGTCGGTGTGCGCGTCATCCATCCGCAGTTCGGTGAGGGCGTGGTCGTCGCGTGCGAGGGCGTCGGCGAGCGGGCCAAGCTCACGGTGCAATTCCGGCGCGCGGGGACGAAGAAGATCCTGGCCGCCTTCGCGGAGCTGAGCCATGCCGATTGACGTTGGCACCGTCCGGAAGATCGCCGCGCTCGCGCGGCTTCGCGTCGCCCCCGAAGACGAGGAGCGCTACGTGCGGGAGCTCGTCGCCATTCTCGCCTACGTCGAGCAGCTCCAGGAGCTCGACGTCGAGGGCATCGAGCCCACGAGCACGGTCGTCGCGGGCGAGCCGCCGCCGCTCCGTCCCGACGAGGAGAAGCCCTCGGACATCCACGAGGACGCCCTGGGGCAGGCCCCCGATCGCGAGGGGGACTACTTCCGAGTGCCGCGGGTCGTATGAGCGCACCGATCCATCACGAAACCGCCGAGGAGCTCGCCCGCTCGGTCCGCGAGGGATCGAGGAGCGCCGGCGAGATCGCGCGCGCGTTCCTCGCCCGCACGGGTAAGACCTCGGAGCGGCTGGGCACCTACCTCCATCTCGATCCGGAGGCCATCCTGGCCCAGGCGGCGCGCGTCGACGAGCGCAAGGCGAAGGGCGAGACGCTCGGCCCGCTCGCGGGCGTTCCGGTCGCGATCAAGGACAACATCTGCATCCGCGGGGTGCCCACGACGTGCGGCTCCCTGATCCTCGAGCGATACCGCCCGCCGTACGATGCGCACGTGATTCAAAGGCTCCGCGCCGCGGACGCGGTCCTTTTCGGGAAGACCAACTGCGACGAGTTCGCGATGGGCTCCTCGAACGAGAACTCGGCCTACAAGCCCGTGCGCAATCCGTGGGACCTCGAGCGCGTCCCGGGCGGATCCAGCGGCGGCTCGGCCGCGACGGTCGCGGCTCGCGAAGCTCCGCTCGCGCTCGGCTCCGACACCGGCGGTTCGGTGCGTCAGCCGGCCGCGTTCTGCGGCGTGGTTGGATTGAAGCCCACGTACGGGTCGGTATCGCGCTACGGCCTCGTGGCCTTCGCCTCATCACTCGATCAGATCGGACCGCTCGCCCGCGGGGCCCGCGACGCGGCGCTCCTCTACGACGCGATCTCCGGGCGAGACGAATGCGACATGACGAGCCGCCCGGAGGCCAAGGCGGTCGATCTCGACGAGATCGAGCGCGGGGTGAAGGGACTCACGATCGGAATTCCGTCCGCCCTCCTCAGCGAGGGGCTCGACCCGGAGATCCGGGCGAGCCTCGACGCGGTCCGGGCGGAGCTCAAGCGCCTGGGTGCGGGGGAGGCCGAGGTGGCCCTTCCGCACGCGAAGCACGCGATCGCCACGTATTACCTCATCGCTCCGGCCGAGGCCTCGAGCAACCTAGCGCGCTATGACGGCGTGCGCTACGGGCTCCGTGCGGGGAACGGCGACCTGAAGGGCATGTACGAGGCGACCCGCGGCCTTGGCTTCGGGCGCGAGGTGACGCGGCGCATCCTCCTCGGTACGTACGCGCTCTCGGCGGGTTATTACGACGCGTACTACCTCAGGGCGCAGAAGGTGCGCACGCTCATCCGGCGCGACTTCACGGAGGCCTTCGCGAAGGCGGACGCCATCCTCCTTCCCGTGACTCCCACCCCTCCGTTCAAGCTGGGCGAGAAGGCGGACGACCCGCTCGCCATGTACCTGAACGACATCTATTCGATCCCGGCGTCCCTGGCCGGCGTTCCGGCGGTCTCCTTCCCGGCGGGTTTCACGAAGAGCGGGCTCCCGATCGGACTCCAGCTCGTGGGGAAGCCCTTCGACGAGACGACCATTCTCCGGATCGCGCGGACGTGGGAGAAGGCGAGCGACGACGCGTGGCGCGCCCCCGCGATCGCCGAGGAGGTGGCGTGAGCACGATCTCGCCGGCCGACATCGCCGCGGCGCGCGAGCGCTACGAGCCCGTCATCGGGCTCGAGGTGCACGCGCAGCTCAAGACGGCGTCGAAGATCTTCTGCGGCTGCTCCACGCGCTTCGGGGCGCCGCCCAACACGCAGGTCTGTCCCGTCTGCCTCGGCCTCCCGGGCGTGCTCCCCGTGCTCAACGAACGCGTGGTTCGCTACGCCGTGATGGTGGGGCTCGCGGTGGGATCGAAGATCCCCACCCGAAGCGTTTTCGCGCGGAAGAACTACTTCTATCCGGATCTCCCGAAGGGCTACCAGATCAGCCAGTACGCGATCCCGCTCGCGGCCCACGGGCGCCTCGCGATC